>JAEAMF010001410.1_pt1 | contig 17623 bp, 15 predicted proteins | sample 8958721 | NCBI WGS metagenome assembly JAEAMF01 (sample SAMN16933255, study PRJNA681124) | bioreactor sludge metagenome | isolation source: anaerobic bioreactor treating anionic surfactant - SDBS | place: India: Bengaluru | collected 2019-02-28
GTTCCCAGAGAGAGCTTACTCTCTCCAGGAGGAACGGCCTTCATGTTAACTAGTGTGCCGCCCCAGAAATGCCTGAGATAAATTTATAAGATCGAACGATCTTCAAATGCGGGGTAGCCGGGGAACCGCCGGCGGGAGGGAGACATGACCGACGACACCAAGAAGCTGGGACTGGCGGGGGCCATCTTCATGATCGTATCGAGCCTGGCCGGGAGCGGGGTCATCGCCCTGCCGCAGCAGCTGGCGGCCACCGGCTCGATCACCGTGATCTCGTTCGTCCTGGTCACGATCGGCGCCCTCTTCCTGACCATGGTCTACGTCCGGGCGGGGGCCCTCTTCCCCGACCCCAGCCCGACCGCCCTAGCCACCTACGTGAACCCGATCCTGGGGGCGAAGAGCGGCTTCTTCTACGTCTACGGGAACCTGATCTCCAACGTCTCCATCCTGATCGCGGGGCTGGGCTACCTGGCCCTCTTCATCCCCGCCCTCAACCATCCCCTGGTCCTGGGGATCACGGTCATCGCGCTGATCTGGCTCTTCATCGCCCTCTCCCTGCGCGGGGTCGGGCTGATCACCAAGGTGGTCTCCGCCACCGTGACCCTCCTCCTCATCTCGGTCGTGGTCACGGCGGTGGCGGGATGGCTCGACTTCGACCCCGCCCAGTTCCAGCGGAACTGGAACGTCTCGGGCCATGCCGCCGGCGGGGCCGTCATGTCCGGCTTCGCCGTGCTGATCTTCGCCTTCGTCGGCGTGGAAAGCGTCGCCACCAACAACGAGCACATCGCCAACCCGAAGAAGAACGTCCCCATCGCCACCCTGGTCGGCTTCGTGATCGTGGCGATCATCTACATCGCCTCCACCACGGTCATCGAGGGGATGTTCCCCGCCAAGGAGATCCAGACCGCGCCGGCCTCGTTCGCCCTCTCCATGCAGCGGATCACCCGCTCCACCCTGGTGGCGGACGCGGTCTCCGCGGTGATGGCCGTCGCCTGCATCGCGAGCTTCCTGGTCTGGAACCTCTCCTGCGCCAGCGCCGCCAAGACCAGCGCCGACCGCGGCTTCCTCCCCTTGGCCTACACCCGGATCAACCCGCGCGGGATCAACAGCCAGGGCCTGGTCATCAACGGGGTGATCATGACCGCGGTCGAAATCGTGCTCATGCTGCTGGGCAGCGACGTCGCCGCCGCCTTCAACATCACCGTGACCATCTCCGTGCTCCTTCTCCTCTTCCCCTACTTCTGGTCCGGGATCGCGCTCCTGAAGAAGGACCGGGAGACGGGGTCGAAATCCCCCGGGAACCGGATCATCGTCGCCCTCTCGTCCCTCTTCATCATCTCCGCCTTCGCCTCGGCCTCCCTGGACGAGCTCTGGCTGGTCATCGCCCTGCTCATGGTCGTGATGGGTGCCTACGCGGTCCTGCTGACGAAAAAGGCGAAAGCCGCTTGAGGCCGCCGCGAGCGGTCAAACGCATCCCGGGAGGCCTGGCCATGAAGACCCCAAGCTCGCGATTCCGTTCCCTGCTCCTCGCTCTGATCGCGGCCGGGGCGGCGATCCTCTCCCCGGCCCGCGCCGCCGACGAGCCCCCCTCCCCGCTGGAGATCGGCGGGAAGGAGGTCCGGGTGGGGATCGCCGGGACCATCCAGGCCGACCTGATCCACGATTTCAACGCGGTGGGGCTTACGCCCGGAGGGAGCGCGCCGCGGGAGTTCATCACCGCGGAGATCCCCGTGGGCGGACCGGCCCGGGACTCGACCGGGCGCACAGCTTTGGGCCCCAACCAGAGCTGTCTCTCCGGTTGGGCGGAGACCGACACGGACTGGGGCCCCTTCCGGGTCTTCGCCGACGTGAACCTATCCGAATCGGCGACCGAGACCGAGTTCCAGATCTACAAGGCCTACGGGGAGTGGGGTTGGCTGAAGGCGGGACTGGACTATACCCTCTGGCTCAACCAGGCCGCCGTCCCGAACACGCTCGACTTCGAGGGCCCCGGCGTCATCCCCGCCGTGCGCTTCACCCAGGCGAGCGTGAAGATCCCCCTCCCGCCGAGCGCCGAGAAGCGGGAGTTCTTCTTCACTGTCGGGTTGGAGGACGCGGCGGGGGAGCTCACGCTCCCGTCCGGGATCACCGCGGATGCCTCTGACCAATTCCCGTCCGTGGTCGGGAAGCTGAGCTACGAGCCTCAAGGCGCGCAGATCGAGCTGGGGGGGCTCTACCGCCGGCTGAAGGCCGAGGGAGAGGGATACGACGAGACGGTGAACGGGTGGGGGGTGATCCTGAGCGGAAGCATCGATACCGGGGGCGGCGACAGCCTCGTCCTGGGCGGCCTCTACGGAAACGCGATCGGGGCCTACCTCCAGGACACCTCCGGCCTGGACCTGGACGCCGCCCCCGAGTCCGCGGAAGATTGGAGCCTGAAGGTCGTCCCCGCCTTCGGAGGGTGGGCGGCCTACCAGCATTGGTGGATGAAATCCCTCCGCTCGACCGCCGCCTTCGGCTTCGTGCGCTTGGACAACGATTTCAACCTCTGGCCCCAGACCGCCGGGACGGGGACCTACGAGGAGACCCAATACGTCTCCGCGAACCTCGTCTGGAGCCCCTGGCCGCCCCTCGACGCGGGCCTGGAATACCTCTTCGGGCGCCGCACGGTCACGGACGAGACGGCGGTGGACGGGAGCACCGCGGGAGAGGACCACCGCCTCCAGTTCACGCTGCGCTGGAACTTCGCCTGGCAGCATTGATCCGCCGTCCCGGCCGAGTCTCGTTCCCGCGCGTTTGCGGAAGGGGAGAAGGCGACCATGGAGAGGCCCGCCGCCATCACGGATCGAGGGGTCCCCGGAACGAAGAAAGACCGGGGGAGGGCCGCCGGCCGCCAGGGGACCATCGGGTGGATCTCCCTGGCCATGATCAACCTGGCCATCATCTACTCCGTCCGAGGACTCCCCCTCATGGCGGAAGAGGGTTTCCGGGTCATCGCCTTCATGGCCGTCTCCGCCGCCCTCTTCCTCATCCCCATCTCGCTCATCACCGCGGAGCTCTCCTCCACCTGGCCGCCCGTGGGGGACGGGGGCGTCTACATCTGGGTCAACGAGGCCCTGGGGGAACGGTGGGCCTTCCTGGCGATCTGGCTCCAATGGAGCGAGAACGTCATCTGGTTCCCCACCGTCCTCTCCTTCATCGCGGCCACGCTGGCCTACGCCTTTGCCCCGGAACTCGCCGCCAACAAGTTCTACACCCTGGCGGTGGTGCTCTTGGTCTATTGGGGCGGCACGCTCGCCAACCTCCGCGGCCTCAAGACCTCGGCTGGGATCAGCGCCCTGGGCGTGATCAGCACACTCCTCACCACGGGTCTCATCGTCGCCCTGGGGTTCGGATGGTTGCTGGCCGGCAAGCCCTCCCAGATCCACCTATCGCTCCGCTCCCTCGTCCCGGACTTCACCAACCTGGACAGCCTGGTCTTTTTGGCCGGCGCCCTGGTCATCGTCTCCGGGATCGAGGTCTCCGCCGCCCACGCCTCGCGGGTCGAAGATCCCAAACGCTCCTTCCCCCGGGCGATCTTCCTCTCCGTGGCGGTCTCCCTCGCCGCCATCGTTCTCGGCGCCCTGGCCAGCGCCTTCGTGGTGCCCCAGAAGGAGATCAGCCTGGTGGCCGGGATCATGGAGGCCTTCGACAAGTTCTTCGGGGCCCACCGCCTGCGCTGGCTGGTCCCAGTCACGGCCCTGATGGTGGTGCTGGGTTCCCTGGGGGAGGTGGCCGCCTGGATCCTGGGCCCCAGCAAGGGCTTGTTCTTGTCGGCCCAGCACGGACTCCTCCCCCCCGTCCTCCAGCGCCGGATCCGCGGAGACGTGCCCGTGAACATCCTCCTCCTCCAGGCCCTGGTGGTGAGCGCCCTGGTCTTCGTCTTCCTGCTCATGCCCACGGTGAGCAGCGCCTACTGGATCCTCACCGCCCTCACGGCCCAGCTCTACCTGATCATGTACCTGCTCATGTTCCTCTCCGCCCTGGTCCTGCGCTACAAGCGGCCGGACGTCCCTCGCCCCTACCGGATCCCCCTGGGCAACTTCGGCATGTGGCTGGCGGCGACCCTGGGGATACTGGGGGGGCTCTTCACGCTCTTCATCGGTTTCCTGCCCCCGGCGCAGCTGAAGACAGGGAGCCTCGCTTTCTACGAATCCTTCCTGATCCTCGGCATCCTGGTCATGTGCGGCGCCGCCCTCGCGATCCACCGGCTGAAAAAGCCCGCTTGGATCATGGCCGCGCCCGGAAAAGCGGCTCCCGTTTCCCGCTCCTCTTTCTAGCCCGGTTTACTCATGGAAACCAGCGGCTTCCATGAGTAAACCGGGCTAGAATCGCCGAGGATCTTGACCTGGGAGGCGGGTATCGCGAGCGGCGAGTCGCCCGGCGGGGGGCCGAATCCTTTGGCCTTGTCCATCTCCTTAAGCGATTTGACGCCCGCGAGCTTCTTCGACCCCGGGAGGTCGCCCATTTTCTCGTCGTAGAGGTCGAACCAAGGCAGGCCGTGCTCGGCGTACGTCCGGGTGGTCACCGGGGTGGGGGGAGGCTCCCGGCCCGTGATCTCGCGGAACATCATCGAGTTGACGATGTGGACGAAGAGACGGCCGGATTCCGAGAGGTCCCAGGTCCCGATGCCATACTCGTCCGGATAGACCTTCTGCCGCATTCTTCCCCCCGCCCCCAAGCCCATGCCGGCCGAATCGCAGCACATGTAACAACACTCCCGATCGATCGGCCGCCGGGCCTGGAAACGCCCCGGTTTCGGCTCATAGACGATGAACTGCACGCCGCCGACGTTTTCTTGCCCGGTGATCTGACCCTCCACGGAATAACCCATGCCGAGGGGCATCGCCACGAACTGCCTGATGAAACCTTCGCCGGCTTTGATACCATCGAGCCAGGGCTGATCGGGGCAGACGAGGTAGTCCTGGGGTTTCCCCTTCAAACCCTCAGAGAGCGGGGCGCCGCTGAGAGCGTTGACCCTCCCCACGCCGACCTTGACGGCGACGGGGGGCCAATCGGTCCCGGTGAAGTCCAGCCAGAGAGCCTCTCTCTGGTACACCGGGATGAACACGCCCCCCGTCTTCCTCCAGAAGGGGGGGACCCGCTCCGCATAGTCATCGACCCTGAGCACCGGGAACATACCCAGGCCCGGGGGCAAGGGATAGGTATTGCCATCGTCCGGTATTCGGAGCGTCCGCTGGAAGTCCACGCAGAAACTTTTCCCGATCCTGACCTGGCAGTTGTCCTGCATCGTCTTCATCCGACCCTCCGGGTTGATGGTTTGCGGTCTCGCCCATTAGTCGGAATCGGCGGACGATTTATTCCATAATTATTTCGCGGCGACCGGGCGGACGCCCCGCGGAGCGGCCGTGCTATAATCCCCCCATGTCCCCGGAAGATTTCGAGGCCCTCTACCACGAATACCGCGACCTGGTCTGGGGGATGATCCACCGATCCGGAGTGGCCGGTCCCGACCGGGACGATGTTTTCATGGAGACCTGGGAGGCCGTGTGGCGGGCGGCGGACTCGTTCACGGGGGAGTGCCGGATTTCCACCTGGATCGCCGGCATAGCCCGGCACAAGGCCATCGACTCCCTGAGGAAGCGCCGGGCGCTTTGCCTCCCCGACCCGGACCTCGCCCGCATCTTGGACGAGTCCGATCACCCGCGCTTCTTCCCCCCTCCGCCCCTGCCCACGGACGCCCAGGCGCAGAGCGGCGAACTGAAGGATGCCATCCGCCAGGCGCTCGATTCCCTGACCCCCATCCAGGCATTCGCACTCGGGAAGCGGCTGGAGGGCTTCAGCTATCGCGAGATCGCCGAGATCTGGAACGGCGCGCACCCCGACCCCGTGGACGAGGGAGGGATCGGGAAGCAGATCTACCTGGCCAGGACCAGGATCGCCGGATCGCTGAAACGCCTTGGCTTCACGCCCGCCGGAAATATTCCGGAATGATGCCGGGACGCGGGACGACTAATATATGAGCGAGGACAGGATGAAACATCTCCCGGGAGAGACAATCGCCCGACTGCTGGACGGGGAGCTGGGCCGGATCGAGGCGGCGGAGGCGATCGCCCATCTCCGCGGATGCTCCCGCTGCCGGGCCGTCGCGGAAGAGCTGCGGCTGGGAAACGCCGCGTTTTCGGCCGGCCGGCAGACCGGGGACCGGCCGACGCCGCCGGGACCCGAGTGCCCGAGCGAGGCGATCCTCCTCGCCTACGCCGACGGCTCCCTCCGGTCAACCGAGGAGCGCGGGCGGCTCGCCGCCCACCTCTCCACCTGCGAACGCTGCAGCCGCCGGGCGGGGGAAGCTTCCTCGAGCCTCCGCCTGCTCGACGAGGCTGCCCGCGTGGGAGCGGGGCCTCTCCCGGCCCATCTCGAAGAGATGGTCCGGGATAGGTTTTTCCCGCGGGACCGGTTCCTCGGCAGGGTCGTGGCCCGGCTGAAGGAGATCCTGGACGGCGGCGGTTCCTGGCTGGGATACACCGCGCTCCCGGAGACGGGATGGGGCGGGAACGTCCAGGCGACCTTCATATCGCCGCTAGTCCGCGAAAGCAGCGGCCCCGACTACCTCCAGACGGGCGCCGGCGCGCCATGCGCTATGGCTCCGGCGGAAGCGCGGGGCGGAGAGCCCCGGACCGCGCCCCGACCGGCCGGACGGAAGAAGCGCCGGGACGCGCCCGAGAGACCGAAGCCGCCCGGTTTGCGGGAGCTCCGTTTCCGGGCCGGGACCGGCGGCGGGGTAGAAGCTTCCCTGACGATCGTCGACGGCGAGGGGAGGCCCCTGGCGGGAGCGACGGTGGAAATTGAACAGAAAGGGCGGACGATCTCCGCCTCCGCCACCGACCGGAACGGCCGGGCCCGATTCGGGGGTATCGCCCGGGGGCGCTACCGTCTCCGGATCCGCCACGGCCCGGGGGCGTATCTCGAACTCGACCTGGCTTAAGCGGCCGGACAAAGGCAAAGCCGCGCGGATCGCCGCTCCGAAGGCGGCGGAAACGACGGGACCGAAGAGATGCGGACCGGGATACAACAGGCGCGCTGCCTCGCCCCGGTACTAGCCTTTCTCCTCGGGGCGGGGCTCCTGCCGGGCGCGGTCCGCCCGGCGACATCGGCCACGCCGGCGGCGGGGGAGCCCGTTCATGTCGTCTTCTCCACCTACCTGGGGGGGAGCGGGGGGGACGCCGCGACGGGGATCGCCGCGGACAGGGAGTTCGACATCTACATCTGCGGGGCCACCGGCTCGGCCGACTTCCCCACCGTCGTCCCCTACCAAGCGGCCAAGCCGGGCCAATCGGCCGGCTCCCTCGACGCCTTCGCGATCAAGCTCGCCTCCAACGGATCGGCCATCCGCTGGTCCACCTACCTGGGGGGGAGCGGGGGGGAGACGCGCCCCGCCGCGATCCAGGCCGACGCGACGGGATCGGTCTACCTCTCCGGATCGACGTCCGCGCCCGATTTTCCCACGCTCGACCCCTTCCAGGCGGCCTACGGAGGGGGAGCGGCGGACGGCTTCGCGGCCAAGCTCGCCTCCGGGGGATCGGCGCTCCTCTACTCCACCTTCCTCGGCGGGAGCGCTACGGACGGGGTCAACGGCGCGGTTCTCGACCAGCACGGCCGCCTCTTCGCGGCCGGCGCCACCTCGTCCGGGGATTTCCCGACGGCGGGCGCCGGCCGGACGGCCCGGGGGGAGGAAACGGAGTCCTTCGTCGCCAAGCTGGCCTCGGCGGGGTCGGCGCTCGTCTTCTCGACGGCTCTCGCGCCGGGACGGGCGAAGGAATTGACCGTCTTGCAGGACGCGGTAATGGTCGCCGGGCGGATCCGTTCCGACGCCCTCCCCGGCCGGGAGGCGGGGCGGACCGAGGGGGAAGGGGGAAGCGAGCCGTTCCTGGCCGGGCTTTCCGATACCGACGGGGAGGAGTACTTCGGCGCCGGGCTGAAGGCGGCGGGGGCGGCGGACGGGCTCTCCATCGACGGCGACCCGGAGGGCGGCCTCTACGCGATGGGCGCCTCCCTCCCGACCGAATTCCCGACCCGGAGCGGGCGGTGGAGCGAGAGCGGCCGAAACGACGTCTGGGTGGGGAAGTTCGCCCCCGCCACCGCGCCCGACTCCTCTCTCCTCTTCTCGGCGTTCCTGGGCGGGAGCGGGGACGACCGGGGGGGCCAGATCTCCTACGACTGGCGGAGGAACCTCTACGTGACGGGCACCACCTCCTCCGACGATTTTCCCACCCGACTCCCCCCGCAATCCTCCCGGGCGGGCGGGAACGACGCCTTCCTCGCCCGGCTCGACTCCTCGGGAGCGGACCTCCTCTTCTCCACCTACTGGGGCGGATCGGGCGAGGAGGAGAGCTTAAGCGTCTGGGCCGACGACGACGCCTGCGCCTACGTCTGCGGCGAGACGAACTCTGCGGATTTTCCGACGATCTACCCGCTTCAGGGGGCGCTGGAGGGAGCGGGCGACGGCTTCGCCGCCAAGTTCCGCCCCCCCCCGCCGCCGGGAGAGACCTTCATCGACCGGCAGTACCGCAAGCTCTCCCAGATCGTCTCGAAATCGGTCTATCGCTTCGACTCCTTCTTCGGGGAGCAGATCGTGGAGGAGGAGATCGACACGCCCTGGATCCGCGTCCGGGGCTCGGTGGAGATCAAGGAGGGGTTCAAGCTCAACTTCTCCCAGCACTTCGGCGCCAACCTCCCCCTCCCGATCCTGGAGCGGCGGCTCCACACCTACTTCGGTTCCGACGCGGACGACGACCTGGGGACGGACAACGAATACCGCGACCCGAACGACGACCAGCACTTCAACGCCGGGCTGCGCTACTACCTCTACGAGGTGGCAAACCTCAAGCCGTCCCTGAGCGGAGGCCTGGAGTGGAAGGGAAAGCCGGTCTTCTATCTGAAGCCGCGGCTGGAGTGGGACTACTCGGACGAACCCTGGTATCTCCAGGCAATCCAATACGTCTACTGGTACAGCGACGACGGGCCGGGGGAGACGACGCGGTTCATCACGAACCGCCTCTTCGGCCGCCACTGGCTCGCCCGGGGCGAGACCGAGGCGATCTACTCGAACACCAGCAGCGGGGTGGACCTCTCCCAGGAGTTCGACCTCCGCTATCTCGACTTCCGGCTCTCGGGGATCGACCACTTCGCCGCGTCGATCGAGTGGGTGAGCAACGCCCACACCTGGCACTGCTTCCGGGCCGACCGCCACACCCTGACCCTCCGCCTCCGCCACACGGTCTGGCGGGAGTGGCTCCGCCTGGAGGTGGCGCCGCGGCTGACCTGGAAGATGATCTACCCGGACGAGGGGGAGGACCACTGGCAAAACGCCGCCCCGTCGGTCTTCCTGATCGCGGAGATACTCTTCGAGGAGGTGAAATAACCGCCGCGGACCGGCGCAAAGAAACCGCGAATCGCGCGAATGGGCACGGATGGAATCGGACGGACGGCGGAACCGCTTGTCAAAGCCGGCGGAGGGTGTAGATTAATGGTAGGCGCCCGGGGGGCGCTCCAGCCAGGGAGGTACACGTGAAAAGAGTTCTCCTCAAGAAGACCGCGATCGGGAAGAACAAATCCTTGCAGGTGGAGATGGAGGACCACGTCATCCGCCTGACCGTCCGGAGCGGCGAAGAAACGCTCAAGGCCGGCTTCGCCTACGAGGAATGGGAGAAGTTCGTGGACGGAGTCAAGGAGGCGAACGCCTCGATGGCGGTGGAGGAAGACTGATGAAGGAGAGAACCGGATTGGTCGCCCTGAAGGGCGCTCCGCTCACCCTGGTCGGCGGGGAGATCGCGCCGGGCGACGCGGCGCCGGATTTCCGCGCGGTCGACAACGACATGAAACCGGCGGGGCTCGCCGAATGTCGGGGCAAGATCTGCGTCATCCTCTCGGTCCCCTCCCTCGACACGCCGGTCTGCGAGATCGAGACCAAGAGGTTCAACCAGGAGGCGGCGGCGCTGGGGCCGGACGTGAAGATCCTGGTCGTGAGCATGGACCTCCCCTTCGCCCAGAAGAGGTGGTGCGCGGCGGAGGGGGTGAGCAACCTGAAGACCGTCTCCGACCACCGGGAAGCTTCCTTCGGAACCGCCTACGGCGTCCTGATCAAGGAGCTCCGCCTCCTGGCCCGCGCGGTCTTCGTGATCGACCGGGAAGGCGTCGTCCGCTATACCGAGATCGTCAAGGAGATCGGGATGGAGCCGGATTACGAGGGCGTACTGAAGGCGATCCGGGGATTGCTGGATTAATACGCCCAGCGGGCAAGCGCGGGCAGACCACGAGAAGAATCCCAGTCCCGCTGCGACTGAGATCAAATAGAGACCGGGAGACACGGAGAATCGAAAAGGAGGGGAGATGAAAACGGCTCTGGCGTTGGCGGCGACGATCCTGATCGCCGCGGTTCCGACCATCGCTTCGGGGGAAGAGGTGATCGTCGGTGATTTCCAGGGGATCCATGCCGACCTGACGCCCCTCAAGGCGGGCGCGGCCCATCCCGGCGTGATGCGCCCGGACGCGGAGACCCGCCGCCTCTGGCAGGAGATGTCGCTCAACGGACCGCGGGCCTACATCGACCCCTCTATCCGGGCCAAGCGGGGTTCGGCCAGCCTCCTTAGCCATCTCAGCTATACTCCCTCCACGCGCAACCAGGGATCCTGCGGCAACTGCTGGGAGTGGGCCGGGATGGCCTGCTTCGCCATCGACCTCCACGTCCAGGAGGGGATCTTAGACAGTCTCTCCGTCCAACACCTGAACAGCTGCTACGGGACCGTCTGCTGCGGAGGGTGGGCGGAGTACGTCTCCAACTTCTTCGACAACCGGGGATACTGCATCCCCTGGTCGAACACCAACGCCTCCTGGCTGGACGGCGGGATATCCTGCGGCGGAACGCCGTCGGTCTCCTGCGCTTCGATCGGCGTCACACCGAACTACGACATCAACTCCTGCTCGGCCGCCTACATCACCACCCAAACCGTCGCCCAAGCCACGGCGATCGCCAACATCAAGAACGTCCTCAACCAGAACAAGCCGGTCTGGTTCGCCTTCTACGCACCCACCCAGGCGGCCGGGACCGCCTTCGACAATTTCTGGAACACCCAGAGCGAGAACATATACCTGACCAACTTCCTGGACGACGAGGCCTGCGGGCAGACCTGGAGCGACACCTACGGATGGGGACACGCCGTCCTCTGCTACGGCTACAACGACAACGATCCCAACAACTCCGTCTGGTACATGCTCAACTCCTGGGGGACGACGGCGAAGCGGCCGCGGGGCACGTTCTATGTCGACATGGACATGAACTACGGCTGCACGCACTACGACGGGGCCTGGAATTACAACTACTACTGGGCGGCCTACGACATCGACTGGAACGTGACGCCGGCCTCTTCCACCTACCGGGTCCTCGCCTCGGGCGACTACAACGGCGACGGGAAATCCGACATCGCGGTCTACCGCCCCTCGACCGGGAAGTGGGCGATCCGCAACCTCTCCACCGTCTACTACGGCTCCTCCACCGACATCCCGGTCCCGGGGGACTACAACAAGGACGGGAAGACCGACATCGCGGTCTACCAGCCCTCGACCGGGAAATGGGCGATCCGCAACCTCTCCACCGTCTACTACGGCTCCTCCGCGGACATCCCCGTCCCCGGCGACTACAACGGGGACGGGAGGACCGATATCGCGGTCTACCAGCCCTCCACCGGGAAGTGGGCGGTCCGCAACCTCTCCACCGTCTACCATGGGACCGCCTCCGACCTGCCGGTCCCCGGGGCCTACGGGAACGGGACGAAGATGGAGATCGCGGTCTTCCGGCCCTCGACCGGGATGTGGTCGATCCGGGGGCAGAACCAGTTCTACCTCGGGACGAACGGGGACATCCCCGTTCCGGGGAACTACACCAGCACGGCGGGCGCCCAGTGGAAGGCGGCGATCTTCCGCCCCTCGACCGGCCTCTGGTCGATCCGAAACGGCAACCGCTACTACTTCGGCGTGAGCGGCGACCAGCCCGTCCCCGCCGACTACAACAGTTCCCCGGGGGACGACATCGCGATCTTCCGGGATACCGCCGGCTACTGGTCGATCAGGAATTACAACTCCGTCTACTACGGCGCGGCGGGGGACGTGGGGGTAACGAGATAAGTAAAAAGTAAGAAGGCAGAAGTAAGAAGTAAAAAACTAAAGCCGGCGCGACCCGCCTGAGGGGTCGCGCCGGCTTTTTGCCGCGATTAGGACTGGCCGGGACTATATGGACGGGATGGACGATATGGACGAGATGGACAGCATGGACGAGATGGACAGCATGGACGAGATGGACGGCATGGACGAGATGGACGGCATGAACGAGATGGACAGCATGGACGAGATGGACGGCATGGACGAGATAGACAGCATGGACGAGATGGACAGCATGGACGAGATGGACGGCATGGACGAGATGGACGGCATGGACGAGATGGACAGCATGAACGAGATGGACGGAATGGACAGGACTGAAAGCCCCCCCAAAATACCGGCCGGGCGCGACGCTTCACAGAAGCGGCCTACAGAGGGCAACACAGCCAACAACTCCAATAATCCGCCTCCGGCGGATTATTGCTTCACGAAATACATCGGCTGGGCGGCGGCGGCCCCCTCGACCACCTTGATATGGCTGGCGTCGAGGAAGGTGACCGTCGACTGGACGCCCTTCTTCGGCCCATCCTGGTTCTCGATGATCAGGTCGTTCCCCTCGGAGGTGATCACGGCGAAGGCATAGGGCCCGGCCTTCTCGCCCATCACCTCCATCGTGATCCCGTCCAGTGTCACCTTCATCGCGGCCGAGCCGATCATGGCGAGAAGGCCCTGCGCCATCTGCGGGTTGGCCTTAGCCGCCTCCTGATAGGCGGCGTCTTTCTCGTAGGCGGAGGGGTCGCCCTTCCAGGTCCCCAGGAAGGCGAAGGTGAGGTTCCCGGCAACCGCGGCCGCGCTCTTCTCGGAGGGGGATGATGCAACAGGATGGGCGGGAGAGGCAGGAGAGGCAGGAGAGGCGGGAGAAGAAACGGAGGAGGAGGCCGGCCCCGTTTCGATGGCATAGAGAGAGCCGCCCTGATCGATCGTGAAGACGGCATCGGCCGAGGCGAAGAGGAAAAGGGTGTCGGCGAAGAGCGGCTCGCCGAGCTTCCGCCAGGAGCCGTCGGCGAGGTCGGTGGCGTAGAGGACGCCGCTCTTCTCGGCGCTGTAGAGCTTCCCGTCGAGGACGGCCCCGGCGAGGGTGCCCGCCCAGTCGCCGGCCTTCCCCAGGCGCCCGTAGGTCCCGTCGGCGGGGCTGATCCGGTAGAGGCTCCCGTCCGCCTCGATCGAGAAGAGGCTTGCCGCGGAGGCGAAGAGGAAGCGGGTATTTCCGAAGACCGCCTCCCCGATCGGGCGGTAGTCTCCCGAGGCGAGGTCGGTGGCGTAGAGGACGCCGCTCTTCTCGGCGCTGTAGAGCTTCCCGTCGAGGACGGCCCCGGCGAGGGTGCCCGCCCAGTCGCCGGCCTTCCCCAGGCGCCCGTAGGTCCCGTCGGCGGGGCTGATCCGGTAGAGGCTCCCGTCCGCCTCGATCGAGAAGAGGCTTGCCGCGGAGGCGAAGAGGAAGCGGGTATTTCCGAAGACCGCCTCCCCGATCGGGCGGTAGTCTCCCGAGGCGAGGTCGGTGGCGTAGAGGACGCCGCTCTTCTCGGCGCTGTAGAGCTTCCCGTCGAGGACGGCCGCGGCGAGTGTATTCGCCCAGTCGCCGGCCTGGCCGAGGCGATGGGGAGCGCCCTCCGCCGCCAGAAGGCTAGACGCCGCCAACATCATGATTGCCGCGATCACGAAGAATGCCTTCGCCTGCATCGTTGCCTCCCTCCTGGGCTGATGGACGTTATGGACGGTATGGACGATATGGACGGTAGGGATGGATCAAACGAGCCCCCACGGGCACGGCAGGCCTCGGGGCAGCCCGCGTTATTCACGCAGATTGGTGAGTCTGAGCGCAGTTCGCGCCTGTGCTCAGCCAACGGGGCGAACGAGGGCATGCACACTGCGCTCTCTAACGAAAGGCACGGCCGATTCATAAGCCGTTGCCCACGGCTAGTCGCTCGATTTCTTCTGCTTATCCTTGAGCCAGAGCGTGCGGGAGGCGCCGTCGCTGGAGCGCCTTTCCGCGATATCGAAGAGGCCGGTGGCGGCGAGGAGCTCGCGCAGGCGCTTGTAGCCGTAGTTCCGGGGGTCGAAGTCCGGCGCCTGCTTGGCGATGTTGGAGCCGACCGCGGCGAGGTGCGCCCAGCCGGAGTCGTCGGAGGCGGCCTCGATCGCGGTCCGGAGGAGGTTGGCCAGACGGGCATCGCACTTGAGCTCGGTGGCCGACTTCCGCTTCACCGGCTGGCTCGACTCGTCGCCGGCCCGCAGGACCTCGGTGTAGACGAACTTCTCGCAGGCGGAGACGAAGGGCTTGGGGGTCTTGCGCTCGCCGAAGCCGTAGACCTTGAGGCCCTGCTCGCGGATGCGGGAGGCGAGCCGCGTGAAGTCGCTGTCGCTGGAGACAAGGCAAAAGCCGTCGAAGCGCCCGGAGTGGAGGAGGTCCATGGCGTCGATGGTCATGGCGTTGTCGGTGGCGTTCTTGCCGGTGGTGTAGCGGAACTGCTGGATGGGCTGGATCGAGTTCTCGAGGAGAACCTCCTTCCACTTGCCGAGCTGGGGGGTGGTCCAGTCGCCGTAGATGCGGCGGACGGAGGCCACGCCGTACTTGGCCACCTCGGCCAAGAGCCCCTCGATGATCGAGGCCTGGGCGTTGTCGGCGTCGATCAGGACGGCCAATACGTTCTGGTCTTCTCTTTGGGATGACATAGGGAACCTCCTGTTGGGCCCATAATTTACCATAAATCGGCGGGGTGGTCCGGACTTTTTAACCGCGAACCGGCCGGGCCGCCGATATCCACGAATTTGCATGAAGGAGTTTGGCCTAGCCCGGCGATATAACCGCGAATCTCGCGCTTGCGCGCCGCAGCGCTTCAGCGCGCAGGCGCGAATCTTCACGAATGGGGCCGGGCCAAGCCAGGTACCCTCGCGAAGATTCGCGGTTTAAATAGCCGGGGGGGGCGGGTCAGGCGAAGAGGACGCGGCCGGCGAGGATCCGGCGGAGGTCGGGGACGACCACGGGGATATCCTCCCGCGACTTCACCGGGAAGAAGCGGTCGGTCGTCTTCACCGCCAGGGGCTTGAGGAGGCGGGTCAGGTCGCCCTGGAGGCGCTCGAACTGGACCACCGGGCGGACCCCTGCCTTCCCCCGGATCTCCTTGATCGCGACGTAGACGGGGAGGCGGTCGGTCACGGCCTTGACCCGGGCGCGGAGATCCTCCGGCCCAGCCGAGCGGAGGCTCTCCCGGGTCAGGCCGAAGAGGTCGAGGAGGGAGGCGACGGCGACGACGTAGGTGGCGTTGTTGAACTCGGGGATGCGGTCCTGGTCGAAGGCCGGGGGAAAGGCGAACTCCTCGACGATCTGGGTCCACTCCCGGCGGGCGGCGGGGTCGTAGACCCGGGCCAGCGCCCCCCCCTTCTGGCCGGCGGGCTTCCGGCTCACCTCGCAGAGGATCCGCACGCCCGACGCGGCGCGGCGGGCGAGGAGACCGAGGAGGGGCGGGCAGACCGTGGCCCCGAGGTTGTCGATGTTGGAGACGTGGAGGTATTCCACTCCCAGCTCGACCATCCGGAGGAGGGGGCGGGAGCGGTCGAGGACGAGGAAGAGCGTGGCATCGAGGTGGCCGGGGGGGTTGTAGCGGTCCTCGCCCGCGGCCTCGATCTCCTCGCCCGCGCGTTTCCGGCTGACCGCCGTCCAGGCGGCCAGCTCGCTTTCGAGCTTCCGCACCGCCTCCTCGGCCGCGGCGCGGTCCGGTCCGGGGGCGAGGGCGGCGGACTTCGCCCGGAGCTTCTGCAGCGACTTACCGTAGTGGATCTCCAGGTCCTCCGGGGTGGGGACGACCCGCTTCATGATCCCCTGGCAGTAGGTGGAGACCCCCGCCTTGGCGAAGGAGCGGTTCTTCTGGAGGATCTCCCGCGTCTTCAAGTCGGTGAAGTAGGAGTTAAGGATCCAGACCGGGATCGGACCGCCGTACTCCTTCTCCGCCCAGCGGGCGTGGGCGAGCTTCAGCTCCATGAAGGAGCGGGGGCGGCCGGCCATCTCCATGATCTCGAAGGCGCCCTTGGGCAGGTTCTCGCCCGGCTTCTGGAAGCGGGTGGCGGCGCCGCCGTTCATCACGCCGAGGCCCGGCGCGCCCCGGGCCGGGGGCGACCCGGCCCACCGATCCACCACCCAGCCCGCCCGGGGGACCGGGGGGGGGTGGGAGGCTAAAGGGTAGCGAACCTCCCAGTCGTTGCCGAAGGTGATGACGTTGGTCCGGAGGCTGAGCTTCCCCGAGCGGTAGGCGTCCTGGAGGCGCCGGAACTCGTCGGGGTGAAAACCGTAGCGGGAGAGAAAATCGGTCATGGCGATGCCCTCGCGGGTTGGGTTTGGCTAAAATGACCACTACGGCTCGATGGACAGCATGGACGATATGGACGCGATGGACAGCATGGACGCGATGGACAGTATGGACGATATGGAATCAAATCAAATTTTTTGCGCCACGAGCCATTCGTGCTAATTCGTGAAAAATCGCGGGAATCACTAGCCGGGGGGATTCGCGGTTAATTTTCATTGACCGGGGCGAAGCCGGGGCGGAGGCGGAGAAGAAGGACGCGGAAGAAATACTTGATCAGGATCGAGCTACGGAGCTTGGACTCCCCCTTCTCCCGGTCGCGGAAGAGGATCGGTATCTCCTGGAGCGGGAGGCCGGAGCGGTGGCAGCGGTAGAGGACCTCGGTGACGGTGAAGGGATCGACCGCCCGGAGAGTCGCGGGGGAGATCGCCTGGAGGGCGGAGCGGGTGAAGAAGCGATAGCCGCTGGTCGGGTCGGTGAGGCGGACGCCCAGGACGAAGCGCAGGTAGGCGCGGGCCAGGCGGCTGAGCGCGGAGCGCCCCCCTCCCCTCCCCACCGCCCCCCCTCCGGGGAGAAAGCGGGAGCCGACCACCACGGCCGCCCCCCCCTCGGCGGCGGCGACGAAGCGGGGAAGGTCGGCGGGGTTGTGGGATCCGTCGCCGTCCATCTCCACGACGCCGTCGGCGCCGCGGTCGAGCGCCCAGAGAAAGCCCTCCCGGCCGGCCAGCCCCCTCCCCCGGCGGCCGGTGCGCAGGAGAAGGCGGGCGCGGGGGTCGTGGAGAGCGAAGCGGCGGACGGCCTCCGCCGTACCGTCCGGGGAAGCGTCGTCCACCACCACGGCCTCGAGGTCGAGCGGCTGGGCGAGCACGGCGGAGAGGACGGCGGCGATGTTCTCGGCCTCGTTGTAGGTGGGGATGACGACGATGATCTTCTTCATCGGGGCTCGAAAATTGAACTACGAATTACGCGAATTTCACGAAGGGGCTTGGCTAAAAGAAACCACGGATTACGCGGATTTCACGGAATGGGCTTGGCGGGCTCGGCATTTTAACCGCTAATGGACGCGAATAACGCGCGAATCTAGTTAACATGAAGGCCGTTCCTCCTGGAGAGAGTAAGCTCTCTCTGGGAAC
>JAEAMF010001412.1_pt1 | contig 17514 bp, 14 predicted proteins | sample 8958721 | NCBI WGS metagenome assembly JAEAMF01 (sample SAMN16933255, study PRJNA681124) | bioreactor sludge metagenome | isolation source: anaerobic bioreactor treating anionic surfactant - SDBS | place: India: Bengaluru | collected 2019-02-28
TAGAGATATGACATACAAGTGCAGATTGTCAGAACTCACATAAAGTGGTATACAATTTATTTATATATTTGAGGTTATTACGGATGGGCGACATGGGCTGGTATCACGCGGGCCAGAGCTTTTAAGGTCGAACGTCCCGGCAATGTTTGTGAACCGCGATGTACAGAAAAAAGGAGGCACTATATGAATGAAACATTGATCAACTTGATGGCCGACCTTCAGGAAGAAGAAACGCTCTCCATGGTGAACACGTTAATTAAAGAGGGGGCAAATCCCCTGGATATTCTCAGCGATGCAAGGTCAGCGATGGAGATAGTAGGAAAGCGTTTTGAAACCTCAGAGTATTTCATCCCAGATCTTATGATGGCGGGAGAGATACTGAAGGGCATCTCAGACATTGTTAAGCCCCTAATTCAAAGCGATGACACCAGTGCGAAGAAAGGGAAAGTACTTATCGGTACCGTGGCTGGCGATATCCATGATATCGGAAAAGACATCGTTACATTTATGCTTGATGTAAGTGGTTATGATGTCCTTGATATCGGGATTGATGTACCAATCCAGGTATTTGTGGATAAGATAAAGGAATTTCAGCCAAGCGTTGTTGGTCTGAGCGGTTTTCTTACCCTCGCCTTTGACTCCATGAAGAAAACCGTGGAAGCCTTAGAAAAGGCTGGTTTGCGGGACAATGTGAAAATCATGATCGGCGGAGGTCAGATGGATGACGAAGTCCGTAAATATGTGCGTGCCGATGCATATGGTAAAGATGCTGTGGCAGCGGTAAATCTTTGCAAACAGTGGATTGGATAGGGGGATCGCAATGGGATTAACGCCGGAAGAACTGTATAAGGAACGGGAAAAGAGAGTTTTAGATGCAATAGCCCTTAAGAAACCGGACAGGATACCAATAATGCCACACTTCAGTTTTTTTCCTGCAAAATACTCCGGATTTACCCCGGAAGAGGTTATGTACGATCCAGAAAAGCTATGGAAAGCCCAATGGAAAACCCTGACCGAGTTTGAGCCAGATATGGACAACAGCCCCTTTGGTCTTCGCTTCCTGGGGCCTTTGTTAGAAACCCTCGATTTCAGACAACTGAAATGGCCAGGGCATGGCCTTTCCCCTGATGTAAGCTATCAGTTCGTGGAAGGTGAGTATATGAAGGTCGAAGAATATGATGCCTTCCTTAATGACCCTACCGATTTTATGGTTCGGACATATTGGCCCCGCATATTTGGATCGCTGAAGGCTTTTGAGAAACTTCCCCCTCTCCGGGACATCATTACCTATTCCATTGGAACCCCCTTTGGATTTGGTGTATTTGGCTCCCCCGAGGTAACAGCTGCCCTGGATGCCCTTAAAAAAGCAGGCGAGAAATCTCTTCAAATCAGCCAGTACTCACGGTTGTTTGCTGAAAAAGCACGGGAGGCAGGATTTCCCATGCAGTATGGAGGTTTTTCTCAGGCACCCTTTGACACCCTTGGAGATTATTTTAGAGGCACAAAAGGCACCATGCTTGACATGTATAGGAGACCGGAGAAAATCATAAAAGCCTGTGAGAAATTACTTCCAATTATGATAGAAGTGCCCGTTAATGCATCAAAAGTATCTGGGAATCCAAGAATATTTATCCCAATACACAAAGGTATTGATGGTTTTATGTCAGAAGCGCAGTTCAAGAAATTTTTCTGGCCAACCCTTCAGGCCCTCATTGTTTCCCTCATTAATGAAGGATTGGTACCGTGCGTTTTGTGGGAAGGCAACTGTACTACGCGTCTTGACATCATCAAGGATATACCCGAAGGAAAGGCCTTATACGCTTTTGAAGCCACGGATATCTTCAAGGCAAAGGAAGTCCTTGGGCACAAGGTTTGTATCCGGGGCAATGTGCCGTTGTCTTTGCTCGTTACCGGCTCACCGGATGACATACGGACTAACTGCAAAAAGCTAATCGACATTGTCGGAAAAGATGGAGGTTATATTATGGATTCAGCTGCAGGTTTTGATGATGCCAAAGCGGAAAATGTGAAGGCCATGTTTGATTACACGAGGGAATACGGTGTCTACTGAGCGGTCATCCCTGAAACTTACTTCATGTATGTGGTTTTTATGTTGAATGACATTACTTGCATGGCTGAAATATAAAAAAGAAGGCGCAAGATGAGAGGTCGGTTTACAGCTTTACTCATGGCAGTTGTTCTGATTTTTGAAGTAAGTTTTTTTTGCAGTTGGCGTTGATGTGATTAAGCTTGAGACCGCTAATTATCTCCCAACAACGCATAAGATCTCTCTCCTCACTGGAAAGTTTTGTGATGAGATAAAGTAAAAGTAGCGCACAAATAATTAGATCAAGAATACGGAGGACATATGCCCTACGATCCGACGCGAATGGCAAATTGGAAAATTTCCGAGGCAGCCGAACAAAATATGAAATCTATCTGGCAGCTCGGAGATGAACTGGGTCTCGAAAATGATGAGATTATTCCCCATGGCAAAATCGGGCGCATTGCTTTTGCGCAAATAATGGAAAGACTCAAAGAAAAACCTGACGGAAAATATGTAGAGGTCACCGCCATCACACCAACGCCTTTGGGTGAGGGGAAAACCACTACCACCATCGGTTTAATTGAAGGACTCAGCAAGAGGGGAAAGCATGCAGGCGGGTCCATCCGTCAGCCATCCGGTGGGCCCACCATGAACGTCAAAGGAAGCGCGGCAGGGGGCGGGAATGCCCAGGTAATTCCCCTGGCAGAGTTTTCGTTGGGCCTGACAGGGGATATCAACAATGTTATGAACGCCCATAACCTTGCCATGGTTGCGCTGACTTCAAGAATGCAGCATGAAAGAAACTACGGCGATTGGGAACTCGGATTACGAAAGCTTCGCCGCCTCAGCATTGATCCTAGTAATGTCCAGATGGGGTGGGTCGTGGATTTTTGCGGCCAGGCCTTGAGAAATATTGTGATTGGGCTTGGAGGCAGGATGAACGGTTTTACCATGCAGTCGCGATTTGATATTGCAGTAAGTTCTGAGCTTATGGCTATCCTCTCAATAGCAAGGGATCTCAAAGATTTACGGGAACGAATTGGTCGAATAACGGTTGCGTATGATACCCATGGTAAGCCAGTAACCACAGAAGATCTTGAAGTGGCAGGTGCCATGTGTGCCTTTATGAGGGAGAGTATAAATCCGACCGTGGTGCAGACCATTGAAGGCCAGCCCATACTGGTTCATGCCGGTCCCTTTGCGAATATTGCCATTGGTCAGTCATCCATTATTGCGGACCGAGTCGGGTTGAAGCTTTTTGATTATCATGTCACAGAAAGCGGGTTCGCCGCTGATATCGGCTTCGAGAAATTCTGGAATGTGAAGTGCAGAATCAGCGGTTTAACCCCCAACGTGTCTGTTATTACAGCGACCATAAGAGCATTAAAGATGCATGGAGGCGGCCCACGGGTGTCGCCCGGTATTCCTCTGGCAAAGGAATACACGAAAGAAGACCTGACGCTTCTGGAAAAGGGCATTCCCAACCTTCTTCATCACATCCGCACGGTAAAAATGTCGGGGATGAAACCCGTTGTCTGTATCAATCGCTTCTCGACAGATACAAAGGAAGAGGTAGCTCTGGTAAAAAGATATGCTGAGGCTGAGGGGGCACGGTTCGCGCTTTCCGATCACTGGTTGAAAGGTGGTGAAGGCGCTCTTGAGCTTGCCGATGCAGTTATAGACGCATGCAATGAAAAGGTGGATTTTCAGTTTCTTTACCCTCTGGAAATGCCATTGAAGGATAGGGTTGAACTGATTGCAACGAAAATATATGGAGCCAGCACGGTTCTCTGGATCCCGGCAGCAGAGGCAAAACTAAACAAATTACAGGCTGATCCAGGCAAAAAAGACTATTTTACCATGATGGTCAAAACCCACCTGAGCCTCTCCCACGACCCAGACCTGAAAGGTCTTCCTACGGGTTGGAGGCTTCCGGTCAGAGATATCCTGGTTTTCACCGGAGCCGAGTTCCTGTGTCCTGTCACCGGTGATATCAGTCTTATGCCTGGTACCGGGTCAGACCCTGCCTTCAGGAGAATTGATGTTGACACAGAGACAGGAAGGATCACGGGACTGTTCTAATGAAGACAGAGCGTTCTTATAAAAGAAGAGGAGTGTTGTATGGCGGCTAAGATCATAAGCGGTGCTGAAATAGCATCCGCAATTCGAGAAGAGATTAAGGCGGAGGCTGTAAAATTAAAAGAAGAACACAACGTTGCCCCTGGATTGGTAACAATCATAGTAGGTAAAAATCCGGCATCGGTAAGCTATGTAACAGCCAAGCAGAAGACAGCGAAGGAGCTTGGCTTCTTTTCTGTTCAGGAAGATGTCGATGAGGGGGTGTCAGAAACAGAACTCCTGAACCTTATCAATACCTATAATGGTAATCCTCAAATTCACGGAATCCTTGTCCAGTTGCCGTTACCTGCCCACATCAATGAAACGAAAATTCTCTATGCCATTAATCCGGATAAGGATGTAGACGGTTTTCACCCTGTCAATATTGGCAGACTTGTCATTGGAGAGGCGCGGTTTTATCCGTGCACGCCGTATGGCATTCAGCAAATGCTTGTAAGGACCGGTGTTCCTACTGATGGAGCAGAAGTTGTCGTCGTTGGCAGAAGCAACATTGTGGGAAAACCAATTGCAATGATGCTTGTTCAGAAGGCAAAATGGGCGAATGCTACAGTTACCATGTGCCACACTGCCACAAAGGATCTTGCTTCACACACAAGAAGGGCGGATATTCTCGTTGTTGCCGCAGGAAGACCGAAGGCTGTAACCGCTGACATGGTAAAAGAAGGGGCAGTGGTCATCGATGTCGGGGTAAATAGAATAGGAATGACGCCGGAAGGAAAGGCAAGGCTGTGTGGAGATGTTGATTTTGAATCAGTCAAGGAAAAGGCATCGGCGATTACTCCCGTTCCAGGCGGAGTAGGACCGATGACAATTACCATGCTTATGCTCAATACCCTTAGGGCTGCACAATGGAGCGTAAAGACTGCATAACATTATAACACTGAATGTGCTATACACTACTTTAGGAGGCGGTAATGATAACAAAATTAGTGAGCCCACAAGGGAAAGAGGTTCTCGTTGGCGATACCGGGCCCACGGTACTCATAGGTGAAAAGATCAATCCTTTTGGAAAGGGGCCAATCAAAGATGCCCTTATATCGGGAGATATGGGGCCTGTTCGTGAAGAGGCCATTAAACAGGTAGAAGCAGGCGCCGATGTGTTGATCATAAGCGTTGCTGCGTTTGGCATAGATGAAGTTGTGACTCTTCCAAAGGCCACACAAGCTGTTATGGAGGCAGTTGATGTTCCTATTTGTCTTGAGAGCAGAAACCCTGTTGCCCTAGAGAATGCATTACAGCTTGGATGTGGAAAGCCGATCATTAGTTCTGTCACCGGGGAGGCAGTTCATCTTGACCAGCTTCTCCCCCTGGTTAAGAAATATAATACGGCTTTTGTAGCTCTCGCATCAGACTCATCAGGGGTCCCAAATTCTGCAGCCAGAAGACTTGAGATTATTACCGATATTGTGGAAAGGGCAGGTGCTCTGGGAATTGATCGTGACAATATCATAGCTGATTGTGTTGCCGAATCAAGTGCGGTCAACAGTAATGCAGCGACAACAACTTTGGAGACCATGGATATGGTGAAGCGTCTCTGGGGACTTAACCTTGTTTTAGGAGCAAGCAATGTCTCCTTTGGCTTGCCAAGCAGGAAAGTAATCAACGCGGTATTTCTTTCCCTTGCCGTTTCCCGGGGGCTTACCCTGGCCATTGTGAACGCGAAGCTCATGAAGCCCTATATCATGGCAGCAGACCTTCTTATGGGGCGGGATAACAGAGCGAGAAGATACACAACCTATTGCAGGAAACTGCTGAAGGCGAATGGCTGAGCATGATGTGAATCACAGAGATAACGTAGTTGCAGCTCTCAGACATACAGGTCCGTCCCGTCTGCCGCGGGGTGAACTTTTTTTTACGAGAACGTTTCTTGATACAGTCTTTCCAGAATCCAGCCAAAACTATAGTGAACAGTTGTCGTCTGCTGCACAGCTTTTGGACCTCTCACTTGTTGGGGTTGATCTCAACGGAGAGTGGTCCAGATCCCTGCTGAGACAAGGAGCATATGGTAACCTGAGAAAATATTTTACTGTAGGGTACATCAACGGACCGCTGTTGCGTGCGATTGCACAGCTTGGGTTCAAACAGGCAATGATAAGCATCAAGAAGGATCGAACAACCTTTTCCCGGGTCGCGTCGAGTCTCTTTGAGGACATTCAAGAGATTTGCAAAATCGCAAAGAAAAATGACATAAGTGCGATTTTGCTCCCCGATGATATCGCAGGGAATAAAGGACTTTACTTTTCAAAAAACGACTTCGATGCCGTTATCCTCCCATTGTACAAACAGATTGCAAGCGAAATAAAAGGAAATGATCTTTTTGCATTCTTTCATTCGGACGGAGACACACGGTCAATCATTGAACCCCTTATAAAAGCAGGATATGACTGCATTCATCCTATTGAAAGCCAGGCGGGGCTTGACCTTTACGAGTTGAAGAATATTCACAAAAATATGATATGCTTTATGGGACATATTGATATCGTAACGTGGGATGATGAACAAATTTCCCGGGAAATCAGCAAGGCAGAGAAGAATTTTAAAGATGGTGGACTTATCTTTGGGTCAACATGCGGTCTTTCGATGAAAACTGTGAGTAAAAAGCTGAGCTCGCTCTATCCCCAGTGGCACGTAATGGATAAGAAAATATGAGAAAAGCGGGAGTCCTGTTTTTACCATCCCAGAAAGAAATTAAAGGAGAGATTGGCAGGACGGTTCTCGACCTTGCGCAGGAAGCAGGGGTATATATCGACTCCCACTGTAGTGGAAAAGGTAAGTGCGGAAAGTGCAGGATTAGGGTTCTTGAAGGAAAGGTCGGCCCCTTCACGCAAGAGGAATCTTTATTTGTAAAAGGTTTTGAACAAGGGATGGGATACAGGCTCGCATGCATGACGCGAGTAACGGACGATGTCACTGTTCTTGTTGCCGGAGAGAATGTCCTTGCTTCTGTGGCTTCAAGAAAGATGTTCACCAAAAGGGCGAAGGTGATAAACCCTGCTGTGAAAAGTTATCATGTTAGCATCAAAGTTCACGGTAAGGGTCCTACCGAATGTTTTCAGCATATTATCGAACAATTACACACACAATACGGTCTGAGAGATATTACCATCGATCCTGGCATCATCGAGGATCGGAAAAAAGAGCCAGGCAAAGTGAATGGAGAGGTCATTGCAGCCGTATGGATGGATAAGGAAATTGTGGCGATACAAACAAAGGAGGACGGTCCGCCTTTGGGCATTGCTCTTGATATTGGGACTACAACCGTGGCGCTCTATCTTTGTGATCTCATAAAAGGAGATGTCATCGCAAGCGGTTCCTTCACGAATCCGCAGGTTCTTTTTGGACCGGACATTATGTCTCGTATTTCATACTCTGCTGAACATCCCGTTGATGGTGTAAAAAGGATGCAGAGAGAACTGATAAACTCTGTCAATGCCCTGATAGATTCACTGGTTTTGAGTAGGGGTTATTATGCCCACCAGATTATCGACATGACGGTCGTTGGAAACACGGTCATGCATCACATCTTTCTCGGCATAGCCCCTGACAAGCTGGGACTCTGGCCGTTTGAGCCTTTGGTGAAAGGGTCAGTCAATGTCAAGGCCCGTCAACTGGGTCTATCTATAAACCCATACTCGTATGTCCATGTACTTCCTGTAGAGGCTGGTTTTGTTGGTGCCGATAACGTAGGTGTACTTATCTCTGAGGAGCCCTATAACAAGGATGAGCTTTCATTCATCATAGACATCGGGACCAATGGAGAGCTTGTCCTTGGAAACAGAAAACAACTTTTGTCATGTTCCTGTGCTACAGGCCCCGCCCTTGAAGGAGCGCAAATCTCCTGTGGCATGCGTGCTGCCCCAGGAGCGATAGAAAGGATACATATTGATCCTGAAACGTTTGAGGTAGACTATAAAGTAATCGGCAGAAAAGGATGGGCAAGAGAGCTTCCTGCGGGAGGACTCAAACCCTCGGGTATTTGTGGTTCAGGCATAATAGATATGGTTGCACAGCTTTTTAAAGCACGATTAATCAATGCGAATGGAGCATTTTCCCGTAAAATAAACACACCCAGGCTGCGAAAAGGGAAAACCGGCGTGACTGAATTTGTTGTTGCCTGGAAACAGGAGACGTCGACGCGGGATGACATTGTCTTCACACAAAAGGATGTGCGCCAGGTCCAGCTTGCCAAGGCAGCGCTCCATGGAGGTTGCAGAGTGCTCATGAGCCATCTCAACATTGACGTTCTTCGTGGGTTGACCATCGCCGGTGCTTTCGGCATGCATATAGATAAAGAAAGCGCCCTTACGCTAGGCCTTTTCCCTCAGTGTGAGCCCAATAATATCGGTATGGTTGGAAACGCAGCGGGCCACGGTGCATATCTTTCCCTCGTTGACCGGTCTAAGCGCGATGAAGCCGACAGGGTAGCGCGAATGGTCAAGCACATTGAACTGGCAATGGAAGAAGATTTCCAGAGCGAATTCATGAAAGCGCTGGCAATTCCAGCGCAGTAAGATGCAATGGCGATAAAGGTTCAGGGTTGACGAACTGTCTCACTGAAGCTGGCCTATCAAAATATGCCAGCTTATTTTCAGGTGGCCTACAGGATTTGACCACTGTTCCTGATGAGACGTTTTACCTTTCCCAGAAGGTCGCGTTTTTCTTCTTCAGAAAATCCTTTCAACATTGTGTTCATGTGTTGATCCCGTTCCTTCACAATCTTTGCAAGCATGACTTTTCCCTTCGGCGTGATTTTGAGCAATGTTACCCTTTCATCCCTTGGGTCTGATGTCCGGGTAAGAAAACCACCTTTCTCAAGCCTCTTTGCTATACCGGTCATGTTTGCATTGGGGACCAGCATGATACGGCTCACATTCGTGATTCTGCTCTGACCATCTTTTGATGCATCCAGCACACGAAGTACATTATATTGGGGAAAGGAGAGCTTGTATTTCCTGAACGTGGCAGAAACCAACCTCTTGAAGACCTCTGCCATTCGGACAACTGCCATCAACACCTTTTCATCGGCGCACAAATCACTTTGATACTCTGCCCTTTTGATGTTTACACCTCACTAATCTTTTTCGAGGATTCCCAATCTGAATAAACAGTATACCAGCTTTAAAAGTAAAAATCCAAATAATTAACATATTGATAGTTTATATATTGACTTTTTATTTCTCCCATGATATTCCTGTGAATAAATGACCACAAAAAATTTAATCAGCGTTGCCTGGCAGCAAATAAGTAATTGAAATAGTTCAATTATTAAGGTGCATTTACATTTTGTTCTCTAGGTTTTGGTAAGTTGGCAGCATTGAATAAACCGTTTAGCAAAAGGAGGTACAATGAGTATCAAAAGTGATCTTGCAAAGATTGTTGGCAAAGATTATGTGACTGACAGCATGGAGGAGCGAAAGGCCTACTCGACTGATTACAGTCTCCTTCCTCCAGGATTGCCCGATGTGGTTGTTTGGCCTGAAACATCGGAGCAGGTCGGGAAAATCGTGGCTTGGTGTAACGACAAGAACATCCCTGTCGTTCCCGTGAGCTCCAAGATTCACTTCCACGGATGCGCTATACCCAAACAGGGTGGTGTCCTGGTGGATATGTCGAGGATGAACAAGATTCAGGAAATTGATCTCGACAACCGCCTGGCAAGAGTGGAGGCTGGCGTGACATGGGAGCAGTTTGTTGCTGCACTGGAAAAGAAGGGTATGCGGACGATCATGCCTTTATTACCCCCAGGCAATCGGTCTGTAATGACTGACACCCTGGAGCGGGAGACCCCGACAAATATCGTTTACGATTATGGAGAGCCGATGCAATCCATAGAGGTTGTCTGGCCTAATGGTGAAGTTTTTCGCTGTGGTTCAGCGAGCGTAAATGGCTTCCCTGACTCCAAATCAAGAGGGGCAAACCCATCAGGGCCAGGCCTCGATTTTTACCGGTTTGTCCAGTTAGCTCAAGGTACCATGGGTATTGTAACCTGGGCGAATGTAAAGATCGAATCTATTCCAAAAATCGACAAGATTTTCTTTGCGCCGGTCGAGGATCTTCCATACGCTATGGACTTTCTGTACAGGATTCTACCGAGGAGGATCGGCCAGGAATGTCTCCTTCTCAATAATGTTGATCTCGCTGCCATCGTGGCAGAGAATATGCCTGACGACTTTGACAGGCTTTGCGCTTCATTACCGTCCTGGACACTTGTCCTGGTGATCAGCGGGCTTCTAAGAAGGCCGGAAGAAAAGATAGCCTATGAAGAAAAATTCCTTTCTCAGGTATTAACACATGAATTTCAAAAGATGGCCCTGACTGACAACCTTCCAGGTTTTCCGGGCCTTGGGAGAAAACTCCTGCCCATGCTGAGAAAACCGTGGCCATCAAACATGCCCTACTGGAAAAACCGCATCAAGGGTGGTTGTCAGAACCTTTTCTTCATCACTAAGCCGGTCAAGGTCCCCATGTTTATGGATATTATGGAAATGGTGGCCGGTAGGTACGGTTATTCAGTGAACGAAATTGGGAGCTATATTCAGCCCATCGAACATAACCGGGCCTGTCAGATAGAATTCAGTTTCTTCTATGACCCGGATGAGGAAGCGGAAAAAGCTTTTGTGGCAGAGATTTACCGTGAGGCAGCTGTTGCGATGATGAATGAAGGGGCCTTTTTCACGAGGCCATACGGTGATCTGGCTCCTGTAATATACGATCGCGCTGCCAGCTACACCATGACGCTGAAGCGGTTGAAAGCGATATTCGATCCGAAGAATATCATGAACCCCGGCAATCTCTGCTTCTAAGGAGGATACGATGCGAAAAGATGAGATGTTTGATACGAAAAAAACCAAAGTAGCTTTGGATGTGACAAATTTGAATAACTTTGTTTACGATATGCAGCATTGCATCAAATGTAAAGGTTGTTACTGGGTTGAGCACACCTATATGCCGGGAGTGAATTTTTCGGTGAGGTGTCCGAGCAACCTGTGGAATGATTTCGACTCGTACGGTGCCTTTGGAAAGATGAGGATTGGCCTTGCCGTTGAGGAGGGCAAGCTGCAGTGGACTGACAAACTGCTTGAAATCATTTACGCTGACCCTCTGTGCGGTGCCTGCGATGTAGGCTGCAAGCGTAACCTGGACCTTGAAATAGAATTAACCCTTGAAGCACTTCGAATCAAGGCAGTTAAGGACGGTGCCGGCCCTATGCCCGCCCACAAGAAAATCGCAAAAAACATAGCGACAAAACATAACCAGTTTGGGTCGCCCCACGAAAACAGGAAGAAATGGATCACGAAGGATGTCAAGGTGGCAGAAAAAGCTGATATGGTTTACTTCGTTGGATGTTCAGCCTCCTATGTGAATCCAGAGATTGCCCGGGCAACTGCAAAAGTATTGAATGCCTCAGGAAACAAATTCATGCTCATGTCTGACGAATGGTGCTGTGGAAATACACTCTATTCTGTAGGCATGATCGATGAGGCCAGGGAACTTGCAAAACGCAATGTTGCAGCAGTAAAAAAGACGGGTGCAAAGACACTGGTAACGAGCTGTGCCGAGGGCTACCGAATGTGGAAAGTGGATTATCCGAAACTCCTTAACATACCAACGTCGGATCTTGGCTTTAATGTTGTGCACCTTATCGAGGTGGCTGATGAAGCGATCAAAAGTGGCAACCTCAAGCTAACCAAGGCAGTTGACGTCAGATTTACCTACCACGATTCATGTGGTGTAAGCAGACTCTCAGACCCATGGACTCCATGGAAAGGTGAACGAGGATGGATGGGCACGGTGAATCCACCCCTGAAAAGAAGGCGCGGAAAGTCAGGATTGTACGCACAGTCAAGAAATATACTGAACGCCATACCGGGCGCAAAGTTTGTTGAAATGCCCAGAATAAGAGAAAACGCATTCTGCTGCGGGGCAGGGAGAGGGGTGAAAGAAGCTTTCCCGGACCTCGCAAACTTTTCAGCAAACCATCGTCTCGATGAGGTTAAATCAGTAAGCGCGGAGGTTCTTGTTTCCGCATGCCCATGGTGTAAGAGCAACTTCAGCCAGGCTGTAAAAGCCAACGGAGACAGCGTGAAAGTAATGGATATAGCAGAAATTATCAGCGCTGCATTGGAAAGATAAGGAGGCAGACTATGAGTATACAAAAACAAGCATATAGTGCGTTAGAGGCGGCAGTCGGGGCAAAGTACATCTCTGACGATCCGGCCATCTGCGAGGGGTATCGGTCGGGCCCAGGTGGTTATGAGAATGGCCTTGGTTATGAACGGGTTATGACCACTATCCCTGGCGCTGTTGTTATGCCGAAAAACACAGAAGAGGTACAGAAAGTAGTAAAGATTTGCAACCGTTATAAGGTGCCTTATGTTCCATATAGCACAGGTTTTTATGGCCCTCGTTCCCACTGCCACGTTGAAAATGAACTCCTCATAGACCTGAAACGGTTGAATTCGTTTGAGATCGATGAGAAACATTTCTATATCGTAGTGGGTTCAGGTGTTATTTATTCTCCGATTCAGCAGGAAGCCATGAATAAGGGCGCATACGTTATAATCGGAGGAGGCGGGGCGCAGGCTTCCGCTATAGCTAACCTGATAGGTGACGGCTGGTCCCCGTTAAGCCACAGAATAGGTTTGCCACACAGGCGTATACTGGGTACAGAACTTGTTTTGCCCGATGGTGAGCTGGTTAAAATGGGTTCTCTTGCAGACGGCGCGGATCCTTTCTGGGGCGACGGTCCTGGGCCTGACCTGAGGGGTCTTCTCAGGGGCTTCACGGGTCTCAGGGGCTGCCTCGGCATTGTTACGAAAATGGCTATCAAGACACTCCCATTCCAGCCGGAACCCCTTGTTCCGACAGGTATTTCACCGAATACAGCCCTTGCTTTGCCTGAGAAGAGGGTAAAGTGGGTTAATTTTCAAATGCCCAGCAAGGCAGCTCAGGTGAAGGCTATGTTTGAAATCGGCAAGGCGGAAATAGCAGGTGCAGTGACAAAGGTGCCGCTTTTCTGGCGAGCTATAGCAAAAGCCGAGTGTAAGGAGGAGTTCTGGGAAATATGGGGCAAGGAGACAGAGGAATCCATAAAGAAGTTCTTTATCGTCCGCGTTCTTCTTATTGGGTATACTTCTGAGGAGCAGATGCAGTATGACGAGAATGTTTTGACAGATATCATGACCGAGCTGGGTGGTATTTCCCGGCCCACAAAGCCTTCCGATGAGTCATGGATCAAGAATGCCGACTCGGCCGGCATGTGGCTCATGTGCGGCTCCTATGTATCTGTTGACTACATTATTGAATCGCTTTCTCAGGCTACAGTTCACGGAGAATCGTATGCAGAGCTGAAAAGAAAATACACACCACCTCTTATGCCGGACAATGGGGATCCGGGTTGGTTCCAGAGCTTTGAACTTGGACACCAGGGTTATTCCGAGTTCCTCATCTACTGGGATCAACGCGAGGACACATCAGGAGTAGACCACTTCTACCTCGAGACCGCGAAAATGAATATAAAAAATCGCTTCTACACATCCCTTTTAGGACCTCACCAACCGCTCTATCTGACAGGTCCTATGTACGGCCCGAACTATCATGAGTGGCTTCTGAAGGTCAAAGACGCATTTGATCCTCTGTGGGTTTGTCATCCGCCAGTGCCTCTGGCTCACGATGAGTTTGTAGAGCGAGCGCCGTGGATGAAAGAGCTCAAAGATTGGGAAAGCCCGAAAAAACTTCCCATGCCGAAGTGGTAGCACGAGAAATTTAATCAGCGCCTTTCCCTGACCAAGGGAAAGCGCTAATTTTGTGTTAACGCCCTAAAAAAGTGCCATTGCTGATGTGTTAGCAGGATAATTTTATTCCGCGCATTTCCCGGACCATGGTAATGGCGCGCTTTCCCAACATGAACCGTATTAAAATCAATCTCAAAAATGGTGAAGGAACGAGCATCGAAGGTGTTGTTGCTGCCGGCGCACATCATCACCGCCTCCGATTATATTGAGTTTAATTAAGAGGCCTTATCTTATGGGTAAAACGAATAGATTTTCAAAGGATGGTATTGCAAGGTATCTGACAGAAAGGCTGCTAAGGGAGAAAAAAACTCAGCAGAAAATCAAAAGTGTCAGACCGAAAACACAGTTGTTTTCCATCGGGAGGAACTCTTCTAAAAGTTCAAAGCCAATAAATCGCCTGGAGATTGAGCAGCGTGTTAATAGATTGATACAGGCCACCATGGAAAAGGAAGATCTTATCAAACAGATCATTTCAGATAGGGCTGTTCTTGAAGAACACAGGACATCCGCTACACAGGAAGAAATTCTTGATGTCCTTGAAAGGCCGGGAGCAATCGATGATCTTGATCTGCGTTCCCTTGTCCGTTCCGTAGGATCCACCCAGGGACTTGAGGGCTCGATTGCAATGGCCAAACATCGTTTGGCAGAAGTTGAATCGAGGATAGCTGGTCTGATTTCCAGCAAACAGATAGCAGAAGCATATGAGGATCACATTGCGAGGAAGGTTACGGTTATACGGTCTGCAAGAAACGTGAAAAGCCTTCAGAGTCTGATTGAAAAATGTGAACTTGCCCATATGGAACTCCTGGCACGGCGTAATAATCAAAATGTAACGTTGACCGGGGCAGATAATGAGATTGTGAACAAATATGAGCTGATACGACAGAAAGCCCATGAAAAAATAGATGACCTTATGGGTCAGGATGAAATCTATTACGAGGTAAAGCGACGAAGACTTCTTGAATACCGAAGACAGCTGTTAAAAGATGGTTTTGTGGAAACACCCAGCATCAGGGACGAGGTTATGGGAATTGTGAGTCATTCAAAGTTGGGTATCCCTGTCTTGCTTCGGGGTCACCTTGGTTCAGGCAAAACAGAAATAGCCCTCCATGTAGCCCGCAAATATGTTGGTTACGAACCGGAATTTATTTCCGGCTCCGAGGAGGCTACAAAGTATGACATCTATGGAAGAACGCAAATAGGCATAAGACCGGAGAAGGACAGAATTCGTGAGTTTGAGCACCACATGCGTGAATATATGAAATGGAACCCTGATGCGCCTAAAGAGGAATTGAAAGAGGTTGAAAAACAGTACTATCATGCTATTGTGGTAAGGGGTTTGACCACAAGTTTCTTTCATTACGGTCCCCTTGTTCGTGCTATGCGGGAAGGAAAGCCAATAATTATAGACGAGATGGATGGCATTCCTCACTCGATTGTCATGCGGTTAAACCACGTTTTAACAAGAAGGGCAGGAGACACGGTAAGGGTCCAGGAAAATGGAGGAGATGATATTATCGTGAAGAAGGGTTTTACTGTTCTGGCAACCGGCAATATCAAATCAGCCCGGTATAAGAGGGAAGAGCTGGATGCAGCCTTCCTCTCCCGTTGGTGGTCAAGTGATATTAATTACCCTCCCCAGGAGGAAACCTATGAGATTCTAGTGGCTTCCCTGTTGGACAGAAGAGGAAATCTTCAGATAAGAAATGCCAGTGATCTTGACGATGTGAGGGCGCTAACAGAGTCAGCAGCCGAGATTCAACGAATTTTTACGGGCGAATCTGTTGATTATTTCGGCGAGGGAGCTGATGCAGCCCGGGAAATACCAGCCAGCCTAAAAAAATCTGTCCTTTCCTTGCGTCATTTATGGAATATTGTGAGACCCTGGAAGGCCCGAAATTTTGATAGGCCTCTGGAAAACTATATTTTGAATGAGTTTATTAAGCCCTCAGTAATAGAAGATCAGGTCTACCTTGTTCAGATTTTTTGCCGCTTCCGGTTTTTCAAGACCTGGAAAGTGCAAGATTTTGGAATCCCGGGATTGACAGAAGAGAGACTCCTGGCATATCAGGGAAAGTCCCCCGGCCCAACCGGTAAATAGTGCTATGTCATTGAAGCAGAGCTTTATGGTACTGGGTTCCAGATATGTTGTGGACGATGTGTATGGTCCGCCAAACAGAATCCGGGTTCAGCAGAGTATAGAAGCCTTTAGAAAAAAGGGGATAGCAAAACCTACCCCATTGAAATCGGAAAATCTTTCCGTAAATGACCAGGCATATTCTATCAATCTGAGCGATTACGAAGATGTCAACGACCCAAAAGACATTAATGGAAGAATCTTCTTCCGCGCTGTGCGAGGTAAGAAAGAGTTCATTGTCAATGAGAAGGGGTCAATCGTTGGGAGAGAATATGATAATGTAAGCGCCCCCCGGAGCATCAATGGCCACGTTGCATTTCGAGCCGCATTGAGAGGCAGTCAGTTCATCGTCAACGAGAAAGGCGAAAGAGTGGGAGGAGAATACGGATATGTGAGTGCACCACAGAACATCAATGGCACAATTGGATTCTGGGCACGGGAAGGGGCAAGATATTTCATTGCCAGCGAGAAAGGCAAAAAAGTCGGCGGAGAATTTGATGCAATTGGCGATCCCCGCTATATTGGGGGCAAGATTGTCTTTCGGGCCAAGCAAAAGACAAAGTGGTTTGTCTGCACGGAACAAGGAACAAGAATTGGAGAAGCATACGACTCAGTCCGTGACCCGGAAAACATTGGCGGCAAGGTCGCGTTCTGGGCGTTCCAGGGAGGCCGCTATTTCATTGTCAACGAGAAAGGATTACCCATTGGGGGAAAGTACAACTCTGTGAGTAATCCCCAGGATATCAACGGACGGGTCTCCTTCAAGGCTGAGGAAGAAAAAGACCAGTTCATTGTCAATGAAAAGGGGGAAAAAGTAGGGGGAGTGCACAAGTATGTTAGTTTGCCCCATAATATTAATGGTACGATAGCATTCTGGGCACGGGAGGGAGCAAAGTATTTCATTGTCAATGAAAAGGGGGAAATGAGCAGCAAGGGATATGATGAGATATACTGCTTGGGCTCTTTACCTGCTGGTCGGGCTTATGTCATCGCGAAGGAGGGCCATGCCTTTAAAAAAGAAGTTGTGACCGATCTGTTGTTTGCTGATGGACATCCATGATTCAAGACAAGGGCAAGAGAAAACAAGCTACAACCAGGTTTTCAAAAAAGGCAAAGCCCACGTCCCAAGTCGAAAAAAACTCAAAAATCCCAGATCAGAAGGCAATGGAAAGGGCGGCAAGATTCTTTTCAGAAAACGAAGGGGCGATCCGCGACTATGCTCAACAAGCCGGACTTATCTTTGAACGCGGGGACCATTGGTCTATTGATGTATTGACTGGGCGGGGAACGTTTGATCCCAAGTTCTTCATCAAGAGGGGGTTTACAGAGGCTGAGAGTATGTGGGCCACCTGTCACGAGATCGAGCATTTCCGTGATTGGAAAAAAGATCCGGAAGC
>JAEAMF010001415.1_pt1 | contig 17494 bp, 22 predicted proteins | sample 8958721 | NCBI WGS metagenome assembly JAEAMF01 (sample SAMN16933255, study PRJNA681124) | bioreactor sludge metagenome | isolation source: anaerobic bioreactor treating anionic surfactant - SDBS | place: India: Bengaluru | collected 2019-02-28
CCTTCTGGTCTTGCCCGAAACTTTGAAACGCCAAGACCGCCGCCACCCCCGCCAGCACTCCGATTGCCTTCACGCATCTCACGGGTACTTTCTCCGGTTTCAGACTCTCGATGTCCTGCGATTCGCCGTCCTTGCCTTCAGCCCAGCCTGTTCTAGCGAACGGGATGGGGCACTATCGGTTCCGCCGACTATCGTCACTGGATTGGGGTTCCATCGGCTTCAACGCCGCCTTTGCTCTTTCCACCTCGGATGACGGAACGAGCACTTTCACGACAGCACCGCGACCACCACCGACTACCCGCCAAGGAGCCAGAGTGCCGATCACTTCGTCCTTGAGGAATACCCGTATCCCGCTGGCTTCGAGGACGGATCTTACAAGATCGGCTTGAACTGTGTTCCCAGTGAAGATGATTGCGGAATTGTCGGATTCAGGCATCTGTGCTCTCCTCCGATAAAAATCCCGGCCGGACATCTCTGTCCGTAGCCGGGTCAGAACTTCTGAGCCTCATGTCCCCCGACTGTTTTCACGATGGTTTCGCCTTGCTATCTGGTGACGGGGATGTCGCGTCTCGCCTTATCTAAACGGGCTTGGAGACGGCTGCGGCTGGTGTTGCTGGATCGGGTTGCCGTTCTCGGCAGAGCCAGTCGCGTTCGATTGTGTTCTTGGAGTCCAGAACACGAGACTTACGTCTGATAGGACCCACTGGTCTCCGATTTTCCGGAAGTGAATTTTTGAACCTCGTCCACACCGGGGACTTTCGACGCCGGTGGTGACTTCGATAGCATTTTTCCCCTTACTCCAGATGGATATAATCCGAGGGTCCAAGATCTCCGATTCCTCGATCATCCCAACAACTTTCACGACATCCTCTTCAGCTAACCGTGGGTCAACGCGGAAGCCCATCGCGGTGTTGCGTTTATGGGCCGCCTTGCGGTCTTCATCGGAGACAAAATCCCTGATGGTCTTGATGTGCTCCTCGATCGTCGGTTCATACTTCGCAAGCAGATAATATTCCATCAGTAGCCTAGGAAAACTTAAGCTCGACAAATCGCATTGGGGACGTGGAACCTGGCCGAAGTATTGATCGAGAACTTTCTGCCTCGACGCGGTCTTCTGCTGAAGTGGCTCAACCATAGATTTGCGGATTATGGTTTTTATAACCGGGCTGATTGACCAGCAAATGAGAGCGAGGACAAGAAGTCCGAGGGCGAATTTTAGCCAATTTTTCATTGGGGGGAGCATTTCCCTAGTGTCCTAGGGGGTGACGACACGAAAACCCGATCCTACAACAACCGGGATACGGCTTCATGTCACCCTATTCGCTAGAGAGTCGATAACAAACCCGGCCGGACATCTATGTCCGCCGCCGGGCTAGACCTACCGAACCTCATGTCCCCCGTCCGATCTCACGACTTCTCCCGCCGGGGTTAGTGTTGAACCGCTAGTCGAAATTGTCCTTCTCTTGGTTCTGGAATGCAATGGGATTCGGTACATTTCTCCATCGACCGGGATCGGCGCTCCGAGAAAAGTTTTCGTTCCGATGGCCTTCGGATTGCCTGGACAATACTGGCTCGATGGGTTAATCTATGCTTCGCAGAAACAGACATATAATGTCTGAATATGCGAAAACGCGCATATCGACGGGTTTGCTATGAAGGCTAAGAAAAGGAAGCTGTCTCTCGCCGATTGGGTGGATGTGCGCCAGGCCTCGGGGCGATATGCCTTCAGCCGGGAAGAGGCGCTCAAGGAATTGCCGCTTTCCCGTCAGGCGTTCGACCGTTCCGCGACCAGGCTAGCGGAGAAGAAACGTCTCGCTCGCGTCTATCGAGGATTGTATGCCATCGTCCCTCTTGAATACTCCGCCGCGGGGATCACGCCTGCTGAGTGGTTTGTCGGCGATCTAATGGCTCATCTGCGTGAGCAGTATTATGTCGGTCTGCTCACCGCCTCGGCATATCATGGCGCCGCTCACCAACGTCCGCAGACTTTCCAGGTGGTGGCCGGAAGGCCCCTCCGGCCCGTGGAATGCCGGGGAGTGGCGATCAAGTTTTTCTACAAGATGAGCCTCGATTCCACTCCCCAGGAACGAATGCTCGGCCCCACTGGATATCTGCCGGTATCCACCGCTGAAGGGACCGCTTTCGATCTTCTCCGCTATGTCCGGAGAATAGGCGGTCTCGATCGTGTCCTGACCGTCCTGCAGGAGCTGGGAGAGAAGATAGACGCCGGAAAGCTGTTCCAGGCGGCGGAGCAATCCCATTGCGCCGCCCATGCTCAAAGGCTGGGCTGGCTTTTGGAGCGGGCGAAATTCGGAAGCAAGGTTGACGGGTTGGTCCGTTGGCTCAAGATCGCAAAGCCGCTGCCGGCGAAACTGGATCCGGCTCTGCCTTTGCGAGGGTCGCATTTCGAGCAGCGTTGGCAGTTGTGGATCAACACCTCGGTCGAGGGCGACCTGGATTGATCCCGACGGCCTTCATAACGGAATGGCGGGCCAAGGCGCCCTGGAGATCGGACGCCATGGTGGAGCAGGATCTCATCATGTGCCGCGCCCTGGTGAGCATCTTTTCGCATCCTCTCCTCTCTGACACTCTAGTTTTCCGCGGCGGAACCGCGATCCACAAGCTTTTGCTTCCGCCCGCTGCGCGGTATTCCGAAGACATCGACTGCGTCCAGATCGTTCCGGGGCCAATCGGCCCCATCTTTAACGCCCTCCGCGAGACGCTGGGGCCTTTTCTCGGAGCCCCCCAGTCGAAGCAAGGTCGCAGCGTCGTCAACCTTATCTTTCGAACGGAGTCGCAAGGGGCGCCGGTAGTGCCCCTGCGCTTGAAGGTGGAGATCAACTCCCGGGAGCACTTCTCCGAGCTTGAGGTTCGGAAGCAAGCATTTTCCGTCGGGTCGCGCTGGTTCTCGGGGAGGTGCGTCATCCCTGTCTTCCAGCTGAATGAGCTCCTGGGGACGAAGCTGAGGGCACTGTATCAGCGACGGAAGGGGAGGGATCTGTTCGATATCTGGTACGGCTTGACCCGTGGGAAAGCGGACGCGGAAGGGGTGGTCCGCTGTTTCAAGCGCTATCTGGCATCATCCGGACTCAGGCTTCGGCGCCGCGATCTGGCTGCAAACATCGAAGAGAAGCTGGGCAATGGCTCGTTTGTCCATGATACCGATGACCTGTTGCGGCCCGGTTTGGCGTATTCTCCTCCCCAGGCATACCGGCTGCTTCAAGAAGATATACTGCGGCAGATGGACTGAGATCCAGCCCTCCGACGCAATAGGCGCCGGGGCCTAAGGGGGGAAAGATCGACCAGGGAAGGCAGGAAATGTCACTCGCCGCCGTTATCCCGACGGCAAGTTCGAGAAATTGGCGAGGGTCGGAATCGAACCGACGACACACGGATTTTCAGTCCGCTGCTCTACCATCTGAGCTACCTCGCCTATAAAATATTCCCTGGCGGGAATATTTTATGATGGAGCTCGGATCGAGGTCCATCTCGGAAGCCGCCATACTACACCTCAGCCGGGGCGGACTCAAGAGCTACGTGTGGATATTTTGCCCGCGCCGGCAACCGCTGGGATGGTCGCCGGAGGGGAAGCGCCGAAGGGCGGTCTGCCTTCTGCTGGGCCGATCCCGAGGGGAACGGGGCGGACGAGGCCTCCCGCGCCCCCTGAACCCTGCCCCCTGAACCCCGAACCCCGAAGCTCCTTCCCGGCGGTCGGGACGACCTTGTTTGAAACAGGGCAAGGCGAAGGATATCCTTGGTTCGCTTCAGGGCGGGTTATCCCTGCGCGGTCGCAAGATCCGGCGGACCACAAGAGGAATCCGCAAGGTGCGGAAGTCTCGCCGGAGGGTTCAGCGCCGGTCGGCCAAGAAGAAGCGCACCGCCGAGGCCCAGCAGAGCTAGGCAAGGTCAACGAAGAAGCGGACGAAGCCGGTAGTTGACGGCTTCAACCGCCGAAGCGAAAGGGGCTGGTCTCCTTAATCGGGGGCCAGCCCTTTTCCTTTCACCGAGCCGGAGCGGGTGTCGACCCTCGCTCTTTACCGCTTGCCTGAGGTGTCTCCCATCAGTCCGAAGTCATCTCTCGGCCGCGGTCGCTTAGATTCCCCATGAGAATAATGCCTTAAAAAGCTCCGCCACTTTCTCGAGGCATGAGCTCCTAGTGGCTAAGTTGACTTGCACGTGCAATACATTATTGCAACTACAATATTGACTTGCGCGTGCAATCGTTGTATATTGCTACCGAAGCTGAAAAACAAGATAGGAGAGAACCAAGATGAGGAAAAATGAAAATAGGACTGTTTCCTTTCGGCCGGATTTGGAAATGAATGGGGTCTTGATCGAAGTAAAAACACGGCTTAATGCCGTTCGCAGTGTCCGGGACAGTCTTCTGCAATTGGCCTGTGCGTTGGCCGAGCAGCAGGATAAACGCGCTTTTCTGTTGCTGATCAATCCCCGAATAACCGAATCGCGCCTTCGCTGCGAGTGGGATCAAACCTGGATGATCTTTCGGCCGGATATCGTCAAACGTCTGAGCATAGTTCTCTCGATCGAGGATCGCTTCATCGGTATCCCGGAAGACCCGGATCCTGAATTTATCAATCTGCTGAAACGTGCCAGTAAAAAGGACCTGTCTCGGTTCGGGATTCCGCTGCCCGCTCCTGACTATAGTACCGAGATTCTCAAAATCCTGGTGTACCAGTGGCTCAAGAAGCGGGGATCGATGACCTCGGTCTGGCTTTCCGAAACGGCCGGCTGTAACTACCGAACGGTGGCCAAGGCATTAAAGGGTCTGGGGCGGGCGATCTTCTGGCATTCCGATAAGAGTGTTGAACTCTGCTATTTCCCGAAAGATGCCTGGGTTAGAATGCTCGCGATTCTGGACAAATCACGCTCGACCATGCGATATGCCGATCGTTCCGGTCAGCCGCGTTCGCCCGAATCACTGTTGCGGAGACTGAAAGGAGTAAAAACGCCCAAGATTGCCGTTGGCGGTGCTCTTGGAGCCAGGCATTACTATCCGGAACTTGATCTGGTAGGCACTCCCCGTCTGGATCTTTCGATCCATTGCCCGGGCAAACACGCCGACCTTGATTTTATCGAAAACCTGGACCCGGCCTTAAAACAAGAGAGCGATCCGGACGTGCCCGCCAATCTTGTCCTCCACTTCATCCGCCGGGAAAATCCTTTCTTTGAAAAAGGTCCCGAAGGAATGATCTGGACCGATCCGGTTGAGTGCCTCCTCGATCTTCAAGAGATGCGGCTGGAACCCCAGGCCCTGGAGCTTCTCAACGCTTTAAAACCCAGGGATGAAGTCAGGTGAAGAAATTCGATGACGGGATGATCCAGGTTTCTCCGCGGGCTGTTCTCTCCGAAATTGCCAAAACTATCCCTCAGCATTGCAAAGAGTACGTCATCGTTATCGGCAGTCTTGCCGTTGGATACCGCTTTTTTGCTGAGGATGAATCCATTTCGGTGAGAACGAAAGACGCGGACTGCCTCATCTCGCCGCGGATTCAAGCCGTTAGCGCAGGATTGGCTATTACCGAAAAGCTTTTTGAAGCGCACTGGCAGTTTCGCTCCGATGAACAATGGCCTAGGCCAGGCGACGAAAAGACGCCTGTTGAGAAACTACCGGCCGTGCGTCTGAATCCTCCCGGCCAGACGGAATGGTTTATCGAGCTGCTGACTGTCCCCAAATCACCAAAGGACCGTGAAATGCGCTGGATTCGCCTGAAGACCAGCTTCGGTCACTTCGGTCTATGCAGCTTTGGTTTCCTGTCGCTTACCAACTATGAACCGTACCCCACGGAGCTCGGTATCTACATTGCCCGTCCGGAGATGATGGCTCTCGCCAATATGCTCGAACATCCGGAGATAAATCCGGAAACCATGTCGGGGTTGATCGCCGGCCGTCCGATCAAGCGCAGCAATAAAGATCTGGGAAGAGTTCTTGCCATCGCCCGTCTGAGTGAACAGAAGAAAGAAGATGCCATGCTCGGGTGGCCCGGTATCTGGAGAAAAGCCCTGCGAAAGCGTTTCCCTGGCGATTGGCGAGGTCTGGCCCGGAGGACCGGCTCCGGCTTGAGAAAGATTCTGGCCAGTGAGCCGGACCTGGATGAAGCCCGCCATTCCTGTGTTTATGGTCTTCTCTCATCGAGGCCACCAACATTGGAAGAGCTCCGGCTATCCGGCGAGCGATTACTCAAGGATGCGGTAGAGCCTATTGAGAAAAATCCGTGAATATCGTAATTGGCTCACAAACGACTCAAACGCCTCATGAACGTCTCACAAACTCCCCAAAGACGCCACAACGTGGGATGATGAATACTGAAATATCGTAGACCTGATCCGGGAATGGCTCCGAGGGAGAAGGAGAGCCCGCAGCGAGAGATGATCAGTGACCCGCCGGACAAAGACATGCCGTTCTGAGACGGCTGTGATCGTAAAAAGAGGCTGGGGGACTCCCCTTCCTCTTTTTTTATCCTGGAGCCAAGATTCTTGCCTCACCGTCAGGAATATCCGCGAGAATTTCTTGACTCCAAAGCCCATTGTCGGCATATTGAAGCAGCCGGCGCTATGTGGCACCGACGAATGGAAAAATCTATATAGCGGGCCGGCGGCTGTTCCCATCATCTGGCCCGTTAGGTGGATAGGATACTTTGATGAAGAAACTCGAGAGACCAATAGCCAAGTCGTATCCACCACTAAACCTCTTTCGAGAAGACCTCGAGGCAATCGAAGAGGTTCTCAAGCGTGATGCTCAAGGATTCTGCTGTGGGGCTCTAGACGTGCAGTATGATTCAATTGCAGAACTTGTTGAGCATCGTGGTGAAGGAGCTCTTTCAGAACTCGTTATTTCAGCCCGAGAGCCCTACTTGTCAGTTGATCTGGGAAAGTTGTGGGCGAAGTTGTACGTCGGATCTAATAGCAACGCGAATGCAGGTGTTTTCTACCAGATAGACGAAATACTTACGAAGACCCGTCGAAAGCTCTGGCCACTCTACAGCTACTACACAACGTGGATCTTGAATGGGGCGATTATCGGGTGTGCTCTGTTCGTGAAACATCCGATTGACCTAGTAGTCACCGGCGTCCTCATCAGTTGGGTTTTGTGGGTCTCCTATGTTCGCATGAGGCGTCACGCTACGATATACTTGAGTCGGCGGCTCGCGCTGAATTTCTGGGGGCGGCGGAAAGATGATGTGATCCTCGCGCTAATCTCGGCTGTGATTGGCGCGATTCTCGGGGCGGTTGGTACGCTCCTGGTTCAGTAGTGAGGCAACCGACCACCTAACAAGGCCGATCAAGCTGACGGATCGGCCTTGTCACGGCCCGTGCCACGCCCGCCCGCAGTTTATCGCCGGGTCGTCAGCACCAAGACCATGTCGCTCATTGGAAATCAGAACTACCTGCCACCTTATGAGAGCCCCCTAGAGGAATCGTTCGCGCTTACTCTGGACAAATACTTGGCCGATGAAGTGCGGATCGCGAAGCAGGTTGAGGTGCAGACATTATGTGGAGGTTACAGGTTGGACTTTGTCGCATCCTGTGAAGGCCACCCTTCTGTTGCGTTTGAATGCGATGGTGAGGATTACCACGACCAAGACCGAGATGAATGGAGGGATGCGCTTATTCTGGATGCGACCAATCTTCAGGCGATTTACCGATTCCAAGGGTCGGCACTTTTCTATCACATGGAAGACTGTCTCTATGTCCTCGCGCGCTGGGAGCGTCATCTATTCAGCGACCGTGGACGCACGATCCTAGCCCAACTTGCAACCAAGTCTGCCAGTAGGGCTGCTGATCGGATCTCATTCAGTGGAGCACTGCTCTATTATCAGGACGATGATGCATCATCAGGCTTGTACGTCGCAAGAATCGAGCGACACGTTATTGAAGCACCGCCTGGGTGTCGATCATTTCTCAAAAGTATTCTGGAGTATGCGAAGCGTTCCGGATTAACTGACCTCGATGAGATCCGAGCACAGCATTTGCAGCAATTTTTAAAGGGTTAGCATCATCACCGGAGCGATCGAGGGCAGCCCACATCGGTTATATGAATGCGTCTGGTCACCCGCATCGCTCGGTTCTGTCGTTAGAATCTAAAAGGAGGAGCCCCGGCTCCCCCTTCTCCCTCAATACTCCTCCGGAAACAGCACCGTCGTCGTGCTACGGTCCGCCTCGGTGATGATCCAGATCTTCGGCAGCCCCCGCGTTTCGTATGCCGATAGCAACCGAAACCCCTGATCCAGGGACAGCTCGTTCTCCAGCTTATCCGCCGACGAGAGATCTCCCCAATCTCCGCGACGGTGCCGGGACATCGACCGGCAGACGAACGCCGCGAACCCTTTCTGCTCCACCATCGCGTCCATGACTCCCCGCGTGACGACGATCCGAACAGCTTCTTCGACGCCACCGTCTCCATGTGCACCTCCCTGATCCCTTATGCCACCGACGGGAGGAGGCGGATGAGGAGAGGGGACAATCTCAGGACATATATTCACCACCGTGAAAACGACGGGTATTTATTGACTATGCCACCCTTTATCTACATACTAGCAGTGTCGGGCGCTATCGTGCCGCGGCAAATCGATAAATTATCTTGTAAATCAAGTATGCCAACATGGCGGCAGGTGTAGGGAGAAGCACTCAACATGGCCAAGAAGCTCATCCCTGGCGTCGATCGTGTGGGTTGGACGATTTCACGGGTTAATGCTGCGATTACACGGATTGCGAAACTTCTAGGCACCGTTGCCCTCAATAATGTCGTGGCACTCGTCGCTTTGGGTGTTGCGGTCGTCTCTCTTCGCGTGTCTCTTGTGGAGCGGCGCGAGGCTCGATATCGCGAAATGCTGGCGACGACGATGACGTCCGATTTTGCGGGAGAAGCCCACGCCTCTATTGAATTTCTGCCCAACATACTGAGCCCTTTTGATCCCCCGTATCTAATGCTTCCGATTCGGCTGTTTGTGATGAATCGCTCCTCGATTCCGCTGACAGTAATCGGGCTCTGGGTGACGTTCGATGAAGGCCCGGAGGATCAGCTGCGCTATGTCATACTAGAGCATGTGCGCGAGACCAATGGCTTGGAGCTTGCTTGGCCGAAGACGGTGCCGCCAAAGGAGACAGCCGGGTTTGACGTCACGATCCCGATCTCGATCACTTCTGACCTCGTAAGCGCTCTTAGAGCTAGCCCTGATAACCCGGAGACGAGGGATTTGGGTCCGGCTAGCCGGCTATGGTTCACCATCGGCGAGCGAAACACTCAGTGCAAGGACGCCTATCAACGCCTGCGGCGGCAGGTGCGTTTCGATTTTCGGTTGCTCTCTGCCTCACCAGGAGCTCCGACTCATCTGCCATACAGCGTGTTATTGCCATGATTAAACTATTCGACGATCACTTGGCTGATGTGAGCATACAGCGAACAGTGCTCCGCGCCGCCGCTGATATCGATGCGTTGGGTGCTTGAGGATATATGACGTTGATTGATTGATGCGGGCCCGAAGTCGCTGTAAACCACCGCATAAAGATCCCGGTGAGGTCCTCCTTTAGGCTGGAAATCCCCGGGGCGGATTTCGGTAAAACTCCGCATCATTCTGCAAGGGCACGGTCTCGGCGCCAGCCCTGCAATGATAGCTAGTCGAGCCGGATCCCGAATCAACATGATCAAGCAGAGCATCAAAATCCATTTAAATTTGCTTTATCCAGAGATTATTTTATCTGTCATGGTGATAGTCATCGCCTTCCCCCTCCTTTGGCCCTTGCGCTCTCCGATACTGAGTAACGACTTTCTTATGCATTGCACCCAGCACGCTATCGTTCGCGAAGCGATACTAAAGTATCGAACGTTGTCGCTGGAGACTGTCGCTCTAGGTGGAGGATTCCCCACCATAGCTAATCCGGAGAATCCAGATCTGAATCCACTCGTGGTACTTTCGATTATCGGGGGCGAAGTTGCTGGACTGAAATTAATTTATCTGGTTTATGCCATTTTAGCCGGACTAGGCACATATTGGCTGTGCCGTTATAGCCTTGGCCTTACGCTCGAAGGATCCTTGTTCGCGGGAACTTGCCTGATCGCTAGCGCCGTCATGCCAGGTAAATATGTTGGAGGCAATCCTAATGAGATTCAGTTGGCGCTATCTCCGCTAGGGTTGCATTTGCTTCTGCAAGCGAGAAAAAGACGATATTTATTCGCTCTCATCGGCCTGAGCTGGTTGCTCCTGATAGACTCGAAGTTCATGGCGTGGATTTTTGGGCTCAATATCCTTATTGCAGCCGGGTTGTGGGACTTCAAGCAACGAAAGTCGGGCTTGGTCGGATCGGCGCAAAGACCAACCCTATTGCCATTAGCCTTAGTCGCTCTTTTCATGGCGCTGTTGCTCGGGGCCATCAAGATCCTGCCGGTCGTCGAATATTTTCGCGAGAACGGGGGTTTTAAACCCACGTCGCTTTTCAGTCATGCCGGTACGTATAATAGCGTCAAAGGATTATCCCTTGGGGCTATCTTGGGTGACCTATCTGACCCGAGACTCCTTCTTTGGAAAGGTTCGGCAGACGGTGCATTTACGATCGGACCAATTGCTTTCCTTGCCGCGCTGGGATCAATAGCCTTTATCCGGCATTCCTGGAGGGTCTGGATATTGATCCTGTTTTCGGTATGGCTGGCCTGCGCCAACAACATTCATCTCGATCTCTTTCGTTTCCTCTGGAATCATGTCCCTGGTTTCAATTTCATCGACAAACCAGCAAAATATTTCGCCCCTCTGGCGGCTACGTGGCTGTGCGTCGGCGCGGGGATTTGTATATCGCATCTTTCGCTCAAAATCCCAGCTGGCTGGCGCCCAACGTTCCTCATCGCCCTTCTTATCGTTAGCCTTCCGTTTCCTTTAGCCCTGCATCGATGCGCTTGGCGGGAAATTGTCCGGATTCATCCTGGGGTCATCGCCAATCTTCGGCGGGTTGAACATTTTTTCAATCTAGAAAGCCGATTAAACGCTTCGACGCCGATGCCTCATCCCGACAGGGCCATTTCATATTTCAATTTCAAAAGCGGTATCGGCACGATAGATGCATATATTCCTATTTCTGTGCTTCGGGGAGCCGTACCTCGATATTTCATCCTCCCCGATTCAAAGCTTATCGAAAATCCCGCCTATGTCGGAGAAGTCGAGTCTGTCGATGGGAAAGCATTAGACGGGGAGGTGATTTATCAACCGAACCGGATATCCATCCGCTTCTCGAAATCCCAAACGGGAGCCTTCATAGTGAATCGAAATTTTGACCGCGCATGGAGGTCAATTAACGCGGGAATACAGAATCATCAGGGAAGATTATTGTTGATCCCCAGAGAGCCCATCTCGAAAGAAATCGTTCTCAGATATCGCCCCGCCACGTTTAGGATTGGAGTGTTGATCAGCAGCTTCGCCTTTATCGCGATAGCGTCTTATTCATGTATGCGGGCCCGAAGTCGCTGTAAACCACCGCGTAAAGATCCCGGTGAGGTCCTTCTTTAGGCTGGAAATCCCCGGGGCGGATTCCGGTAAAACTCCGCAACCATTTCCCATCCCCTCTTGGCTTCGGAGGGACAAGGTAAGGACATGAAAGCGATCCGAGTGCTGGCCGTGCTGGCGGCGATGATCGCCGTAACTGGGTACGGCGAAGAGCAGAAGGTGGTGGACGAGAGTAAGTTGGTCGAGCGCGGTGGGCTGAAATACGAGGTCAACTCCGAGGCACCATTCACGGGAAAGATGGTCTCATATTGGGATAATGGGCAGAAATTCTCCGAGGCCGAGTATCGGGACGGCAAGCGGAACGGGAAAGCGTTCGCCTGGTACGAGAACGGGCAGAAATACTCCGAGGCCGAGTATCGGGACGGCAAGCTGAACGGGAAAGTGATCCACTGGTACGAGAACGGGCAGAAAAAAGCTGAGGCCGAGTATCGGGACGGCAAGTATCACGGGAAAGTGATCGAGTGGTACGAGAACGGGCATAAAAAGTTTGAGGCCGAGTATCGAGACGGCAAGGTGCACGGGAAAATTATCGTCTGGCACGAGAACGGGCAGAAGTGGGGAGAGACAGAGTTCGAGGACGATGTCAGAGGTGAACCGGATCCATTGGGACGAGAACGGTAAGCGGATCAAGTAGAACCCGCCAGGCCGACACCTCGACCAGCTCCGAGATGGGCGGCTATATCGAAGCGGAGAGGCCATTGTATCGACGGAGACAGCTACCTGGTGTTGGAGAGGTACAGACCGGGAGATGTAGGGTTTCCGCCGACCATTCACTCTTCTCTCCCGATCCTCTTGAGAAAAATCGGTGGCCGCCAGAGGCCGTCCCTCGGAGGGACCAAGGGGAGGCGAGGAAATGGGGAGCACGGCCTAGTCCAGGTGCCATCGCTGGAACCTGTAAAAAGCCGAATGGGCAGGCCATATAATGGAGCAAGGACCGACGATCACCGACGACTGAAATGAAAACCGCCCTTATCCGACTTCTTTTAGCGTGGCTTGGATTTATTCTTTGCAACATCGCATCACTCTTGTTCTGGGCGAGAGTCGTTCCCTGGCCTGTTCCCGGCCCCCGAGGATGGCTGTTCGCTGCGACGATGGTAACTCCTCTGTTCGTACTCGGCATTGTGGCGCGATCACGATTTCGCTGGCCTATTCGCGACTTCCTAACAAGTTATGGGGTCGTAGTCTTAACTATTCTCTTGTTCTTCTCTTCAGGCACCGATCTCGATGCCCCAGTCACGATGGCTTATATCCTTCAGCATCTATTCGACTCGGAAAACCTGGAGATGACGGGGAGTTGTAGTTTAGCAATCGGCGTTGCCTGGTTCACCGGATTCGTTGTTGGAACAATCTACCTAGTCGTTCGCAAGCGGCGAATGGCCAGCAAGATTACGACGGGGTGAACCATCCCGGCGAAGGACGCCGAGGCGATGGAGCGGGACTAGGCTTAATATGCCGAATGGGCAGGCCATGTAATGAAGCATGAACTGGCGAGTACAGATGACTGAAATGATAAGCGTTCTTTGCCGACTCCTTATTGGTTGGGGTGGGTTGTGCGCATACATCAGTCTATCGCTTTTATTTTGGACGGCCGTCGGGATCATCGCTTGTGCCGATCTCAATCTCATCGTCAAGCTGTTCACCGCGACGATGATTGTTTTTCTTTTACTCTTCGGCTACTTCGCGCGAACATTATTTCGATGGGGTATCCTTGATTTTCTGCTCAGCTATGCGGCCGTAGTTATAACGATTCACTACCTATTCTTCTGGTATTTGCACGAGGGCCACCTACGCAGAACGGCTGATGTATTCGGGCCTTTGTTCGATTCATTCTGTTTGCAAACGGGGTATTGGGTTTTGAGGATCGGTGCTGCCTGGTTCACCGGATTCGCCATCGGGAGCCTGATCTTGCGTCGTCGGGAACGGCGAGAAGCTTGCAAGGTTTCATCTATTGGATCTGATCGAGGAAACACGTGAGGCTAATGATGAGATATCGAGCAAGCAAGGAACCCTACATTGTGTTCTCAATTATTTTTGGCGGTTTGTGCCTGCTGTCGGCATATAGCGCACTAACCCACGGCGGCGACGGCTGGCAAGTGGCCGTAATGTTTGGTTGCGCTTTGGTGTTCGTGATCATATGGTTGGCGGTTTTCGAGATCCGGTTCGATCAAGAAGAATTGATCTTCAGGGATCTCTTTTCCGGAACCCGCCGAATCAAGTTAACGGATATTCAAAAAATTCGCTTGGCCTGGAAGTGGGGAAAAGACAACCGGGGGCCTTTAAGACTCATCGTCGAACCTAGTCCACATTCCGGTCTTCAGCCATTCGCGATCAATGCTAAGGTATTTTCAAGAGAGGCCGTTCAATCGGTCCTTAACTTGGGAGCACGGGTCGCAAGCGCTGAAGACGGCGGGCTGATCGACGGAGTGGTGAAAAAGCTTTACCGAGCCTGGCGTGCTTCCAAACGCAAAGACCCCTCGCCGGAAGCTTCAGCCCGATGAGGAAGCATACATGCGGTCGCACTACTACGTTCCCGTGTACTTGGAGCGATGGACGCCGAGGAAGGGCATAACCAGTCGATGAGCCGAGCGCTCGCATACGCTCGCGTCGGCTATCTTGAGCGTTGGGCTTAGGATCATGCAAAGCAGTTCTTATCTCGTCCTGTGCTTGGCAATGTGCTTGATGGGTTGTGCCGGCCCACAGCTCACTGAACAAGAGAGTCACAGGCACACGCTCGAGACTGTGGGCAGGTGTGCCGACAAGGCCGCGAATGCCGCCACGCCCGAGAAAGCCCTCAGCAACAGCATGTCAGGACTGCTCATCTGTCTGCAAGTCAACCTCCCCCGCACAATGCCGGATCCGCCGCCGGTGTCCAAGTACGACATCCCGCCGGATTCACCTGGATACACTCAGGCCGTCGCCCAGCATGACGAAGAACTCAAACGACGCGAAGAGGTCATGTTCCAGAGGCAGATGCTCATGTATCGTCACCAACTGATAAACAGCGCCCAGACTGCCAGCTCGACACTTGGGTTGAATGCCGGCGCTTTGGACGCGTACGCCAGACGCATCTCGAAGAATGCGACAATCGCCCACGATCTTGTTGAGATGATTCGAAAGCCAGAGGAATGAAAGCCCAACCAACGCCTTGAGGCTACTCGGAACCTGCGGTTCCTCGAGCCTCAGACGTGACGTTGGGCATGGAGGGAGGATTGATGAAGGCAAGCTTAGCCGATGCGGCTGTCTGGGCGGTGTTCAGCGTTGTGGGCATCGCAGCTCGGTCCTTTCTTCCCTCGCCTCACGGCGTGCCGCCCGGCGGCTTCGCCAATCGAGACAACATTCTGGCGTGTGTAGCGGGTGGGGTAGCCTGGATTCTCTTGCGGGCGGCATCCCGAGCCGCCATGTCCAAGCTCAACATCCCGGTTCTCCGCATCATCATCACGCTGACATGCGTTCCCCTCGCATACGTGCCAATCTTCCTGCTCGCCCTGGACACAGCCTCACGTCTCATCCTGCTGTTCCCGTTTGTCTTGGCGGGAACGCTTTGGGGATCAATCACGGCAGCAAAGAATGCCCGACACGCCGCCGCAGGATATGCCTCGCAAGCTCGGCAATCCTGAGCGGCAACGTTAGAATCTAAAAGGAGGAGCCTCGGCTCCTCCTTAGCCCATCGGCGGCATATTGAAGCAGCCGGCGCTACGTGGCCCCGACAAATGGGGAAATGGGTATACCAAGAAGTTCGTTTCAGAAAGGAAAGATATGCGGCCCGCCAAGAAACACCGCATTACGGCAGCCTTCCTCGACATCTTCATCATCGGCTCATACACCCAAGTCATTGGCACAATCGCGACGTCGCTCACATCCCCGGATACCGCCGGGTTGATTTCGCTTATCCTCGTGGTGTTCTGCATCCTTGAGGTCATTGTTTACCATTTGGCGTTTGCACGCCGCGCCCGGTTCTGTTCGCCGGGCGAGAACATAGCTGGTTGCCGTATCACACCCGACGGCAAGTCGTGGTTCAGCATCTTCGCGAAATCTCGCTGGTTCCTCTTCCTGACCGTCTTCTTCCTCCTTCTGCTTCCGGCCAACGCGTTTGACGCGATGCAACGAGCCGGCGAGTACCCTCTGCCGATGGTCATAGGTCGATCCATCTACGCTTGCCTCCTCCTCTGGACGATCTATCGCATTGCCATCGGCAGGTTCCGCTGGGCAATCGCTGCCTTCGCTTTCCTTACTCTCGATATCGCAGGAGTCATCGCACATCTGAACAAGACGCCAGACCTCGCACGCATTGGCCTCGGAATGTTTGGACTGCAGACGCTGTTCCTCATAATCACCCTGATCGTATACAAGGATCGGTCTGAAGAACCGAGAGAAGATGGAAACGAACAACACGTTGGACAGGTATCGACTGAAGCCGCGCAGAGCGCTGCTCCAGACGCACCGTCAACGTGAGTGTTAGAATCTAAAAGGAGGAGCCCCGGCTCCCCCTTCTCCCTCAATACTCCTCCGGAAACAGCACCGTCGTCGTGCTACGGTCCGCCTCGGTGATGATCCAGATCTTCGGCAGCCCCCGCGTTTCGTATGCCGATAGCAACCGAAACCCCTGATCCAGGGACAGCTCGTTCTCCAGCTTATCCGCCGACGAGAGATCTCCCCAATCTCCGCGACGGTGCCGGGACATCGACCGGCAGACGAACGCCGCGAACCCTTTCTGCTCCACCATCGCGTCCATGACTCCCCGCGTGACGACGATCTTCCCCGTCTCGAACAGCTTCTTCGACGCCACCGGCTCCATGTGCACCTCCCTGTTCACTTATGACTGACGGGAGGTGGCGGGGATCGGAGGAAACAACAACGGAATCGAGGTTCACCACTGGGAAACATCGAGAGAAATGTTGACCATACTCTATCGGAGATACATACTTGCGGCGCTAGACGCCGTTGAGACCCGGCGGATGGGGAAATCTACATAAGAACAAGTCAGGCAGGCCAGACATGAGCCACGAAGTGTTCTTCATCCTGGACGCCTGTTTTCGAGACGACCTCTGGAAGCTGTCGCGCAGGGGGCATGTATGGCTTCTCAAGTCAGCCGGAAATGAGGCTCTCGCTCGGACCGTGTGGGATCGTGAGACCGAGGGCTATTCGCCGGAGCGCGGGGTAACGACGTTCGACGGCTCAGAGGATGCGATTGACGACTTCTACGGCTTTCTTGGGACGATTGACGAACACCATGGCGAGTACTCGGCACCCAGGCCGTGGGACGTGATCCATGTCATGGGTGTGCCCTTCGACCGCGTGCAGCCTAATCGCATCGCGGAGGAGCTCGGGCTCCCAGCGATCGCGACAGAGGTCGAGGAGCTAGGGTTTACGATCAGACGAGCTGCCCAATAAGGCGATGCACCTGACGGTGCTTCGCAGCACAGGTGATCGCCAAGGCGTTGGATGGAGCAACGAGGGAGTCATGACAATAAATGGATACTGTCTGCGCTTTCTGTGCGTTGTGCCTCTGTTCCTCTACTCCTGCAGCCCCACCATGAGCCCCACCCCGCCCAATCTGAACGATGCCGCCGCCGCGACTTCCCGAGTGTTCCATCAGGCTGTCTACGACGGAGTGCCTGTATGGTCCGAGGACATCCCTAAGATGTACTGGTCCCCAGAACTTGAGGTTCTAAAGCCCATCAGAATCTATATCCATCGCGTCAACGTGGTCCTTGTGCAGGAAGAAGAGCAGGGGATAGAAAGGGGCGTGTATTTTCAAATCCCGGAGTCATCATATATTTGCAGGAGTGGTGAAGATGGATTCACCTTCGATGAATCAGGGCATTACGAGAGACGGCTTCAAACTAGCACACCGCTTTCTCTTGAACGAGAATAACTGGAGTCGGGGGGCTTTCGATCAATTCAAATAAGAGTAGTCACACCGTAGCCGATTGTTCCACTTTAGCATAAATCGGACTTTTCGGGCCTCTTAGATTTGTGTGGTT
>JAEAMF010001422.1_pt1 | contig 17466 bp, 22 predicted proteins | sample 8958721 | NCBI WGS metagenome assembly JAEAMF01 (sample SAMN16933255, study PRJNA681124) | bioreactor sludge metagenome | isolation source: anaerobic bioreactor treating anionic surfactant - SDBS | place: India: Bengaluru | collected 2019-02-28
TTGGAATGCCCAAGGACGAACTCCTGAGGGTGCTCGGGAAGCCCCGCATCATCGGCGCTCTCTACTGCAATGCCGCCACCTTTGAGATCGGCCAGTTGTACAGCTTCTCGGGAATTTCAGTCGAGTTCCACACGCAGGCCACCGACAAGGAACATGAGCTCTGGTGCGCAAACCGTCTGAGTGAAATGCGCGACAGCGTCGCGAACCGCCGTCCGTCGTTTACTGTAGGCCAGATCGAGGTGAGTTCTCCGTGCGGGTATGCGACGTCCAGGGGCATCCGGGTGGGGAGTCCACAGAATGCCGTGCTGTCTGCATATCAGGAGTATGTTGACAAGGACAACGGCATCATAACTGCGGACAAGCTTGTGACCGACCCTTATGGTGGCATCCTATTCGAATTCACCTCCGGGTTTTGTTCCAAGATAGCGCGTGGCTCATGGGCGGAGTGAACAAGTGGACTCCGTGATTGGCATCAGTGTTGGCGACTACCGGATAACCGAGATGCTCGGTAAGGGTGGGTTCGGCATCGTGTACAGTGCCGCTGAAGCGGTACGTCGCGCTCAAGACGATGGACCCGGCGCTGGCGCGCAAGCCCAAGTTCCGGGACCGGTTCTTCGCCGAGGCCGAGAACCAGGCCCGGCTGTCGCATCCCAACATCGTCACCATCTACCGGTTCTTCGAGCACGCAGAGCGCTTCTTTATCGCTATGGAGTACGTCGAGGGCGAGTCCCTGCCGGATGGCTCGCGGGTGCGGACGCTGGCCGAACTCATTCGTCACGGCGCGCTTCCCACGACGCGGCTGCAGGCACTGTTCAGCCAGGTGCTCGATGCCGTGGCCTGCGCGCACGAACACGGGGTGTTGCACCGCGACCTGAAACCGCTCAATGTCCTGCTGACCGCCAAGGGCGCGGCCAAGGTAGCGGACTTCGGCATCGCCAAGGTGGTGGGCGGAGGTGTGAGCCTGACGTCATCGGGAGCGAGCATCGGCACGCCCGAGTACATGTCACCGGAACAGGTGCTGGACGAGGAACTGGACAGGCGCAGCGACATCTACTCGCTGGGCGTGATGCTGTACGAAATGGCGGTGGGAGCGCTGCCGTTCCGCGCGACGCCGAAGACCCCGCTCAGAAAGCAGCACCTGTATTCTCCGCCGCCCGCGCCGCGCGAGCGTGCGCCGGGCCTTCCGGCCGGGCTGGAGCGCATTATCCTCAAGGCCCTTGAGAAGAAGCCGCAGGACCGATTCCGGTCGTGTGAGGAGATGTCCGAGGCCCAGGAAGGGGCGTTGTCCGATTCAAAGAAGGTGGTCGTGCCTTTGTCTGTCGGCATGACCAGGTCTGAGGCAGAACTGGTTGCCAGGCAGTCCGGGTGCGAGCTTCGTACGGCGGGCGAGGACCACTCCGATTCTGTGCCGGCAGGAGCAGTGCTGCGCCAAACGCCTGAGCCCGGAAGCCTGTGCCCGGCAGCAGGCACCGTGGAAGTAGTGCTCAGCAAAGGCAGAAGAGAGGGAAGCCCAGGCCTGCGCGAGACGATACGCGACGGCTCAGGGTCCGCGGTCAAGGCAGACTCGCAGGACCGCCCGTGGAGGTTTCGATGGAAGTGGGGTAGGAGGTTGGCGGCCGGTCTGCTGGTGGGTATCGGCGCGCCCCTGTTGGTTCTGTTTGTCGTCGCTCGACTGCAAGACCGAGCGAGGGCAGGCAGGCTTAGCGGAGATGCGGCCTTCAGAGTGGTTGGGACCAACGACAAAGGGTATGAGGAGATTCTCTGGCTCAAGGACAGCTCGGTGATGATGAAGGTCCCGGCCGGGACGTTCACGATGGGGTCGAATCACGGAGAGCCGGGCGAGGAGCCGGTGCACCAGGTGTACCTCGACGAGTACTACATAGACAAGTACGAAGTGACGAACCGCCAGTACAAGCGGTTCTGCGACGCGACCGGCCGGAGCTACCCGTCAGACCCTGACTTTCCCGGGATGAGCAGGTACTTCACGCGCCACCCGGACTACCCGGTTGTCAACGTATCGTGGGAAGATGCGAAGGCGTACTGCGGCTGGGCGGGCAAACGGCTGCCGACCGAGGCGGAGTGGGAGAGGGCAGCGCGGGGCGTGTACGCGGTCAAGTACCCGTGGGGCAACTCGGAACCGAACGCCGGCGGGTCGTACCGTGCGAACTACGACCCGGGCAGCGCCAGCTACACAGAGGACGGCTATGCCCGGACTGCGCCGGTCGGGTCATTCCCTGCCGGCGCGTCGCCCTACGGGTGTATGGATATGGCGGGCAACGTCTGGGAGTGGTGCAGTGACTGGTATGGCGAATACAGCGCAAGCACAAGCTCAAGCCCAAGCAGGAATCCGGAAGGGCCGTCTTCTGGCTCCGTCCGCGTATTCCGCGGCGGTTCCTGGTTCGTTGACGCCTGGGGCCTAAGTTGTGCTCTCCGCGTCGGGGGCGAGCCTTCGGGCCGGGTCAGCATCCTTGGTTTCCGGTGCGTGCGCAGTGAATAGGTTCTGGACCTCTGGACCTCTGATTCCTGAACCTCTGACCGGGATTGGAGAAGAGTGAGGAGTGATAAGGAGTGAGGAGCGCGGAACGCTGAATGATGAGTGGGAGAGGAATGCTGAATGCTGAGTTCTGAGTGCTGAATGAGAAGAGAGCGCTGATAGCGGAGCGCGAGAGAAAACTCTGAGTCCTGAGTGATGAGTGCTGAATGACGGAGTAGAAGGCGGATTGCTGAATGATGAGTGCGGAGTAGAGAAGAGTGCGGAACGCTGAATGATGGACGCTGAGTCTCTATTCTGCCTGACATTCCGAGCTCCGCGCTCCGAGTTCCGCGTTTGCGGCGCTGCCGGCAAAGCCCTGCCGGACTTCGATGGGGGAGTGACTCCCGGGGTGAGTCGCAGTCTGAAAACCCCGGAGAATCAGTGGCTTAGCTTCTGACATACACCCTGGTTCAGAGCATAGGACAAGTCGTGGCTGAACTGGATGTTGAGGCAGTAACAGAGCTCCGTAATCAGTTGTCGGTACAAGTGGATGTCCAGCAGGGGGTTGAGTCCTGGCTTGAGCCGAGTCGCAAACCCGCGGTACTTCGCCGCCATCACTGCGAAACTCGGAGTCCGGCCTTCTGGGGCAGTGGGCTGCACAACGCGGGAGCGCTGTCAGCCGGGCCAGGCACGGAGCCGCAACTGTGAGTCGCGTCTTCAGAGAAGGGCGTACCAGGTTGCTTGCAGGAGGCGCAGCGGCGCTCGTCGTGCTGGCATTCCTGCTGTCGGTTCCGCACCCGCGCAGCGTGCCGGACCCGACAGGCAGGACTTACGGAAGGAAGGACTACGAGTTGCTGATGCGGTTCATCGGCCGTGACGTCGTGCAGGCCACGGTGATGGGTTTCCACTACCTGCGCCATGCGGTGCGGCTGGGCCCGGCACGGATGCGCGAGGCGCGCAGGTGGTCGGTGCTGGTGGACAAGTCAGACGGCCAGATGACCGTGACAAGAGGCGGTAACACCTGGCGTACCTACCGCTGCGGCACCGGGAAGAGCCCTGGCAACCGGCGCAAAGATGGCGACGGCCGGACCCCGGTGGGGTCGTTTGCCATCATCGACAAGAGATATCGGCCCATCGGCATCGACCAGAGCAGACCCCCGACCTGGCAAGTGCACTTTAGCACCATCTGGTATCCCAACGTCATCGTCCACCAGACCAGCAATGCCGCGCAGTTGCGCGAAACCTGCCGGGTGAGTGAGGGCTGCGTCAACCTATTCCGACGCGACATGAAGGAGCTCTACGACTCGGTGCCGGTCGGTGCCCGGTTCGTCATCCGGGAGTAGTGGGTACCGGCTGGCTGGACTGCGGTTGGCGGGGAGATAGATTGAGCCATGGATGAACTGCTGGACGACCTCGACCAGTTCCTCGCCCATTATCACCTGCCGCCGCGGCTGAGACGTGTCCGCGATGACGAAGGGATGAAGTGGGATATGGTCGCTGCGCTGCCGAGCGACGACGCATTCCCGGTCGAGAACTGGTCGGAGCACTTCCGGATTCAGAACGGCGCGATTCTGGCTGACCTGGTCTGGCGCAACCCCGGCGGGTCTCTGGAGCATCTGGACAAGGACGTGACCGACTACTTCTGTCGATTCCGCGAGTCCGACGGCATCCTGGAGCGCAGTATCCGGCGCGATCAGTCAGTGGTGCTGTATAACGTCTTCACCGGCACACCGGGCTCCAGCCACTACCACTGCATCCAGATTCGCGTGACCGGGCCGGACCTGGAACGGGCACTTGCTGCCGACCCAGGTCCGGAGTCCGTCGCGGCCAACGGGACGCGCTCGAAGAACGCGCCGCTGCTGTACATGCTGGTCCGTGACTGCCAGAGATGGAATGTGCGAGGCTGATGCAGCTCATGCACGTGTTGGTCGGGATGTGCCGGTGGCCCGGCAAGGGTCACCTGTGGAACTGCAGGGGAGCTCAGGATGTTCGCAGCACTTGCTCGACGTCGGCGCAGACCGTATCCGTGAAGGAACCTGGCGCGGTTGTGCTGGGTCAATTCCAGGGAGGAGCATGGACGAGGTAATCGGCAGGATAGCGAAATACAGCAACGACCGGGGAATGGACTACGCCGAGGTAGCTGTGACGGTCGATGCCCGCGCGTCCGGAATCGACCTGTGTTGTGCCGGCGAGGGCTGGCAGGGCCAGGGAGGCAGGGAGGATGCGTCTGCCGTTGGCTACGACCTCTGGAAGAAGGGCGCGGTTGCGGGCATCGAACATGCGCTGCGGGTGGCCGGCCGCGCCCATTGCCACGTAAGGATATCAGGCATGAGTTCGGACACGAATCCTGCATGTGTTGCTGCCGCGGCAGTGGATGCTGTCTGGAGAGCGCTTGGATACGTCCCAACGCAGGCTGAACGCGACCGTGTCACCTAGGTCCTGCGCAAAAGCCGCGAGATGGATAGCGCGGATGGTCGGAGGTGGGTGCCCAGTTTCGACTGGCATCCAACAGGTAGTACTCAATGAGAGCCCGTCGAGTATCCGCCGGTTCCGTCAGTGTGCGCCCATGAGGTCGGCAGGATTTCTGCGCGTGCTGGGCCGGTGCGTCCTGGTGCTGCTGTCGGTCATGCTCTTCTCTCTCTGCGTATGGGCAGTGCTGTTCCACGCGCCCTACCTGGCCGTGCTGTCGCTCCTGGGCGCGGTGGTGCTGTCGCCGCTGGCGCTCGGCCGGCCGGTCGTGCGCCGGGCCAAGGTCATCGCCGGCGTTGTCCTGCTGGTGGTCACGGTGCTCACCGCCTGGCTGCCGGTCAGCGAGGTGAATCGGCAGGTGGCGGTGCTCAGGGGCAAGCCGCGCTATTCGACTGCCGACAAGCTGGGCGTGTGGGGCCTGAACCTGGTGATGGCAAAGTGCGGTTTCGCGGCGTACCCGGAGGTGGCGGTCGAGACCGCGCTGCTGGTCCTGCCCCGGCCGGCGCACGACACGTTCGTTGTCCGGTCGGATTTCCCGTTGCGGTCAAGTGTGGTCCGGGCCCGACTGCGCGATTTCGCCCGCCGGCTGCCGTCGTCGCGGCAGGACGAGCAGACGTTCAGCGTTCGCCAGGCTGACCTCTGGGCCGCAGTGGCCGAGTCCGGCGAGTCGTTCGTGTCCGCGCCAGCCAGCAGCAAGTTCGTTGCTCTGCAGGCCGCCTACTGGGATTCGCGGTGCGCTCTGGCGCTGAACCCGGTCACGGTGCTGTGCCGGGCGCGGCGGGAGGGCGGGCAATGGCTGATGGATGTGCGCGCCATCGTCTGGGTGGGCTACGCGGAGGACGGAGAGGCCGAGCTCGTTCCGCCGGTCAAGTTCGGCCGGGGTGCCTGGAGGTTCGATTGGAGCGGGCTGGTGATGTACGAGCGGCTATTCTGGGTGCTGCAGCAGGACAGCGTAGGCTGGTTGCACCCGTACCACGCCGAGTACCGGTTCACTATCCGCAGTGACGACCGGCGGCTGCGCAGCTAGGACAGACAATGTGACTGCCCAAAAGCCGGGCAGTGGTCAGCGGGCCGGCCCGAGCGGCAGCGCGCAGCAGAGCGAATCAGCCACGAACAGCTTGACCGAGTCGAAGCCGGAGCCGGCGAGCTCGTCCTCGAGGATGGACCGGGAGCGGTCGAGCAGGGAGTCGAGCCGGTCAGCGTAGGGCCCGGGCCGCACGTTAACCAGGACGGCGCGCGCGTCCGGCCCGGTGACGGACAACCGGATGGTGAATTCCGCGCGCGGGAAGCGGTGCTCCAGCTCGCGCCTGGCGTTGTCCAACTCCTGGACGCCAAGCGCGGCGCTCGTACCTCGCTGCAGGCTGCGCAGCGTGAAGAGCAGCAGCAGACCGACGATGACCGCGAAGATGATGACCCAGATGAGGCGGGTCATGAGGGGAAGGGGTTGGGGACCAGGGATTTGGGACCAGGCGAGGAAAGCAGGACAGAGTGCGGAATGGGGGCCAAGCCGGGGGCGGTCACATGCTATGGCCGGACTACGCTCTGGACCTTGGCGCGCATCGGCTGGTCCTTGTCGCGGCGGTCGTCGACCTTGATGGTCGAGGTGATGCGGCCACAGCCCAGCTCGGCCAGACGGTCGTGGATGAGGCGAATGGTCGCGAAGATGGTGTCCCAGTCACCTTGCAGGCAGGTGCCCATCGGCGTCACCTCGTAGTCGAGGCCGCTCTCCCGGATGATATCGTAGGCAACGCGGACGTACTGGCTGACGCTGGTCGAACCGGTACCGAGCGGCACGACCGAGACTTCAACAATGGGTTGGCCCATGGCGGCGGCTACATGAACCGTTCGAAACGGTCCTTCCTGGCCTTGCAGACCGGGCAGACGCCGGGCGGTTCGTCGCGGGCGCAAAGGTAGCCGCAGACCTTGCAGCGCCAGACCGGGTAGGGCAGGGGAGCGTTCGAGCGGTCGGGTTGTCCGGTGGCGGGGCGGGGAGCCGGGGCGGAGTAGCCGTTGATGACGAACTGCTCGGGCCGACGCTCGGGGATGGACTTGTGCGGCTTGCGGCCGGCAATCCAATCTTCGTTCACGTACAGCGCGCAATAGCAGGCGCCGTACTCCTCGAGGTCGGCGTCGCGGTAGTCGCAGGGGCAGATTAGGTCCAGGTCCTTCTGCTTCTCACCGAAAGCCAGGCGACAGGGGCACATCCGGTAGCCGTACCGTTTTTCATTATCGGCAAGGCCTTCAACCAGTCGCAGGGTGAACTCGCGGTCCGGGTTCAGTGTGTACCCGCCTTCCCCGGCCTCCCGGTCCAGCCGCTCGTGGAGCTTTGCGACGTCCGGTGCGAACTCCGCGGCGCTCATATGCCGAGCAACTCCATGAGTCGTTCCTCGTCGTAGCCGGCGACCACTTCGGAGTCAATCTGCACAGTCGGATAGGAGCCGCGCGGGTTGAGCTCACGCACCTTGGCCGACGCCTCGGTGCGCTCGTCGCCCTGGCACTGGTCGACGAAGATGTAGTCGTACTCGACTCCCTGGGAGTCGAACAGCTCCTTGGCTCTCTTGCACCAGCCGCAGGTGGACAAGCCGTACAGTGTTACGCGGTGCTGCTTGTTCTTGCCGGGCACGCGGGTGAAGTTCATCGGTTCCTTCCTTTCTTCGATGTCGGGTTGCAGTCCGGGCACTCGACCGCGCCGGCGGGCAGGGGTTTGCCACACTCCTCGCAGTACATGACGTTGACTCCGCAGGGCGCGCAGATGCTCCCGCCTTCCGGCAGCGGCTGCTCGCAGTACGGGCAGGCGCAGCGGGACTCTGGTTTCCGACCCTCAGGTTGGCGGTTCACGCGTTGCCTCCCTTCTTCGCCCGGTAGGCCTTGATGGCTTCGTGCAAGGCATCGGCCCCGAGATTCGAGCAGTGCAGCTTGTTGGGCGGCAGGCCACCCAGCTCCTTGGCCACGTCGGCGTTGGTGATCTTCATGGCCTCGTCCAGGGTCTTGCCGACCGCCATGTCCGCCACCATCGAGGACACGGCGATGGCTGCGCCGCAGCCGAAGGTCTTGAACCGGACGTCCTCGAGGCGGTCGTCCCTGACCTTGATGTAGAACGTCATCATGTCGCCGCAAACCGGGTTGCCGACTTCGCCGACACCATCAGGTTGTTCTATCTCGCCGACGTGGCGCGGATTGCGGAAGTGGTCCATCACTTTCTCAGAGTACACAGTAATACCTCCTGAGGGGCACAGAACGCTGAGCATCAGACATCAGGCTTCCTCGTCGTGGTGGTGATCATCACAGGTGTCACCGGGCCTCGTGGCATACGGGTCCTCGCCCTTCTGCAGCTTGGCATAGAGCGGGGACATCTGGCGCAGGCGGGCGACAATCCCGGGCAGAACATCCAGGAATCGGTCAACTTGCTCCGCGGTCGAATCCTTGCCCAGTGTCAATACCAGTGATGTCTGGGCGATGGCATGGGGCAGACCGATTGCCAGCAGCGTGTGCGACGCTTTGAGGCTCTTGGCGGTGCAGGCCGAGCCCGAAGCCGCGGCAAAGCCCGCGTCATCGAGGAAGAGCAGCATGGCTTCGCCTTCGACAAACTCCACGCACAGGCTGGCATGACCGGCGAGGCGCTCGGTCGGGTGACCGGTCAGCACGACGTGATCCAGCCGCCGGGGCAGTTCGGCAAGCAGCCGGGTACTCAAGGATGACAGCTGTTTCTTCCAGTCGCCCACCTTCGTCCGCGCAACCTCGGCAGCCTTGCCCATCGCGACGATCGCGGGGACATTCTCGGTCCCGGCGCGCCGGCCTCTTTCCTGGATGCCGCCGTCAATGAGCGGCGCGAGCTTGAGCCCAGGGCCCAGATAGAGCGCGGCCGCGCCCTTCGGACCATAGAAGGACTGGGCGGCGAAGCTGTATGCGTCTACGCCCAGTTCCGGCACGCTGACCGGCATTCGGCCGACCGCGGCGGCGCCGTCTGAGTGAAAGGGCACCCTGTGCCTGCGACAGACCGCCGCCAGCTCCGGCAGGTGCTGGATGGTCCCGATCTCATTGCTCGCGTGCTGAATCGACACCAGCACGGTGTCGGGGCGCAGTGCCTTGTCAAGACGTCCGGGGTCCACCTGCCCGTACTTGTCGACAGCAAGCTCAGTTACCGAGAAGCCCAGCGACTCAAGCGCGTGCGCGGGTCTGAGCACCGACTGGTGTTCGATGGCAGAAACGACGACGTGCTTCCCTTTGTCGGCGTTAGCCAGCGCCAGGCCCTTGATTGCCAGGTTGTTGGCCTCCGATGCCGAGGAGGTGAAGATCAAAGTCTGCGGTTTGACACCCACCAGTCCGGCGACACGCGCCCGGGCGTCCTCGAGGGCCTGTGCGGGTTGTTGGCCCAAGCTGTGAATACTGAGGGGGTTGCCAAACTGCTCGGTCAGGAAAGGCATCATTGCCTCGACCGCCTCGGGCAGCACCGGGACTGCCGACGCCTGGTCGAAATTGGCTTTGGCGTTCATCTTGTCTTCGACTCAGCCTCTGTCATGAAGGGTGCTACATCCGGTCCGGGACGTCTATGCCCAGCAACCCAAGGCCCAGGCGCAGGACCGTGGCGGTCATGTGCACGAGCAACAACCGCGCCGCCCTGAGTTCGGGGCTGGCGGCCTGGAGGACCGGGGTGCTGGAGTAGAACGCCGAGAAGTCCTGGGACAGGCGGTAGAGGTAGTTGGCAATCCGATGCGGCTCGTAGGTGTCAGCCGCCGAGCACACCGCCTGCGAGAAACGGGAGAGACGAAGCAGCAGGGAGAAGTCAGCAGAACTGTCGAATGACGAATATCGAATGTCGAACGAGGGCGGGCCGGTCAGTCCGGCCTTGCGCAGGATGGACCGGCAGCGGGTGTGGGCGTACTGGAGGTAGGGAGCCGAGTCGCCCTCCAGGCTCAACATCCGGTCCCAGTCGAAGACGACTTCCTTGGTCCGGGTCTGGGACAGGTCCGCGTACTTGACCGCGCCGATGCCGACGACCGCTGCCGTGCGGTCCTTCTCCTCCTCGGACAGGTCCCGGTCGGCGATAACCTGCCGGGCGCGCCTGATTGCCTCGCTGATGACGTCCTCGAGCAGTACTACCCGGCCGGCCCGGGTAGACATCCGGCCTTCGGGCAGGCGGATGAGCCCGAAGTTGACGTGGACGCAAGGCACCGAATGGCCGAGCAGTGCCAGCGCGGCGTTGAGTTGTTTGAAGTAGAACTCCTGCTCGTTGCCGACGACGTACAGCATCCGTTCCGGCTTCCAGCGCTCGATGCGGTACTCGGCGGTGGCGATCTCGCGGGTGGCGTAAAGGCTGGTGCCGTCGGACTTCTCGAGGATCAGCGGCACGTCTATGCCCTTGGACGTGAGCGGGATCAGCACGACAGTCTCGTCCGCGGCAATCGCCTCGCCGTCGCCGGTCCGGGCCGGGCTTTGGGGCTGCTCGCGACGGGCGACGCCCTGCCCGAGCGCCCGCTCGGTGAGTTCCTTGAGCCGGCCGGAGTAGCTGCTTTCACCCAGGGTTACATCGAATTTGACGCCCAAGAGGTCATAGATGCGGTCGAATTCCTTCCGGCTGGACTGCACGAAACGGTGCCAGAGCGAGCGGGCCTGTTCGTCGCCGCTCTCCAGCTTCCTGAACCAGTTCCGGGCGCTGGCCTCGAGCCCGGGGTCGGCTTTAGCTTCGTTGTGGAACCGGACGTACAGCCCGAGCAGGTGGCCGGTCGAGTCGGCGGCAAGCTCGGACTCGTTGCCCCATAGTCTATAGGCGCAGAGCAACTTGCCGAACTGCGTGCCCCAGTCGCCGAGGTGATTGTCGCCGACGACCGAGTAGCCCAGCCATCCCAGGATGTTCTTCAGCGCCTGGCCGATGATGGTGGAGCGGAGGTGACCGACCGAGAAGGGTTTGGCGATGTTGGGCGACGAGTAATCGATGACGATGCTCCGGCCCTTGCCCTCGTCGGACCGGCCGTAGCTCTCGGGCACCGACGCGAACTCGACCACCGCGAGCCGGCCGTACGCCTCCTTGTCGAGCTCGAAGTTCAGGTAGCCGCGCTGGCTCGCAACCCTGGAGAAGAGCGTGCCTTCCAGGCTGAGCCGGCCGGCCAGTTCCTCGGCCATCGTAGAGGGGTTTCTGCCGGCCTGCTTGGCAACCCGGAAGAGCGGAACGGCCAGGTGAGCATCCGACTCCGCTTCGACATCGCGAACTTCGTCGGCCCGCACGCCCGTTTCGGCGAGCAGCCGGGCAACCTGTGCCCGGGCTGCCGCATAAGCGCGCGGCGGACCGGGCTGGTCACTCATAGCGGGCGATGACTTCGATAACGTCCTGGGCGGTGGCGGCCTGGTCCAGGGCCGCTCGCACCTCATCACGACGGAGGAGCTTCGACACGCGCGCCAACGTCATGATGTACTCGGTCTTGCGGTCCTCCGGCGCGGCGATCAGGAAGATGTGGTGCGAAGGTTTGCCGTCGAGGCTGGAGAAGTCGATGCCGGCACGGGAACGGCCGAAGGCCAGGGCGGTGCGGGTCACCGCCTTCGTCCGGGCGTGGGGGATGGCAATCCCGGAGCCGATGCCGGTGCTCTCCAGATTCTCTCGACGCAGGATGGCGGAGAAAAACTCCTGTTCGTCGGTCACGGTGCCATCGGTGAGCAGCGGGGCAGCCAGTTCGTGGATGACGGAGACTTTCTCCTGAGCCGCGAGTTCGAGAACGACATTCTCGGTCTTGAGCAGTTCAGAGATGTTCGTCATTAGGCCTCCTTGGGTCCGGCCGCAAAGACGACCGGGATAGGGGAGTTTGCGAGTACATCAGCGGATCCGAGGCGGGTGTCCGGGGCAACGACCAGCAGTCCGGCGTCATAGCTGCGGCAGACTTCCAGGACCCGGTCGATCGGCCGACCCTGTTCGAGCAGCAGCGAGACGCTGATCTCCTGCTCGAAGGCGTCGTCCTCGATCTCGTAGAGCATCCGCCAGGCTTTTTCTTCGGCGTCGCCGGAACGGCGGCCGCGACCCGGCCGCATCGGTTTGTCGGTGGAGTCGAGAACGTACACCGCGAACAGCCGCGCGCCCAGCTTGCGGGCCAGCGCCAGCGCGGCCCGGACGGCCCGGTCGGCTGACGGGCCTTCCTCAACGTAGAGCACTATCTTGTCCATGTTACTTGCCGACACAGAAGCCGGAGAACAGCCGGTCGAGGACGGCGGGGCTGCAGCTACCCGTTCCGTCAGTCAGCGCGTCGGCCGCTGCCGCGAGCTCCAGTGCACATTCCTCGAGACCGCCGGCGAGGGCCGCGCGCACGTGACCCAGGGCTTGTTCGAGCTGGGCGACGTGCCGCTCGCTGCCCAGCCCGGTGCGCGGGTCGGTCCGCAGGGAACGGCCGGCAGCCCGACGCAGGCGCGCAATCCCCGACCCGGTGAGTGCCGAAACTGAAATGCGCGCGTGCCCGTTGAAGATGCCGCTGCCGAGGCGATCAGGTCGGTCCGACTTGTTGACCACGCAGATCAAGGGGCGTTTTTCGGTCAGCGCCAGCACGCGCCGGTCGGCGGCCCGGGCCGGCTCAGAGCCGTCGAACACGGCGAGCACCAGGTCGGCCGTCTCGATGGCGCTGGTTGACTCCGCCTGGCCGGCCGAAGCGCAGATGCCCCGGGCCGCCCGGCCGAGCCCGGCCGTGTCATGGAACCGTACCGCCAGCCCGTCAATGTCGCCGCATGCCTCGACCCGGTCACGGGTGGTGCCGGCGAAAGACGCGACGATCGAGCGGGGCTGGCCGACAACCCGGTTGAACAGGCTGGACTTACCGACGTTGGGCCGGCCGACGATTGCCACGTGCGGTTCCGACGCAAGGCGGCGGTTGGCGCGGGCGGATGCAAGGAGCAGTTCAAGCCGGCGTCCCACGCGCTTGATGCGAGCGGCGACCCGGGGAGAGTCCGGCGCGTCCAGTTCGTCGGTGCCGAGGAAGTGCTCGACCGCGGCGCGGATGGCTGCCAGCTCGGCGCTGACCTCGGTGAATTCATTGTCAGAGCCGGCGTAGCGTTTGATCGCGTGACTCAGGCTGCGCGCAGTACGAGCGGCGACGATGTCACGGATGGCCTCTGCCTGGGAAATGGTAAGCTTGCCGGCAAGCACGGCCCGCCGGGTGAACTCACCGGGCCGGGCGGCACGGCAGCCCGCTTCGTCAAGCGCGGTCAGGACTTCGCTCACCACGGCCGGGCCGCCATGGCACGACAGCTCGGCCATGTCCTCGCCGGTGTAGGACCGTGGGGCGCGGAACACCGCCAGCATCACCTGGTCGACCCGGCGGCCGTGGCGCAGCAGCCAGCGCAGGCGCAGGGTGTGCGTTGGCTGGCGCGATGGCCGGGCGCCACCGAAGAGCCGGTCCAGGGCGGGTAATGTCCCCGGGCCGGAAACTCGGACCACGGCGATGCTCGCCGGGCCCGGCGCGGTGGCAAGGGCACAGATCGTGTCGGGCATCAGGTCGCGTTTGCCAGCGCGGTCATTGATGGATGGGCGCGACGATGACGTTGCGTCTCGTCCCGGTCCCCAGTGCGTAGACCCGCACCTCGGGAATGGACTCCAATGCCTGCTGGACGATCTCCATTTCCTTCTCGGTCAGCATGTCGAGCGCCATCTCGCGTCGGGTTTCCAGCACGATTCGGGCAATGGCAATCGCCTTCTTGGACAGGAAGCTTTCGCGTCGGGCCAGGTAGCCGCTGACGTCGACGGTGAGCATCGGGACGTCAGGGTAGTGTTTCTTGACGATGGTTCGGACGAGGTACTGCAGCGAGCGCATCGTCGAACCGCGATAGCCGATGAGCAGTCCGTTCGTGTGCCGGGTCTTGAGGTTGGCGTAGTAGCCGTCGGGGCGCAGTTCGAGTTCCACGCGGGTGTGTGCACCCATCAGGTCGAGCAGGTTGGTCAGCACTTCCTGGACCATCGTTGCTTCGTCGGTCCCCGGGACGGGTGTCGGTGGAACATCCTGCGCTGGCACGGGGATGGGCGGGGTCGCCGCCGGTGCGGCTACGGGCTCCGCCGGCGTCAGTTCGGGCTGGTCACCGGCTGGGGCTTGCCTGTCGGTTTCCTGTTCCACTTCGGCCCTCCTCTCGTGGCAATGAGACTTTCGACTATTGACAATATGTTGTAGGTAAACCAGTAGAGCTGCAGACCGCTTGGAAAGTTCAGAAACATGGCGGTGATGAATATCGGAAAGATGATCGTCATCGCCCAGTTCTTCTTGTCGGTTGCCGTCAGGAGGTTCTGGAAGATGAACGACACACCCATCAGTATCGGCAGCAGGCCGATGGCCGGGTTGCCGAAGAAAGGCAGGTGACCGAACAGCGTGTCCGGCTGGGAAAGGTCCTTGAGCCAGAGCACAAAGCCGGCGTTCCGCAAGTCGATGAAGTTGCGCAGGACCGAGTATAGCGCCCAGAACACCGGGAGCTGGACGAGCATCGGCAGGCAGCCGGACAGCGGGTTGATCTTGTACAGCTTGTAGAGCTGCATCGTTTCCTGGTTCAGGGCCTGGGGGTTGTCCTTGTGTTTGACCTTCAGCTCGTTGAGCTTGGGCTGCAGCAACTGCATCTGGCGCATCTGGCGCGACTGGGTGCGGGTGAGCGGGTAGAAGGCCGCCTTCATCAGGATGGAGAAAACGATGATAGCCAGGCCCCAGTTGCCCAGCAGTCGGTGCAGGAGCTTAATCAGCCAGAGAATTGCCAGCGCAATAGGTTTGGCCCAGCCCAGGCTGACCGCCTCCTCAAACCCGAGATGGTAGGAGCGCAGACGGGTGTATTCCAGCGGTCCGATGTAGAGCGTCAGGTCTGAACTCGGCCCAGCCACTGTACAGGCAAAACCTACCCGGTTATCCGCGAGCGCACGCGGGGTGATGACGGCGTTGCTGTCCGGGAAGACGACTGCGGAGAAGAAGTACTTGGTCTTGAGCCCGGCCCACCGTACATCGGTCAACGCCGGGCTGTTCCTGGCTTGCTTCACGGCCAGGCGGTGGGTCTTGGACTGGTCGCGGGCGAAGAGGTGCGAGTGGGAGATGTCCTCCCGCTTGTCCTTTTCGGTCACGGCCAGACCCGAGTCAGCGAGAAGTCGAAGACCGGTGGCGCCCGTGAGCGCAGTGGACAACCGGAGGGTGTAGCCGTCAGTGAGCGTGAACGTCTTTGTCACGCCGAGGCTTTCTGCGACGACCGAGAATGTGACTGACGACTCGGAAGCGGCGGCCTGGAACGGAATGCGGGAAAGGTCGAATGTGTCGGAGCCGACGATGGGGGCGACGCCGAACAGCTCGGCACCGGACGGGACAAGCTCGGCTGAGTATTTCTTCAGCAGGGCTGAGCGCAAGGCGGCTCCGCGGGAGCTGAACTCCAGGCGCAGGAAATCATTCTCGAGTATGAGGGTTGTGTCCGGGCCCGTTGAGTCCGAGACCAGCAAGGGAGCGGGCGGGGGTGCGATGGCGGGCAGCGTCGTGTCCGGCGCAGGAACGGAGTGCGTGGTCTCCGGGGCCGCGGTCGGCGCCGCAATCCTGGGTCTGGGCTTGGGCCGGAACAGCAGTTGCCAACCCAGCAAGATGACAATGACTACTGCGAAAGCGATGACGGTACGCAGAGTATCCTTACTCATTTGGTCCTTTCGTACGGGCAGGGCGCACGGCTGCAGGCAGGGTGTCGGGCACCGGGTCGTAGCCCGATGGACCCCACGGATGGCAACGCAGCAGTCGACGCAGCGCCAGCCCGGCTCCGCGCAGGAGGCCAAACCGCTCGATCGCCTCGCCGGCGTAGTGAGAGCAGGTTGGCACGAAGCGACAGGAGTTGGGAAGAACCACGCCCAGCGTGTATTGGTACAACCGGATGGCAAGCCGCGCGACCCTAGCAGGCATCGGCAGCTCCCCTGGCAAGAGACAGGAACTCAGCCACCAGCGCGTGGAAGTCAAGTTGCGCGGCGCCGGCCGACGCGCGAACGATGCAGTCGCAGCCCGGCGGGAGGTTGTCCCGATGCAGCCGATACACCTCGCGCAGCCTGCGCTTGAGCCGGTTCCGGTCTACTGCGCGCTTGATGCCTGCACGCAGAAGAAACGCGACACGCCGTTCGCAGGTGACAGGCTGCCGGCTGATGCAGGTGAGGGCTAGAAGCTGACCCGCAGTGCGACGACCCCGGCGGCTAACAAGCTCCAGGTCGACGCGTCGGCGCAGCACTTGCGCACGGGGCAGAGACTGGTTCAGTTGACAGGGCAGAACCGGCCGTTGCCCCTTTCTCTCGTCCAGGGCCAACCCGGCCATCAGTCATAGTGCCAGACGCTTGCGACCCTTGGCCCGGCGGCGGCTGATGACACCCCGGCCGCCGTGCGACTTCATCCGGGCGCGGAATCCGTGCGTGCGCTTCCTCTTGATGTTCGATGGTTGATATGTTCTTTTTGGCATGGAATCTCCTTGCCGGATTATAGGAGTGAGGCAGTTGAAGTCAAGGAATTGGAGTTGACAGGGCGCAGTGGCGGTGTACTACGGTCCAGCCAGGCGCGGGCCGACCGGCTGGTGCTGCGAGCGGGCGGAACGGCTGCTAGTAGCCGGCCGCCTGGAGGAGCTGTTCGGTCTCGAAGAAGAGCGAGTTGACGCCGTGGAGTTTCATTGGGAAGTCGTCATCGACTTTGACCGTGGCAAGTGCGGTCAGGCGAGCGGCGGCTGTCCGCAGCAGCGAGTCGGCCCGTGCAACCCCGGGGTCGTTGGGCTTGGCAGCACGATACTGGTCGAGTCGCGCGGCGAGGCGGTCGTGCGACTCGGTGAGATTGGCAAGGAACTCCCGGCGCATGTCCTCGTCCGAACTGCCGGCCGACTGACCCGGTGGTGTTGTCGGCGGGTTGGCGGTCGGCTCCTGCCCGGTGTCGGCCTGCTGGCCCTGGAGTTGAGGCAGGACCGGATTGGGCGGCGGGGCCTGTTGGGGCGTGGTCTTCTTCGGGCAACCGGCAAAGGCCAACAGGGCCAATACAGCGATAGACGATAGTCTCATCAGAGTTGTTATAGCGATGGGATGACGCAAGTCAAGCAGGGGTGCACCGGCTCGCTCTTCTGCACAACTGGTGGTTTCGTTGGGATTCTGCCTGAGATGACGTGCTGGCCGCTCGCGTGCGTGCAGGCTGACGAACTCACACCGGCGCTGCCGGTGATCCGAAGTGCCAATCCAGACCGTTGGCAGACCGCATGGGACGTCCGGCAGCACAGAGGGAAGAGAGCGCCAAGACCGGACAGACGACAGAGAACGGTCTCTGTTGATGTCCTGTCGGCATTCGACCTTCGGTTTTCGGTTCGGCCGCGCCGCCACGCAGGCACACAATCGCAGGCTGCAGTTCAAGCAGCGCGACAGCCAGTCGCACGCCCAGCCGCACAAACACGGCGACAACCTGCGCGACAGCCGGGGAAACGGCGAGGGCGACACGTTCGCTGACAGACAAGCTGATATCGAAGTCCAGAAATGAAACACCAGCCAGCAGGACAACCTGAAGGACAGCCAGACAGAAAAGAAGCCTGAGAGCCGGTCA
>JAEAMF010001423.1_pt1 | contig 17454 bp, 13 predicted proteins | sample 8958721 | NCBI WGS metagenome assembly JAEAMF01 (sample SAMN16933255, study PRJNA681124) | bioreactor sludge metagenome | isolation source: anaerobic bioreactor treating anionic surfactant - SDBS | place: India: Bengaluru | collected 2019-02-28
TGTTTACGTAAAGCAAGCTTTACCTGGAGATTCTTTTCCTTACGGCAAAGAGCCCAAGAAGCGCCGGTCCAAGCAGCCACAGCGTGCCGGCTTCCGGCGTGTATATGGAGCCGTCGTTCTTCAAGTCCGACCAGAACGTGAATCCGGGAATCGGCACCGCCCCAAATTCGTCCCCGAAAAGACCCATTGAGAACGTGGTTCCGCCGCCCTCCTGACCGCCCGGGATGGGATTGCTGAACAAGAGATCGAAGTATATGGAATCACCGAATGTGATGCCCTGGTTATAGTCGTTGACGGCGTTTGTATTAGCAAATATCACATCGCCGGGGAGCAGACCGGTGACCGCACTGCCATCGACTTCGGACGCGCGGGAAGACGCAAGCACGCCGTCGGTAAGGAAGTTGGAAATAGTCGCCGTGGAATCCGCCGCGTTCAGCGGATTGTATTGGAAATACAGAAACCCATCGGTTCCGGAGAGGCTCGACGTGTCGACAGTCAAACTGAGCGTGGAATCGTTGATCGTGAAATCAAAGAATCCATCCGCAAATGAAGTGCTCGCCGCGAATAGGAAAAGGGTGAGGGTGAATAGCAGTAGTTTTTGTAATTTCATTGCTTGCCTCCTAATTTGAGTATGTTACCGGTACGAAGCTGATCTTCGCATTCGATGTATTGGTGAATGAAAGTGGAATATTAACGGATGCGCCCGGCTTCAAACCCGACGGGAAACTCTTGGAAATGTACGGCGAACCGTTTGCAGTTCCCGTCGCATTGGCCAAGGCCGCCCCGGCAGTCAGATTCGTCAGGCGCACGTATACCTGATTGATTGTCTCTTCGCTGGTGTTGGTAAGAGTCAACGTCGCGGTATACTTTTTAGTGGTACGGTTGTAAATAAAAGCTGAAGTTCTGGTTCCCAGCTGGAAGTTATAAACGGCAAAATCCGCGTCATAATTGACAACGGCCCAAACGGTGTCGCCGTCAACTCCTTGGGCTCCCGGTTCCAGGCTACCGTCGTACGGCCCTCGCACCAGGGTCTTGGTGCTGCCGCCGATATTTGCATCAACGGCTCTTACCCATTTGCCGTCAGCGCCGACAGTAGCCAGACGGTACCCGCTCTTGGCTGCAGGCAAGCCGCTGTCATCCTGATCAGCGTAATTCATTTGAAGCACATAAACATCGGCCTTTCCATTGGCGCCCAGTTCCGACAGGCCCCAAAGGGAAAGGATATCGCTTTTCAGTGCTTCCGGCTTGGGATTGGCAACCCACCCCGTATTTACTACCTTCGTGAGCGCACGAGGCGCGCTGACGGTTATGTCGTCGCTGGGGTCACCCGGCGTGTCATTGTCGTCGACAACGGTGGGTGTGTAGTCTTTGGTAATGCTGTTATTCGTGCCGGCGAGAATTTTCGCGGTTGTTCCGTTAAAGCCGTCTTCAACAACCGTAAATGAATCGCCTTGCGGAACCGCAAACTGCTGCCCGTTTGTGCTGTAACCGTATGTTTCTTTCTTCACAAAGTTAAACTTCGGCATGTACAGACGCGCAGGTATGGAGGCATCTCCGTAGGGATAGTTCGCATCGTCCATGAAATTGCCGGTGGCATCGGAATAATAATCCACCGTCACACGCGGGCCGTCTACACTGTAGATGTAATAGCCGATATTGCGAAGTTCCTGGGAAATCTGGGTTTCGCGTTGCTTGGTATTGCTGAAGGTATCCAGGCTGGCAGGAGCGTAAAACTTTGTGCTGGCTCCCGTATGAATGATCTGCTGGACTTCGTTGAGGCCGTCGGGGCTCTTGACAAGCGCTCGATTGTGGATGTGGTCATGGGCGGAAAGCATATACCTGACACCATTCTCGACCAGGCTGGCATAGAAGGGATTCTGTTGATCAGGTTTGGACGCCGGGCTGCTGCCGAAAAAGCCGTCCGCATGGTTCGCGCCCATCATGCCTCTGTGGCTGAATACAAATGCATGATCCGTTCCCCGGGTGTTTTTATCCAGCCGCGAATTGATCCAGCTCTGTTGGGTGCCGGGCCAGAATTCCGTATTGGATGAGCTGGCCTTTAGCAGTATGCGATTGTTAGGATCAGAGGGCGGGTCATTTATATCAAAAGGCGCTCCATTATACAGTTGGTCGGGATTCGGTATATCCCATGCATAGAAATTGGTCGACGGCCGCTTGGAGCTATCTATGCGAAACCATGCGCCCGCCGGGATCGTGATCACAACACTCGATGCAGTCTGATTGCCGGCCGAATCATATGTATTGGTAACTCCAATAGTATCCTGTTGAGCCTGGTAAACAACAAAGCCGCTGTCGTAATTACCAAGATGCGAAAGGATATAGTAATAGCCTTGACCGCAGGAGGAGCCCGCCGGAGCGCCGCCGTATCCCGTTATTGCGGCTACGCATGAATCCGGATTATTGGGCGCCGTCTGAAGCTTGACGGACGACTGTTCAACATCAACTGCGACAAAGCTGGCATTATTATAGTCAAAAGCGTAACTCAATCCCTTCAAGACGTCGTCGGTCGATGACGGCCAGCTGAAATTGGCAGCACCGAACAGATTAGGGCCATCCCCCTGAGTTTGCGGAAAACTGCTTTTGAATGCCGGAATATTCAAATCGTAATTGGGATCTCTCCCGAACAGAGCTCCGTAGGTTTCATGGTTGCCGCGCAATGGGAAGAATCCGATCCCGGCATCAAACAAAGGTTGCGCCGCGGTGGCACGGGCTGCCGGCGAAGCATCTCCCGCCCTGTCCGATAAATCCCCTATCTGTACGACGAACTTTACGCCGTGCATGGTGAACTTTTCCTGGAGTGCGCCCGCAATAGCCGCGCTTACATATTCAGGATTCTTGCCTTCAGGATCAGTGGCATTGGTCCATTGAGTGTCTCCCATCACTCCAAACGACCACCAGTTGCCGCTCTTATACCTCTGCCCCTGCGCGAACGACAGTGTTCCGAATGCCAACACCAGAATCAGGGCAACCATTAGGAGGCGGGTTGCCGATTTCATGCTGGAAATCTTAGTCATTTCATTCTCCTTAATTGAACTTATTGGCATGTCAAATCTATTAGAGACGGTGCTACTCCTTCCGAGCGCAGTTTTCGCCCGATTCATCGCAAACCGGCCGGATCGTCAGGGGAAGCTTTTGGAGGCGTTCGGAATAATCAAACGAGAATCAAATATGCCTGGAAATCACCCTCGTTGTGCTCAATGCAATCTGCGCCGCCAAAAGCTGTTGAAGGACGAAGCTAGCCAACAAAACACCTACACTATGACGCTGTTATTAGCACAGGAGCGACGAAAAACGCAAGAACTTTATTCAGTTAATAAACGATTCCGCCAACAGGCGCAGCAACCTGCAACCTGTAGCCTGTAACCAATACTCTGAAACCGGCTAGAAATCAGCTCAGTAAGAAGATCCCCATCATTGAAATGACAATGACCGCCTGAGCCTGCCTGACTTGTTTAGGGTGTCGCATTTTCAGGATATGGTAGTACTTCGCGAGGTATAGCATAGCTGTGATAAGGACAATGCTTAGAGCAAAACAGCCGGCATATCCCATTTGCATTCCAAGTTTCGGCCCGAATACCTTTCCCCTCAGAAATCCGAAGATGAGCCAGAGATGAACCCCGTATACGAGCAGGGACTCCTGCCCGGCCAGTCGCACAAGACTGGGGATCCATTTGCCGATTGCCTCCCATTTATGCAGCAAAAAGCAGAGAATCAATATGCACCCGATCCGGATCATCATGTACAAAGGACTCGTCGTGTAAAAGTTGACGTGTCCAGGCAGAGTGTACGGTGCATGGCGCAGCAGAAGGCCGCAGGCAATGAGCAGCATGCCGCCCAGCGCGATAGTTCTCATGAATGTCGCGGCCTGGAGCTTCCGCACCGACGTCAGGAAGAAACAGCAGGCGCTGCTTCCGGCCAGCACGAAAACGAGCCAGGGGAAAATCGGGAATAGCGAAACCTGGTGCGGATTCAGTAGCAGCGCGACGGACAACGGAAGCCCGTCCCTGAAATCCTGCGCCCATGCCCAGGGGGTAAAAAGCGCCACCGCGACAGCCAGAACGAGCGCCGCCCACGGCAGCAGGCTCCTTCTGCGCACGACAAACATCAGCGCAATGACCACCAGCAGCGAGACCACGATGCACTGCAGGATATCCGCCTTCAGCGTCCTCGCCCAGATGGTGTAGTCATTCCAGTTCTCAAGATACCGGCTCCATCGGAAACCCTGCAGGTGGCTGTAATAGGCCACAAGGGTAATGAATCCCAGCCGGCGCATCTGCTTCCAGAAAGGCGGCCGGAAGTGAAGCCAGTTCTCCCACTGGCGGTCGCCCTGAAGCACGAGCGAAAAGCCCGTCGCAAAAAGAAACGTCGGGGCTACGAGGCCATTCATAAACGCAAGCCAGAAGAAAAACTCGGAGCCCTTTTTCAGCTCGAACGGCAGATACGCGTTCATGACATGTGTTTCGACCATAACCACCAGGGCGAATCCCCTGAGCAAATCGATGAATCCATACCTCGGCGGTGTGGCCGGAGGCAACGGCGCGCTTTCAGCCATTGGCATTCCCTTAAGGTTCGTGCGTTTACCGGTGAAGGCCCGAGAGTATTAGAAAAACGAACGGCCGGCAAGAGGACTTTAATGCAACACCTCATCTGGCTTCCGTCTTTTTGTGTCACTCTCTGCGCTACTATGCTATTTTCATTCGGCAAATATGAGTGAATCCAAAGCGGTTCCGCGAATTTCTGAAAACGTCTCCCTGGCGTCGTATACCACATTGGGTATTGGCGGGCCGGCACGTTTGATGCTGCGCGCAGAAACCGAAGAGCAGATATTGGATGGCCTGGAGTTTGCGCGGGGGCGAGGATGCCCGGTTTTTGTGCTGGGCGGAGGTAGCAATATCCTTGTGTCGGATGCGGGATTTCCGGGACTGGTGATCAAGATCGAGCTGCAGGGCATCGATGAAACCGGCGACGGGAGCGGGCGCATATCGGCGTCGGCGGGAGTGGCCTGGGACGCTTTCGTGCAGCACTGCGTTGCCAAAAACCTCGCCGGCATCGAGTGCCTCAGCGGGATTGCGGGGACGGTCGGCGGCGCCCCGGTGCAGAGCATCGCGGCTTACGGAGAAGATGTTCGAGAAGTCATTACGCAAATCCGCGCTCTCGATCGCGACACTCTCCGGCTCGTGCTGCTTGCCAACGCCGACTGCAAGTTTGCCTATCGGACCAGCGTATTCAATACGACGCACAGAGACCGCTATGTCATCCTGCGCGTAGACTTCGCCTTGCGCACCGACGGGCAAGCGCGCCTGCTCTATGCCGATCTCGAACAGCGTTTTGCGGGCCGTTCTCTGCCTCCGACGCTCGCCGAAGTCCGGGAAACAGTCCTGGGAATCAGGCGAAGCAAATCCATGGTCTTGAGCGAAGACGATCCCAATTCAAGGAACGCAGGATCGTTTTTCAAAAATCCCGTGTTGGATCAGGATTTCGCTTCAATGGCGGAATCCCGGGCTCGCGCGGCCGGACTTTTGAAAGACGACGAGAGCATTCCCCGCTTCCCCGCCGGATCCGGCAAAGAAAAACTTCCGGCAGCCTGGCTCATCGAGCGGGCGGGCTTTCCCAAAGGGTACCGCCACGGTCACGCCGGTATTTCAGCCAGGCATGCCTTGGCGCTCATCAATTGCGGCGGCGCAACGGCGCTGGAGGTCCTTCAATTGATGCGCATAATTCAGGATGGCGTACAGCGGGCCTTTGGCGTGGAGCTTCAGCCGGAACCGGTGTTTGTGGGATTTGAACAATAGGAAACGGCATTTACCGGACCCGATCCCTGTGACCGGTTTTTGGACAGGCTCTAAAGATGCGCCCGACAAATGTTTTCTTTCTTTTGAACAAAATCCTTGGGGCTGGCGTAATATGTAATTCCAAACCTTACGGGAGGAAATTATGAAAAAGGGATTGGCGATAGGGTTGGGATGTCTGGCGATAATTATTATCGGTGTCGTGATCCTGGGATTCTCCGCATGGGGAACCTACAACAACATGGTCACGCTGAAGGTATCCGTGGATACGGCGTGGGCCCAGGTGGAAAACGTCTACCAGCGGCGCGCGGATCTGATTCCCAACCTTGTGGCGACGGTCAAGGGATACGCGTCTCACGAGAAAGAGGTGTTCGAAGCCGTTGCCGCCTCACGATCCCAGGTCGGCTCCATTAAGGTCACACCGGAAATGCTGAACAATCCCGCGGAATTCCAGAAATTCCAGCAGGCTCAGGCCGGACTTACCAGTGCGCTTTCCCGCCTGCTGGCAGTGGCCGAAAATTATCCGGATTTGAAGGCGAACCAGAACTTCCTCGATCTGCAGAGCCAGCTGGAGGGTTCGGAAAACCGCATTGCTCAAGAGCGGAGGCGCTTTAACGAGGCGGCGCAGCAATACAATACCAAGATCATGCAGTTCCCGACCAATATATTTGCGCGCATGTTCGGCTTTCAGAAAAAAGAGTTTTTCCAGTCCGCTCCGGGAAGCGAAAAGGCACCGGTAGTTGATTTTTCCAAATAGGTTTCCGATGCACCGATTGGCAGTCTTGCTATTGCTGCTTCTGCCTTGCGCCGCGGTACTGGCGCTGGATGTCCCGCCGCTCAAGGAACGCGTGACGGATCTCGCCGGGGTGCTTACATCGGATCAGATATCCTCGATGGATTCGAAGCTTCGCGAACTCGAGAGCACGGACTCCACCCAGGTGGCCGTCCTCACCATCCCAAGCCTCGAGGGCGAAAGCCTGGAGGACTATACAATCCGCGTCGTGGAAGCATGGAAACTGGGACAGAAGGCGCACGACAACGGCGCCCTTCTTTTTGTTTCCATGAAGGACCGCGCAATCCGCATCGAGGTCGGCTACGGGCTGGAACAGATTCTGACCGATGCCCGCACTTCCCAGATCATTCGCAACGACATGTTTCCGCGTTTCCGGGCAGGCGATTTCTATGGCGGAATCGATGCCGGGCTTGCGGGGATTATCCAAACCGTGCGGGGCGAATACACGGCGTCCCAGCAGCCGCAAAGCCGGCCGGCCCAAAGGTCTGGAGGCATTTTTAATATCCTGGTCCTCATGCTGTTCCCGCTCATGTGGGTTCTGAGCGTCACAGGCAAATGGGGTGGAGCCATCATCGGAGCAGGCGCGGGAGTCCTCCTCCCCTACATGCTGATAAGCCATAGCCTGCCGCTTCTACTGGTGGGAGGAGTTGCGGGAGCCCTGCTTGGGACTTTCATGGGTTCGCTGATTCGCGCCGGAGCGAAATCCGGGCGCGGTCCAGGCGGATTCAGCGGCCCGTTCTTCGGGGGCGGCGGATTCGGCGGATTCTCAGGCGGAGGGGGCGGCGGATTCGGCGGATTTTCGGGCGGAGGAGGCGGATTCGGCGGCGGCGGAAGTTCCGGCCGATGGTGAAAGATCTCGAGACTACCAGAGCGCTATTATGAAACTGCTGAGTGAAGAAGATCACAGGGCCATCGAGGCGGCTATCAAACAGGCAGAGGCGAACACCTCGGGAGAGATTGTTTTTGCTGCTGCTGAAGCCTCAGCAAACTATCAGCATGCCACGCTTCAGGGAGCCATTATTGGAATGGCCGTCGCCGTAGCCGTCTACTTGCTGATTCCCATGGCGCACACAACAACCGTTCTGCTCTGGACGCAGGCGCTTTCTTTCGCGGTCTGCTATGCGCTGCTGCCCCGTCTGTCCTGGAGACGGTGGATCATTCCCCGCGACGAGATGGACGCGCGGGTCAAAGAGGCGGCGCTCATGCAATTCTACGCCGGCGGCCTCTACAACACGCGCGAGTCCAACGGCGTGGAGATTTATCTTTCGATTTTTGAAAGAGAGGTCGTCGTCATCGGCGACCGCGGAATTCATCAGAAAATGGGCGACCAGCACTGGCAGAACGTCCGCGACCTGATCATCGAGGGGATTAAGAGAGGCGACGCCCGGGGCGGCATCTGCGCTGCAATCGAGAACTGCGGCAAAGCTCTGGCGCACTACTTCCCTCCGCGCTCGGACGACATCAACGAATTGCCCGATCAGGTCATCCGGCATCCGGTGAATCCGCAAGCGCCTTAACAGTTGGCAGTGGGCAGTCGGCCAAGTGATTTTAGCCCCGTCTTTCAGGGCCGGGAACCATCGCTAAGTACTGCCTTTCCTAATTACGGTGACGTATGCTGGTGGGCTCCTATTCTGCTGTCTTTAAGACTCTCAAGAGCCCACCAGCCCTTCGGGCGCCGGCGGGGCGGCCTCGTCTGCGTTGTCGCTCGGCCTCGACGATGTCCCCGCATCGCCTGCGGCCTCGCTCCTAGCATCCAAGGCCGCCGCGCTCGGCGCATACATCGCCGTAATTACGAAAGGCAGTACTAAGATAAAATATCCATCGGGGCAGGCACTAAGAATAGATCAAAAATGCGGCATTTTTGCACCCACAAGCTATTGCAAACATTAGGCTGGATTTCTGCAAAATCGATTTTTTCTCAGGACGGGCGGCGACCGCCGGAATCAAGCATCCCCACAAAAATCATACAATATTCCTAATGTGCAACAATCCTACTACCCACTGCCTACTGCCAACTGCCTGCTGTCTATTGCGGACTATCGACTAACGACTATTCGCTATGCTACCATTGGGGTGTACGAGGACTATAGCGCTATGCCTATCTTTGAATATCGATGCCGTAAGTGTGATACTGAATTTGAAAAGCTTGTGTTCGGATCGTCGGACAATGGGATTTGCTGTCCCGATTGCCAGTCAAATGAGGTTGAGCGGCTCTTTTCGAGCTTCAACGGCGTATCCCGCTCCAGCGACGGCACGACGCATTCGATGTCCTCCGGCTGTTCTTCCTGCACGGCTTCAAGCTGCGCAGGCTGCAAGAGCGCCTGAAGCGCCGCAGCGCCATTCCTCACGGATCGGAGCCCGCAATTTCCCGGAAGCTTGTTTGCGAAGCCGGGATCAAGCTGATGGCCATCCGGATATTTTTCCTATTTGACACAATTCGTGTATTTCCACCGATGTTTAATGCGGGGGCGCCAAAGGCAATTGGACCGCCCGTGTTCGTGAGGTTTGCCACCAGCACACCGCCCTCAATTCCCGCACCTGAACCCGCGGCGGTCAATTGGCCGGAGCCGATCACCAGCACCAGGCCGCCAAACGCAAAGGAGCCGGAGTAGGAAAAGCTTCCCGTAACAACGAGCAATCCGCCGCCTGAGATATCACCGCTCATCTGCAGGTCGCCGTGCACAACTGTAATCTTTGGATCCTGCCCCGGGGCGTTCCAGGGCTTCGATGGATCATATGCGCCCAGATCGGGCGAGTCTCCCGAGAGCCAGGACCGGTTTCCCTCGTAATAGCTGTCGGCTATTTGCCGTACCCGGCTGTGGACAAAATCCCAAAGATAGGCGGGATCCGTCAACAGGCGCCGGTCGGTGCTGGAGTTCGCATGGTCCGTAATATCCCGGATGGATGGACTGGACTGGCCGCCTCCGGTGATTTCTCCGGTCGTACCGGCAGCGGCCCGGAGAATCAGGTCGGGGAATGTCTGATCGCGGGAAATCGTGTCGATCGTTCCTATGCCGGGAAACTCCCCTCCTGATATTTGAAATAATCCACTGAATTCCGCGTTCAACTGAGGTCCGATAACGACCAGAGCGGGCCCGGGATCCCAGGTTGAACTGCGTTTGAAGCGGACCTCGAAGGTCGACGCCGAGTTGCGCCGGAGAATCCATCCCGCGGCGTTCGGTATCGTCCGCGCGATTCCCAGCGAACGCACAATCACGATCCCGTCTCCGTCGACGAACGGATTGTCAGCAGCATCGCCGGCAATCTCTGAAGGTTCGCCGTTGTTGTCGCTGACTTTGACAAAGTACCGCGATACGGGAACCGCGCCGGCGCCGTATGGATCGGGAGCCATCTGGACTATTCCTGTTCCCGGGATGAGCTCGATGCCGCGAACGCCGTCACAAAAACCCGTGTTGATCCGGCCGTCGTCGGGGATGCCGGCTACAGCGGACGAGGGATCGGCTACGGCAAGAGTCAGCGCCGTCGACAGAGGAATGGGATTTCGAAATTCGTATCCTTTTGCCGCGGATATACGGGATGAGCTCGCGTCATAGTCACCGTCCGGCCCTTTCAGCAGTTCGTCGAAATCCAGGCCGCGAAGCAGGACGCGCGCGTGGGCGATTCCGGCCAGGGATGCATATGTTGCCTGCATCTCGCTTTCGTAATTGTCGCTGATTTGAATGCCGGTTGTGGCGTTGAGGGCAATGAAGATCCCGAGGACCGAAAGAAGCGTCAGTGCCAGCAGCGCCAGGAGGAGCGCCGAGCCCGATTCGCCGGAATACGCGGGACGACAAGTCACGTACACTTACCTCCACCTATAGTGTTTCGCGACACGGGTAATTATTTCACTCAATCTGATTTTTTTCGCCGGCTGCGGATGGTTGAAACCTGACAGCAGATTGCGCCTTCAGAGGAGTTGTGATATGCATACAGCATGATTCAAAACTTGGTGGGAGCCGGGAAAATGCAGAATACGCGAAAACCATTTGGCCGCCGGACGACGTCTCCGGTACGAGGCAGACTGTTCGCGATCGTCGCAGCAGCTTTGTTGATATCGCTTTTTTATACCGCCTGTATTTCTAAAAAGGGCAAGCCAACGGTGATCGTTCCTTCGGAAGCTCGAATCGTCATCCTGCCGCTGAATGTGCCTTCGGAGAACCAAGATCTGCGATGGACTGCAATGGCGGCGCCCATCCTGATGGGAAAAGTCGCTGAACGCGCCCGGGATTTTAAAGTTGCCGCCCTCTGGGAAACGATGCCGACCGCAATCGAAGCAGCCGGAGCAACCCGCACGTTTACGCCGGAGGCGGCCGCATCGACGGCTGCCTGGCTTTCGGCAAAATGGGCGGCCATGGGAGAAATCGCCGCGACCAAGACCGGCGTGCACATGATGATCGATTTCATACCGTCGAAGACCGGAACGATCCCATTCCGCTATACCAAGACCGGGAATATCGATGATGCAGGAAACCGGATTCCTGAGGCCTTTTCCCAGTTCGCCTATTATCTGGCAATAAGACCGTTGGAGCCTGCAAAGAAAAAGCTGCCGGTTTTGACGTCGCTTAAGAAGGTGGCGGAGGCACTCGATCGGGAATATGGATGGTTTGCCGAAGCCGAACCCGGAAAGGCGCAGGAGGTCGTGTCGGAGTTGGCGGCCTCGGATCCGCAACTGGCGCGATTCCTGTTCAGCCCCAGTGTCTATTCAATACTGCAGCAAAAATAGGCTGCAGCACGCCTTACAGTTCCACCCATTTTCCGTGGCCCTCCCAAACTCTGAGAGTGAAAGGGAAGTGTATATATTCGCTCAACTTGCGCTTGATGCTCTCGCAGATGTTTTCGACAGAGGGGTACTCGAGGAAATCGTTCAGGGTTTTGTGATCGAAGTGGCTCAATCCTTCTCTTATGGATTTCTTCAGTTCGGTGAAATCAAGAATCATGCCCGATCTGTTTTCGCCCTCGATGACGACCTCAATCTTATAGGTGTGGCCATGCAGTGAACCGCATTTGCCGTGACCCGGAAGATAGTGCGCACAATCGATATAATCAATGACCCCCAGCTTCATAGCAATACTCTCCGTTCCAGACGAGTGATTCTACCACACGTAAATATGGACACCCATTGAAAGCGTGGAAAGAAAAAAGCGTGAAAGCGTGGACACCCATTGATTGTGTGAGGCATCCGGCGGCATCATTTTACTGTCATTGACAGAGCCCGATGGCTTTGCTAAATTGCCAGTTTGATTCGGTTTGATGGTAGGACTCGCCGTAGCTTTTGCCTCTCCGGCTGCAGGTTATAATCGATACCCGGAAATGCGACAATCAGGTGGGACAACTGCGAAAGTGGCGGAATTGGCAGACGCGCTGGACTTAGGATCCAGTCCCGCAAGGGGTGGGGGTTCAACTCCCCCCTTTCGCACCACCGAAGCGGCTGAACCGTGGCGGATCAGGGAATCTTCCCCAATCATTTAAAACAGAAGACAACAGGTGAAACAAAGTTGACAGTCGAAATAGTTGAAGTATCCAGCTGCAAAAGAAGCCTCGCGGTCGAAATTCCGGCCCAGGAGGTCGACGAGGAAGTGGTAAAAATCGCCCGGGAATATTCCCGCAATATTAAAATTCCAGGATTCAGGCCTGGCAAGGTGCCAATGAGCATCATACGGCAGCGATATGGAAGCGACCTGCTGAAGGATGCCACGCAAAAAATCATCGAGCGTTCCTGGAAAAACACGGTCGAAGAGCACGGTTTTAAGCCTCTGTCGCAGCCTCAGGTCAAAGATGTCAGCAACAATCCCGGAGCCCCGCTGAAATTCACCGTCTCATTCGAAGTACTTCCACCGCTCGAAGTTAAGGACTACAAGAGCGTTCCGATCACTTTATCTTCACCGGAAATCGTCGATGAGGACGTAAGCAAGGCGCTCGACGCCCTGCGTGAGAACAATGCTCAGTTCGTTCCGGTGGAAGGCCCAGCCGGCGACGGCCTGTATCTTACCGTTACAGTAGACGGACAGTTCGAGGATTCCCCAAAGCCGATGCATGAAGAAGAAGTTACGCTGATCATTGGTCACCCTCAGACGAATGCGGAGTTTTCCGAGAATCTGCGCGGAGCCAAAGCCGGCGAGATCCGTACATTTGATGTCAGCTATCCTGCGGATTATCACCGGAAGCGATTCGCCGGCAAAAAGGTCGGCTATACGGTTCTCGTTAAAGATATTAAAGAAAAACAACTGGCCGAGCTGAATGACGATTTTGCCAAAGATATGGGCTCCGACAGCCTGGAAGCCCTGAAAACCAGGGTTCGCAATGATTTGGTAACGCAGGCGAAGCAAGTTGCCGAAAAGAAGGCCAGAGAGACCCTGCTCGATACCATCATGCAGGGTCAAACGGTGGAGGTTCCGGAGTGTTTGGTAAATGAGGAACTCGAGGCCCATGCGAACAGGGTGGCAACCAACCTGGCGCACCAGGGCGTGGACATTAATCAAGCCTCCATCGATTGGAAAAAGATTTTCGAAGAGGAAAGGCCTCGGGCGGAACAGGCTGTTCGACGGTCGCTGTTCCTCGACACGATTGCCCGACAGGAAGGCATCGAGGTAACAGAGGACGAGATCGACGAGGAACTGCAGAAGTTCGCGCAAGGCATGGGAAAGACCGCAGCAACCCTGCGGGCGCAACTCGAAAAAGAGGAACGAATACATGGCTTTGTGGAGCATTTGCGCCAGAACAAGGCGCTTGATTTCATCTATCGCAATGCTAATATAACCGAGGGGTGAGAAGCATTGGCACTTATTCCAATGGTGGTCGAGCAGACCAATAGAGGTGAGCGCGCATTCGACATCTATTCCCGTCTCCTGAAAGACAATATCATCTTTCTGGGAACACCGATCGATGACAATGTCGCGAACGTCGTAACAGCCCAATTCCTTTTCCTGGAAGCCGAGGACCCGGAGAAAGACATCCACCTGTACATTAACTCTCCCGGCGGATCCATATCGGCGGGGATGGCTGTCTATGACACGATGCAATACATAAAGCCGAATGTCTCGACTATTTGCATCGGTCAGGCGGCCAGCATGGGAGCCTTGCTGCTTGCGGCAGGCACTCCGGGGAAGCGCTTTGCCCTGCCAAACTCCAGAATTCTGATCCATCAGCCATCGATGAGCGGCCTTGCGGGCCAGGCCACCGATATCGACATTCACGCAAAAGAGATTCTCAGACTGCGCGAATCCATGAATGGAATCCTAGCAAAACACACCGGCCAGAGCATCGAACGAATCGAGAAAGATGTCGAGCGCGATTACATAATGACCGCGAGCCAAGCAAAAGAATACGGCATAGTGGATCAGGTAATCGTGAGAAAAGAATAGGGAAGCCTATCTGCATTCTGGAGGACTCCTTTGAGAAAAGACGACGAGAGAGATGATGTCTTAAGATGCTCCTTCTGTTCCAAGAGCCAGAATGACGTCAAAAAGCTCATTGCCGGCCCCACGGTTTACATCTGCGACGAATGCGTCGACGTCTGCAACGAGATCATCGCCGACGACGTTGTGACTTCCCCGATCGGCGAAAAACTTCCCAAACCCCAGGAAATAAAGGAATTTCTCGATTTATATGTGATCGGCCAGGAGTTGACCAAGAAGAAGCTCGCCGTCGCCGTCTACAATCATTACAAGCGCCTGGAAATATCCAAGAAACGCGGCGATCTCGAACTGCAGAAGAGCAATGTGTTGCTCATGGGGCCGACGGGCACCGGCAAGACGCTGCTGGCTCAAACCCTGGCCAAAATGCTTTCGGTGCCGTTCGCCATCGTTGACGCCACGACGCTGACCGAGGCGGGTTACGTTGGAGAGGACGTCGAAAATATAATTCTCAAGCTGCTGCAGAACGCGGGCGGGGACAAGGAAAAATGCCAGCAGGGGATCGTTTATATCGACGAAATCGATAAGATCGCCCGCAAAGACGAAAATCCCTCGATTACGCGCGACGTATCGGGAGAAGGAGTGCAGCAGGCGCTGCTCAAGATATTGGAGGGCACCGTAGCCAACGTTCCTCCTCAGGGAGGGCGCAAACACCCGCACCAGGAATTCATCCAGATCGATACCACAAACATCCTTTTTATATGCGGCGGCGCGTTTGTCGGCCTGGAGAAAATCATCGAGCGCCGGATCGGCAAAAAAAGCATGGGATTCCTCGTCGGCGACAAATCGGCCAAAGGATTGAAAAGCTCCAGGAAGGACCAAACCTCCAATTTGCTGGAGGCCTGTGAGCCCAGAGATCTCATCAAGTACGGCCTGATCCCGGAATTTGTCGGCAGGCTTCCCGTCATCGGATCGCTCTCGGAACTGGATCACGCGGCTCTGGTTGAAATTCTTACGAAACCCAAAAACGCCCTGGTGCGCCAGTATCAAAAGCTGTTTGAGTTTGAAAACGTCAAGCTGAAATTCACCGATGACGCCATAGGCGCGGTTGCCAACCTTGCCCTGGAGCGCAAGATGGGCGCCCGGGGTTTGAAAATCATCCTCGAAGATCTTATGTTGGACGTGATGTACCAGTTGCCGTCGCAGAAAAAGGTTAAAGAATTTATGATTACGCGCGAAATGGTCGAGAACAAAGATATAGTATTCGCACTGATGGAAAAAGCCGGATAACCAAAGAATGACAAACGAAACTACCGCCAAGAAAACTGAACGACTCCCGATGATCCCGATCCGGGACGTCGTGGTATTTCCACACATGATGATCCCGTTCGTGATTGGGCGGCCCACATCCGTGCGCGCACTGGAATTCGCTTTGGAGGGTTCCAAACGGGTTTTCCTGGCAACTCAGATGGATGCTTCGGTCGACGAACCCAAGGCATCGGATATCTATGCAGTGGGCACCGTGGCCAATATCGTCCAGAGCGTGAAGCTGTCGGACGGCAATATAAAGGTCCTCGTCGAAGGAGTCCAGCGCGTCCGGGCAATCCGGTATTCCAATGATCCCGGATTTTTTGTAGCCGACGTGGAACTGCTCGACGAGACATCCGCGTCCAGCGCCCGCACAAATCTGCTGATCAAGAGGCTGCAGACCGTTTTCGAACAATTCTCCAAGCTGAGCCATCATGTCAACTACGATGCGATTTTGAACGCCATGAAGACGCTGGAACCGTCCAAGCTGGCGGACAACATCTGCGCCAACCTCCCGATCGGCATCGAGGAAAAGCAGCAGCTTCTGGAAATGGTGGATCTGGCGGAGCGGATCGAAAAGATCAACGAGATCATCGAAGTCGAGATGGAAAAGATCAAGGTAGACCGCAATATCCAGGGACGCGTCAAGCGCCAGATGGAGCGGGCTCAAAAAGAGTACTACCTGAACGAGAAGATGAAGGCGATCCAGAAGGAATTGGGCCGCAAGGACGAGAAAAGCGAGCTCGACGACCTGAAGAAGCAGGTCGAGGCGGCAAAGATGCCGAAGGACGCCAATGAAAAAGCGATCAAAGAAATCCAGCGGCTCGAAATGATGCCGCCGATGTCGGCGGAATCGACGGTTTCCAGGACGTATCTCGATTGGCTGCTGGCCATGCCCTGGAACAAGAAATCGAAGGAAATCCGCAGCATCAACTGGTCCAAGAAGGTCCTGGAAGAAGATCACTACGGTCTGGAAAAAATCAAGGATCGCATCCTTGAATTCCTTGCCGTGCGCAGCCTGGTCAAGAAGCCGCAGGGAACGATTCTCTGTTTCGTCGGCCCGCCGGGCGTCGGGAAGACGTCGCTGGGCAAATCGATCGCGCGCGCAACCGGGAGAAAATTTGTCAGGCTGTCCCTCGGAGGAGTCCGTGACGAAGCGGAGATCCGAGGCCACCGAAGAACTTACATCGGCGCGCTGCCGGGCCAGATCATCCAGTACATGAAAAAGGCGGGCACGCGTAATCCCGTATTCATGCTGGACGAAGTCGACAAGATGAGCATGGATTTCCGCGGCGATCCGTCCGCCGCCCTTCTGGAAGTGCTCGATCCCGAGCAGAACCACATGTTCGTAGACCACTACCTCGACACCGAATTCGACCTGTCGATGGTTATGTTCATCGCGACCGCCAACGTCCTGCACACGATACCGCGGGCGTTGCAGGACCGCATGGAAGTCATACAGCTTTCGGGTTACACCGAGAACGAGAAGCTCGAAATCGCCAAGCGGTTCCTGGTCCGCAAGCAGATAGAGGCCAACGGGCTGACGGCGAAACAGATCCAGTTCACCGATGACGCGCTGCTGGAGATTATCCGCAAATACACGCGCGAATCCGGAGTGCGCAACCTGGAACGCGAGATCGCCAATGTTTGCCGCAAGACCGCCAAGAGAATCGTGACGGCCGAACTCAAGACCAGCACAATTTCGCCCGAAGAAGTGGAAAAACTGCTGGGGCGGCCGAAATTCCGCGTTCAGGGAATCAGCGAAAGCAACCAGGTCGGCCTGACCACGGGCCTTGCCTGGACGGAGGTCGGCGGCGAAGTGCTGCAGACCGAAGCGACGCTTATGGATGGAAAGGGCCAGTTGACCCTGACAGGGAAACTGGGCGAAGTCATGCAGGAATCCGCTCGGGCTGCGATGACGTTCGTTCGCAGCCGGGCCGCCGAATACGGCATCGGCCGGGAATTTCACCGGAAGATGGATTTGCATATTCATATCCCGGAAGGCGCCATACCCAAAGACGGACCTTCCGCCGGAATCACGATGGCAACCACCATCGTTTCGGCGCTGACCAAGATCCCGGTACGCAAGGACGTCGCGATGACCGGGGAGATCACGCTGCGGGGCAAGGTACTGCCCATAGGCGGAGTGAAGGAAAAACTCCTGGCGGCGCACCGCGCCGGCATCAAGAAT
>JAEAMF010001424.1_pt1 | contig 17439 bp, 16 predicted proteins | sample 8958721 | NCBI WGS metagenome assembly JAEAMF01 (sample SAMN16933255, study PRJNA681124) | bioreactor sludge metagenome | isolation source: anaerobic bioreactor treating anionic surfactant - SDBS | place: India: Bengaluru | collected 2019-02-28
TTCGGCCTGGTCTTCTTCCAGAAGAAGGGCTTCGGCGAGCTGCGGCTCTACGACCCGTTCGTCGACGGGCCCAAGTCGCTCCTGGAGCCCCTGGCCAGTATGCGCAATATCGACCAGGACGATTACGAGAAGATCTACGAGACCATCCGGGACCACGCCCCGACCCTGGCCTCCATGTCCCTATCGCTCATCCCGGGCGAGTACGGCTACAACTACCAGCCCACGGCCCGGAACACGGAGCTTATTGCCAGCATCACGGAGTATCCGTATAAGGGCCTCAACCCGACCTACGCCACCCACTTCTTCGACTTCAAGGGCCTGGTCAGCACCGAGTACATGACCAACTACGTCGAGAGCGAGGGCCTGGTCGCCGTCCTGCGCGACCCCGGGCTCGACCTGCCCTTCGTCCACTTCAGCGTCGTGCCCCAGAAGCTGTCGGTGGACTACTACGAACCCAAGGACCAGTACTTCGCCAATTTCAAGGTCGACGTCAGCCTCCGCCGCGGCGAGACGGTCGTCTTCCAGAACTCCAAGGAATTCGCCGTCTACTTCCCGGCCGCCGATGTCGAGCGGGTCCGCCAGAACGGCCTGGCCCTGGAGGACGCCTTCCCGGCCGTCTCCGGGACCTTCAAGCTGACCGTGCTCGTCCAGAACTCGGTGGCCAAGGAGTTCACCGTCCTCGAGCGCACGGTCACGGTGCCCGCGGCGGGCGGCCCGCCGTCCCTGGACGGGCCGCTGCTGGGCTACCAGATCAAGGCCTTCCCGGCCGACGTCCTCATCCCGTTCAAGGCCGGCGAGCGCAAGCTCGTCGTCGACCCCAAGATGAGCTACGGCTCGGCCGACGAACTCGACGCCCTGCTGGCGGTGGCCGGCGTGACCCCGGAACTGTGGCGGGAGGGGACCGTCGAGCTGACCGTACGGGGCCTGACCAACCCCCAGAACCTGCGGACGGTCGTCCTCCGGCTGGCCGACAGCCCCCAGGGGCCGGTGATCGGCCTGACCCCGACCCTGTCGACGACCGGCCTGCCCCCGGACTACTACGAGGTGACCGCCCGCTTGATCGGGCCGGACAAGGGAGTGCTCGACGAGAAGAAGGCCCAGTTCGTCCTGTCGTCGGAGGCGGCGCTGTCCCACCCGATCGCCAACTCCCGCGGCTTCTCCCTGGCCAACGAGTTCTACCTCCACTTCCAGCGGGCCCGCCAGTTCGACAAGATGGGGGCCGTGGACCAGGCCGAGGCCTCGTTCGCCAAGGGGCTGGCCAAGAACCCCGGCTACAAGGAGGGCGTCAGCGATTACGCCCGGTTCCTCCTCAAGGCCGGCAAGTTCGAAAAGGCCCTGACCGTCGTCGAGGGTCTGGCCGGGGTGGAGCAGGGCCGCTTCGACTACCACCGGGTCCGGGGCCTGGCCCTCCTGGGATTGGACCGGCCCAGCCAAGCGATCGACGACCTGCTCCAAGCCAATAAGATCTACGACAGCGACACTTCGGTGCTCAACGCCCTGGGCGCCAGCTTCGCGAAGACGGGGATGAAGGAACAGGCCCTGGCGGCCTTTCAGGCGTCCCTGAAGATCGACGCCGGGCAGGAGAGCGTCCGGAAGGCCGTGGCCGACCTGGAGAAGGACGGCCGGAAATAAAAGGGCCGGCGCCCGCCTCGGAAAGACCGTTCGACGGACGCCGGCCGGCGTTCGGATTCAGGTTCGGGTTCAGGACTTGGCGGTCAGCTTGACCTCGCCCTTGACCGTCTGGGTCATGGGGATGCTCATGCCCGCGGCGGTGACGTCGATGGTCAGCTCGGAGGTCGAGTCGCTGGCCGACTTGACCAGGATGCCGTCCTTGACGGCGAAGTGCCAGGAGCCCGTGCCCTTGGTCGTCCCCGAGATGGCCAGGTCCATGCCCATCTGGTTGCCGGAGCCGGCCACCGTGCCGGTGAACGTGGTGGAGACCTTGGCGCATTCCATGCCGTCGACCGTCTCGAAGCCCTCCAGGGTGTTGACGTTCTGGAGCGTGACCTGGATGCTGATCGGGCCGTTCTTTTCGTCGACCGTCGTCGTCGAAGGCCAGGTGTCGCCGACCTTGACCGGCTTGCCCGGGAGGTCCGGGAAGTAGGTCTTGAACTCGGAGGCGACGCTCTGGGACTCGCCGGCGACGCTGAAGGTGATGGCCTCTGCGCCCGTGACGTCGACCTCGGCGCCGAGCGGGGAGAGGACCATGTCGAAGGACTTGCCCTTGACCGCGGCCATGTCCGGGGACATGTCGCCCTGCATGCTGTTGGTGACCGACGCGGTGATGTCGTCGATGGTCACGCCGAGGAGCAGGTTCTGGTCCTTGGGGCCCTTGGACTTGAAGGTCACGGTGCTGGTGTTGGCGACCTGGGTGTCCATGGCCTGGCCCTGGACCTCCATGATCTGGGCCTGCTCGGACTTGTTCTGGTAGGTCAGCGAACGGCCGGCGGGCATCTTGTACTCCAGGACGACGGCCGCCCCGGGCTTGGCCTGGGGGGTGGACGCCGCCGGGACGGCCGCGGCCAGGGCCAGGATGACCGCGGCGGCCAGGACAGAACGACGGGTGATCGAATTCTTTGTCATTGGGTAAACCTCCTCACAGGTGTTCATACGATTCTATCACAGAAGAGGTTTTGTCCCCTAATGGGGACACAAAGATGGGGTCAAACCTACCTTTTTTCGAAAAAGGTAGGTTTGACCCCTTCACGATCTAGCATTTCTTGGCGCCGGCGGCGGTGTGGACCTTCTTGATGAAGGCCCAGACCTCCGGGGCGATCATATTGTGGTCTTTGTCGATGGCCCCGGTGCTGTAGGCCTGGCCGATCCGGGCCTTGAGCCCGGGATGGCCGCCGTAGGCCTCGTCGAGGAGCGCTTGCCAGCGCCGCCCGATGTCCTGGGCCTTGTCGCCCGCCGGATCGAGCTCGAGGTCGGCCTTGACCTCGGCGATCAGCGCGGCCCACCGGCTCTGGTAGGCCGCCATGTCCTCGGGGGTGTACTTCTTGCCGATCTCGGCGAACTCCTTCATCTCGGCCTCGGTGAAGAACTTCTCCTGCCAGCCTTTCTTGACGTCTTCGCCCATTTGAATGACCTCCATGATCTTGATGAGTTTTTCCTTGTGGATGCGGCCGTCCCGTTCGAGGCGGGCCAGGACCTGGTCGATCGCCCGCGAGGCCTCGCGAAGGCGGGCGATCTCGTCCCGGACGGCCTCGGCCTGGACCTTGAGGGACCTGACGGCCTGGTAGCCCTTGCTGTCGAGCAGGCGCTTGATCTCGTCCAGGGAGAAGCCCATGAACTTCAGGGTGACGATCTGCTGCAGCTTGAGCAGGTCGACGTCGGTGTAGACGCGGTAGCCGTTGGGCCGCTCGAAGCTCGGCCGGAGCAGCCCGATCTGGTCGTAGTAGTGGAGCGTCCGGACCGTCACCCGGGTCAGCTTGGCGAACTCCCTGACGAGGTAGCCGTTGATCTTCTTCATGGCCTTGTCCACGCCCCCATTGTCAGCCATGACGTAACGTCAGAGTCAAGAGGTTTTTTGATATTTTTTAAGAATTTTCCCTTCCGCCGGGCGGCGCGTCGGACCTGCCGGTCCGCGATCCCGCCGACAGGGCCCTCGTCGCGGCGGCTCTCGAGGGCAGGGCCACGCTCTTCGTGACGGGGGACGCCGAGCTGCTGGCCCTAGGGACCGTCAAGGGGCTGGCGATCGTTCCCCCCGGGTCATTTGGGAGCGGGTCAAGGCGCCGCTAGTAGGTGACCAGCCCGACCCTCCTCATGAGCTCGATGTGGGCCAGGACGGCCTCGAGCGGCGTCTCCTCCCGGAACTGGGTATCGACCATCTTCTTGATGTCCAGGGCGCTGAGGCGGCCGTCGCAGAGGAGCTGGATCTCGGCCGCGGCGCCTCGCCGGAAGGCCCGGGACGGGGCTTGGTCGCCGAGTCGCTCGAATTCCTGTTCGAGGGTAGCCCGGTAGCTCATGTAGCCCATGGCCTTGATCTGCGGCTTGGCCGTGGGGAACAGGGCGGCGGCCCTTTTCTCGATCGCCGACGGCTTGGCCCCGCCGGGCTTCAGGCCGAGAGCGGCGCCCTGCCGCCCCAGGACCTGGTCGAAGGTCCGAAGGTGGGCCGCCTCCAGACCGTCGATGGACCGCCGCAGCTCGGCCAGGCCGGCGCCGAACCCGGCCTTGTCGGCCGCAAGTTCCAGGACCGTGTCGAGCGTCTCGCGCTCGTTCATGGCCGCGGCCTGGATGTAGCCGCGGGCCCGCTTGCCGGCGCCGGGGAAGGCGTGGGCGGCGGCCCGGCCCGTCTCCTCGAGGCCGCGGGCGGCCTGGTGGGCGATGCGTCCCGAGGCGTTGGCCACGACCTCGGCCGCGATCCGGGCCGCCTGGGCGTCGCCGGCGGCGGCGATGGTGTAGGCCGAGGCGGCCGTGACGATGACCGCCCGCTTCAGCTGGGTCGGGTCGAGCTTGTCGGGCCGGTCCTCGGACGTGTGCAGCCACCAGTCGGGCCAGGTGTTGAGGATGACCCCGGGGACGCCGACGCCCCAATCGTTGAAGACCTCGTGGTCCGACGAGCCCATGTGCGTCCCGACGGCGTAATACATCGGGTCTTCGCTGCCGGTCGGGGCGACGATGCGCCGGTTCATCGCGCCAGCCATGCCGTTGGTGACGTAGGTCCGGGTGGCCTCGCCGACGTAGCGCAGGGCGCTCTCGACGACGTCGTTCACGTAGTGGGGATTGCCGTAGGTCGTGCGCATGACCCAGAAGAACGACCGGCTCTCGGCCAGGGCCAGCCCGACCATGTCCAGGTTGATGTTGCAGAGGGTCCGCGGCAGCCGGTCCTTGCCCAGGACCGAGGCGTAGAGCGAGGCGGCGCCGAACTCGGGGCCCCAGAGGAAACGGATGGTCCGCCGCGGGCGCGGCAAGCGGCCCTCGGCGACGAGCGTCTGGAGGGTCCGGGCGGCCTCGAGCAGGGCCGACGAGCCGGACGAGTTGTCGCTGGCCCCGAACATGGTGAAGCCCTCGAAGAGGTGGGCCGTCAGGATGATCTCCTGGGCGTCCTTGTCCGTTCCCGGGATGGAGGCCAGGACCGCCTGGTTCTGGTAGGGCTCGAGCTTGGCCTCGACGACGGCGTGGACCGTGATCTTCTCGCCGCCGAGGAGGCGGTCGCGCAGGATCGCTCCTTCGCGCGGCGGCAGCTGGAAGGCGAAGCGGTAGGGGCGGTTCCCGTCGCTCGCCCCGTAAAGCCGGCCCCACGGCACGATCAGCGGATCGAAATAGGGCCGCGGCGAATCGAACGAGACGACCCCGGCCGCGCCCTTGTCGAGGCAGCCGAGCTCGTGGACGGCGCCGGCCGGCCCCGACGTGACCAGGATCTTGCCCTTGACGTCGAGCCCAGCGAAGTCCTTCTCCGCGCCTTCCCCGACCCAGACGAGCTCGGCCGTGACGTCGGCGGGCTGGCTGGCGAAGGCCAGCATGGCGGTGAGATCGGTATAGGAGGCCAGCTTCTGGCGCAGCGGCTTGACCTCCCAGAGCTCGCCCTTGATCCCGTCCCAGGTCGAGGCGCTGCCGAACCGTTCGAGGGCCGCGTCGGCGAAGCCGTAGTCCTTGAGGCGGTCGTAGACGTATTGGGCCTCGGCGAACGTGCCTGCGTATTCGGCGGGCTGGCGGTCGCGCGGGACGCCGCACATGGCCATGACGTGGCGGAGCGCGGTCTCGCCCGAGGACTCGCCGGCGATCTCGTCCATCTGCGCGGCGGGCAGGAGCGACCACTGCAGCCAGGGCGTCATCTGCGGGCGGGCGGGGAGGGCAAGGGCGGCGACGAGGAGAATGGCGAAGAGGGCGAGTTTGCGGTTCATGGTCGTGCTCCGGTCAAAGGTTTTCGGCGCGGCATTCCGGCCCAGTCTACTCCAGCGGGGGAGGGCGCTTCAACGATTTTGCGAGCGGCGGGGCGAGCGCGCGGCGTCGCGGCTAGTCTATTTCGCGCTGCTCCTGCGGACGATCTCGTCGAGCGGCCGGCGCTTCTTCGGCCCGGGCGTGTCGGCCGGGTAGCCGAGCGGGGTGAAGGCCGACGGGATGACGTCCGGCGGCAGGCCCAGGACCTCGCGAGCCGCGGCCGGGTCGAAGGCGGCGATCCAGCAGGTGCCGAGGCCCTCCTCGGCGGCGGCCAGAACGATGTGGGTCATGACGATGGTGGCGTCCACCTCGGCCGCGTTCCAGCCGTCGGCTTTGCGGACCCAGGCCTCGGACGGGACGGCGCAGACGCCGAGGATGAGCGGGGCCTGGACGAACCAATCGCGGCCGTAGACGCGCCGCAGGCCCTCCCTCTCGTCGGCGGTGCGGAGGACGAAGACGCGAAAAGCCTGCCGGTTGGCCGCCGTGGGCGCGATGCGGGCCGCCTCGAGGATGCGGGCCAGCTTGTCCTCCTCGACCGGGTCGGGCCTATACGCCCGGACGCTATACCGGGCCTTGATTAGCGATTGAAAAATCATCATTAACCTCCCATCTAGTTCCCTTCGAGGACGAAGGCGTAGCGGCCGCCGCCGGTCTTGATGCGGATGGCGCCGTCCTTGTCCTCGGCCCCGGCCACCCCCGCCACGCCCCCGGCGTACCTCCCCCCCGCCCAGACCGTCTTCTCGCCCTCGCGGACCGTGATGTCGCGGATATGGAGCTTGGGGATGGCGATCTCGGCCTCGGCGCCGAACGGGACCGTGACCTCGACCCGGACCGACCGCTCGGTCCGCGACCAGGCGCAGGCGACCTCGCCCCGTACCGTCCGCGTCGAGCCCGCAGCGTGGGTCAGGTCGCGGACCATCTGCGGCGCGATCACGATGCGCTCGAATCCCGCCGCGCCCGGCGCCAGGTTGATCCCGGCCAGGGCCTTGTAGAGCCATGAGCCGATGCTCCCGAACATGGGATGGTTGTGCGAGTTCATGGACGGCCCCTCGCGCTTGTTCCACAGCTCCCAGAGCGTGGTGGCGCCGTTCTTGATCATGTAGCCCCAGCTCGGGAAGTCCGTCTTGCAGGCGATGTCGTAGGCCAGGTCGGAGTTGCCCGTCCGCGTCAGGAGCTCCATGATGTACTTGGTGCCGATGATGCCGGTCGTCAGGTGCGAGTCGTGCTTGTAGACGATGTTGTCGAAGAGCCGCCCCCAGGCGCCGCCCTGCTTCTCCGTCGGCAGCTCGAGGAACAGGGCCAGCGTGTTGGCCGTCTGCGTCCCGTCGGCGTAGTCGCCCGTCCGCGGGTCGTAGAACTCGCGGTTGAAGGCCGTCCGGATCTCGGCGGCCAGCTTGTCGTAGAGCGCGGCGTCGGCCGTCTTGCCGAGCACCCGGGCTATCTCGGCCTGGACCCTGACGTCGTAGACATAGTAGAACGTGGAGACGATCGGGCCCGGGCATTTCTCGACGGCCACCCAATCGCCGTAGTGGCTCCACTTGAGGACGCCGTTCTCGGCCGTCGACCGCAGGAACTCGACGTACTTCTTGAGCCCGTCGTAGTGCTCCTCGAGCACCCGGGTGTCGCCGTAGTACTGGTACATGTACAGGGCGATCAGGGGATAGGCCGTGCCCCAGGCCGGGTCGGCCGGCCGCGAGCCCCAGATGTGCGGCACGGTGTCGGTGATCCGCCCCTTCTCGTCCTGCACGTCGTGGATGTCCCGCAGGAAGTTCGTGTAGAACGCCGCCATGTCGAAGTTCATGATGGCTTCCTCGGCCGTGCCCTGGGCGTCGCCCATCCAGCCCATGCGCTCGTCGCGCTGGTTGCAATCGGTCGGGATGCCGTGGAGGTTCGTCTTCTGGCCCCAGGTGATGATGCGCTGCAGGCCGTTGAGGATGTCCTTGGACGCGGCGAAGCTGCCGACGGGCTCGACGGCCGTGTGGACGACCCGCCCCCGCACCGCGTCAAGCGCCGGCGTCCCCGGGAACCCCGTGACCTCGACATAGCGGAAGCCGTGATAGGTGAAGCGCGGTTCCCACATCTCCTCGCCCCCGCCCTTGAGGATGTAGTGGTCCTCGGCCTGGGCCGAGCGCAGGGTTTCCTGGTTGAGCGTGCCGTCCTCGTAAAGAAGCTCGGCGAAGCGGAGCCGGACGTCCGTGCCGCGCGGCCCCTCGACCCGCAGGCGGGCCCAGCCGCTGAAGTTCTGCCCCATGTCGAAGACGTAGACCCCCGGCCGGGGGCTGGCCATCCCCAGCGGCACGAGGGTGTCGACGACCTGGATGGCCGGCATCAGCTGGGCCGAGAGCGCCCCGCCCGGCGCCTTGACGGCCTGGGCTGCCGCCCACCCCTCGCCGGCGAAGCCGGGGCGGTCCCAGCCCGGCGTCTCGCGGCGGGCGTCGTAGGATTCGCCGTCGTAGATGCTGTCGGCCGTGACGGGCCCGTCGGTCATCCGCCACGACGTGTCGCTGACGACGCTCGCGGCCGTCCCGTCCTCGAGCTCGATGTTGAGCTGGATGAGCAGGGCCCGCGACTTGTACCAGCCCTGGCCCAGCATGACGGCCACGGCGTTGGGGCCCTGGCGCAGGGCGTTGGTCACGTCGTAGGTCGCGTAGAGGACGCGCTTGTCGTAGGTCGTCCAGGCCGGGTCGAGGACGCGGCCGCCGACCTTGCGGCCGTTGAGGCGCAGCTCGTAATAGCCGAGCCCGGCGACGTAGGCCCGGGCCCGCTTGACCCGGCCCTGGACGGCGAACTCCTTGCGCAGCTGGTTCTTCGGGCCGATCCAGGCGCCCTTCCAGTCGCTCCTGTCGAAGAGGCCGGTGTCGAAGCGGGCCGCGGCGCTCCAGGGGCTCTCACGGCCGTCCCGGTCCCAGACCCGGACCTTCCAGAAATAGGACCGGCCGCTCCCGAGGGCCTTGCCGGCGAACGCGATCTGGGTCGACCTGGCCGAGGCGACCCTGCCGCTCGCCCAGACGTCGCCCTCCGCCGCCTTCGGGTCGGACGAGACCACGATCTCGTAGGCCGATTGGACCTGGCCGCGCTCGGGGTGGTCGACGATCCAGAAGAAGCGGGGCTTGGCCATGTCGATGCCCAGCGGGTCGACCAGATATTCGCAGCGCAGCGACGCCGGCGCGGCCGGCCCGGCGGTCTCGGCCCTCCCGGCGGCGGGGACCGCGAGGACGGCCGCGGCCAGGACGACGGCCGCCAGCGCGGACATCGGCCGGACCGGGGAATGAACGGCGTGGAACGGGGTCATGGGAGCCTCCTGCGGGATCGGTGCCCTCTACTTATCACAGCGGCCGCGAGAGGGTCAATCCGGCCCGCGCCCCCGCCGCGTCCGCGGTCCGCCGACCGCCGTTCGCCTTGACACCTCTCCGACCCGGCGCCTATCATTGCCCAGGCGGCGGCGCGTGCCCGGCGCGCGCTCCCCGGCCGCCCCGAAGTCCCGACGCTCGAAAGGACCGCTCGATGCTTGGCTGCTTGCGGAAAGCCCTGGCGCTTGGCGCCGTTCTGTCGTTGGCCCTTGGCGCCGTCCCCTCCGCCTTGGCCCAGGACCAGCCGGCGTCCGCCGAGACGCCCGGGCTCGCCCGGGCCCTGGCCCGGGCCGCCGACTACTGCGACCGGCTGTCCCGCGCCTCGCTCGACTTCGTCTGCCTCGAAGAGGTCACCGAGCGCATCCAGGACCGCAACCCCGTCTATCCCTCGTCGGCGTTCGGCCGGCCCGGCTGGCGCAACGACCTCGTCGAGCACCGCTACCTCTACGATTACCAGTTCGTGGTCAAGGACGGGCGCAAGACCGAGGAGCGGCGCGTCCTGGAGATCGACGGCATCAAGCGCAAGCCGGAGGACGGCGGCCTCGACACGCTGACCTTCTTTTATAAGAACGTCCTGTTCGGCGCCGTGGACCTCCTCGACGGCTCGCGCCAGCCCTTCTACCGTTACCGGCTCGCCGCCCGGGAGTCCATCGACGGCCGGGAGGTCTTGGTCGTCGAGGCCGAGTCCGCCCCCGGCTTGGCCGTCCCCGTCAACCGCGGCACGGTCTGGATCCGGGAGAGCGACGCGGCCATCCTGAAGATCGTCTGGAACGTCGATTCCATGGCCCGGACGGCGGCCATCCAGGCCACGGCCAAGGAATTCCGCGGCCGGCCGCAGATCCTGCAGGTCACGGAGTTCGGGCTGGAGAAGAACGGGGTTCGCTTCCCGACCCGCTTCGGCATCGAGGAGGCCTACATCACCAAACGGGGCCGGAAGGTCGTCCGGTCGACCATGGACGCCGTCTACCGGGACTACAAGTTCTTCACCGTCGAGGTCTCGACCACGGGCATCAAGGGGCCGTGACCGGTTGCGCCGCTGTTTCCGCGGCCGCCGTCAAACCCCCGGCTCTTAAGATCTTCCTGCCCTCTTTAGGGCCGCGACCCGAATTGAAGTCCGTCAATACGTCCTCGGAAGGAGTTGAAAGCCTGCGGCGGTTCTGCTATAATCCGCCAGTCTTTGAAGCCCGGAAAGGGGCGCAGAGACTCTCCCCGGGTGGGGCTGTAGCTCAGTTGGGAGAGCGCTTGAATGGCATTCAAGAGGTCGCCAGTTCGATCCTGGTCAGCTCCACCACCGAAATAACCCCGTTTCCCCCTGATAATTTTAAATTATTACCACTTTTGCTTTTCAGCCTGAGTCAGTAAAACTGAGCCATTCTTAGGGCTTATGTCCCCACCGGGTCTCAACGATCCCCGGGAGAGGTCTGGATACCAGAGAAATGCTGCTCTTCGGCATGCTGAAGATGGCGTAGAGTACCGGCTATTTTATGGGAAGCGGATTTCCCTTCTCATCGCGCATAACAAAATGAGGCCCGTCCGGAAGTAGGGCGATCGTGGCGCGTGGCTCCTCCCGCTCGTCGTACAGGCATAGCAGAGGCATTTTCTTGGCCAACCCCAGGACCGCGCGCGGTTTGCCGCTATCGTCGGCCAGGCTTAGCACGACCTTTTCCTCATGCAGACACAGCGCAGCACCGATGTTGCCATTCTCATATCTCAGACGCAGCTCGAGCCCGTCCTCATCCATGCCCAGACTGGCACGCGGCTTTCCGCTGGCGTCCTCGAGCACAAAACTGGTCGCGCGGATCTCCTTGTTCGCCGCACCCGTTTCGGAATGGGTCCGACTCGCGTAAAGGGCCGCCGCCGAGATAAGGCAAAGGCCTGCCCCTATGATCAGCCAGCGAATACGTCTTCTCGACCTTTTCAGCTCTCGTTCCAGCCTCTCGACACGCTCATCTATTGTCATCTTGGCCTCCTCCTTTGTCTGCTTAAACTCCCTTTGACGTTGAGCAGATTCAATTCTGCCGCTGGCTTTGTCCAAGTGTCAATCCTGGTCCAGGCCATGCTGGACCTGCCGGACACCAAATTGTTATGATGCGTTGGGACATCGATCATGTTGATCGCCGCTGTGGCGCTGATTGTTTTGGCCCTGTCGTTTGTCGGGGCCGTCCTTCTGGCGAGCTCCAAACACCCCCGGCCGTTCCTGGACGGGCGCGGCCGGCCCCTGGCCGGGAGCATCTCCGAGAAGGTCTTCGTCGAGATCAACGGCGCCAGGCAGGGGATGATCGTCAAGGGCCGCAACCTATCGGATCCGGTCCTGCTCTACCTGCACGGCGGCATGCCCGACTTCTTCCTGACGCAGCGCTTCCCGACGGGGCTGGAGGACCGCTTCATCGTGGTCTGGTGGGAGCAGCGGGGGATGGGCATGTCTTTCGCCGGCAGCGCCGCCCTGAAGACCCTGACCGCCCGCCAGTTGATCGAGGACACCAAAACCTTGAGCCGACTCCTCGGCCAACGCTTCGGCCGCGACAAGATCTTTCTCATGGGGCACTCGGGCGGCACGTTCATCGGCCTGCAGGCCGCTGCGGAGGCGCCGGAGCTCTACCACGCCTACATCGGGGTGGCCCAGATGGTCGACCAGCGGGCCTCCGAAAAAGAGTCCTACGACCACATGTTGCGGGCCTACGATGAGCGGGGCGACCGGCGCATGGCTGCCCGGCTGCGAAAAGCCCCCGTGCCCCTCCAAGGCGATATCCCCCGCGCCTATTGGGCCGTGCGCGACAAGGCCATGCACCGTCTGGGCGTGGGCACCATGCGCGACATGGGTTCGGTGGCGAGCGGCCTGTTCTTCCCATCGTTGTTCTTCCGGGAGTACGCGTTCGCCGACAAGGTCAGGCTCTGGCGGGCCAAGGCCGCTTCCGGCGTCAGCGCCATCTCCCGGGAGATCCTGGCCACGGACCTGGGCCGCAAGGTCCCCCGGCTGGAGGTGCCGCTCTACGTCTTCCATGGCGCCCACGACGGCACGGTGTCTTATGCCCTGTCCAAGGCCTATTTCGGGCGGGTCGAGGCGCCCCTCAAGGGCTTCTATACCTTCGCCCGCTCGGCCCACAGCCCGATCTTCGAAGAGCCCCAAAGGGTGGCGCGAATCGTGGCCGACGATATCCTGACGCTTGGGAACGGTCTCCGCGATCTCTAAGGGCCGGCTCCGGCCATAAACAGCGGGTTCTCGCCCGAGCCGCAGCTCGTGCGGTTCGTCAGGGCGCGGCGTGCTGGCCGGCGCCGATCCATCCCGGCGATCTGTCAGATCCCCGGGGCCCCGCCGCCGGCGTCGGTCGCCGCGTCCCGCCGCCAGAGGATGAAGACCAGCCAAAGCATGAAAACGCGGACCGCGAGGTGGAGGTCCTCGGGCAGAACGGCCGTCGTCCGGCGGGTGACGAAGTTGTCGGGTTTGACCGTGCCGATGACGCCCGTTTCGTCGCGCAGGACGAAGGCCCGGCCGACGGGCGTCCAGGCCTCGAGCCGGAACCGCCGTCCGTCGTGCTCGACGACGAAGGCGCGGCGCAGGGCGTTCGGTTTTTCGGCCCGGGCCGCCACCCGGCCGGCCCCGTCCTCGAGAATGAAGGCGCCGCGGGCCGGGCCCTCGCGGTAAACGCGGTAGGGGAGGCCCTCGACGGACAGGGCGCCCTTCTCGCGCCAGAGCGAAAGGTCGATCGCGGCCACCTCCCGCTCCCCCTCCTTGATCCGGAAGTCCCACGAGAAAAAGCTCACCGGAACGGCCTTCAGCATGGCGTTGCGCCTCCGCCCCGTATTGTACCCATCGCCGGGCCGGGCTCAAGCCCTATCTGGCCCCCCGCCGCGCGGGGGCCCGCTCACCCGTTCTCCCGCCGGCCGCGCGTCACCGCCCGGTTCACCGCCGGCGGGGATTGATTCGGCCGCCGAATTGGGGAACAATGGGCCCGTGACACCCAAGGAGGCTCCCGTGGTCCAGAAGATCAACATCCGGCCGACCCGCCCGGCGCTCGTCGTGGGACTGATCGTCACCGCGGCTTTTCTCGTCTTTGGCGTCGTCTTCCTGATCATGATGGTCAAGGAGCGGTCCTGGATCGGGGTCGGCTTCCTGGCCTTTTGGAACCTGATCATCCTGATCATGATGGGCTACGTGGCCTATATGCTCGCGACCCGCCGGACGGCCGTCGACATCGAAACCGAAAGCGTTCCCCCGGCCGCCGCGGCCGGTCCGGACTTCGACGACAGGCTGCGCAAGCTGGAGGCCCTGAAGAAGGACGGCTTGATCAGCGACGAGGAATACCGGGCCAAGCGGGCCGAGATCATGGACCGGGCCTGGTAGGCCCGCCCGCCGCCGGTCAGCCCTTTTTCGCCCTTTTCCGCGCTCCGTAGTTCAGGACGTTGGTGATCATCATCCCGACGCAGAACGTGAACCAGACGATGCCGAAGACGATCCGCAGGGCCTTCTCGCCCCCCGTCTGGGCCTCGCCGCCGAGGCCGAGGACGATGAAGCCGAAGATCATCAGCAGAATAGCGACGACCAGCCCGACAATCGAACGGACGGGCGATCTCGGGGACGCTGGGGCCTGCGGGGCTTCGGTCATGACGGCCTCCTGGACTTGATTTTCGAACGGGACCGGTGGGGAATATAGCACGTTCCATCACCCTTTCATATCACCCTTAGGGGTGATTGACCGGCGGGCCCGTCCCCGTCAGAATGGCCGCGGTATCGCGAATTCCGATCATCCGAAGGAGCTTGCCGAGCATGTCCAAGCGCAACGATCGCCCCGCCCCCAAGACCGACGCGGACGCCGCGCCCGCCGAAAGCAAGACGATGAACCGCCGCGCCTTCGTCGGCGCCGTGGCCAAAGCGGCCCTGCCGACCATCGCCGTCCTGGGCCTCGTCCGTCCCGCCCGCCCGTCGGCCCGGCCGTCCGGCCCGGCCAAGGACGCCGCGGCCAAGGACGCCACGGCCAAGGGCTTCGACAAGGGCCCCAACGACTGTATCGTCACCTGCGAGAACGGCTGCCGCGGCTGCGAAGGCGAATGCCTGGGCACCTGCAAGGACGCCTGCTTCCTGACCTGCGAGGGCTCCTGCAAGTACACCTGCGAGGGCGGCTGCACCGGGTCCTGCGAAGGCATGTGCAAGGGCTCCTGCGGCGGCCAGTGTTCGTCGGGCGCCTGGTGACGCCGTGCGGCTTGACAGCGGCCGCGCTTTTGTCGGATAAAGGATGACCGGCGGCCCTGGTCGCGCGCCGGAAGGAGAGTCGCCATGAGCGAACGGAAGGACGATCGCATGGACCGGAGAGGGTTTCTCCGTTCGGTTTCCAAAGCGGCCCTGCCGACGATCGCCGTCATCGGCTGGGGGGCCGCGGCCCGGCTGACGGCCGGCCCTCGTTCCCCCCGCGCCCCGCAGGACTGCGGCCAGACCTGCGTCGGCAGCTGCCGCCGGGTCTGCAAGGACACCTGCGAGGCCGACTGCACGGGCGGCTGCAAGAACGAATGCGCCAAGGGCTGCAACAACAACTGTTCGGGCCAGTGCAAGAACGACTGCGCCACGACCTGCAACCATAATTGCGAAGGCTTCTGCAAGGGCCAGAACCAGTACTAGTGGCCAGCCCCAGCCGCGATCCGGTCAAGATCGAGACGGACAGGTCCTGGGAGGCCAGCCGCTCGAAGAACGTCACCTTCGTCGTCACCGAGGACTGCCAGCTCCGCTGCCGCTACTGCTACATGGTCGGCAAGAACAAGGCCGGCCGGCTCAAGTTCGACATCGCCAAGCGGGCCATCGACTATCTGCTCGGGGCCCGGGACCTGGTCACCGAGGGCTCGGTCGTCTGGGACTTCATCGGCGGCGAGCCCTTCCTCGAGGTCGAGCTCATCGACCGCGTTTGCGACTACTTCAAGGTCCGGGCCTACGAGCTCGGCCACCCCTGGTTCGACAGCTACCGCTTCAGCTTCTCGACCAACGGCCTGCTCTACAACGATCCCCGGGTCCAGGCCTACATCGCCAAGAACGCGTCCCATTTGAGCGTCCAGATCACCGTCGACGGCACCCGGGCCAAGCACGACCTGCAGCGGGTTTACCCCGACGGCCGGGGCTCCTACGACGACGTCGTCCGCAACATCCCCCGCTGGCTGGAGCAGTTCCCCAACTCCTCGACCAAGGTGACCATCTCCAGCGACGACATCCCCCACATCGCCGGGAGCGTCCTGCATCTCTGGGGCCTGGGCATCAAGGAGATCAACATCAACGTCGTCTTCGAGGATGTCTGGAAGCCCGGCGACGACGAGCGCTTCGAGGAGCAGCTGGTCGCCCTGGCCGACGCGGCCATCGACCGCAAGCTCTACGAGACCCGGTCCTGCTCCTTCTTCTCCAAGACCATCGGCACCCCGTACATCGACAACAACAACTGGTGCGGGGCCGGGCGCATGCTGGCCGTCGACCACAAGGGCGGCTTCTATCCCTGCGTCCGCTTCCTCGGCTTCTCGCTCCAGAAGAGGCCGGCCCTGTCGATCGGCAACTGCTTCGACGGCCTGGACCGCAACCGGCTGCGGCCCTTCCTGACCCTGGACATGGTCAGCCAGAGCCCGGAGGAGTGCGTCGACTGCCAGGTGGCCACGGGCTGCGCCTGGTGCCAGGGCGCCAACTACGATTTCGCCGACACGCGGACGATCTTCCAGCGGTCGACTGCCATCTGCAGGATGCACAAGGCCCGGGTCCGGGCCAACAACTATTTCTGGAACAAGCTCGGCCGCCGGCTGGGCAAGGACCTGCGGGCGGAGCCGTCGGGGGGCGAGGGGGCGGGCCCGTGCTGAAGCACCTGCTCGTCGTCCTGGCCGAGGACGCGGTGTCGTTCTGCCACTATGAGAGCGGGCGACGCCGCCGCGGCGGGCCCGGCTTGTTGTCCCTCGACCGGCTCGAGGCGGCCGTGGTCTTCGCCCTCAAGAACAACCTCAAGGTCAATTTCCTGTATCCTGCCCGGAAGCTGGGGCCGGCCTACGACAAGCTCGTCGAGAGCGTCGACCACGTCAAGATCGTCCCCTTCGCGGCCCGGTCGCGTTACCCGGACGCCATCCTGGTCGTCGAGTCCGGCGCCGTCCCGCCGGCCGCCGGCCTGGCCGGTCTGCGCGGCGCGAACATCATCCTCCGGGTGCCGCGGGCCGGACTGCCCCGCCTGGCCGCGGACCTCAAGCGGCTCCTGCCCCGGGCCAAGCGGGTCAACGTGGTCCTGACCGGGGTCGCCGGCAGCGGCGAGGCCGAATACGCCGCCTACCGCGGCCAGCTCGAGAAGATCGCGCCGGCCCTTCTGAAGCTGGCGAAGCGGCCCGAGCCGCCGGAGCTGAACGTCCTGACCGACCGGCTGGTGCTCGACCGCATGAACAACTGCCAGGCCGGCCTGTCCCATCTCACGGTCGCGCCGAACGGCCGGCTCTATCTCTGCCCGGCCTTCTATTATGACGATCCCGCGGATACGCTCGGCGAGATCCGCGGCCAGGTCGACATCGCCAACCGCCGCCTGCTCGAGCTCAAGTACGCCCCGATCTGCCGCATCTGCGACGCGTACCAATGCCGCCGCTGCTTCTTCCTCAACCGGGCCCTGACCCTGGAGTTCAATACGCCCTCGGCCGAGCAGTGCCGGCTGGCCCACGTCGAACGGGAGGCCTCCCGGGCCTATCTCGGGCGGCTCCGGGAGGCGGGCGCCGGGGCCGGCCTGGCCGACATCCCGGCCGTCGATTACGACGATCCGTTCACCGTCGCCGTCGAGCGCAAGACGGCCATCGCCGATTTCAAGAAGCTCTGACGAGGAGGACGTCCCGATGAAAGAACCGAAAGGCAAGCCGGTCGGCAAAGTGACCGAGGCCGAGCGGGACGAGATCAAGCGCCTGTTCGAGCGCAAGAACGGCCTGGTCGAGCTCCTCAAGACCATCCAGGGCCCCGACCATCCGCTGTACGATCGCCTGGTCCAGGACATGGGCGAGACGGCCACCAAGTTCCAGAAATGGTGGGACGAGAGGAGCCGCCAGTACAAGTGGAAGGGCGAGGCCGGCGGCCATTGGGAGATCGACTTCGAGACCTGCGAGATCTTCCTGCGGAAAGGCCGTTAGGCCTCCCCCCGTTCCTGGAATAAAACCCCTCTCTTCGGCTTGGCTCAGGGCATTGCCTCTTAGTCCCCGGCCCCCCTGGGAACCAGTTTGCACGGTT
>JAEAMF010001425.1_pt1 | contig 17419 bp, 14 predicted proteins | sample 8958721 | NCBI WGS metagenome assembly JAEAMF01 (sample SAMN16933255, study PRJNA681124) | bioreactor sludge metagenome | isolation source: anaerobic bioreactor treating anionic surfactant - SDBS | place: India: Bengaluru | collected 2019-02-28
ATCCATGAATGTGTATTGGCCCGTAAGCTCAATCGACGGAACTGGGTGCAACCGCAAAGAAAGCTCCAATCCCTGAGCCCTCGAGTTGTTCAGGTTATCCGACGTGTAAGAGCTCAGATTTTGCGCCGCACCGATCAATGTCACGATCTGATCCTCGAAGCGATTAAAAAAGTAGGTTGCATCCACGACGGCGCGGTTGGCGAACATGCTTTGTTCCAGCCCCGCATCGAAGCTGATGCTCTTTTCCGGCTTCAATCCGGGATTGTTGGTAAAGGCCAATTCGAAGCCGTCCGGGGGGCGAATGCCGGTCCCGAAACTGCCGTGGAGGCGCGTCCCGCCAAACAGGCTGTCGGAATTCCCTTGAGAGGCAAGATATGCCACTGAGACCCTGGGATTGATTTTAGTGATGGAGTTTTTGGGAATGTAAGGCCGGGATCCCCAGGCATCGGGCGGTATGGAATGGGTTCTTAAGTTATCGAGCCGAATGCCTGCAATCAAGAACAGGCGATTGGAAATATTCCAGCGGTCTTCTGCAAAATATGCCAGGCTGGTTCGGGGTAGCAGGAAAGGTCTGTATTGGCTGTCCGTGATGTAGTCGTGTTTCGTTTGTTCGCGGTTGAATTCAAAACCTGCTACAAACGTGTTTTTGGGTGTGACGATGATTTCAGTTCTCGTATTCAATACGCCGCGGAGGCTGGACGAGCGGTAGTCTCCATATAGGTTCAGATGGTAAAAGAGATCGTTCGTGGCCAGGTTCGCCGTGGTAACCTGGCGCATACGTGAGGAAACCTGCTCGACATATGCCAGTTGATAGCCGAACAAATTCTGCTTGCCGCGCGACACCGCATCGATACCGGCGAAAGTGCCGGCCGGATCTGATCCGTAGGGGCCCGGCGCTCCGCTATCGTTTGCGTTTCCGAAGAAACGGAAGTTGAATTGACGCTTGGCCGCAGCATATCCCAGAGTCAGAAAAGCACTCTGGTTGCGATATTGATCGTTCTGAACCACTCCTTCGGAATCGAGGCGCGAGAGATTGTACGACCAGCTGAATCCGTGAAAAGCACCGCTCCCGCCCGTAGCGAAGCGTCGTGTGAAGTTGCTGCCTCCCTCAGCCAGGGCGGTGAACGTCGGCCGGCCCTCGCCGGGGCGGCTGACAATATTAATGACGCCTGTAACGGCATTTGAGCCGTAAAGGGCGCTTTGCGGGCCGCGCGTGATTTCCAGGCGCTCGATACCATCGGCAGGAAGGGAAGCCATGTCAAAGGATCCGCCGAACTCGTTCAGCGGGATGCCGTCCACCATTACGGCATTGTATTTGCTTTCTCCGCCACGGATATAAATCCCTGTTACTCCTCCGCGCCTGCCGGATTGGTTGACCTCTATCCCCGCGACGCCGCGGATAACTTCGAGAACGTTCTGCGCGCTGCGGTCTGCGATGTCCTGTTTGGAGATCAGGCTGACTGAGGATCCGATTTGCGGGGCCAACGCTGCTCCCAGAGAAGCGGAGACAACAACGTGCGATTCAAGCGCGCTCAGTGTGAGCGTCAGATCCCGCCTCTGATTCTCACTCCCGCGGATTTCAATATTCACCAAGGGGCAGGAGAGTCCGCGGGCACCGGCAGCAATCTGATAATTCCCTTCCTGAACACTCTCGAATGAATATTCCCCTTGTACATCGGTCTGCCGTTCTGCCACGACGGTGAGAGAGCGGAGAAGGCTGATTTGAGCCCCCGGTACCGGCTTGCCTGTCGGATCCAGGACCGTTCCCTTCAAGGAGGAGGCAAGAGCCGGCAGCGCGGTAAACAACGCCGGAAGAAAAATGAAAGTGCAGTATTTCAGGACCAGTTTCTTCATTTCGTATTTCCTTATCCCATTCAGTTGATTAATTACATAAGGGGGATTCCTTGGGAATCACCGGCAGGACTTCGACGTTGCCATCGGGATTCAACCGTATTGTGAAATCCAGACCGAAGATGCTTTTGAGATTTTCATGCGTCAACACTTCATGAACTGAGCCTTGGTGCCGAATCGTTCCCTGAGACATGAGAATAAGGTTGTCGCAGAAGGCTCCAAGCAGGTTGATTTCGTGGGACACGATCAGTGTGGCGAGATTCTTCTCTCGCGTGATGCGTTGGACCAGCCGCAGCAGTTCCACCTGATAGTTGATGTCGAGGTTCGCCGTGAATTCATCGAGAAGCAGGATCTCTGTCTGCTGAGCGAGCGCTCGGGCAAGAAGAAGGCGCTGCCTTTCGCCTCCGGATATTTCCGTAACGCGGGATTTCAGATAGCGCGTCAGCCTGGTCATCTCCAGGGCTTCGAGCGTGATCTGCTCATCCGAAAGGCTTTCGAATCCCAACAGGGAAAGGTGCGGGGATCGCCCCTGGATCGCGAACTGGAATACCGTCTGGTAGTGATACACCCCCCCATTCTGCGGAACGATCGCGATATGGCGGGCGATCTCCTTCCTCCTCATTCGGGACAGGGGATGCTCGCCGCCCAGAAGGACTTCTCCCGAAAGGGGCGGCAGAATCCCCCCGAGTAGGCGCAGCGCGGTTGTTTTGCCCGAACCGTTCGGGCCGATGATGCCCGTGATAGTGCCCGGTTTCAGGCTCAGCGATATATCCTTCAGGATGGGCCGGTGATAATCGAAACGCAGATGACGTGCTTCGAGCATGACAGCGGGCCTGTTCATGATCTGCCCCCTTTCCTGTGCAGCAGATAAATAAAGAGAGGAGCGCCGCAGAGCGCGGTTACGATGCCCACTGGCAGCTCCGCGGGCGAGAGAATGGTTCTTGCCAGAGTGTCGGCCAGCAGGGTGAAGATGGCGCCGAAAATAAACACCGTAGGAAACAGGATCCGGTTGTCGCTGCCGAACATCATGCGTCCCATGTGCGGGCATATGAGGCCGATATAAGCGATGGGGCCGCTCACAGAAACCACGGCGCCGGTGATGAGCGAAGCCATGACGTACACGCCGGTCTTGACGCGGCGCACTTCGATCCCGAGAATCAGCGCGTCGTCTTCGCCCATGCCGACCAGGTTCAGACTATGAGAAAAAAGATAGAGCACCAGGAATCCCCCAAGTACCAGGAGCGTTACGGGATAGATCGAGGCATCAACCGGCCGGCTTAGATCGCCGATAAGCCAGTAAAAGATTCCGCGCAAGTCCGCCTGATTGGTGCTGGTGAGTAGAAAAACATTGATCGAAGACAGGAACGAAGCCAGAACGATGCCCGCAAGCAGCAGCCTTTGCGAGCTTTCGCCCGAGCGTGATGAGCCGCCGGCGATGACGTACACGGCTCCGACTGTAATAGCGGCTCCCAGAAATGCCGCGAGCGGTCGGCCGAAGACGACGTGGCTGCTGACTGCTGCAAACCCGACCCACCCCGTGAAGAGAGAATAGAGGATCGTGCCCATAGATGCACCCGTTGATACGCCCAACACGTAGGGATCGGCGAGGGGATTTCGCAGAAGGGACTGGAAAGCCGTTCCGGCCAGGGCCAGGGCCGCTCCAACAAGCGAGCCCAACAGCACACGGGGCAGCCGGACTGAAAAAAGGACGGATTCCAGAGGATCCTCGCCCGCGCTGCTGCCTGTCCATCGCGCAATCAACAGGCTTAATGCCGTACGGAATGGAATGCGGACGCTGCCGATGTTCAGTGAAATCAGGGCGGCGACAGCCCAGACAAACAGCAGAACAATGCTTACAGCCAGAATCTTTTTCCCGGAGAGACGGTTCATTGAAAGCGCTCCGGATAGAGTTTTTTGGCCAGCTCTTCAACCCCGTCTACGAACAGGGGCGAAGGGTGTTGAAGGTATTCCGTCAGGATGTACACCTTTCCCTGTTTTACCGCCCGCAGATCGCGCCAACCGGCTATCTTCCTGAAGTCAGGGATGGGATTCCCCTCCTGTTTAACGGTAATGATGGCATCGGGATCTTTGACCAGGATCTGCTCGAGGCTGTATCTGGGATAGTATTGCGGAATGTCCGAGGTGATCGACGTCACCCCGGCCAGGCTCAGCACGTCATTTTCAAATGTATTTTTCCCCGGCGCCAGCAGGGGATCGAGCCAGGTAATAAAGAAAGCGCGCACGGGAGGAAGCCCCGCAATACGCAGTCTGACATTTTCCAGACGCTTCTTCATCTGCATTGCCAGCCTGCGGCCCTGCTCCGTGCAGTCGGTGATGCGCCCGATTTCCTCGACGGATTGCACGATCTTTTCCACATTGCGCGGGGCAGCCACGTACACAGGCAATCCCAAGCCCGTCAGCTTCATGATCGAGCCGCGGTCGTTCCCTGCAGTCGAGGCGATAACGAGATCAGGCTTGGCTGCAAGGATGACCTCGTAGTTCGGATTGAGCAGGTCCCCGATTTTCGGCTTATTTTTTGCCTGTTCCGGCCAGGCGCACTGGATGGTCACGCCAATCAAGCGGTCCTGCGCTCCAAGCAGGTAGAGGATCTCGGTAATATTCGGCGCAAGCGAGATGATTCGCTGCGGGCGAAAGGGAATAGATACCTGTTGCCCGATGCCATCTGTATACGCAATGCGTTCACTCGCAGCCACGCTTTTTTGATGACGGATTTCAGTAGCAGGCTTATAGCACCCGGTGAAGGTCAGGCAGACAAGGACCAGAATCGAGCACAGACGGAATCCAGTTGGAATTTGGGGATTCTGGTTGATGCCGGAAATCCGGCGGGAATCAAAAAGCATTTCAGGTCTCTTTCTCGCGAAGAGTTGGCTGAAACTGGCGAAGAGGCAGGTTTCCTGACTAACGGGTCATCACCGGGCTTCTCACCTTCCCCGTATTCTTGCTGCAACGAGTGGCGGGCGCTATTGCTCTGCTTCTGCCGCAGAAGCCGGCTTTCCGATTACAGTGGCGGGACCGTGTGGGACTCACACCCACTTCCCTTTTACCCCCCTGTAGGGCACCTCTGTTCGCATTTCAGAGATCAAAAAAGAAAATCACATATACCACCGGGCCCGGCACATTGTCAAACAATCGTTTTTCTATAAGTCTTCAAAAAAGGAGCCGTGTAGGCTAGACTTCGGCTTTGCCCGAGGTTTTGCATGATACGAACGATCGAATGGACAGATGGAGGCGTAGTGATGCTGGATCAGCGATTGCTGCCCGCCCAGGAAATTTACCGCACCTGTACGAATCACTTGGAAGTAGCCGATGCGATCCGAAGCATGGTGGTCCGCGGGGCCCCAGCGATTGGGGTGGCAGCCGCCATGGGCATTGCTCTGGGCGTTAAATCCGCGAATCCCGGAAGCCTCGAAGAATTGGACGCGCTGTTTGAACGCATTTGTTCCGAAATTGCGTCCACGCGTCCGACGGCGGTGAATCTGTTCTGGGCCGTGAAAAGAATCAGGGATATCTACGGCCGCACGCGCTCCCGTGGATTTGCCACTGTTCGCGCCGCGCTTATTGGCGAGTCAATTGCGATGCATGCCGAGGATATCGAGTCGAATCGCGCTCTGGGGCGCTTCGGGCAGGAACTGATCCCTGGCGAAGCTCGAGTATTAACCCACTGCAACGCAGGCGCACTGGCCACCGCCGGTTACGGCACGGCGCTCGGCGTGATTCGCGCGGCCGTGGAAGTCGGTAAAAGGGTCCATGTGTTTGCGGACGAGACGCGTCCTTTCCTGCAGGGGGCCAGGCTGACTGCATGGGAACTCCAGAAAGACAACATCCCCGTCACGGTGATTACAGACAATATGGCCGGCCATTTTTTGCAGAAGGGAATAATTGACTGTGTCATCGTCGGCGCCGACCGGATCGCGGCCAACGGTGATGTTGCCAACAAGATCGGGACATATTCCGTGGCGGTGTTGGCAAAAGAAAACGGCGTGCCGTTTTATATTGCGGCGCCCATTTCCACATTTGATCTGTCGATAGCGGACGGCAGCTGCATTCCCATCGAGGAAAGGGATCCGAATGAGGTCCGCCAGATCATGGGTGTGCCGATCACGCCGGTAAACGCCAGGGTTTCCAATCCGGCTTTTGATGTCACGCCGAGCCGCTTTGTGCATGCGATCATTACGGACAGGGGAGTCGCGCGCCCTCCCTTCCACGAGTCACTGAAAAGGCTGGCGCGCGAGGAAACGTGAAAAAAGCCGCCTTTTTGCCGTAAAAACCATATGCTGATACTGGGAATAGAATCTTCCTGTGATGAAACGGCTGCCGCCTTGCTTGGCGGCGGGAACGTCATTTTATCCAGCGTCGTCGCCTCCCAGGTGAAAACGCACCGTGAGTTCGGCGGAGTGGTGCCGGAACTGGCGAGCCGTGAGCATTTGCGCAATATCGGATGGGTAGTCCGACGGGCGTTTGAGGATGCCGGAAAGAGCTACGACGATATCGACGGCATAGCGGTTACTCAGGGTCCCGGCCTCATCGGATCCCTGCTCGTGGGAGTCTCTTTCGCCAAGGCGATGGCCTTTTCGCTCCGAAAACCGCTCGTCCCGGTCAACCATATCGAGGGGCACATTTATTCCGCATTCATTGAGCATCCACAGATCGAATATCCGCTGCTGGCGCTTGTTGTCTCGGGCGGGCATACATCACTTATCTATTCGCCGGAACCCGCACGATATCAATCCATCGGGCGCGCGAGGGATGACGCCGCAGGGGAGGCGCTGGATAAGCTTGCCAAATTCCTTGGCTTGGGCTATCCCGGCGGACCCGTGATTGACCGGCTGGCGAATGACGGTGATCCGCGGCGCTTTGCTTTTTCCATCCCGAAGATCAGCGATGGAACTCTCGATTTCAGTTTCAGCGGATTCAAAACCGCGGCTTTGCGCCACATACAACTGAGCGGCATCAAACCGCGGCGTCCCGGCGCGAAAATTACCAAAATCGCCATCGATCTGGTAACAAGCTACCAGCAAGCCATCATCGACACGCTCGTACGGCAAACCCAAAAAGCTGTATTGCGTCTGCATCCTCGATCCATCGTGCTGGTCGGCGGAGTGGCATGCAACAGCCTGCTGCGAATGACGTTCAAGGCAACGTTCGAAGACAGGCCGGATCCAATCGAAGGGCGCGAACCGGTCCGGGTGTATTACCCCAGCCCGGAGTTGACAACGGATAACGCGGCGATGATTGCAGCCGCGGGCCGGCCGAAGCTGCAACGCGAAATTCCGCCGGATCTCGAGCTGAATGCTTTTGCGGACCTGCGGCTTTGCTGAAGAAGCATGACAAAATTTCGCCCCGTTAACGGGGTAGGCCAAAGCCAGGCTTTCAAGGCGTGGTCGATTAGGCTCGCGCAGGATCGCGATACCAGTCCAGAACCCTGCGCAGCCCTTCTTCCAGCGTCACGGCGGGCGCGTATCCCAGCATTTTTCCTGCCGTGCTGATGTCGGCCAGCGAATGACGGACGTCGCCCTTGCGCGGAGGCTCGTATTTCGGTTTCACATCGCTGCCCAGGATCCCGTTCAACTTTCCAATCAATTGGTTCAGGCTCATTTGCCCGCCGCAGCCGACATTGAAGGCCTCTCCGGATACGTTTGGGCTCGTCGCCGCCCTCCAATTCGCGTCGATCACATTAGCCACGAAGGTGAAATCTCGCGACTGCTCGCCGTCTCCGAAAACAACCGGCTGTTTGCCGGCCAGCAGAAGCGTGCTGAATTTTGGAATGACGGCTGCATAGTGCGAATTCGGATCCTGCCGCGGCCCGAACACGTTGAAATATCTCAATGCGACGGTTTCCAATCCATAAAGCTGGTGAAAAAGCCTGCAATATTCCTCGGTGACAAACTTGCTGAGCGCGTAGGGCGAAAGACATCGTCCCCGGCGGTCTTCGCGCTTGGGAAGGTTCGGATCATCTCCATAAACGGAAGAGGACGACGCGGCCACCACGCGCCGTACTCCCGCATCTCGCGCCGCCGTCAACACGGAAAGCGTTCCGTTGATATTTGCCATTTGTGTCGCGGCAGGATTTTCGATCGAACGTGCAACCGAAGGAATGGCGGCAAGGTGAAAGACATAGGTTGCACCGCGGAAAACCTGAAGCAGGCTGTCCGTTTCATTGATGTCCATTTGAATGAATTGAAACCGGGTGCCTGCCTCCTCCGCCCATCCGGCCAGGTTCTGCCTCCTCCCCGTGCTGAGATTATCAATGACAACCACGCTATTCCCCATTTTAAGGAGATGCTGCGACAGATTGGAGCCTATGAAGCCTGCGCCGCCGGTTACTACCAGTTTATCCATGATCGCATGTCCCTCTTCAGAATGTTTATATGCCGCAAGGCCGGCCCGATGTTAGCAGAGTTCCCTCGTTCGGACAAATTTCCGCTTCAGGCTCGGCTCCGAGCTATGCGTAATATCGGTCAGAAATTGAGGGGGCAGTAGAATATTCTGTTGCTGTGATAGAATTGCGGACCATGAAGATACGCATTTTTAGCAACGAAGCGGAGGCTCCTCTTTCAAATTTTATCGGTAAGTTTTTGGGGAATGTATGCTTCGGCATTGCTTCCTCCCTCAAAACGCCGCTGCCTATCAAGACTCTGAAATATGAGATCGAGGGCGAAGTTGTGCGCATAGAGGTCAATCGGAATCCCGTTCCCCTGAATATGAGTCAGGGCTTTTCCAGGATCATTATTCTGGATACTATTCGAGGAATGATCCGGCACCTCAAACTGGCCGATCCTGAAGGAGATATCCGGATTGAAATCCAAATTGAGGATTGACCGTATATACCGACTATGCAAGATCAGGGAGCGTATGTGCCGCCATGAGGGGAGCGATGGAATGGCTCGGCGATGTGGAGACGCCAATGTCAATCCCATTTAAGGAAACCGCCGCCTCTGGCGGGGCGAAAAAGGCTCTGCCGTTACGCCGCGCGTCCCGGAGGAACGCTATGATAATAGCCCGGCACTCCAGTGGCGGGATTATCGTGTGCGGATGAACCCTTATAGCCGCAAATCCGGAGGAACAATGGTGTCCCCAACCAGAACATTCAACATGTAAGATACGGGATTCAGTGATTCGTTATGCCTTTCCGTTCCTCGACCAGACTGACAGACTGCATACGGGAAGAAGCCCGACGATTGGGATTCTTCAAGATCGGCGTTGCGCCGGCGCAGCTTTTGACGCACGGCGAACGACTGGCAAAATGGCTGCGAGAAGGGATGCACGGAGAGATTGGCTACCTCGAGCGGCAGGCATCGCAGCGTCTCGATCCGAGACTGGTTCTCGAAGGGGCCCGGTCTGTTCTTGTTACGGCATTGCACTACTATGCCGATGCCGAAATCCCGCACTCCTCCTTGAGGGGCAATATCAGCCGCTTTGCGTGGGGCGATGACTACCATGATATCGTGAGAGGCCGCCTTGAGACACTCCTGGCTTTTATAAAAAACCTGCAGCCATCGGTGCGCGGGCTCTGCTATTCGGATACAGGTCCTGTGATGGAAAAGGCTTGGGGGGCGCGAACTTCCATCGGCTGGATGGGGAAAAATATGACACTGATTTCACGCGATAGAGGTTCCTGGTTTTTCACCGGCGTCATTCTGCTCGATATCGAACTGGAGTACGATGCCGCGGAAGAGGATTATTGCGGCCGCTGCGATCGATGTATTCGGGCGTGTCCATCTTCTGCAATTGCCGCTCCCTATGTTCTCGACGTTCGTCGCTGCATATCGCATCTTACGCAAAAGCGCGGTACCATCCCGCGTCCGTTGCGTTCCCTGATGGGGAACAGGATCTTCGGATGCGACGCATGCCAGGAAGCCTGTCCCTGGAACCGGATCCCGCAGGAAACGCCCGAGCGGCAGTTTCATCCGAGGGAAGAAAATCTCATGCCGGAGCTCCTCCCGCTTGCTTACTTGTCCGCCGACGAATTCTCTGAACGATTCAGAAACAGCCCGGTGCTTTATGCCACACGGGACGGCTTTGTCAGAAACGTCGTTGTGGCGCTCGGTAATTCCGGCAAAAGCGAAGCCGTTCCGGCTCTGATAATCGCTTTGCAGGACGTAAGCCCGCTGGTACGCTCGCACGCTGCCTGGGCGCTCGGGCAGATTGCTGATGAGCGCGTTCCCGGCATTCTCCAAAAAGCCAGGGCGGGGGAAGCGGATGCGGCCGTGCTTGAGGAAATCGACACCGCCCTGGGAGCGCGAATATTACCCCTAAATTCCTGAGCCTGCGGCGCCGATAATATTGAATTGAGAATGAGCGAACGACTCCGCCGCAATCAGGCCATAGGTCAGTTGCTTGTCGAGAGACGATCCGGGACGGACCGCAGGGGAGAAGCTTCGTTCTGGGCATTCCTGTCGAGCCGTCAGAAAAGGAGAAAGAGCCGCGGACGAAGGAAGACCGACAGGGCGAGCTACGTCGATATCTACGATTCCCGGACTTGGTGCATTGTTGTCGCCATCCTCATCCTTTCCTTTATGGATGCGCTTCTGACGGGATTGCATGTGGTCCGGGGTTCGGCAATGGAACTCAACCCGATCCTGAGAGCCGTCCTCGAGTATGGAGGATTTCCCGCTTTCTACAGCGCCAAAGCCGCAATGACGGTATTTCCCGTCGCGGTAATCATGATCCACAAAGAATGGACTCTTGCCAAATACGCCGTTCGACTTGTGCTGTGGGCGTATATCCTCCTTTCCGTATACCACATGTTCCTGCTTTTCAGGGTTCATTCGGTTCTATAGCCGCCCGGTCCAAAGCACGGACGGAATCCTCATTGGCCCAGGCATCCTCTGTCAGAGACGAAGACTTTGTGATGGCACGCCATCAGAGAGACTTAATTTCGCCGTTAAATAATCCATGGGACGCTGCATGCACAGGCATCTCAAAAGTTATTTAACCGAAGAACCGCAGAATGATGAATGTCGACAAAACCTCTGTGGCTCAGCATTCCGCATTAATCACGCTGCGGTTCGCAATTGCCCGGTTGCTGTCATAGCCTGCTATGGGGCGATACTGTGAAATTTATCCAATATATGCAGCCTGGAGACATTTCAGTGCCGAAGCGCCCGGTTGAGACGAATGCTGATTCGGTGATAGTATGAGGGACGGAGAAACGGACATGAAAACCAGCCTTCGGCGCAGCGCGCTCTATGTTCCCGGCGACAGCATAAAAATGCTTCAGAGGTCTGTCGGAACTATTTCGGATATCCTTTTGCTGAACCTCGAAGACGGAGTGGCTGCATCGCAGAAAATCAGCGCTCGCGACAAGGTAGTCGATGCGCTGCGAAATATTGACTTTGGCGATCATGAAATGGTGGTGCGCGTCAATCCGTTGGACGGCGAAACCGGGTGCGCGGACCTCGATGCCGTCGTTCCCGTGCAACCCGACGGCATCTGCCTGCCCAAGGTCGAAAGGGTCGAAGATATAAATGCAGCCGACGCCGCGATCCGGAAAATCGAGACGGACCAAAATCTGCCCAAGGGGAGCATCAAGCTGCATGCGATGATCGAATCCGCTGCGGGCGTGCTGCGTGCAGCCGAAATCGCCGCGGCGTCGCCCAGGATGGCTTCGCTGATTTTCGGATCCGCCGACTATGCCGCCGATGTGCACTGCCGGCCGGGAGAAGACCGACTCGAAGTATTGCTGGCCCTCCAGGCGATAGTCATCGCGGCGCGATCGGCGGGAATTGACGCCATCGATGCGCCCTGCTTTGATATCCGCGATCAGTCTTTGCTGGCCAGAGAGTCGTCGCAGGCCCGGCGCATGGGATTTACGGGCAAGTGCGCAATGCATCCGGAGCAACTCGCCATCATCAATAGAACCTTCGATGTCACCCCTGAAGATATCGCGTGGGCGGAGCGAATCATAGCAGAACTCGATGAGGCCGACCGCAGAGGCAAGGCACTGTCGACGATCGATGGCAACCTCATCGACAATCCTCACAGGACCGCGGCAGAACGGATCCTCAAACGCAAAAAACAATAGTGACCGGCCCAAAATATGGCTTTCGGCATGGTACACTATACGCTCGCTTTCATGGGCGGCCGTGGATGCGCTGAGGGATATTGCCCGGAGGAGCTTTGTTTGAGATGGATAAATTCAAGGGAACAGACCGCTACATACTCAGCGACGCGCTGAAAGAAATCGTCAATGCTGCGATAGTTCTGCAGAGACCCTTGTTGCTGAAGGGGGAGCCCGGAACCGGCAAAACCGAACTTGCGCAGGTAATCGCGGAAGATCTTCAACTGCGCTTGATCCGATGGAACATCAAATCCACGTCCAAAGCCTCCGACGGGCTGTACGTTTACGATACCGTGCAGCGGCTGAACGACTCGCGTTTTCACGATAAGAACGTGTCGGATATCAGGCAATACATAAAACTCGGGAAACTGGGCGAGGCTCTCCGATCCGAGGAACAGGTCGTGCTGCTGATTGACGAAATAGACAAGGCGGACCTGGAATTCCCGAACGATTTGCTGTTTGAGCTGGACCAGATGAGCTTTGACATCGTGGAGACGGGGGAGCATTTCAAGGCCAGGTATCGTCCGATCGTCGTAATCACCAGCAACAGCGAAAAGGAGCTGCCGGATGCTTTTCTCCGTCGCTGCCTGTTTCACTATATAGATTTTCCCTCTCCTGCGATGATGGAACAAATCGCGCAGGTTCATTACCCGAAACTCCGCCACAACCTGCTTTCTCAGATCGTTGCCAGGTTCTATTTCATCCGCCAGAAGCATGACCTGAAGAAGAAACCCTCTACCAGCGAACTGCTTGACTGGATCCAGGCGATCGTGGCGGGCGGTATAAGCGAACAGGAACTGAACAAGCGGCTGCCGTTTCTGGGCGTCTTGCTGAAAACCGAGGACGACGTATCCAGAGTCGCAGTACATTGATCCGCATTATTCATCAAGGTTCGCGGCGGGGTGGCGCAGGCGCCCATGGCCGCAAGGCGCGCGACAGGGGAATTCCGCAGGCGTGTTCGACGAGAGGTCGAGGAATCCGCCCGAGCGCAACGCTGCGGACATGACCGGATCCGATCCCGCAGCAGAAGCTTCATGAATAATGCGCGTTAACGCGGGGAGTCGTGGAATGTTTTACAATCTGTTCCATTCATTGCGACGGCATGGCGTGCCCGTGACATTTAACGAGTGGCTCGTTCTTCAGAACGCGCTCTCCGAGAACCTCGCCGACAGCTCCCTAACTCGCTTTTATTATCTCTCGCGAGCCATAATGGTCAAAACCGAGGCGCACTTCGACAAGTTCGATCAGGCGTTCCTGGAATGCTTCGGACATATCGAATCCAGCGAGGAGCTGCTCCGCATTATCGAGGAACACCTGCTCCGCATGCCGCCTCTCGAGCTGACTGAAGAGGAAAAGCGCATGGTGGAGGCACTGGACCTGGAAGAAGTCCGGAAAAGATTTCTGGATCAGCTTAAGAATCAGGATGATGAGCCTCACGTCGGAGGGAATAAGGCCATCGGCGTGCGCGGCCGTTCGCCCTATGGCGCATGGGGGTACAATCCCGCAGGCGTGCGGATCGGGCAACATGAAAGCCGCCTGCGAAGCGCAATTCAAATCGCCGAAAAGCGTGCCTTTAAAAATTATCGCGACGATGTCGCGCTCGATACGCGGTCCATGAAAACCGCACTCAGCTATATCCGGCAGGTCGTACGCGAGGGGCCCAAGGACAGCCTGGATGTGGATGGTACGATCGATGCCACCTGCCGCAATGCCGGAGAACTGGAATTCATCTGGGAGCGAGCCAAGAAGAAGAGGATAAAGCTCATGCTCCTGATGGATGCGGGCGGAACCATGAATCCGCACACGGAACTCGTCAGCCGGCTGTTTTCAGCCGCAAAGGATATTGTCAAAGATCTGCAATTCTACTATTTCCACAACTGCATCTACCAGGAACTCTACACCGATATAAGCCAGATGATAGCCGTTCCCACACGCAAGATACTGGATCAGACCAACCGCAATTACAAAGTCATCCTGGTAGGGGACGCATACATGGCGCCCAGCGAACTGATGAGCCCCAATGGAGCGATTGATTACTGGTACCGCAACGACCGCCCGGGGATCGAGTGGTTGATGGATGTCCGCAAGCGGTTCAGGAAAGCCGTCTGGCTCAATCCCGAACCAAGCGCCTGGTGGGCTTCTGTTCCTTCCACACGCATAATCCAAAAGATTTTCCCCATGTACGAACTGACGCTCGAAGGTATGCGAGCCGGTGCCAGAGCGCTTATAAAGCAGTAGGCAGTCGGTAGCAGGCAGCCGGTAGCAGGCAGCCGGTAGTAGGCAGTCCCCCGGGCCTTCCAAGGACTCGCAAGCTTTGAGAATTACCGGATCCAATCCACAAGAAGTATTTTAGCCGGGCGCGTTGAAGAAAACGCCGGCATTGACGTCGCATAAAGAAAAACAAATGTCGAATATGTAATAACAAATATCGAAATTCGAAGTGGTTGTTCGATGCAGTTCAATAATCGTTATTCGATATTTGCTTTTGATCCGGCAATTTCTTGTCCAAAGGGGAAAGCCGGATAAACACTTTTTTATTCGACATCCGACATTTTTCCGACCGCTTTAAGCGGCCCGCCTGCTACCCACTGCTAGGCTGCATTGGGGGCAATGCGAAAGATGGCGGTGTAACGGATGGTTGCCAGGCAAAGGGTCGAGGCGAAGACGGCCAGATCCAGCACGATGAAGTGATCGCCGTCCCGCTCAAACTTATCGTAGACACGGCCCCGGGTTTCAATCGTGCACTCTTTTTCCAGTGAATGGTAATTCTGGACGTTGCTCGAGACATCGACCCAGGCCGGGATCGAATAGTTGGTTGCCAGTATCTGGCCGGCGCGGCTCAGCAGCCAGCCCGGATGCATAGTTTTCTCGTATAGCGGATGATGGTCCCGGATCGTTTTCCTGCAGTATTGCCAGTGGATATTCCACGTGAAATCGGAAATAAAAGGGGTGAGATATTCTCCCACCGGCAGGAGCTCGAGAGAGATAGGCCGGCGAAGCTTTGATCGTCCCGAAGGATAGGCATCCATCGATGGTTCCGGGGCGGGAATCATCGGGGGCAATTTCGCGGTTCCGACGCCGCAGGTTACTCCCTGATTGTTGGAAGCACGATATTCCAGAGATAATGTCCCGTCGGCGGCAACCGACGTTATGGCTCCCCCGATCCGCATTTCTTCTCCCTCGTAAATCGGCCTTAGGAAGTGCACTTCCGCAGAGCCGCGTTCAAGCCAGTCCTTTCCTATGAGATCGATCAACGGGCGCGACATGTAAGCAAACACGGAAACGCCCGGAACCAGGCCGGCCCGAAAGCCGTGACGGCGGGCGTAGTCGTCATCCTGGATTCCGTTGCCGCTCTCTCCTATATCAATGGATGCTTTTATTCGATACTCCGGCAGTGACGATCCAACGCTGTAATGCATTTCGATCCGTCTCCAGTGCAGAATGCAAAGCCAATATATCCAGCTGATATGAGAAACAAAATATCACAAAAGAGGATATCCGTCAGTCCCGATGTAATAGAATATGTGCTCTCATCCGGGGCGGGCGGAATTGCGGCTGCAAATCGATTCCGGATTTTGGGATTGCGTCCGTAGGCTTACCCGATCCGCAACGCCGGTTTCAAGGAGTGCACGCTATATTTTTTGGCGAGGATACTATGCAGGCTTTTGATTCCATACGGCCAGGATTGTATTCAGAACGTGTGATTACCGTGGATGAAACACATTGCATCACGCACACCAAAGTCCCCGTGCTTTCGACTCCTAAGATGATCGACCTGATGGAAGGCGTATGCAAGAATCTGGTGCAGGACCTTCTTCCCCAGGGGTACATCACGGTGGGCTATGAAGTGCATGTGAAGCACAAGGCAGCGGCGCCCCTCGGCACACAGGTGAAGACATGGTGTAAAGTACTGGAGGCGGACGGACGCAGACTGCTTTTCGAGGTTCGCGTCGCGTCGGAGGGCAAAATCATCGGCGAAGGACAGCACCGGCGCACAATCATCCCGTATTCGGACTGACTAATGCCGGACGCCCGTTGTCGGCTGCCGGCCGAACCACACGCTGGCCGCATATCCCGTCGTGAACGTAATTGCCGAGCCGATCAAAACATACCATGTGAATGCGATCGAACTGAAATACCAGATCGACATCATGGAAGCCAGTCCGGCCGCCATTCCCCAAATAACACCCTTTTGGTTCGCTTTTTTGGTCAGCACGCCAAGCAGGAACGCTCCAAGCATGCTTCCGTAGGTTATGGAGGAGATCGTCAATCCCACCTCAAGCACGGACTTCACGCCACGGGACAATATCGCCGGGATCAGCAGGACCGCCCCCCAAAATACCGTGATCCAGCGAGACAGCCGCAACTGGTTTGCCGAACTGATCTTCTTGCCGAAAACAGGCCCGAGAAAATCCACAACGGTTGTTGAAGCAAGAGAGTTTAAAGAACCGCTGAGAGTAGACATTGCCGCCGCGAGTATTGCCGCTACCATGATCCCGCGAATGCCATGCGGCAGATAGGTCAGGATAAAAGCGGGAAATATTTTGTCTCTTTCCGCAGGCGGCACCAGCCCCGGATGATAGCTGAAATAGCTGAACAGCATGACACCGACGAGCAGAAACAGCGCAAACTGCATGAAAATGATGACGCCGCTGGAAAGAAGGGCAATCTTGCTGTCTCTCTCGTTTTTTGCCGCAAGCAGACGCTGCACGATCAATTGATCGACGCCGTGGCTTGCGATATTGAGAAATGCTCCGCCGATCACGCCTCCCCAAAAAGTGTAGGGAATCCCGAAATCAAGGGAAAAGTCCCAGACTGCTAATTTGGAGCCGGCCGCCGCGATTACTCCCTCCCATCCATTGGGAATGAGTCCGAGAATCACAAAGAAGGCTATCAGCGTGCAGCCAAGGTATATGAACAGCTGAATCACATCGGTCCAGATGACGGCGGTCAGGCCTCCTTCGAAAGTGTAGATGAGAGTCAGAACGAAGATAATCAGAATGGACCAGATGTCCCCCGAACCCAATACCAGTCCTACAACGATTGCTATTGCATACATGCGTACACCGTCCGCCATGGCCCGCGTGATCAGGAACATGCTGGCGGTCGCGTGTTTTGTTCGGGGACCGAACCGACGCTGCATCAGCTCATAGGCGGTATACATCTCTCCCTTGAAATAGGCCGGGATCAATACAAAGGATACAAAAATCCGCCCGACCAGATATCCGATAACAAGCTGCAGGAAAGACATGTTTCCGGCAAAGGCAATGCCGGGAGTGCTGATTATCGTAAACGTGCTGGTCTCGGTAGCTACAATGGATAGAGAAAGCGCCCATGCCGGCGTTTTCTTGCCGCCAAGAAAGTAGGTGTGTATGGACTGCTGTTTTTTGCGGAAACGGCTGCCATATAGCGTGATGGCTGCCAGATAGGCAATGACAATGGTTGCATCCAGCCAATTGAAACCCATCAGGGACTCCATTGAAAACG
>JAEAMF010001416.1_pt1 | contig 17394 bp, 17 predicted proteins | sample 8958721 | NCBI WGS metagenome assembly JAEAMF01 (sample SAMN16933255, study PRJNA681124) | bioreactor sludge metagenome | isolation source: anaerobic bioreactor treating anionic surfactant - SDBS | place: India: Bengaluru | collected 2019-02-28
ACCGCGACCGGCTGTGGGAGGCGATCAAGCCGCTGGGCTGGCTGGCGATACGTCAGATTGCCCTGGATGACGTCTGGTCGGCGATGCGCTTCCGGCCGGCAGAGCTGGTTGGCAAGTGAGCACAGTACCGTGCACCGGCTGCGGCGCGCTCGTGCCGGCAGGGGCTGGTGCTACCCATCCGTACATCGGCGCGTCGCCCGGCTGCTGGACTATCTTTGGGGAGGTCCTGGCCAGGGAGTACGGTGAGTACCATTACCCGGACGTGCACCGCCTGACGGTGGACGCGTACGCTGCCCAGCATCCAGGAACACCGTCACGCCAGTCGATCCAGTCAGTGGCCGTACACCTGATCAGTCTGCACTTGATTCTCGAGCGCGACTATGCGTCCGAACAAGCGACTGAAGCCATACGGCAGGTGTTGCGACGCCAGGTGCCGTTCTTCTGGCTGGAGCCTCCGCCCTCCATGGGCGCCATCACCGTGCTCGAGGTGCATGCGGCCGAGAGCCTGGAACAGCATGAAAAGCTCGTCTGGCAGTGGGCCCGGTCCGTGTGGATGGCCTGGTCACCTCACCACGACACCATTCGCGAGTGGGCAGGGTCTGGTACAAAGCACAAGAGTAGGGAAGAACACAAACAGGCATAGCGCAGGCAGCGATGGCGATTTCGGGCAAGCCCAGGGGGGTACAGCTATGGCGAACACGTTTGATTGGATCGAGATCAGGACACGGGACGTAGAGGACACGGCGCATTTCTTCGAAGAGCTGTTCGGCTGGAAGGTTCTGCAACGCATCGACGAAGACGGGTCGCCGTACTGGATCTTTGACACGGGACAGGAGCCGAGATTGGAGAACCTGCGACGTGGCGCGTTCTGGCTGCGACCCGCGAATGAGACGCCACGCACGGTCGCGTACATCCATGTGCAGGATATCGACGCGACCCTGAAGAAAGCCGTGGCTCTGGGCGGCAAGATCATCACACCCAAGGTTGCCGAAGGCCACGCTTTCAGGGGCTACTTCGCCACCCCGGATGGGAACGTCTTTGGGTTGTGGGAAGAGTCGCCGCGCCCGGCGGTGAGTGATTCGACGCAGACGCAACCTGGAAGCTGAGGCGGTAATGGAAATCGAGACGGAACATGAGAGACTGGCTCGCAGCCTGGCCGGGCATTTCAGCCAGTTCCCGACGGTCGAAGCCATCGCCCTGGGGGGCTCTCAGGTGCAGGGTGTCACAGACCCCGGATCCGACATCGACCTGTACGTGTACACCACTTCCACGATTCCATTGAGCGCACGGCAGGCGCTGGTGGAGAGCGCCGGGGCGGCCAGGGCCAATCTCGACCTGCAGTTCTGGGATCCGGGCGATCAATGGTTCGACGCCGGGACCGGCATCGAGGTCGACGTCATGTACTGGGAGCCCGCCTGGATCGAGGGCCAGCTCGAGCGGCTGTGGCGGCAGCACCAGGCGAGTCTGGGCTACAGCACCTGCTTCTGGCACACCATTCGCCATTCACGCACGCTCTACGACCGGCGCGGCTGGCTCAAGGCCTTGCAGGAGAAAAGTCGGCAGCCTTACCCGGAAGGCCTGCGCTCAGCGATCATCGCCAAGAACCACGCCGTCTTGCGCCGGGTGATTCCCAGCTACGCCCATCAAATCGAGAAAGCCGTCCGGCGAGCCGACGCCGTCAGCGTGAATCACCGCGTGTCCGCCCTGCTGGCCAGCTACTTTGACGTGCTGTTCGCGCTCAACCACGTGCTGCATCCGGGAGAGAAGCGCCTGATCAGGCAGGCAGTGGATCTCTGCCCACGGCTGCCTGCCGGAATGCCCCAGCAGGTGGAGGCAATGCTGCGCGCAGCAGCCACGGCTGCCTGCCGGAATGCCCCAGCAGGTGGAGGCAATGCTGCGCGCAGCAGCGTCCGGAGACGCAAGCCTGCTCATGTGTGTGAACGCTCTGCTGGACAGCCTCGACGAGCTGCTGCTTGCCGAGGGCATTGATCCCCGAACAGGGTGTACGGAGTACCTACCGGCGACATCGCTGGCGATGTCCTGACCTGGCACCCGGAGTAAGGGACCCACGCGACCGCTACTGGCGGTGCCTCCGAGGGAGCAGTAGCCCGCGCGGAAGGAGAATTGTGTCTGCAATTGATTACATCCGACACCTGGCACGAACCATCGGCCCGCGCGGGTCCACCACAAGACAGGAGACCCAGGCGGCGCAGTACGCAGCCGAGATACTCATTGATGCCGGCTTTAATCCAACGATCGAGCCCTTTACCAGCGCACGCTCGGCCTGGCATCCGTATGCCCTGTTCTGTGCTTTTGTGCTGGTGGGCGAGCTGATGTTCTGGTTCGGCGGGGGATGGGGAGCCGCGGGTGCCCTCGGCATCAGTCTCGTCGCCCTGGCATCCGTGCTGCTCGAGCTCGCCTTCCGATCAAACCCCTTGCGCTGGTTGCTGCCAAAAGGGCTAAGCCAGAACACCTGGGTGGGCATCCCGCCCAGTGATGAGGTGCGCGAGCGGGTGGTCCTGCTGGGGCATGTGGACAGCCACCGCACGCCGCTGGTCTTTTCCTCCGCGCGCTGGCTGAGAGTGTTCGGCCTGCTGGTCCCGGGCGCCCTGGTGTGCTCCCTTGCCCTGGCCGTGATCTTTGGTATCGGGACCTTTGCTTTCACACCGGCCCTGGGATGGATTTCGCTTCCCTTTGCCCTGGTGCTGCTCGCTGTGCTTGGCCTGACTCTGCAGGCGGACCTCACCCCCTACACCGCCGGAGCCAACGACAATGCGTCCGGCGCTGCAGTCGTCCTGGACCTGGCATTGCGCCTCAAGGCGCAGGCTCTCGCCCATACGGCCGTCTGGGTGGTGCTATCGGGTTGCGAGGAGGTCGGATGCTATGGCGCGGCGGCTTTTGCCCGCGGGCATGAATGGGAGCTTAAGCAGCCGGCGTGGATCGCGGTGGACAGCGTCGGCGGAGCCGGTGCGGGCACCGCCTATCTCACCCGGGAGACCTTTCTGCTAGCCAGCAAGAGCGACCCCGGTCTGATAGAGCTGGCCGAGCGTGTGGCAACCCGGCTGCCTGAGCTCGACGCATACGCACACGAGTTCAGGGGGGCGTACACCGAAGGGTCCATCGGCGCCAAGCATCATTTCCGGGTGCTCACCGTGGTCGGCCAGCGGCGCGACGGTGTCCTGCCTCACTGGCACCAACCTACCGACGTCATCGAGCACGTTGACCCAGGCACGGTCCAGCGCACCGAGCTCTTCCTCTGGGAGCTACTGCAGGAGCTCGACCACGAGCAGACCAGAACCAGCCAGGACCAGAATCGAAGAGATCCATGAACCGCTGTGGCCGCGGATACCGTAGCTGGCGGCAACTGGAACGTAAGTTTTCAACCTTTCAGGGATATCCCCTGGTTGGCGTAATCCCGGGTTGGCGCAGGTTTGTGCCCGCGCCGAACCTGGCTATACTCCAGATCATACGGGGATTTCGTTTGCTCTCTTGTTTTGCGTGGCGTAATGAGGGAGGACACTCATGCCCAGACTGATGCGCTGTCTCTACTGTGGAACCCTGCAGGATGAGCCTGCGGGCGCCAAGACCTGTGTGCGGTGCGGCGGGGAACTGAGTTTCGTCACCGAGCCGCCACCAGATGAACAACGGTCGTACCTGCAGGTACAGATGGAACTGGACCAGGTGATGGCTCCGGCGGGCCAGAATGTGGAGCGCCACCTGCTGGTCACCCTGCGCGCACCGGCCCAGGTGCCCGCCACGGAAACCGCACCCACGACGGCCGGCCGCCCACCCCTGCATTTTACCGCCGTCCTCGATGTCTCCGGCTCCATGCAGGGCGACAAAATCACCCAGGCGAAGGACGCGGTGCGCCAGGCCCTGTCACGGCTGCACGATGGTGACACGCTGGCACTGGTCACTTTCAGCAACAAAATCCAGACGGTGCTGGCGCCGACCCCCGTAGATGACCACATTCGCCAGGTGGTGCAGAGCGCCCTGCAAGAGATCCGTGCCGGTGGAATGACCGCCCTCTGCGGCGGGCTGGAGGAGGGCCTCAAGCACGCCAGCAGCGCAGGCCACGAAACCAACCTCGTCCTGCTCCTCAGCGACGGGCAGGCCAATGTCGGCGAGACCGACCTCGAAAGAGTGGGCTACCGTGCCTACGAGGCCCGCCAGAAGGGCATCATCGTATCGACACTGGGGTTGGGTCTGGAGTATAACGAGGCATTGATGGCGGAGGTAGCCACGCAAGGCGGTGGCCGCTTCTACCATGTTGAACGCGCGTCCCAGGTCGGGGTCTATCTGGCGGGCGAACTGGGTGAAGTGGCGGCGCTGGCGGCACGCGACACCCGGATCCATCTGACCATTCCTGCCGGAGCAATTGTCATGCCCCTCTCCGCGGCATACTCTACCCAGCAGGACGGCGACCAGGCCACCGTTAGCATTGGCGACATCCCGTGCGATACCGAACTCGAAGTCCCGGTACGCGTTGCGCTGGCAGCCAAGCGACCGGGAGGCAAACTGAGTTTCGAGGGATACGTCACCTATCGCTCACCGGCGGACAACCAGCTCAAGTCATCCCTGAACCGGGTCACCGTTCGCTTTGTCGAGGCGGCGGCCTTCCAGCTGCGCGCCGGCGTCGTTGCGCCGGTGGCCGAGCGCGTGCTGGAGCATATCAAGGCAGCCAATGTGCTGAGCGTCTACCGGGCCATGGCCAAGAGCCCGGAGGAAGGCCAGAAACAACGCGCCGACGGACTGTCCCGGCTGCGTGCCTATGCTTCTCTGCTGGGCGATGAGCGTGCCAAGGAAGAAGCCAGAGACAGCGAAGACCATCTGCATGCCATGGCAGCCGCACCAAGCCTGTCCAAGGCGGGCATCGCTGCTGCGTTCGCCCGGACAAGAGGCACGAAAAAGTTCGACAAGAGTTAGCTAATTAAGCCGCCCCGCCGCCTCCTGCGCCAGCGGAGGTGTCGTTCTTGTGCGGAGGTCCGCCCAGGATCGCACCAAAGAGGATGCCGACTGCGATGCCGACGGGGAGATTGTTTGTTGCGGCGCCCAGGCCGATACCGACCAGGATACCGAAAACGAGCCAGGTGGCCCGGCTCGCCGTGCGTTGCTTTGGTTTCTGCTGCATGAGTCCTAACCTTCCTCCGCTTCGGTTGGAGCGAGTTACCACACCGTGATTACCGTGGCCATAGTATAGAGCATGGCCGCCTGCGGGTCAAAGCGGCTCCTACCTGCTCTGGGCAGTAGATGAAGATATAGTTGACAATTCATACTAGTTTAGTATAGAATATGGCAGACAGGTCCTCCGCATTTTGAAGAGCCTGTGCACCTGGAGGTTCGCCATGCAAACCATCAAGGGTTCTGCCATCACAGTCGCGGTCCTCAGCGCCCTACTGGGCATGCTGGGAACCGCCTGCCAGAGCATTCCGCAACCAGACCAAAGGAGAACGGAACCGATGTCGACGACCACAGTCCAAACAACCGCTATTCCAGCCCTGGACCTGGCCGCGCCAGCGCACACCGAGACGGCCACTTTCGCCCTGGGCTGATTCTGGGGCCCGGACTCCCGGTTCGGGAGTCTGCCAGGGGTGGTGCGCACCCGGGTCGGCTACGCTGGAGGGGAAAAGGCCAACCCCACCTACTATAATCTGGGAGACCACAGCGAGACCATCCAGATTGACTATGACCCGGCACAGATCACGTACGCGGAGCTGCTTGAGGTTTTCTGGAGCAGCCACAATCCAATCACACCCTCTTTTCGCCGGCAGTACGCGTCCTTCATCTTTTACCACAACGAGGAGCAGAAGCGGCTGGCCGAGGAGAGCAAGACGCGCGAAGAGGCGCGGCGCGGACTCGAGCTTTACACGGATATTGTCCCCTTTGCCACGTTCTACTGGGCGGAGGGCTATCATCAGAAGTACATGCTGCAGAACACGCCCACATTCGCACGCGAATATGATGCGATCTTTGCACGGGAGGACGATTTCGTCAACTCAACTGCGACCGCACGAGTCAACGGATATCTGGGCAACCACGGCGATCTAGCCCAATTGCAGACAGAACTGGATGGGCTGGGATTGTCAGCAGAAGCCAGCGAGAAGCTGCTCAGCACCGTGCGGCAACGCAGCCGGTAGAACCGCTACCCCACCACAGACGGCGGAGGTACGCAGAACAGTCACTGCACACCTCCGCCGCTGCATTATCGCATCCGACGGCCCGTGCCGCGCGCCTGCGGATGTCACAAGCCGATCAGCTCATGGTCGCTGTTTTGCACCACCCTGTCTTTGTACTAGGCGGCCGGCTTGGTGCGTCGTCGGGCACGTTTGGCAGTTGCCGGCTTGAGCTCCGCCTTGATCTTGGCCAGCCTGTCCTTTGTACCCGGGATCTCCTTCTCAAACTCGGCCAGCTTCTCGCAGACATCGTACTCACCGCAACGGGCGCAACTGGCGACGTTGCGGCCTATGGCACACAGGCGCAGCGGGCACACCCTGGCCCACCCGCAGAGCGAGGCGCTGCCTGACCGGCAGCCATCGCAGCTCACATAGAACTCGTCGATGGCCGGGTTTTGGAACTGCTCCCGCCACTTGGCGGCGACCTGTTGTTTCGCGACCGGATCGTCAGCCTGGGTGGCTATACGCGCCTCACACGGCCCACAGTCCAGCCCACAGACACCAATCATGCGCTTCATTACATCCCTCCTAGTTCGTCACCCCATCACCGCTAACTGGCGGCGCCAATGGCCCGGCTTTGGGATTTGCTGGTCCACTGCACTGCCGCAGTGCAGCCGTGCTTGCAGATGATCTCGCCTTAGCATAGCGCGGATGTTCTCGTCTGGCAAGTCACGCAAGAACGAATTGATCTCCTTTCGCTACTCACCGCAACATAGAAGGTGCAGGGTCTATCTGAACTCCGCCCCTCCCGTCTTGTCTTCGGACTTGCCGTGGGGCCAGACTGAAGCAGTCTGGATTATGTATCCTGCTGTCCCTCACCGCCGGATGAGCGGCATGTAGGCCCGCCGCGGTGGCAGGGCCAGCCGCCCGATTCTGTTAGTCTGCTCCTCGGTGAACCACAGGGCGCCATCCGCGCCCGCGGCGATGCCGTGGGGCGTGGCGGCGGCCGTGGGCACAAAATGCTCAAAAATGGCCCCGGATGGCGTGATTCTCCCGATCTTGTTGCTCCACCAGTCAGTGAACCACAAGATGCCGTCCGGGCCGCGGATAATATCCTCTGGTGCAGCGCCTGCGGTCGGCACGGTGTACTCGGTGATGGTGCCTGCAAGAGTCATCCTGGCGATCCTGTGCCCCGCCCATTCGGTGAACCAGAGGTTACCGTCGGGGCCAGAGGTGATGCCATGGGGCCAGACGCCTGCTGTTGGGATGGCGTACTCTGTCACTTCCCCTGCGAGCGTGATCCGGCCGATCTGGTTGCCGTGTTCCTCGGTAAACCACAGGCTGCCATCCGCGCCGCTGGTTATGCCGTATGGGCGACTGTTGGCCGTAGGCACCGTGTACTCGGTAATTGCGCCCGCCGGGGTGATCCGGCCTATCTTGTTGCCACCGTACTCCGTGAACCACAGGTTACCATCAGTGCCCGGTGCAATGCCCACAGGCTCACTGCCGGGCGTCGGTATGGAATACTCCGTGCAACCCCCTGCTGGCGTGATCCGGCCAATCTTTCCGGCGCTGCGCTCCGCAAACCACAGGTTACCATCCGGGCCGGTGGCGATGTCCTGCGGCCTGGCTCCTTCGGTTGGCAAGGGATACTCCGTCATGACACCCATCGGGGTGATCTGGCCGATTTTGTCGGCACCGTACTCGGTGAACCAGATATTGCCGTCAGGGCCAGCCGTGATCCCTCGTGGCCGGCTGAGCGCCGATGGTACGCTGTACTCGCTGATAAAGCTGATCCCGATCCCCCCCACCCTCCCGATGCGGTTGCCACCGAACTCGGTGAACCACAGGCCGTCGGGGCCGCAGGCGATAAACGCCGGCTGGCTACCGGGCGACCTGAGGGTGTACTCGTGGATGACTCCCTCGATCGTCACCCGTGCCACACGGTTGCCGCCGAATTCGGTAAACCACAGGCTGTCGTCGGGGCCGGTAGTGATGCCGTAGGGGCGGGTGCGCGCTGAAGGCATAAAGTACTCGGTGATGACCCCTGAGGGGGTGATCTTCGCTACCTGGTTACCGGCGAACTCGGTAAACCACAAGTTGCCGTCCGGGCCCACAGTCATCTCGATGGGCTGGCTGCCCGTCACAGGCAGAGGATACTCGTTGCACGCGCCGGCCGGGGTCATCTGGCCAATCTTGTTGCCGTCGAACTCGGCAAACCACAGGTTGCCGTCTGGACCCCAGCTGATACCGCGCGGCCCGGAGGCGGGAGTCATGATGCCATATTCGGTGATGGTGCCCGCTGTCGTGATCCTGCCAATCTTGTTGTTGCCGTATTCTGTAAACCACAGGTTGCCGTCCTCACCGGCGATGATGCTCTCCGGCTTGCTGCCAGGCGCTGGCAGCGGGTACTCGGTGAAAACTCCGCCCGGCGTGACCTTGCCTATCTTGTTACCATCATACTCGGTAAACCACAGGTTGCCATCCGGACCCGCCGCGATGCCAAAGGGATGGCTCTGGTCGGTGGGGACGGGATACTCGGTGATGCCTCCCGCAGGGGTTATCCTGGCGATTTTGTTGCCCGACCACTCGGTGAACCACAGGTTGCCGTCGGGGCCCATGGTGACGACCTGGGGACCACTGCCGGGCGTGGGAATGTTGTACTCGGTGATGAACTCGGCGCGCCCGGGCAGGGCGGTGGGCAAGGCCAGCAAGATGACCACGAGTAGCACGACACGTACGAGGCGACAGGCAAACACAGGAATCCCTCCTTCTCCTCGCGCACCCGCAAGCCAGGGGCAAGGGTTCTCACAACCCTGATGCCGGCCTCATGCGACGACACCGGTACAGATAGCGCCTGTGCGCTCCTGCCTCAATAGCGGCCATGACGCCATGCGCCTCACCCAGGCGGTTCTCAACCAAGAAGAGCGTGCCCTCCGCCTCGAATTGCGGACGGAGGTCCTCGGCAATCTGCTTCTTGCGCTGCGCGTGCCGGTAGTCATCCTCAGTCAAATCCCAGGTCTGGTACACCAGGTGGTGTTTCTGCAGAGCCCGCGCCAGCGGCGTTTTGTCCGGAGGCAGAGTCTCACGCGGGAACACGGCGACGGGCATCTGCGGATCGGCGCCATGCGTGTAGAGGAGGCCCATTTCGCCCTCCGGCTTGAGCACGGTGGCCATCTGGGCGACAGTGGTGTCGAGATCGGTAAAGTACAGGGCGTCAATGGCGATGATGGCGTCGAAAGTTGCCGGCGGCAGCTCGAGATGATCCATGCTGCCCAGCATGAACCTGAGCCGTTCGGGCCTACATACCGCGCGTTGCTGGGCCTGCGCGATGGCTTCCGGGATGTTGTCCAGGCCAGTTACGTCGGCCCCGGTCAGACCGGAGACGTACTCCGCCATCCCGCCCGTACCGCACCCCAGCTCAAGCACGCGGCTGTCTGGTCCGAGGTGCAACACGTCCAGGAGCTGTCCAAGCTGCTGCATGTCAGCAAAACCGTGCTGAGAGAAATCGCGCCCGTACAGCCGACTGCAGAAAGCAGCATGCACCCGGCTCTGTGATGCGACGGAGTAATAGCGACGGTACCAGTCGAACATGCTTTCAGGTTGCGTCTGAACCTTTTCCTGGGCCATGCCCACCCCCTTCGAGGTTGGCCACCGGCTTTCGACCCGGCCGCAACGCGCCAAGTGCTACCGCTCCTGAGCTGGATCGAAAAACGGCGCGGGCAGCTCGCCGCGGAACAACTTGAAGATTACCGGGACAATGCGCTCGTGCCCGGGTGAGAGCGGCGGCAGGTCATCCTCGGCGAAAAAGCCAGCGCCGAGCGCCTCGGAGCCGGGCGCGGGCTCGCCACCATCCGCCTCGATCTGGAAGATGATGTGGTAGAGCTGGGCCTTGGTGTGGCTCTTCCAGAGTCGCGAATCAAAGACACCCAGCAGGCGCACCGCCGTGCCGCGGACCTGCGCCTCCTCCCAAAGCTCGCGCTGCGCGGCATTGGCCGCCGTCTCGCCTACTTCGATGTAACCGCCGGGCATCGCCCAGCGGCCATTGTCGGTCCGCTGGATCAAGAGCAGCTTTCCCGCACGGAAGACAGCCGCGTCGGCGCCCAGGAACGGGCTGATGCGCGACAGGTTGTCGTGGTACTGCGTGGCGACCTCCTCCGGCAATCGCCCATCGACGGCCGCCACCAGGCGGGCACTGGCCTGCAGAATGCGTTCGTAGCGTTCTCGGTCGTACTCACCCGCGGTAAAACGCAGGCCCTGGCAGGCCAGGCTGCGCAGCTCATCCGCGATGCGGTACGCCGTCTCGGTCAGCGAGAGCGGCCCGGCATCCTGTGGCGTCATGGATTCATCTCGTACGCGTCCTTCAGCGCATGCACCTCGCGCCAGACGCGCTCATACCGACCATCATCGACTGCCGGTTTGCGCACCATCTTCAGGCAGTACTCCATCTGCTGAGGCGTACTGCTCGGCTTGCTGTGCAGTTGAATGGCGAATTTGTTAATGTCCCGCACCATAAAGTCAAAGATCTGGTCGACCAGGTCGGCGGATACGCCAAAGATGATCGCATTCTCCAGGACGAGCTGGCCGTACACGACCAGGGCAAAGATCTCGCCCAGCGCGAGCAGAAAGTCGACATCCTTTTGCTGGGCTTCCGTCGGCGTCGCCGCTACCAGAAAGTCGCGAAAGACGGCCACCTGCTGCTGGAACAGATCCACATTGGGCAAGTGCCACGCCGCAAATGCCGGGGCATAGTCGTGGAACTGGATGCGTCCCAGGCCGCGCGCGGGACCCTGACGGAAGAGGAAATCATCGTTGACCGGCTCATCGCGCGTCGGCACCGCCGGGTAGACCGCCGGGTTGAAGAAGAAATTGGCCATGAATTTGACGATGAGGGCGATGTTGACGTGCACCGTGCCCTCCAGTTTGGGCAGGCAGCGGATGTCCCGTTGGGCCATGGCAAAGTAGGTGTCCTTCTCAAAACCCTTGGCGGCGATGATATCCCACAGCAGATTGATGACTTCCTCACCCTGCGTCGTGACCTTCATCTTGACTACCGGGTTGTAGAGCAGGTAGCGCCGGTCCTCAGGTGAGGCGGAGCGCATATAGTCCGCAGCGCGCAGGGCAAAGAGCTTCATCGCCACCAGCCGCGCGTAGGCATCGGTGAACATCTGCTTGACATGCGGAAAATCGGTCACGTACATGTTGTAGAGGCGGCGGTTGGCGGCATGCCGGATCGCTTCGTAGAAGGCGTGGGTGCAAATGCCGATAGACGCCCAGCCCAGGTTGTACTTGCCAACGTTGACCGTGTTCAGTGCCGCATCCCAGGCGTCCTGGCCCTGCGACAGGATCTCCGCCTCGCTGATGGGATAGTCGTGCAAGCGAAAGTTGGCTACGTAGGACTGGCTATCGCACACATTCTTGACCAGCTCAAAGTTGCGGTTGCGGTAGTCAGCCACAAAAAAGACATAGTCGCCCGTCCCGGCGATCTTGCCAAATGTAGAGACCATTGGCGCGATGTTGCCATTGCCAATGTAGTACTTCTCCCCATTTGCGCGAAAGGTGCCATCGGGCTGCGGGGTCAGCGTCATCTCGGTAGAATAGATGTCCGCCCCATGTTGCCGCTCGGAGAGACCAAAGGCAAACACTTCGCCTTCGCGCAATAACTGCGCGGCCTGGCGCTTCAGACCCTCGTTGGTGCTCATCCAGATGGGACCCAGCCCGAGAATAGAGACCTGCCACGTGTACCAGTAGGCCAGGCCATAGAAGGCCAGGATTTCGTTGAACTCGCAGTTGCGCCACGTGTCCCAGCGGGAATCCGCATCGCCATAGGGCGTAGGTGTCAGCAGGGTGGCGAAGATGCGCTCGCGCTTCTGAAAGTCGAGCAAGTCGGTATACCAGACGCAGTGGCGGTCATCGTCTTTGAGGCGTGCCTTGCCCTTATGCTCGAAAAAGTCAACCGTGTGCAGCATGATCTGCCGCGACTTTTCGTCGCGGTACGGCCGGCGCAGAACTTTCGGATTCAGCAGCATCATTGTCTACCTACCTCCGGATTATCCCGGGGCGCGAGGGAACGAGTCGTGGAATCCCTGACGCCCCGGTTGTCGACCAAGCGCACGCCTTAACGAAGACGATGGCCCTCTGTGCTCTGGGCCTCGCGGGGGGTCGTGATCCTTACCGTCGCAGCCACCGCACCACGTTGACCACGATCAGGATGCCCCCCAGCCCAATAAGCAGAAACGGCAGCGCCAAGGGCCCCAGGCCAAAACCGCTGACGCCGAGTACCAGCTCGAAGAAGGCGCCGGCGACAAGGAAGATGACCAGCCCGATGCCGGTCATGTTCAGCCCTTCCCTCACTTTGTCCTGGTAGCCCTTGATCGCCCCCCACACCAGGATGCCGAGGCCGACCGACGTTGGGGCAATCAGTGCCCAGGCATAGGCCCAGGTCGCCCACAGGTGGGTGACATTCTGAAACAGCAGGATGCAGCCGATCATCGTGATGATGCTGCCGACGATGGCCATGGGCTCGCCGGCCTTGCCGCTGGCCAGGAGAGCGGCCAGGAACAGGGCCACGCCGGGCACGATGATAAAGAACGGCCACAACAGACCGGCGAGGTCAATGTGCAGCAGTTGGCTTAGTAGCAACAGCAAACCGAACAGAATGAGGACCCCGCCAAATGCCAGGCTGGCCACCCGGCCCCCGTGCCCGGATCCGCTCGTGCTTGTTGTACCACTTTCCGCTGGAACGGTCATGCTTGTGCTCCTTCCCAATGCTCTTTTCTCGCGATTACTTCGGCCTGACCGAGGACGCTCCGGACTCGACGATGCGGCCGAGCCGCGGATTTCCGACATAGAGAATGGTGGATGCGCCGCTGGCCTCGGCATCCAGGCTCCCGGCTACATTGACCGTGGCCGAACTGGCTCCGCTGGCTTCCACGTCGACGTCCTGCAGGGCAAAGCCCTCCAACCGTGCGCGGCTGGCTCCGGATACGCCGATATCGCCGTTGCCACCGCTACCGTCGAGAGTCACGTTGCTCGCTCCGGACACACGTACCTTCAGATTGCCGCAATACATCTCGGCCCGGAAGGAGCTGGCGCCCGACACGTCGAGGTCAAAAGGCGCAGTGGAGCGAAAGCCTTCGGTGGTGACCCTGCTGGCCCCGGAGGCCTCCACAGCATCGAGAGTGGGCATGCTGATTGTGGCGCGGAGCGTCGCGTCGCCCACGAGGCTGAGGTCGTCGATTCCGACATAGAGGGTGTCGCCCCGCTTGGACACATCCAGGTGATCTACCAGGTTGTCGTCCACCGTGATCACCACACTGTACGTGTCCGACTGCGTGACGTCCGCCTCGAATGCGTGGCTGATGACCAGCCGTGTGAACCCGGTCAGGTTCATCTCCTGCGTTACGAGAACACCTGAGCCCCGCAGGTTGACGTCGCGGGTCACTCGACGCACGAGGGTCCAGGGACAGCAACAGCCAGAGAGGAGTACGGTTGCCGCGAGCAACAAGAGAACGGTTCGCCTAAACATGAGTTGCCTCCTTTTTCTGCTCTACTCATCCAGTAGTACGCATGTTGGCACGCCGGGTTGCAGCCCGACATCCCAGCGAGATTGGCTGACGGATCGAATGCAGACTCGACACGGACAACTCGATGGAGCCCGGCTCCAGAGCGAAGCCGGGCTTCTTGCGATTGACTCTTGACTAGCCCGCCGCCTCCATCTGCGGTGCATACTGACCATAGCGGGCGGCTCCGTTCAGCTTGGAGCGCAGGTAGAATGCGTTTTGTGCGGCAGGCACATTCTCAGGTCTGCCCTTCCATGAGGTCAGCGGCGGGTCCTGCAGCGCCCGGCCGTAGGAGAAGCTCAGCTCCCATGGGTGGGGACCGATCTGGTTCATCGCATTGAGGTGTTCGGTTGCCTTGACGGCAGTCTGTCCACCGGAGAGGAAGACGATGCCGGGGACGGCTGCCGGAACCGTGGCGCGCAGGCAGCGCACGGTCGCTGCGGCAACTTCTTGCACCCCTGCCTGCTGCGGACAGGCTTTGCCCGAAAGCACCATATTCGGCTTGAGGAGCGTGCCCTCCAGCCAGATACGGTGCTCGTGCAGAGCCATGTACACCGCCTGCAGTGTGTCCGTGGTCACCTCATCGCAGCGCTCAATAGTGTGGTCACCATCCATCAGCACTTCCGGCTCGACGATCGGCACGAGCCCCACTTCCTGGCAAAGCGCCGCATAGCGGGCCAGGGCATGGGCATTGGCGTCGATGCACGCCGCCGTCGGGATACCGGCCCCGATGGTGATCACGGCGCGCCACTTGGCGAACTGGGCACCCAGCCCGCGGTACTCGACCAACCGCTCGCGCAGGCCATCCAGCCCCTCAGTGACCTTCTCGCCGGGAAAGCCGGCCAGGTCCTTCGCACCGGTATCCACTTTGATGCCGGGAATGACACCCCTGGTCGCGAGGAGCTGCGGAAACGGGGTTCCATCGTCCGCTGCCTGGCGGATCGTCTCATCGAACAAGATCACGCCACTGATGAAGGCCTCGACACCGGCCGTGGTGAAGAGCAGATTGCGGTAGGCACGGCGGGTGTCCGGCGTAGATGGAACTTGAATCTTGGCGAAACGCTTGGCGATGGTCCCGGTGCTCTCGTCGGCGGCCAGGATGCCCTTCCCCGGCGCTACCAGCGCTTTCGCCACCGATTGCAGTTGCTGCTTGTCCATCATGGACCTCCTTATCAAAGTACTCTGTGCACCATTCATATCATAGCGCGATTCAGCCCGGCCGGCAAGTCCACCAGGCGGGGTACCCCACGATGCGATCGGAGGCCCACCGTTCTAGGAGAGAGCCCGTAGCCACAGTACCTGATATGGCGACAGCCGGAGAGAGCCCCGACCTCCCGCCCGGAGCACAGATCCACTGATCAGATCCGCGTATCGGCCACCCCCGAGCAGGTTACGCGGGTCCAGACAAACCTCCTGTACGCTCGCCGAGACATTGTGCAGGCACAGCACGCGCTCGTCCGTTTTCCGCGACTCGCGCAACAGCGCAAACAGCGGTTCGCCACAATCCACGACTTGCTGGCTGCCATACGGGTCAAAGGCCGGGTGCCCGGCACGTACGCGCAGCAACCACCTCAGACTCCGGAAGACACGCCGGCGCAGAGAATCCGGCGCGGCCAGGTCCCTTTCCAGCTCCGCGCGCAGCAGCTTCTGGCGGTTGATCGTGCGGTTCTGTCCCGTGAGCGCCACGCCGGCAGGCCACCCGCGCGACCCCAGCAGACTGTGAAAGTAGATGCCGGGCAGACCGGCCAAGGCCAGCATGATGGCATGTGCGGCGACAAAGCGCTCCACCTGTATGCTGAGGCCTTCCTGACCTTGCGGGTCCGACAGGGCGTCAAAGTAGTTGATGTTCAGCTCATAAGGCGTGTGGGTGCCATCGGGATTGCTCTTGAACGAGACGAGGCCGCCGTGCACAACCGCCCCCCCGACCAGAGCGGCGATCTGGTCCTCGCTCAAGATGCCGCGGACGGGATTCAGCCCGATTCCGTCGTGCGAGGCAAGAAAGTTGAAAAAGGTCGCGCGGGGTGAGGGCAGCCGTAACCCCGCCGCCCAGCGCGAGAGCACAGCCGCGCTGGCCGTGTGAAAGGTATGCAGCACCAGAGGGGGCAGGGCAAAGTTGTAAACGGCCTGCGCTTCGTTGTTGCCATCGCCCAGGTACGAAACGTTGTCGTTGTGCGGGACGTTCGTCTCGGTGATCAACAGCACATGCGGCGCGGCAATGTCCAACACAGCGCGAAGCAATTGAACGAAACGATGTGTCTGTGGCAGGTGAATGCAGGGGGTTCCGAACTCTTTCCACAGATAGGCAATGGCATCAAGCCGGATCATGCTCGCGCCACAGGCAACGTAGAAGAGCACCGCATCAATCGCCTCCAGGAGCACGTCCGGGTTGTGGTAATCAAGATCAACCTGATCGGCGCTGAAGGTGGTCCACAACGCCTCTTGACCGCGAGCAGTCGAGAAGCGTGTGAGCACCGGCAGCGCTCGCGGACGCACCACCGCGGAGAGATCCGCGGCGTCCGGGACGACGACAAAGTAGCGACGGTACCGTGGGTCATCGCGCAGGAACGCCTTGAACCAGTGACTGCTTGCCGACACGTGGTTGAGTACGGCATCGAACATCAGTCGAAAACGCCGGCCCAGACGGGCCACATCGGCCCAGTCGCCCAGGTCGGGATCAACGGCGCGGTAGTCGATGACGGCAAAGCCATCGTCCGACGAAGAGGGGTAGAACGGCAGCAGGTGAAGGCCGCTGACGGTATCCTGAAGGTGCTCCTCGCAGAAGCGAGCGAGGGAACGCAGCGGCGGCAGGTTGGGCTCGCGCACACCGTCCGGGTAGGTGATCAGAATCGAGTCGCGCGCGGTCAGCTCCCCACGAGCCGCACCAGCCAACCGCGGGCGGTAGCGTGGCACGAGCGAATCCAGTTGGACACAGACCGCCTCAGCCCGATCCATGCCATAGAGAGCGGCGACATGATCTCGAATTGCCGGAGAGCCTGGCATGGTCGCCAACCTCGGGCACAAAATAGGACCGCCCGCAGCAGTAAGCTGCGGGCGGTCATTCTAACCGTGTATCAGAGCGGGCAAGCAGCGGGTACAGACCCACAGACTCCTGCCCTCATGCCGGCAAGGAAGTAAAACAGAACGCTCTTCGCTTGCACCGCAGCGGAAGCAAGTCTGGGCAATGTACGTCTTGCCGCGCTGGCGCTGTAGCTCCTCCGCAGCATGCTCATCAAAAGCTGCCGCTTCACGCTCTTCAATAGTCAGCGCGCCGGTCGGGCATACCCCGAGGCAAAACCCTGCGCCATCACAAAGCGTATCACTGACCACGCGTGCCTTACCATTGACCAGTGCGATGGCCCCCTCAGCACAGGGGGTCACACAGGCACCACAACCGTTACAAAGGTTCTCATCGATTTTGACAATCTGGCGTTTTGCCAATCTTGTAAGCCTCCAGGAAAATCGGGATCGCCGGCTCGAACACGGCGCTCACCCGTCAGCCACGTGATGGCGAGCCTCTAGGCGCAGCAGTGCTTCTTCTCGCCCGTGCTCTCGCCTGCAACGAACTTTTCAGGGTTCTTGTCAAAGGCCACTTTGCAGCCCTTGGCACAAAAGTAGTATGTCTTGCCCTTGTACTCGGACGTTGCCACAGCTGTCTTGGGGTCGATCATCATCCCACAGACCAGATCCTTGACTTGCTCCATCTTCATACCCTCCGTCAA
>JAEAMF010001426.1_pt1 | contig 17388 bp, 15 predicted proteins | sample 8958721 | NCBI WGS metagenome assembly JAEAMF01 (sample SAMN16933255, study PRJNA681124) | bioreactor sludge metagenome | isolation source: anaerobic bioreactor treating anionic surfactant - SDBS | place: India: Bengaluru | collected 2019-02-28
GAACACGTCTTGCTCCAAGATACTTTGATTCCAGGAGCAGGAAACATGCATGGAATACGCAGAATTCTGGCGCACAGTCCCGACTTCAAAGAATTTCTGGAGCTCCAACAAACGCTGAAGGCAAAAATAGGAAATCTCGGTCCGAATGTGCGCACACTGTTTTTTGAGCCCATGGGGGAAACATCCCACCTGCAATGACAACGACATCGTGAGCAAGGATCCTACTACCGTTTCCCTGCGTATCGCCACGCCATCTCGAAGATCTGGCGCTGCGTCTCCGCGACTTCCTTGCTCTCGATGATCACCCCGAACATGTTCTGTGCCGATCCAAACGAGCAGATCGCCACCTTGTGATCGTAGACGTTGATCTCGTTCGTGAAGTCGAAGTCTTTGGCCGGAACCAGCCGGATCTCGCGGAGGCGCTTTTTATCTTCGCCATGCACCCTCCGTCCTGCTTCATCATCCGGCGCGATACCCCTCAGACGAATCCCCTGCTTCACGCGTTCGCCGACGTACTCTTCATCGTAGTTCGGCCAATAGGTACGCACGACAGCGGAGTTTGCGAAGTTCAGGAGCTCGCTCTTGGCGGTGAAAGTGTCCTCGTAGACCCGCCGGATGCCTTCCCAGCCTTCGAAGTACCGCACCACCGGCCGTCGATGATCTTTGCCCTGCAGGGAGCGAAGCTCTGGGAGCACGCGCGAGAGCGCATCGGCATTCTTGCGCGCTTCAATGGAGAGCTGCTCCGGCGGAACGGGCAGGTACCACTTGGCACGCGCCTTTTTGGCAACAGTCACGAGTCCGCGCCGCGCCAGTCCCTCGAGGGTGTTGTACGCGGTGATGCGGTTCAGCTTCGCGGCCTTGGCGTACTCCGAAGCCGGAGCGGCACCGAGCTGCAACCCGGAGAGATAGAGCGCCGCTTCCTTCTGATCGAGCCCGACGGAGCGGAGGATGTGCAGGAGATCAGCTGCCATACCACAAGAGTATCAATGTTGTAAGAATAAACAACATATCGCATGGCTTTACAGCTGGGATGCATGCATCCCAGCTGTCGTGCCTCTCGTGATGGAGAAAGACTGGAGCGATGGATGAAGGAAAGAAGAATATGTGGGGCAAGAACGTTCTTGCCCCACAGATTCGGGAAAGTCGTAGCGGTTGTATTACTCACACACCATTTCGGGGCCCAACAACGTACTCCCCCCAAATTTTGGGCAAAGTCGTAGCGGCGATTCATGAATCACCGCTACGAAAAAACGACTCTTCATTCGGCCAAATCTCTTTTTCCTCTCACGAAGGAAGAAGGACAGCTTCTCCAGAACACACATTTCCCGCACTGCCGGTTCCGCGCCGTGCACACCGCCCGTCCGTGGCTGATGAAGAGGGCATTCATCCTCCCCCACTCCTTCCGGGGAAAGAGCTGCATGAGATCGTGCTCGATCTTCCCTTGCACACGTTGTCGCGTGAGACCGAGTCGGCGGGCCAGCCGCATCACGTGCGTGTCCGTGGCGATGCCTTCGTTCTTGTTGAACGCCCCGTAGAGCACAATGGCTGCCGTCTTCCGCCCCACACCGGGAAGGCGCGTGAGCTCCTCCATGGTCCGCGGAACCCGCCCGCCATGCTCCGCGAGGAGGATGCGACAGAGCTCCTGGATGTGCTTCGCCTTCATGCGAAAGGTGCCGCACGAGTGAATGAGACGCTCGAGTTCAAGCCGGGGAAGACGCACGTAATCCGCGGGCTTTCTCAATTTCCTGAAGAGCGTCTTCGTCACGATATTCACTCTCTTGTCGGTGCACTGCGCGGAGAGGATGGTCGCCACGAGCAGATCAAGCGGCGTCTTCCAGTGCAAGAACGACCGTGGAGGATGGGAGAGCCTCTTCAGAGACGTGAGCACCGCTCGAGGAGTGAGGGAGGACATGACAGAGATATGATACGTGAAACGGCTGGGCAACGTGCAGCGAAGGGGCGTCAAGCAAACTCCTCTGGCTCGAAGAAAACGATACGCTATAGTCGCTGCCCATGTCGCCGTTTCCCACCTTCACCGTCTTCGATACCGAGACCACAGGACTCGATCCGCGCCGCGGCCACCGCATCGTCGAGATCGCCGGCGTGCGTGTGGAGAATGGACGCATCCTGCAGGAGAGTGCCTTCTCGCATTTCGTGAATCCTGAGCGCGAAATCCCGTGGGAAGCCAGGCAAATCCACCGCATCCGCGACGAGGACGTCCTCTCCGCCCCAACCATCGATCAAGTGCTGCCGCAGTTCCTCGCCTTCGCAGAGCACTCCATCCTCATCGCACACAACGCCGAGTTCGATCTTGGCTTCCTCGAGGTGGAGAAGGAGTCCTGCTGGGGATATGTGGAGCTTCCCGAGTGCCTCTGCACCATGAAACTGAGTCAGGCACTCTTCCCGCATGAATTCCGCCATAGCCTCGATGTGGTCGCACAGCGCCTGAAGCTGGAGCTCCCCGCGGAGCGCCACCGCGCACTCCCCGACGTCCTGCTCACGGCACAAGCGCTCCTCAGGATGATGGAGATCGGACAGATCACCTCCCTCGAGAAACTCCGCAGCGCCGCTGCTATCCGCACGCTCTCCGCACGCTAGAACTTATAGGGAAGAAATGTGTTTCCGCGTCTTCCAGCCGATGTTGCGGAGGCGCCGGAGGACAGGCTCGTCCGCCGGAAGCGGCACCTCGACTTTTTGGAACGTCACGCGTCCATGCGCGAAACGCCCGCGGTAGAGGGAGGAGAGGCGGGAATGCTTCTCTCCGGCAAACCGCCGGCCATGCACGCGCTCTCCCGCGGATTTCCGCCCATGCCGCTCCACACGGGATGCCGGCGCGCGCTCCGCCTGCCGGCGCCGCCGGACCAGGAAGGCAGTGAAACTGAGAAATGCGAGAGCGGACCGCCAGCGCCGCCGATCATGCCGGGGGCTCCTCGCGCTACCTCTCCCGAAGATGCGCCGAAGACGGAAGAGTGACTCGAGTGGGCCACGCTCGTGAAGACGCGCAGCCGCGACGCGACGACGGGCACGCTCGATACGTGGAGACCGAAGAAATGTGTCCCATCGTTGCTCCGTCTCCCGAACGAGACGCCGCACATTCTTTCCGATACGCAGAAACATCTTCTGCACGTCCTCGAAAAGAACCTGCGCCCGTTCCCACAGCCACCGAAGGAAGCGCTTGAGGAGGATGAGTGCGCCTTCCAGCAGGGAAGGAAGCTTCATGGCAATTCTCCCGAGCGCGTAGAGGAGGGAGCCGAGAGCGAGGAATGGCGCGATCAGTATGCCCCCCAGAATGAGGAGGAGGGCAGGATTGCCGCCTGTCTTCTGCGATGGCTTGGAAGAATCCTCCGCGTACTCCCACACCATGAACCAGATGATCAGAACGAAGCAGAGGAGAGCGAGGAGTGGATACATAGAGTCTATATATATTATAACATATTATTTTAATTCAGTAAATTTCCCTTCCTACGAGAAAATCAAGAAGTTCCCCCTGCACCTTCTTCCCTCTAAAATAAGACTGCTCCATGGCAGTACTCCCCATCCAGACTGGCACGGATAACCCCCTCCTCCGCAGGAAGACGGCGAAGGCGCCGAAGGTCACGAAAGCTATCCTGAAGCTCCTCAAGGACATGCGCGAAACCTTGAAGAAGGAAGAGGGCGCGGGCCTCGCCGCGCCGCAGGTCGGTCAATCCCTCGCGATCTGCCTCGCATTGATCGACGGCAAAGTTACTGCACTCATCAACCCGGAAATCCTCCGCAGCGGGAAGGATGCGGACACGCAGGAGGAAGGTTGCCTGAGCCTCCCCGGGCTCACCGTGGCGGTGACGCGCCCCACGGATATCACCGTGCGCTACCTCGATGAGAGCGGCAGAGAGCAGGAACGCTGCTTCCGGGATTTCGACGCGCGCGTCGTGCAGCATGAAATGGATCATCTCGTGGGAAGGCTCCTCACGGATTACGTCATGCCGCCCTCCCCGGCATCCCCGGCTGCGAAGTTTGTTCCTCCACTCCCCCCTCCCGCAGCTTCGTGAGTGCGGCAAGGAAAATGAACTACTCAATGTGCTTGCGCGGTCTTCGTTTTGGCGCACCGAAGGGCGCATCCATGATTTTCCGTAGTCGCGCACCCAGCGCACATCTCGCCCGGTTGAGTCGTGAACGCACGGTCCCAACCGGGATATTCAATGCAGCCGCAATGGCCAGGTAATTGCAGCCAGCCATGCGCATCTCAATGACCGCACGATGTTCCTCACTCAAGCGCGCAATTTCCCGCGCGCACACCTCCTCAATATCCTTCTGCCTCAGCGTAACGAGAGGATCCTCGCAGGAATCATCTGGAAGATGCCCGTAGTCGATGAGACTCTGCTCATCCTTCTTCTTCCTGAGAAAACTAGCTGCATTGTTCCACACCACCCGATAGAACCACGTCGTGAATTGCGCCTCGTAGCGGATGTGCCGCGCCGCACTCAGGAGCGTACGCCAGGAATCCTGCACCACATCCTCCGCAGCGTGATAGTTCCCAACTATGCGATATGCAAGCGCATGGTATTTCCCCTGATGTCTCTCCACCAGGATGGTGACGCAGCGCTCGGCGCTCTCTCCTCCTGCGCAGTACCCGCGAACGAGGTCATTATCGTCCAGTTCTCGCAGGGCATCGTCCGTCAAAGGCAAATCTGCCGAGAGAGAAGTCCCTCCCCAACCTGAGCGCTTGGGACGATGCTGCTTCATCTGCTTTCTCTCCGGCAGCGGGAGGCGCTGACTGCGCACCTGCAACCCACCGAGTAAACCCTCGGCGGCACCCGGACCGGTTTTGTACCCAAGAGACATGGCGCCAGATCATCAAGAAGGAGACAGGGGAAGTCAATGATTTTGCCACGCATATTTGGACCGGAGCACGTGGGGGAGCTATCCTCTCCCCGTGCCGCAGATGGAAGCCATCATCGGGCTCGAAGTCCACGCGCAGATGAATACGAAGACGAAAATGTTCTGCGGATGCGACAATGATGCCTTTGGTAAGCCGCCGAATGTGACTGTCTGTCCCATCTGCATGGGGCACCCGGGTACGCTCCCCGTGCCGAACAAGGAGGCGGTTGCAAAAGCAGTGAAAGCCGCACTCGCCATCCGCTGCACCATCGCCCCTGCCTGCCACTTCGACCGCAAGCACTACTTCTATCCGGATCTTCCCGCGGGATTCCAGATCTCGCAGTACGACTTCCCGCTCGCGAAGGGCGGGCTCGTGGAGTACGACATCACCGATGCCTCGGGGAAGCCCGTCGCGGAGCGGCAGTGCCGCATCACGCGGCTCCACATGGAGAATGATGCCGGGAAGCTGACCCACCGCGGCGATCGCACGCTCTGCGACTACAACCGCGCCGGCACGCCGCTCATGGAGATCGTCACGGAGCCGGACCTCCGCTCCGCCGAGGATGCCGTGGCCTTCGCGCAGGAGCTCCGGCGCATCCTCATCGCCGTCGGCGCGAGCGACGCGGACATGTTCAAGGGCATGATGCGCTTCGACGCGTCGATCTCACTCCGGGAGAAAGGAACGACCAAGCTGAATCCGCGGAGCGAGATCAAGAACCTGAACTCTTTCAAGGCACTGGAGAAGGCCCTGCAGTACGAGGAGAAGAGGCTCGCGAAGCTCTGGGAGAAGGAGGGCGGGCCACTGAAGAACGACATCACCGTGGGCTGGCTCGACGAGGAGGAGAAGACCCGCATGCTCCGCGACAAGGAGACTGCGGATGACTACCGCTACTTCCCGGAGCCGGACATCCCCCCGCTGCAGTTTGACGCGAAGGAGATTGAGGCAGTCCGCAAGGCGCTGCCGCCGCTCCCGCGGGAGGAGAAGAAGAAACTCGCCTCATTGGGCCTGACCGAAGCCGAGGCATTGCAGCTCAACGATGATCCGGAACTGATGCAGCGCTTCTCCGCCGTCTACCAGAAGACCAAGGACGCCAAGCGCGCTTCCTCCATCGTGATCACACAGCTCAAGGGCTTCCTCGGCGCACAGGGAAAGCAGGTGAGCGATGGCCCGGGCGTCCCGGACCTCCTGAAGCTTGTCGAGGTCATCGACTCCGGAAGCATCTCGGCCAATGCTGGAAAGGAAGTGCTCGAGTCGATGGTGGAAACAGGAAAAGCACCAGACACCATCATTGCGGAGAAAGGCATGAAGCAAATCTCGGATGACTCCGCCATCGAGGCGCTGGTGGACAAGGCCATCGCCGCGAATCCCCAAGCCATTGAATCATTCAGGAAAGGCAAGTCCGCCGCCCTCGGAGCGATTGTCGGATGGGTGATGAAGGAATCCAGAGGGCAGGCAAACCCTGCGAAAGTGAATGAATTCTTGATGAAAAAAATCAAATAACCGCGCGAAACATTGGGTCTCGCGGGTCCCAATGTTGGAGCGCCACCTTTAAGGGAAGGGTGAGCCCGCGAGAGGGACACCGTAGGTGGCCCTTTCGCGATTACACTTTCTTCATATATGCACCAGTCTCCGTATTCACCTTGATGCGATCCCCCTCCGCGATGAACAGCGGCACATTGACCGTGAGTCCGCTCTCCAACTTCGCCGGTTTGGTACCGCCCGTGGCGGTGTCCCCGCGCACGCCGGGCATGGTCTCCACCACCTTCAGATCCACCGTGGAGGGCAGCTGAACCCCGATCGGCTTCTCGCCGAACATGAGCGCATCCACTTCCCCGCCTTCCACGAGGTACTGCACGGCATCCCCCAGCATCTCCGTGGTGAGCGGGAACTGGTCATAACTCTGCGCATCCATGAAGGTATAGCTCGTGCCGTCGTTGTAGAGGTACTGCACGCGCCGGTAGCCCACATCCGCGGGTTCCACCTGCTCGCTCCCCTGGAAATTCCTCGCCACCACGGCCCCCGTGAGGAGGTTCTTCAATTTGCACTGCATATTCGCTTTGCTCTGGCTCTTCCTGCCAAATTGCGAGGAGACGATGAGATAGGGAATCCCATCCAGTTGAACAGCACGGCCAGGTTTGAGCTCGGTAATCTCGTACATAGACGCTGCAGTGTGGCTGAACGGGCAAGCAGGCGTCAAGAAAACGCAGGAAGAAAAATATAAGCTATAAGCAATCTGCTTCATGCTTAGAACTCAAAGCTTATAGCCCATAGCTCACAGCAATATCTATCGCTCCGCCGCCTTCTGCCACTGCAGCCTGATCATTTCCTGCTGCACGCGCTCCGGGAAATTCTCGGGGCCCTCGGGAAGCACGAAGTACAGGCGCCGGAGGATGCGCCCCTGATCGGGAAGTCCCTGCAGCGCTGCAAGCTCCCGCAGGAATTGATTGATGCGCGGCTGCTGCAGGTGGTAGACGAAGATGCGCTCCTTGATCCCCGCGACGATCCCCATAACATCCGACTCGCTGAGAGTCGGGGGACCAGACTCTTCAGACGGCAAGTAGGCAGATACCGCCGTCAGCAGCGTGGGGTCGAGATCGGCAGTCTTTCCCTCTACAGATTGCTCTGCGAGCGTCGTCGCGAGTTCCCCGAGAGCGGCCATCGTCTCCTTACGCACGGCAGGACTCAGGGTAGACCCCGACTCGCTGAGCAGCGCCAGCTGCGGCTGGAGCTCCTCCCATGTCTGCTGGAGACCGCTCACCTTCCCCTCCTCCACTGCCTGCGTGAGAGCGGCGAGCGTATCGAGGAGGAGACCTCCCTGCACATCGCCCTCCGGCACCACATCGTTGGAGAGTGTCGTACTCGTCTCCAAGACAACTTTCTTGAGTGCATAACCTGCATCACCCGGCAACGCCGCAGAAATCTCCGCCGTGGTCTCTACCACCGCCTGTTGCAGGAGGAATTGGGCGAGTGTCCCGTCGCCGGAACCCGTCGCCAGAGCGATGAGCGTGGTGCGATACTCCTCGAGCGACACCGAAACGGCGTCGGTTTCCCCTTCTTTGATGAGTGCTGCGGCTTCCGTGAGGCGCTGGTCCGCGTACTGGAGCTTCTTCTGGATGCGTGCCTCCTCGCCGAACGTGAGGAAGACATCCATCGCCTCCGCCGCACGTTTTACAGGATAGAGCGTGGACGTGGGGAGGATCCCCGCACGAGCCGCCAGCTTCTCCTGCTGCAGCTGGGCAATCTCCTGGCGGTGCACGGCGTCACGCCCGAGGTTGTCCTCCACCCACTCCTCCCCGAAGCGTGCTTCGGGGATCTTCTTCGTCATGAGTACGCTGTTCTCCCTGAGCTGCATCCGCTCTCCTGAGACAAGCACTGCCTCTTCATCACCACGCGCCACCCGCGCCCGCCGGTCGAAGACTTCCACTGTGACCGTCTCCTCATCCGAGGAAATGGAGACGCTCCCCTCATTCACTGTCACGGAATCATCACTCGTCGAGACAGTGATGCCGCGGAGATGGGAAGGCACGAGCCCCTGCACCCAGAGACGACCAAGGAAGAGCTTGAGCGTCGGCACGAGCTCGGATGCGGGCTCGAGGCGATCGGACGCATCGAGAAGCTGCACGATTGTATTGGCATCCAGTCGCACCACGCCGTCATCCCCGAGGATGATGCTTGCCTGCCCGTCGAGGGTCTTGATGCGCATCCCCGCCTCCAACTTGAGCTCCTCCGTGAGCGGCTGCCAGAGATTCTCCATGAGGACGTAAACTTCCCCCTGCGTCGGCGCGAGCGTCACCTGCATCTCCGCCGCGATGCGCGGGGAGAGGAAGAGACGCGGACTCAGCTGCACCATGAAGGCGAGGAGGACGAACGCCGCCACCCACTTCATGCCACGGTAGACGAACGAGGACTCGCGCGGAGCGGGAACCAGCTGGGGCGCGAACCGCTGCCAGAGGAAGGTGCGGAGTTCCGCAGGCGGCGTGAGAATCGAGCGCACCTGATCGAAGAACGCCGAGGCCCGCTGTGTGCCAATGGACCGAAGTACGCGTGCCCAGACCGTCTCCTGCACACCCGGTACGGGGGTGAGGACATCGTGAACGACCTGCAGCGCCTCCGGCGTGCCGATCCGCGCCTGCAGACGCGCACGGATACGGTCGTGCCGCTCCCGGGAGGGAGTGAGCGAGGTGCCGAGGGTTTGGAGGAGATCTTCGGGGAGCATGCCTGCGACTGGTAAAACGGAGAATAGTGGCCTCTGTTACGCCTTTTTGCCGACTTCCGGCGGGAGGAGCAACTCGAGCTTCTTGAGGGCCCGGAACTTCAGAATCCGCACGGCCCCCTCACTCATTTTCAGGGTCTGGGCGATCTCGCCATGGGAGAGATCCGCCATGAAGGAGAGGAGGAGAATATCGCGGTAGCGGCGCGGCAACTGATCCATGGCCGCGCGCACCACACGAAGCAAATCCTTGTGATTCATCTTCGTTTCGGCACGATTCAGATCATCGGGATCATGGAGTTCTTCGGGCACCTCCACGATATCCTGGCTCCTGCGGTAGGTATCGATCACTTCATAGCGCGCAATGCGGAAGAGCCACGCGCCGAACGGGATGCCCTTGCGCTCCTGATACGTATGGAGCTTCTCCCACACCTTCACGAACACATCGGAGACGATATCCTCCGCGATGTCCGCCGAGGCACGAAACGCGGCGTAGCGGTACACCTGCGGGAAGAAAAAATCGTAGATCCGCGCGAACGCTTCCGTGTCGCCCTCCTGCGCCTTGCGCACGAGAACCTGCAATTCCGCCTCTGGAAGCACCGGGGAAACCATGATGAGCGAGAAGTATATCTGAAGCAGGAGCTTGCAACTTCAATTCCCCCTTGAATCCTCAAGCTCAAATCTCCTGATAGGGAGAAAAAGTATCATTCACCCTCTTATAATCAATAACTTGTCGAAGGCGCGGGTCTCGCGGGTCCCGCGCCTGGAGGACTCCGCTCAAGGGAAAGGATGGCCCATGCCCGTTCGGCTTCGCTCAGGGCACCCCGAGCGTAGTCGAGGGGTGGAAGGAAAACCGTGAGGTTTGCCTTCCATGAATTTATTCCCACTCAATGGTGGCTGGTGGCTTGCTGGTGAGATCAAGGAAGACCATATCGATCCCCTTGATCTTCAGAATCCGTTCGGTCATCCGCCGGAGAACCTCTTCCGGAAGGGGTACGGCATTCGCCGTCATGGCATCCACCGATTCGATGGGACGCAGGACGACGGATGCGCCGCCCTCCCGGGTCCCGAACGGCAGGAGGACGACAGGGAACTGCCAGATTTTCTCGTAGAGTCCCGCGCGACGCATCTCTTCCATGACGAGGATGTCGGCCTCGCGGAGGAGGTCCGCACGCTCCCGCGTGATGTACCCGGGAGTGAAGACAAACGCCGGCGCTTTTTGGTGCGACGTGCAGAGGAGCACGCGATTGATCGTCGAGGTGGTATTCGGGACCTCCGTCGCCAGATGCTGCAAGGCATCCGTCACAATGCAGGGCTCATCGGTGAAGAGCGCGAGTGCGTGCCGGTACGTCCGCCCGTCGCCCTGCACCCCCACACTGCGCACCGGGAGCACGGCCGAGGCATACGGGATCTTCAATGCCGGTGCGGCAATGCGGTCCTCTCCGTTGGCGCAGAGAATCCGCACCCCCAAGCCCGGCCCCGGGAAGGGATGCCGCCAGACGAGATCGTGCGGAAGCCCCAGCTCCTCGCCGAGCCGGCGCACCTCGTCCTTGTAGAGATCCTTGAGCGGCTCGATGAGGAGCCCCTTTTCGATGAGATCCTGCACCGCCTGCACGCGGTTGTGGTGCGTCTTGATGTGATCCGCATGCTTCGTGCCTTTCGTCTCGATCCTGTCGGGATAAATCGTACCCTGTCCGAGCATCCACCCCTCCTCCGCGGAGAGCCCCATCTCCGCACTCACGCGCCGCTGCACCGTGAGGAAGGTCTCCCCGATCGCGCGGCGCTTCTCCTCCGGGTCCACCACGCCCCTGAGCGCGGCGAAGAATTCCTCCGAGGCATCTTCGATACGAAGATTGGTGATTTTGAGTTTTTGGAATGCGGCCCGGATCTCGGCGATCTCGCCCTTGCGCATGAGACCGGTATCCACGAGGAGTCCGTGCACGCGCTCCTGCCCCAAAACTTCATTGAGGAGAGTGAATGCAACGGTGGAATCCACACCGCCGGACACGAGCATGAAGACCTTGCGCTCCCCGACCTCCGCAACGATCTCCCTGCGAATCTGCCGCGCGGAGCTCTCCACCGACCATGGAGAGGCATCGCAGAGGGAGACGAAGGAGCGGAGGATCTGCTCGCCGCATTCGGTGTGCGTCACTTCGGGATGGAACTGCACGGCGAAGAACTTGCGCGCCTCATCCGCCCACGCCGCGTGGGCGCAGGAGGAGGACGTCGCGATACGCCGGGCCCCCGCAGGCAGGAACCGCGCCTCGTCCCCATGGGACATCCAGACGGAGAAGCGCTGCGGGCACCCTGCGAGGAGCAGGCCGCCCCCTCCATCCTTCTCGATGATCGCGTGCCCATACTCCTTCACCTTCCCCTGCTTTACGGACCCGCCGAGCGTCTGCGTCATCCACTGAAGGCCGTAGCAGATCCCGAGGATGGGGAGCGAGAGCTCGAAGATGCGCCGGTCGGCCTGTGGGCTGCCGGGATCGTAGACGCTCTGCGGCCCGCCCGAGAGGATGATGCCCGCCGCGTGCTGGAGGTCGCTCGCCGGCGTCTCCGCGAGGCGGACCTCCGCGGAGAAACCCATCCGCCGGACGCGGCTCGCGATGAGGTGCGCGTACTGTCCGCCGAAGTCGAGGACAACGATGGGGCGCCGGAGCTGTACCGCCTCTTCCATGGAAACAGGATATCGTTTGGCCGGAAGTTGACAACAGAAAGCACCAAGGGGAGGATTCCCCCTCCTATGCCAGAGACACTCTCCCCCTCGGAAAAATTCGAGCTGGTTCGTCACGGCCGCGAAGAGCTCCAGCTCACGGAAACCATCTTGAAGCGCGCTCTCGGCAAGCTCGCAGCGCGACACGCGAGAAAAAAGCCGGAAGCGCCCCCCGCAGCAACTGCTGCTAACGAAGAGGCAGGTGCTGAAGCGGCAGCTCTGGAAGTCTTGGGTGAGCCAGAGACTGACGGGGATGTCTCCAATAGATTGAAACGACTGCAGCATGACCTTCATCTGACAATGGACGGCGTGATTGCCGTCCCCTTCTCCCGTGTCAGAGTGAACGCGGATCCGGCGGCGAAAACTCTCCCGCGCGAGGAGGATATCGCCGAATCCATGGCCGTTCTCCGGCCGCTCTACGAGGCTTCTGCAGGCACGCAGGCAGAGACACTTCTCGACAATATTGCTCATCTCCATGCGGGATACGTGCGCGCAGTCCGGAACCGTCTCGACCGTCTTGATGCGATTGAACAGGAACTCACCGAAGAAACAACAGGTGCCAAGCAGGAAAAGGAACCGGCAGCAAAGTCCGCTGAGCCTGCCCGTGCTTCAACCACGCGCACAGACACGCCGGCTCCGAAATCAGCCACCAGCAAGCCTGCGGCACACCCGGACGGAGACAGGCAACCGCAGCGTGCCCCTGTAACGGGGAAAGTTCCTGCAAAAGCTCCCACAAAGAAAGCTGCACCTGTGAAAAAACAACCGGCTCCCGCTGGCACTGCAGAAACCGCAGTCGGAGACAGCGGCGTGATCCCGTTCGAGCCCGTCGACGATGCTGTCGGCGAAGAAGCTGGGGAACCCGATCAGCCCGCAGGAGCAGTAACCCTCGAACAGATGAGACTCACCGACGCAGATATGATTGCGAAACCGAGAGGGAAAGGCCACTGAGCACCCAGAGTGAATACGCCACGGCGCTATCCTCCCACGCATGGAGGAAGAGCGCGGCGACGGCGATGCCGAGGAAGGAGAGGAAGACGGGGGGTGAGAGCGGCTGCCGCGAGCGCGCGAGCGCCGTGAGCATGACCATTGTGAGGGCGAGGAAGAGGGCGAACCCGACGATGCCGGCCTCCACACCCATCTGCACATACCAGTTTTCGGGAAGATTCGGGCACACGCACTCCCGGTCCGCCGGCTGCACCTTCACGCCGCCCACGAACACGCAGAGATCGGGGATATTCTTCGCCCACGCGGGATCATCCTGCGCGCGGAGGAAGACGCAGGTGTCGCGCAGGTGGGTGCTCGCGGGGCCTGCCATGCCCATCCCCTTCCCGAGCGGACTCTTCAGTACTTCCTGCATGGCGAGGATCGGCCGCGTGAGATGCCCGCGCGTGGAACCGAGTCGCCAGAAAACCTTCGGGAAGAGGAGCACGAGCACAATGCCGGCGACGAGTGTGACGCCGAGGAAGGAGAGGAATGCGCGCTTGGCGACTCTTGGCGGGAGACCGATCCTCAGCGCAATCAGCGTCGCGAGGAACGCGCCGATGAACGCGCTGCGGGAGAAAGACAGGAGGAGTGCAAGACCGATGATCCCGAGGGGCAGGAGGAACAGTGCCTTCCGTTCCTTCAGGAACCGCACGAGCGCGATGTTCCATGGGAGGAGGAGCCAGAGCCCGAGCTGGTTGGGGCCGCTCATCGTCGACTGAATGCGTCGCAAGCTCGTGTCGCCGATCTGCTGGAATGCCGCGAGGGGCGTATCGGCGAAGTAGAGGGAATGGACGGGCGAGTACCCAAGCCAGAAGAAGAACTTCTGCGGGAGGAGGAAGCTCACGACCCCGTACGCCGCCACGACGCAGCCGATGACGAGTAGCACGCGACCAAGGAGAGACTGGAAAGCGGCGGACCACGGCGCGCGGCGCACCACGAGGAAGGCAGCCAGAGGAAGGAAGTCGTACTTGAAGCCGAAGAGCGTGGTCTTCACGTCCACCCGCACCGCGGCCGTCACGGCGAACGAGAGGAGGAGAAGACCGATGATCAACCCGTCGATGAGATCGACACGCCAGAAATTTCTCCCGCGCACTCCCTCAAGGAGGGCAAGCAGCAGGATGAGCCCGAGCAGGGCCTCCTTCCACAGCGCCAGGATCGCGAGCGGCGCGTGTCCGGGACCGAGCAGGAGCTTCGTCCCCGCCGTCACGAGGAGCGCGTGGAACGGGAGGACGGCAAGGAGGAGGAGTGTGAGCCGTTCGCGGAGTCGCTGCGTCATAAAAAAGTGCGGATGCTCTGGAATTCACATCTTCAGGCGCGATTCTTCGTCACGGAAGACCTCCCCGCCCTTCAGGACTTTCTCCACGGCATCGATGCACTGCGCACTCACGTTCTTCCCGTAGATCTTCGGCGCTCCGCGCATGTCCTTGTTGTCCCACGCGAACTCGATGAGCGCCTTCACCACCTTCGCATCTGTGGGCGGGGCGATGAGGTTGCCTCCGGCCATGGCCGACTCGCTCCGGTCGGACCCGAAGCGGAGCGTGACGCACGGCACGCCGAGCGCATTCATCTCCTCCTGCATGGAACCGCTGTCCGTCGCGCACACCGCAGCCTTCGTCATAGCGGCGATCACGTCCACGTACTCCGGCCACACGGGCGAGAAGACGAAGTTCTTGTGCTTCTTCGCCAGTGCCTCCACCTCCTTCCGGAGCCCGAGTCGCTCGAAGGCACGCTCCGTCTGGATCATCGATATGAGGAGGACTTTCCGCCCGTCCTTCACGAGGGCGACCAGGGCATCGTAGAGGGCACGGAAGCGGCGGTCCGACCCGCAGTTCTCCCGCCGGTGAATGCAGAAGCGCACGAAGTCGCCGTCCGCGAGGACGGGGAAGCGCTCAAAGACGGAGGATTGCCCGATCCGCGCGAGCGCCTCCTCCGTGGCATCCACCACGGAGTTGCCCACTACGAAGACACGATCCTCCGGAAACCCCTCCGCCTGCAGGAACTCCCGATCCAGCTCCACCGGAGCCAGATGCACGCCCGTCGCACACTCGCTGCAGCGCGTGTTGAACTGCTCGGGGTAGGGCTCCAGGCTCCCGCGCTTCCAGTTCTTCCGATCCAGGAGGAATGTCCTCCACTCCGCACAATTTCCCCCTTCCCACGCCCTACGCCCTACGCCCCACCCCCGGTAATCCGGCGTTAACGTCCGTATCCCCGCCTCCACGTGCACCGACGCGAACCCGTGGCAGAACCCCGCGTTACTCGCCGCCATCGCCGTGGTCGTGTCGCCGTGGACGTACGGGATCACGACTTTGCCGGCCTTCTTGAGCTCACTAATGACAGAACCCAGCCTTCCGATGATCTGACTCACGATCTCGTGCATCTCCCCGCGCACGTTCAGGTTGAAGTCCGGCTCCACGCCGAATTCCTTCAGCATCCCGCCGCTCAGGTTCTCGCTATAGTGCTGGCCGGTGTGCCCGAGTACTGCAAGGTGCCCGCGCTTCTTGAGCTCGCGGTAGAGGGGGATCTGCTTGATGATATCCGGCTTCGTCGCAATGAGGATGAGGTGCACATGCCGGTTCGGCATGCCTGAGATTTCCTCGAAGAATCGCGGTGAGCGGAAGGTGACCTCTTTCATGAGACGCAGATGCCCTCAGGATAGCTTGCATGAAGGCACAGTGAAACTATTATTTCTCCCCCTCCCTTCTCTCATGGGCATCCGCGTCCCACCCGCCACCACCAAGCATCCCGATGTCGCCACACTCATTGCGACGCGCGATGCGCACAATGAGAGACTTGCACGACAGGTACGAGCCTGCGTCGAGCTTCCGAGTCTCGAACTCTACGATCGATTCCGAGCGCTCCTCGGGAGTACGGCGAACCTGACGATCAACATGCCCCTTCCCACGGAGCAGGTTCCCGATTCACAGAAGGGTCGAACCACCATCCACGTGAACGCTGATACAGCACAAGAAATAGAAGCTGCTGCCGCACAGGTACAGGGGAAGGTCCTCTCCCTGACAGAGCCAATGGCCGCGTGAGATCCAGCCAGCTTGCTATGCACCCTTTCCGCGCAGAGAAAGGAGATTTTTGGACCCCTGAAAAAGCGGCAGACAACTTCACAAAACACCTTGCGCTCCCCATGCAAAGGGATAGCTTTTTCCCCTATGGAAAACACCATTCACTACGCCAGGATTCTTCCCGAAAAAGTCGGATGTTCGCACAAAGGGAAAGAATGCGGCCAACACCATGACTGTGATCGCATCTGTGGAACAATACTGAGGAAGACTCAAGAGGCGCTCGTAGGTGATGGACGCCTTGTCGATATCAATCTTGCGACAAGGACTATCTCTGTGCAATCACCGGCAAGCCGAGCGGAAGGAACGCTCGCCGTACTCGAGAGTGACCCCATCCTCAAGGTCGGCACCGCACATGCGGCAGGGGAACGCCCCCTTTCAAGCAGGGAAGCGGGACCGGATGCGAGCGGCGTGGAACCGGAGCACACTTCCCGGAAGGAATCAGGCTACGTAGGAACCGGAAGAAGCGCCCACCGCGTAGACCAGCTCACATGCTGAAAATCGGCTGAAGACATCCGCCGCTCTCCTGCTACTTGCCTCCCTCCTGCATTTCCTTCGGAACCGGTAATCCCATGATGGTGAGGCAGATCGGAGCGATGTCCTTGATGCCCGTGAACGTGGCCAGTGCCTTCGAGGAGGCATAGGCGGATGAGTGGACGAAGGTCTGCACGGGATTCTTCGAGTGACTCGGACAGATGGTCGTCGTGCCCGGGTAGTACTTTTCTTCGGCATTCCCGTGATCGGACGTGACGATCCAGTCATAGCCCGCCTGCTCGAGTGCGGGGAGCAGTCTTCCAAGCTGGCGATCCACGGCTTCGCAGGCGAGCACCTCCGCGTCAAGTTTCCCGCCGTGCCCCACGAGATCAGGATTGGCGTAGTTCGCCGCGATGAAATCGTGCTTCTTCTGCTTCACCTGCTCGATGAGCCGGTCGGTGAGCTCCTTCGCGCTCATGGCGGGAGTATCCGCATAGTTGGGCACCTTCGGGGATTCGACGAGAATGCGGTCCTCGCCGGGAAACGGCTCGTGCACCTGCGCGTTGAAGAAGAAGGTAAGGTGCGGCATCTTGTCCGTCTCCGCGATCCTGAGCTGCTTCAAGCCGGCCTTCGACACCACCTCCCCCAGCGTGTTCTCCACCTTCCCGGGAGGGTACGCGACCGGCAGATGATTGGAGTACGGCCCCATGCAGACGACATCCGCGACGCGCACCGGCCGCTCGAAGGCCTGAAAATCCTCATCCGCGAGGGCGGAGACGATCTGCGCCATGCGATCGGCGCGGAAATTGGTGCAGAGGACGACATCTTTCGGACCGATGGCTTTAAAAGCAGACGTCTTCAGGGGGCGAATGTAGTAGTCCGTCTTCTGCTTGTCCGGCGCCTTGGCATACCACGCCTGCGCCCCCGCGCAGACATCGGCACAGACTTCCCCTTCCCCCTTCACAAGAAGATCGTAAGCCACCTTCGTACGCGTGGCGAACTGACGATCACGATCCATGGCGTAGTACCTGCCGACGAGGGAGGCCACCTTCGCGAAGGGGTACTTCTTCAGCTCCTC
>JAEAMF010001420.1_pt1 | contig 17374 bp, 13 predicted proteins | sample 8958721 | NCBI WGS metagenome assembly JAEAMF01 (sample SAMN16933255, study PRJNA681124) | bioreactor sludge metagenome | isolation source: anaerobic bioreactor treating anionic surfactant - SDBS | place: India: Bengaluru | collected 2019-02-28
TTTCATAAGGTCATCCCGTATGTGTTGAGATCTTCCAATTAGGTGGGGAGATTAAACAGGGCCTGCACCACGAACATATGTTGTTTCAAAATCATGCCCATACTACCATGTGCTTACGAATAGGCCCTAAAGTATGCTTAATGTCAAATGAAATTGTTGCGAAAAAAGAAGATTGCCCCCTGATTCTCGGAATTGCCGACCGCTCATTTTCAGGAAGGCTTCAGTATGCGGCACCGATGATAAAATTGGTGGCCCAGCCTTCGTGTGTTTCATCCAGGTTCGTTATTATTCCGGCTTTTACCAGTACAAAAAAGAGCGGATCGCCCCCAAATTGCTTCTAATTGGCTGAATTTTCATTTCTGTAAATCACCTTGACAACCCAAACCGCTTTTCATAACCTGAGAACATATAAAAGCAGATTCTTATCAGCCCAACCCACAACTTTAACCGAACAGAAAGGCAACCCGATGACACTCTTATGGATCATCATTGTGGCGGCGGCGATCATTGCCGGGGTGGCAGTCTCGATCTACAACAAATTGGTCCGGATGCGCAACACGGTGCGGTCGTCATGGTCGGACATCGACGTGCAACTGAAGAAACGATATGACCTCGTGCCGAACATTGTCGAGGCCGTCAAGGGTTATGCGAGTCACGAGAGGTCTCTATTCGAAAAGGTGACCGAGGCGCGGTCTCGGGCGATCCATGCGACGGGGCCCGTCGAGACGGCAAAGGCCGAAAACTTGTTGAGGGATTCGCTGAAGAGCCTGTTTGCCGTGGCCGAGGCCTATCCCGATCTGAAGGCGAATCAGAACTTCCTGCAACTGCAGACCCAGCTCAAGGAGATTGAGGACAATATCGAATCCGCGCGGCGATATTACAACGCGGTGACCCGGGATTACAATACGGCGATCGAGCAGTTCCCTTCCAACCTGGTTGCCTCGCAGTTCAAATTCGAGAGGAGCGAATTTTTCGAACTCGAAACGCCGGACGTCGAGCGCAAAGCGGTCAAGGTCAGTTTCTGACGAGAGGCGAGATCATGATCACGGCGCCCGGATGGAAGTTGAATTGTGCAAGCAGGATTCAAGCAACGCTTGTTCGCATCTTGCTCGCCGTTGTTCTGATCTTCGTTGTCGTGGGTCCGGATGCGGCCGTGGCGGCAACGGAAACCATTCTGTCGTTCGCAAGCGAGATTACCGTCAATGCAGACGCGAGTCTGCATGTGACGGAGACCATCAGAGTCGTCAGTACAGGCGATCAGATCAAGCGGGGGATCTACAGAGACTTTCCAACGACCTATAAGGATCATGCCGGAAACAAATACGTCGTCGGCTTTACGATCCTAAATGTTGCGCGGGACGGCCGGCCCGAGGCGTATCACACCGAAGACCTGTCCAACGGCGTCCGGATCTATATGGGCCGGAAAGAGCATCTGCTGACGCCAGGCGAGCATACCTTCACGTTGAGTTACCGGACCGACCGGCAGTTGGGCTTCTTTCGGGACCACGACGAGCTCTACTGGAACGTCACCGGAAACGGGTGGGTCTTCCCCATTGAAACGGCCTCCGCAAGGATTAATTTGCCCGCCGGCATCTCTGCCGACAAGGTGACTCTCGAGGGCTATACCGGACCGATGGGCGCCAAGGATCAAGACTTTTCCTCGGCTTTGACTCCGGACGGAAGGGCTGTTTTCAAAACGACGCGAAGATTGGCCGCCAACGAGGGACTCACGATTGTGGTCCTCTGGCCGAAGGGATTCGTGCAGGAGCCTTCCCCGGCCGATAAGACTTTCCATTTTCTGAAGGACAACCTGACCGCGCTGGTCGCCTTTGTCGGTCTGGTTGTTCTCCTTTTGTACTATGTGCTGGTATGGTTCAGGGCGGGGCGAGACCCGGCCCGGGGAACCATCATGCCGATCTACACCCCGCCCGACAACCTGTCCCCCGCGTCGATGAGGTTTATCGCCGAGATGAAATACGACGACAGGGCGTTTGCGGCGGCCGTGATCAACATGGCGGTGAAGGGGTTTCTTTCCATCAAAGAGAAGAACGGCAAATACACGCTTACGAAAATCGGCGGCGACTTGACCCGGCTTGGCGTCGAAGAGAAAAAAATTGCCGGTCATCTCTTTCAATCCCGTGACGTCATCGTTCTCGAACCGAAAAATCACGTCCACATTGCCGCCGCCAAAAATGCGCTGAAGACATCCCTGACCCTTTCGTTTGAAAAAACCCATTTCGTAACCAACCGGGGGGCGTTTATCACCGGAGTGGTGATATCCGCGGCGGTCATGGCGTTAAGCTTCCTTTCCATGCTCAAACAGCCCGATGTTCTTTTCCTTGGCGTTTGGCTTACGGGGTGGAGCATCGGGGTGGTCTTTCTCTCTTTAATGGTCGTGAAGCTTTGGCGTCAGGTATTTACGGGAGCACGGAAACTGGGGACAACCGTCGGCAGTCTCGGATCGGCGCTTGTCATGACCGGTTTTGCGCTGCCCTTCTGGGGCGCGGAAATCTTTGTCCTGGTCATTCTGGCCCGGAGCGCTCCGCCCCTCGTCGGTCTCATTGCGGTTGTGGTGATCCTGAACATGGCCTTCTATCATCTGCTCAAGGCCCCGACAATGCTCGGACGCCGGCTTCTTGACCGCATCGAAGGCTTCAAGATGTTTCTGGGCGCCACCGAGGGGGACCGTCTCCAGCGCATGGTTCCCGCAGACCGCACCCCCGAGCTTTACGAAAAGTACCTGCCGTATGCGCTTGCGCTGAATGTCGAGCAGGCTTGGACCGAGCAGTTCGCCGACGTGCTGTCGGCGTCCATGCAGACGGATGGCGGCGGCTACCGCCCCGGATGGTACTCAGGCGCCCTGTTTGATGGCGGACAAATCGGAAGTTTCGCCGGCAATGTGGGGAATGCCCTGAGCAGCGCCATCTCCTCCTCTGCAACCGCACCGGGATCAAGATCGGGAGGAAGCAGCGGAGGAGGCGGTGGAGGTTCGTCGGGCGGCGGCGGAGGAGGCGGGGGCGGCGGCGGTTGGTAGAATCCCGGCCATCCTCCTTTGTGAAGACTACCGCGCAGGCTGGATGACGACGAAATGAGCCCTTCGGTTCTTGGCCAGGGCCGCCTCGTCATGTCCGGGATCCAGAGGTTTCTCCTTGCCGTAGCTGATCGTTTTGATCCGCTCCTTTGAAACGCCCAGTTCTGTAAGGAATCTGGCCGCTTCATCGGCGCGCTTCTGGCCGAGCGCCAGGTTATATTCCGCGGTGCCCCGCGCGTCGCAATGCCCCTCGATGATGAGCTGATACCCCGTATGTTCAAGATAGGCCCGTGCGCCGGCCTTCAGGATCTCCTGATTCGCGGGATTGAGGGTGTACGAGTCGAAATCGAAATGGATGTCGGGAATTTGAAGTCCCTTCGGGATCGCCGCTTCGCTGCCTGCGGTTTCCCGCGTACCGGTTTTGGGCGTTTTTGCATCGATTGACCGATCTGTGAGTGTTTGTTCTCTCAACCCCTGACCGGTAAGCGTTTGCTCGTGCAGCGCGCTCCCCTTGGCGTCTTTATCGCCCGTCAAAGCCCTTTCCTGGGCCTGGCCCACGGCCTTCTGTTCCCCGGGGACCCATAGGTCACTCTTCACGGGGCTCCTTTTGCTGCAACCGGCAAACAATGCAACCCACAGAAACAAAACCATGAGAGCCACGCCTACCCAAAGCTGTTTTTTCGCCGCCATCTTTCGTCCTCCATCCATTGTCAGCGTTCATGATAACGAGATTATGCCTTCCGGATCCAACGCGTTAAGGTTTCTTTCCTCTTTTCACCGCCTGGTACCCCGTACGTCACCCATCCTTCCCGTTTCTCCAGTATACCAGACTGGTCCCCCTGATGCTTTCCAATCCCAGATTTTTTTCCCTTTCGATTTCTTCCAGCGCCTGGGTCACGCCTTCCCAGATCCCGTAATCATGCCAGATGACGACCCCATTTCGGCCGACCAGTTTCAGGGCGCGGTCCGTATCGGAAAGCGCGTAATCGTAAGCGTGCGACCCGTCGACAAAGACCAGCGAGCATGTCCCGTAATAAGGGGAGAAATCGAACGTTGCGGAGTCCCCCATGAATTGGGTGATCCGGGCAACGGCTTCGGGGTGATCCGTATGGTACTGTTTGTAGCGCATTCCCGGTTCCGGCTTTTCGACAAAGTATACCTCGCCATAGGACAATTCATACCGGGGTTTCGTCGTCGGGGGCAGATCCAGGGTGAAGATCCGGCAACCCCGCGGGGCGTTCAGGGCCAGATTCAGCGCCGTCCTGCCGTCGTAAGTGCCGATCTCGAAGATATTCGTCCCCTCGGGACAATTCGCGGCCATCTGGCCCAAAATGCCCAGTTCACTGATCCGGATGTTTCCGTATTCCTGGCGGTGCTCATACAGGCGAATGGATCTCGGCACGGTGCACCGCCTCCAGGACACAGACGGCAGGTGCGTTTCCTGCATGAACCGGTCTTTTTTCCCGCGCCGTCGCCGCCAAAAAATGCGCCAACCTTTGGACAGGGCGGAAAAAGGGAGATAGACGCCCGTGGAATAAATGCCGAGGTATTCTTCTTTGGTCATGCCACCCTTTCCTTCAGGTCCCGTCCCGCCGACATGACCGCTGCATAGGTCGGCTGAACCCCCAAATGGCCCGTTGATGCGGGCTGATTATAGAAAAAAGACGAACCCCGGGCAAGGAATAAAACAGCGAATCATACAGCGATGATACAATCATCGGGCAAAATGTGCCTTCTTGCGGAGTTTTTCTGATGAAGTTTTTATTTGACACGGGATATTTTCCTCCATATCCTCCGGCGCAAAAAGGGACATCCATGATTGGTCCGTATCGAGGAGGGGTGTTTCCATGTATCGTGATCTTTACGACAAAAAATTAACCACACCGGATAAGGCGGTGTCTTCCATCCGGAGCGGAAGCAGGATCATCCACGGCATGGCTTCAGCGGAGCCCCCGGCCCTGCTGGGGGCGATCGCAGAGCGGCTGAGGGCGGGTGATCTCAGGGGAATCGAGATCTACAGCCTTCTCCCGTGGCGTCACGCCGCAGACACCTATCTGGCGCCGGATTTGAGCGACTGCGTGACCCCTTTGACATGGTTCGTTTCGCCGGCAGACCGCAATTTTGTCCGTGTCGGACTGGACTACTACATCCCCAACCTGTTTCACCAGGTGCCTCGGCTGATTCGGGAGTTCATGGAGGTGGATGTCGTGGTAACCACCGTTTCCCCGATGGACAAAAACGGTTTTTTCACATTCGGCACGGTAAACGACTACATCTCGACGGCGGCCAGGTGCTGCAAAACCCTGATTGTGGAAGTAAACCCCAATATGCCGCGCGTGTTCGGCGATTCCCTGCTGCATGTGTCGGAAGTCGACGCCATTGTGGAAAACGAAGTGCCGTTGCTCGAGGCCGCAGCTGTCGAGCCGAAACCGGAGGCCGAGACCATCGGGCGCATCGTCGCCGCGGAGGTGCCGGACGGGGCGACGATCCAGGTGGGCTTCGGCGGCATTCCCAACGCGGTTTGCGGATACCTGGGCGATCGGAAAGACCTGGGCGTACACAGCGAACTCTTCTGCGCCGGTATTCTCCATCTCATCAAAAAAGGCGCGGTGACCGGACGCCGGAAGGCGTTCCATCCGCGCAAGCATGTTTTCACCAATGCCCTGGGAGATTCCGAGCTATACCGGTTCATCCACGACAACCCAAGCTGTGAAAGCTATCCGGTTTCTTATGTCAACGCTCCGGAAAATATCGGGAGACAGGACCATTTCATTTCCATCAACGCCACCATCGAAGTGGATCTGCTGGGGCAGTGTAATTCGGAGAGCATTGACGGCGCTCAGTTTTCGGGGACCGGAGGCCAACTCGATTTCGTCCGCGGGGCCTTCAACTCGAAAGGCGGAAAGTCCATCATCGCCTTCTACTCGACGGCGCATGACGGGACGATTTCCCGCATTGTTCCAAGGCTGAGAGCGGGCAGCATCGTTACCGTTCCGCGGATGGATACGCATCTCCTGGCCACGGAGTACGGCATCATCAATCTGAAGGGCAAGTCCACGCGCGACCGGGCCCTCGCCATCATCGGCATTGCGCATCCCCGCTTCAGAAACGATCTGCTGCGTGAAGCGGAAAACATGTTTCTTCTCTAATCCGTCATTGAGAGAAAGGACCCAACGCCTATGCTCATCCGATCCATGCGATGGTTTCTGTTCGAATCTTCAGACGGGATCGATGGGGAGACCCTCCGCGCATGTGATGAGCAATCGGTTTACGGGTGATCGAAAAGATATCCGACAGAGCGGATGCTGCGGAAAAAAACGGGGTTCTGGGGGTCTTCTTCGAAATACTTCCGCAGACGGACCAGGAAGATATCCACGGTCCGTGTGGCCGTCACGCCGGTATAACCCCATCCGACCTCCAGCAGGGTTTTGCGGGCCAGGGGTTTCCCGCGGTGTTCAATGAAAAGCCGGAGCAGTTTCACCTCCTGCTCCGTCAGATGGATGATTCCGTGTCGGGTCTCTGCCGTCATCGTGGTAAAGTCAAGGGTATTGCCTCCAAAAACGTATCGTTGTAGCGCCGCCGGTTCCAAGGCGCCGGCAGCGGAAGTTTCATGGTTCCATCGGGAACGGGTCAGCAGGCGTTCAACCCTCAGCAGAAATTCCGCCAGGTTAAAAGGCTTGGCGAGATAATCATCGACGCCGCAGGAAAAGGCCTGGATCCGGTCATCGGGCGCCCCCTTGGCTGAAAGGATCAGAACGGGCAGCCGCTCGTCGGACCCCTTCCCCACGCCTTCACTGTCGGCGACCACCTTTCCCCGATGAAGCCTGGCGATCTGTTGAACCAGGTAGAGGCCGATCCCGCTTCCCCCCGCGGGTACAGCGTCCTGTTGCGGAGCCTGATGGAACTTGCGGAAAATCCGCTTGAGTTCCGTCCGGGGAATGCCGATCCCGTTGTCCCTGAAGCGGATCAGCAGTGATGAGGGGTTCCGTTCAAAGGTGATGTCGATCTGCGGCCTCCCGGAAGAGTTGTATTTGCGGGCATTGATCAGGACATTCATCAGGAGAATTTCGAAGAGGGAGGTGATTACAGGGTAGATCAGGGGGTTTCCCGTGGGCCGGTGCACCCGGATGTCGCAGTCATGGAAAATATGCCGGTTTTCGTCGATGAACCGGTCGATCGTCTCCGCAAGATCGACCGGTTCGGGCTTTCCCTCCTGCAGCCGGCTTTCGATTCTGGCAAGATTCAGAATGCTGTTGATATTGGTGGAGAGGCGTTCGACATCCTGGATCATGAACCCGATGTATTTGAGCCGCTCCTCCCGGGGCAACTCATGTTTCTTGAAGGTTTCGAGATAGAGTTTCAGTGAAGTGACGGGCGTCTTGAGCTCGTGGGTGAAGTTGTTGATGAAGCTGTGCTGGAGGCGATAGAGCTGGAATGTCTTCAGATTGTAGATAAAGATGATGAGCAGTCCTGCCAGGATAACGCCGACCAGCAGCGACAGGATCAGGATCACCACCCAGGTCCGCGCCTCGAAGAACTGATTCGCATCGAGCTGGTAACGCCGGATCACGGTGTTCAGGTTTTCGCTGACGCCCACGTACCAGTAAATGTACAGAAAAAGCGAGATCGCCAACGTGACGATGGACAGGACGAAGACAAAGACCGGGTGAATGTACCATTTTGCCTGTTTCATGGGTCAAATCGGTTTCCAGCCGTTCGATTGTAAAAGTATTGTAAAAAAGCGATTTACCGCTTCACAGCCACCCCAACATCGATTAACGTGCCGCACAACGACCACAACGGTCCTCATTACATTCCCTTTAGGAGAATCCGATGCCAACGATTCATCAACCGGTCCATCCCCTTGGAAAACGCGCCCGCGTCCTGCTGACCAGCGTATTCGGGCCCTACTCCCGCGATGACGAGTACGGCAGCCGAAAAATCAATCCGATGGAACTCTATCAGAATCAGGTGACCCGCGTCCAGGGTGGATTCTCGATCCGGATGTTTCATCGCTCTTTCGGATTGATGATGATCCAGAACAACCTGGATGCCCCCTGCACCCTGCTGGATTTTCCCACCCTGGAAGGTTTTACGGCGCAAATAACGGAGAACCGTTACGACGTGATCGGGATCAGCGCCATCGTGCCGAACATCGGCAAGGTCCGGGAGATGTGTCGGCTGATCCGGCAGCATCAATCGGGCGCCGTGATCGTCATCGGCGGCCATATCGCCAACAAGGAGGGGCTCCCTGAACGGATCGACGCGGACCACATCGTGCGCGGGGAGGGGATCCGCTGGTTTCAGCGCTATTTGGGTCAGGACGATCAGGGGCCGATCCGGCATCCCCTGGCCATTTCAGGATTCGGCGCAAGGACGATGGGAATCGATCTCGGCAGCCGCCCCGGCGATACCGCGGCGATTCTGATTCCTTCGGTCGGCTGCCCGATGGGATGCAACTTCTGCTCAACCTCCGCCCTTTTCGGCGGCAAAGGGAATTTTATCAATTTCTACGAAACGGGAGACGAGCTCTTCGCAGTGATGTGCGAGATGGAGCAAAAACTCAAGGTCCGGTCCTTTTTCACACTGGACGAGAATTTCCTGCTCCACAAGAAGCGGGCGCTCAGACTTTTGGAACTGATGGAGGCCCATGCGAAAAGCTGGGCTATTTATGTCTTCAGCTCCGCGCGCGTCCTGCAATCCTATACGATCGATCAACTCGTCAGACTGGGAATCGGCTGGGTCTGGATGGGTCTGGAAGGGGAGGAGAGCGCCTACGACAAGCTTCGGGGGGTGGATACGCGGGCGCTTGTCAAGCTGCTGCAGGACCACGGCATCCGCGTTCTGGGGTCATCGATCATCGGTCTGGAAAACCACAGGCCGGACAACATGGACGCGATGATCGATTATGCGGTCAGCCACGATACGGTATTCCACCAGTTTATGCTCTACACGCCCATTCCGGGAACGCCGCTGTACGAAGAGCACCGGCGGGACGGGTCGCTTCTTCCGGAGGCGGAATTTCCCGCTGCCGATGCGCACGGGCAGTATCGCTTCAATTACCGCCACCCGCATATCCGTGACGGACGGGAGGAACAGTATCTGCTGGATGCCTTCCGGCGGGATTTTGCGATCAACGGTCCGAGTCTGCTCCGGATGATCCGTGTCCTGCTGAACGGCTGGCGGATGTACCGGGACGATCCCCGACCTCATGTCCGCAAAAGGGTCGCCTGGGAGTCTCTTCCGTTGAAGTCGATGTATGCCGGCGCCGTCTGGGCCATGCGGAAATGGTATCAAAACGATGCTCGACTCCGGGAAAAAGCCGATCGCCTGCTTCAGGACATCTGCGATGCCTTCGGCTGGAAAACGCGCATCGCCGCGCGGCCCCTCGGATGGTTTGCCTGGTTTATGCTGAAGCGGGAGGAGGCGCGCCTTGCCGCGGGATGGGATTACGAACCCCGTTCCTTCCTCGAAAAAAACGAGGCGGCAAAGATGCTGGAGATGAGGCGTTCCGCAGAGCTCAAACCGGAAAAGAGAACCCTTCCGGCGGTTTCCGGCGCGCCCGCGGCGACCTTCGGAAAATAAGCCGGAAGATCCGGGTTCATTTCTCGGAGCGGGGCAGGGATTATCTTTTACAGGACTTGACGGACCCTTCCCTGCATTTTGTCCCGTCAATCCAGATGGCGCCGGACAGCAGTGCATCGTCCAGCTTTGCTCCACCCAGCTTTGCCCCTCCCAGGTATGCCTTGTTCAGGTTTGCCCCGGTCAAATCTGCATCGACCAGCTCGGCAGCGCTCAGGTTGGCTTCGCCGAGGAAGGCGCCGCTCAGATTCGCTTTGCGCAGATAGGCCGCGCTGAGATTGGTTTTGTTCAGGGTTGCTCCACTCAGGGTAGCCCGGTTCAGATTTGCCCCGCTCAAGACTGCTTCGTTCACGTTGGCCGCTCTCAGGTTTGCGTCATCGAGAACGGCCCCGGCCAGGTATGCCCCGCTGAGATTTGCTCCTCCCAGGTATGCCCCGCGCAGGATGACCCCCGTCAGGTTGGCCTTGCTCAGGTTCGCCCCGCCCAGGTATGCCCCGCTCAGATTTGAATGATCCAGACTCGCCCCGCTCAAGTTTGCGCCAGTCAGGTTACAGTTCGGACATTCGTTCGTGGTCTTTAACCGTTCGATATCGGCCGGATTGAACGCCGCCGACTGCCCGGGAAGCAGAAGCAGTCCGAGAACCAGAATCATACGCGCAATCCCCAGACCACTTTTGATTGTCTCTTCTCCAGAAGGAAATTTCACATCGAACCCTGGTTATTTGGACTTCTGCTTGGCTTCCTTTTTTCGAAGCTTCAGACTTCTCTCTCTTCTTCGGCGTTTGCGGTCCAGTTCCTTCTTGCGTTCGATCTTTTTGTGCTGGCTCATTGCGCCTCCTTGATTCGGAATCGTCGACTGTGACAGGATACTGCAATATTCGTTCAATGGCAAGGGGCGATGAAAAATTCGGTTTTTCCAAAGCTGCCTTGTCAATTGAGGCACGTTCATGTAAAGTGGCCGCATCCGGACGCCGCGGCCCCGATATTTTCCCAGACGCTTTGGGGAACCGAACAGTGTGAATGAATCGAATGGAGAACCGCGTCTGTGCCGTTTCAGAGGTGATGGGAAAATTTCAGCAGGGATGACAAGATATAGAATATCAAACCGATTACGAGGAGAGGAGACTTCAGCATGAATGGACAGGAGAACCTGGAGGTCAAATGCATCAATGCGATCCGGTTTCTGGCGGCGGATGCCATTGAAAAGGCGAAATCCGGTCATCCGGGCATGCCGATGGGGGCCGCTGCCGCGGCCTACACCCTTTGGACGCGACGTCTGAAGTACAATCCGGCTGATCCCCTTTGGCCGGACCGCGACCGGTTTGTCCTGTCGGCCGGCCACGCCTCGATGCTCCTCTATGCCCTTCTGTATCTGACCGGCTATGATCTCTCGCTGGACGACCTGAAGGCTTTTCGACAGTGGGGAAGCAAGACCCCGGGCCATCCGGAACGCCGTCACCCCGCGGGAGCGGAGATGACGACCGGCCCGCTCGGGCAGGGTCTTGCCGCCGCGGTCGGGATGGCCGTTGCAGAGGCGCACCTTGCGGCCCGGTTCAACCGGCCCGGACATCCGGTTGTCGACCACCGGACCTATGTTTTTGCGAGCGACGGAGACCTCATGGAGGGGCTATCCGCAGAGGCTTGCGCGCTGGCCGGCCACCTCGGCCTGGGGAAGCTCATCGTTCTGTACGACGACAATCGGATCTCCCTTTCCGGTTCCACGTCGCTCTGTTTTTCCGAGGACATCGATCAGCGTTTCGCTGCCTGCGGCTGGCAGGTGATTCCGGTTCGGAACGGAAACGATACGGAGGCGGTCGATCAGGCCATTGCAGAGGCTCAGAAGGACACAGAGAGACCCACCCTCATCCGTCTTCGGACGACGATCGGATTCGGGGCCCCGAAAAAACAGAACACCAGCGCCGCACATGGTGCGCCGCTCGGTGCCGACGAGCTGAAGGCGGCCAAGGAGAAGCTCGGCTGGCCGGCGAATCCGCCGTTCTTTGTTCCTGAGGAGGTTCTGCGCTTTTTCCGCAACGCCGGGGCTTCCGGTGCAAAGAAACAGCTCCTCTGGAAGGAGTCCTTCCACCGGTATGCCTCTGCATATCCCGAGGCAGCCGCCGAGTTCGAACGGATGATGAAGGGCGAGCTTCCGTCGGGATGGGAAAAGGGGCTGCCCGTTTACGGGCCGGAGACGAAAGCCGTGGCCACGCGCAAAACCTCCGAAGCGGTCCTTCAGGTCCTCGGAGCGTCGGTACCGGAACTGGCGGGGGGAGCGGCCGATCTGAATCCCTCTACCTTCTCCTGGCTCAAGGGAATGGGCGATCTCCAGAAGCCGGGTGATCCCCCTGCCGAACGGGAAGGCGCCTGCGGCGGGGAGTGGGGTCCCGGCGGCCGCAACATCCATTTCGGTGTCCGGGAGCATGCGATGGGGGCGATTGCGGGCGGCATGGCGATGCACGGGGGAATCCTGCCCTTCACGGCGACCTTCTTCACCTTTGCCGATTACATGCGGCCGGCGATCCGTCTGGCGGCCCTGATGGGGCTGCATGTGATCTACATCTTTACCCACGACAGCATCGGTGTCGGCGAGGACGGGCCGACGCATCAACCCGTCGAGCAGCTCATGAGCCTGAGGGTGATTCCCAACCTTTCCGTGATCCGTCCGGCGGACGCCAACGAAACGGTGGAGGCCTGGCGCGTGGCCGTTGAGAACAAGACGGGCCCGACGGCGCTGATCTTCACGCGACAGAACCTGCCGGTTGCGGACCGCTCGACGGTCGGACCGGCGGAAGGCCTGCGAAAGGGGGGATATGTCTTCTGGGAGTCGGGGTCGGGCGATCCCGAGGTGGTCCTGATCGGGACGGGGTCCGAGCTGGCGATCGCGGCCGCTGCGGGGAAAATGCTTGCCGGGGACGGGGTTCGCGTTCGTGTCGTTTCGTTGCCGAGTTGGGATCTGTTCGACCGGCAGCCGAAGAGCTATCGGGATCAGGTTCTGCCGCCCGACATTCCTGCAAGGGTCGCCTGCGAGGCGGGGGTTCGACTGGGATGGGAGCACTATACCGGTCTCGCGGGGGCGATTGTGGGGATCGATCGTTTCGGCGCCAGCGCCCCGTACCAGACCATCTACGAAAAGTTCGGCGTGACCGCCGAAGTGGTTGCCGCGCAGGCGAAGCGACTGCTTGGGCGATGAAAAAAGAGGGCACCGGGAAAGGTACCTTGATCGATTCGGCGCCCGAAAGCCCCTGCTCAAAAGTGCGCGGGGATATTGGCCGAGAGGGGAAAGGACAGCCATGACGACCAGAATCAGGGTTCGTCCGGGATCCTGCCGGGTGGCCATGGAGGAGATCCGCAAGGCCGTGACGGCCGGAAAAGTGGCGGAACGGATCCGACGGAAAGATCACACCCTGTGGAAACCGGAACCGACGGAGATATCCAATCGTCTCGGATGGTTGGACAGTCCAAGTGCAATGCGGGAACGCCTCTCCGAGATTGCCTCCGTCGTCAGGACTGTTCGGAACGACGGGTTTGGATTTGCCCTGTTGCTCGGGATGGGAGGTTCCAGCCTCGCACCGGAAGTGTTTCGCCGAATATTTGGTGCGGCCGACGGGTTCCTCGACCTTGCCGTACTGGACAGTACGGATCCGGGGGCGGTGCTGGCCCGTACCGAGCAGCTCGACCTCAAGCGGACGCTGTTTGTCGTTTCCACAAAGTCGGGGGGGACGGTTGAAACTTTCTCCTTCATGAAATATTTTTTTAATCTTGTAGCCGAAAAACTCGGAGCGGGGCAGGCAGGCGGGCAGTTTCTTGCGATCACCGATCCCGGCAGCGCGCTGGCGGACCTCTCCCGCAAGCACCGTTTCCGTTACACCTTCCTCAACGATCCGCAGATCGGCGGACGCTATTCGGCCCTTTCCTGTTTCGGCCTCGTCCCGGCGGCGCTGATCGGGATGGATACCGGGCTGCTGTTAAAAAGGGCCGCGGAGGCGGCGGAATCCGAGTTTGTCGATGCCGCAGACGGCGGGATGAGTGGCGTTTCGTTAGGAGCGTTTCTGGGAGATCTGGCGGCGCGCGGGCGCGACAAACTTACCTTTCTCTCTCCCCCGACACTTTCCGCCTTCGGCGACTGGGTGGAGCAGCTCATTGCAGAGAGCCTGGGAAAAGAGGGGAAGGGGATCCTGCCGGTCGTCGGGGAGGAGCTCGGATCGCCTTCGGTTTACGGTCCGGACCGGATCTTCTGTTCGATCCGGCTGGCGGGAGAGACAACCGGAGAGGCGCAGCTGAATGCACTGGCCGAAGCCGGCCATCCCGTCATCGACATCGAACTGGCGGATTCCTATGATCTGGGCGGTCAGTGCTATTTCTGGGAGATCGCCACGGCGGCGGCCGGATGGCGTCTGGCGGTCAACCCTTTCGATCAGCCGGACGTGGAGGCGTCCAAAGTCCTCGCGCGGATAATGATCGCGGAGTATCGGGAGACGGGGGCGATGCCGGCGGAGACTTCCGCGCTTGCGGGGACGGACCTCTCCATTTACGGGGAACTGGCTGCCCGGAAGCCCGAAGAGGTCCTGGCGACGTTTCTCAAACAGCCCAAAGCGGGCACGTATGTTGCGCTGCAGGCCTACCTGACGCCTTCTTTGCCAGTGGACGAGTTGTTGCAGCGTCTGCGGATGCGGATCCGGGACCGTTTTCATATCGCGGCCACCGTAGGGTATGGGCCCCGCTTTCTACACTCGACCGGGCAGCTCCACAAGGGAGACGCGGGACGTGGTCTGTTCATCCAGTTCACGGCGGATGACGTCCGGGATGTTCCGATCCCCGATGAACTGGGGCGGGCCGAATCGTCGCTCAGCTTCGGCGCCTTGAAACAGGCCCAGGCCTTCGGCGATCGCAAGGCATTGCTTAACGCGGGGCGCCGCGCGATCCGGATTCACCTCGGCGGCAAGCCGATGGAAGGGCTGTCCCGTTTGACGGCTGCCCTGTAATATCCGGCGCGACGGCGGTTATTCACAATGACGCGCATCCGTTGACGGCAGGGCGGACCATCGAAAAAGGAAAATGAGATGAACTCAGGCGCGCTGAATCGCCTGCAGCATGAAAAAAGTCCGTATCTGCTCCAGCATGCCGCCAACCCGGTGGATTGGCATCCCTGGGGAGAAGAGGCCTTTTCACGGGCAAAAGCGGAGGACAAGCCGGTCTTCCTGTCGGTCGGATATTCCACCTGCCATTGGTGCCATGTCATGGCCCACGAATCCTTCGAGGATGAAGAGACAGCCTCTCTTCTGAACGGGGCTTTCGTTTGCGTCAAGGTGGATCGCGAGGAGAGGCCGGATATCGACGGGGTTTACATGAGGGTCTGCCAGATAATGACCGGGGGCGGGGGATGGCCGCTGACCATCGTCATGACGCCGGAGCGGCGCCCCTTCTTTGCGGCCACCTACATTCCGAAGGAGAGCCGGTGGGGCCGAAAAGGGCTCGTCGAGCTGATCCCGCGGATTGTCGAACTCTGGCGGACGGAGCGGGAACGGATCGAAGCGGAGGCGGCCGGGACGCTGTCTGTTCTCCGGCAATCCGTATCGGGATGTGGAGAAACCCCGGGTGAGGAACTCCTCTCCGAAGCCTTCGGGGAACTTCGGGATCAGTACGATGAGGAGTTCGGCGGATTCGGGGATGCCCCGAAATTTCCGATGCCCCATCAACTGCTGTTCCTGCTCCGGTACGGGCAGCGAAGCGGGGAGGGGGAGGCGGTCCGGATGGCGGAGAGAACCCTCCGGGCCATGCGCCGGGGCGGGATCTTCGATCAGCTCGGATACGGCCTTCACCGCTACAGCACGGATCGGAAATGGCTGGTTCCGCACTTTGAAAAGATGCTTTATGATCAGGCGCTTTTTGCCTTGGCGGCAACGGAGGCTTTCCGGCCGGGCATCGGCGAAGAGCACGGCCGGACTGCACGGGAGGTTATGGAATACGTCCTTCGCGATCTCCGTGCGTCCGACGGCGGCTTTTATGCCGCGGAGGATGCCGACAGCGAGGGGGAGGAGGGGCGTTACTACCTCTGGGAAATGGAAGAGATCCGCAGGATCCTCGGTCCGCAGGATACCCGTTTTGCAATGGAGATGTTCGGCCTTCGGGATGGCGGAAATTTCATCGACCCCGTAACGGGAAAGAGAGCAGGATCGAACATCCTCAGCATCGCATCCGGTGGGGAAGGAGACGTCTGCGCCGGCACGTTGATTTCCGCGGGCGAGAAAACCCGGCAACTTGAGGAGGTGCGGAGGAGACTCTTGGCAGCCCGCAACGCGAGGATTCGTCCCATGCGCGATGAAAAGGTCCTGGCGGATTGGAACGGACTGATGATCGCCGCGTTGGCCCGGGCGTCCTGGGTGTTGGGGGAACCCTCTTATTACGCGGCAGCCCGTGCCGCTGCCGACTTCGTTCTGTCGCGGATGAAAACCCCTGAAGGACGGCTTCTGCACCGCTGGTGCGGCGGCGAGGCGGCTGTAACCGGAAACCTCGACGATTATGCCTTCATGATCTGCGGGCTGATTGAGCTGTACGAGGCGGGATTCGACGCGGCCGATCTGCGAAATGCGATCGGATTTCAGCGGATCCTGTCGGACCGTTTCGGGGATCCGGAGGGCGGTTTTTTCTTCACGCCGGATGACGGCGAGGAACTACCGATTCGGCTGAAGGAGAGCCATGACGGGGCTGTTCCGTCGGGGAATGCCGTAACGTTGATGAATCTGATCCGGATGGGAAGAATGACCGGCGATTCCCACTTCGAGCAAGAGGGGGTACGATTGCTGAGCGCCTTTGCCGAATCTATCCGGCGGCTGCCCTCCGCCCATGCCCAGTGGCTGGTTGCATTGGAGATGCTGGCCTCCCCCTCCTGTGAGGTGGTGATCGCGGGCCGACCGGAGGCTGCCGATACCCTGGAACTGATCTCGGTCGCACGCCGCTGCCGCCGGCCGCAGGCGGTTTTGCTCCTTCGTCCCGACACGGAGAAGATGCCCGAGATCGCCAAGGTCGTTCCGTTCACGCGGGAGATGCGGGCAATCGACGGCCGGGCCGCCGCCTACGTCTGCCGAAACTTTTCCTGCCGGAGGCCGGTGACGGCTCCGGAGGACCTGGCGGCAATCCTGGCCGGGGAGGGGGGATGTGAATCCGCGGATTGACATTCCTTGCGAAGTCCTTGCCGCCTTTTGCCGGAAGTGGGATATCGTAGAGCTTTCGCTTTTCGGCTCCGCTGTTCGCGGGGATTTCCGCCCGGAGAGCGACATCGATCTCCTCGTCCGCTTTCGTCCCGGAAAGAAGTATGGCCTCTTCCGGCTTTCCCGGATGCAGGAGGAGTTGGAGGCGATCTTCGGAAGGAAGGTGGATCTGGTGTCGGAAAGTGCCGTCATGCGCACCGAAAATTACATCAAGCGTCGGCAGATCCTCGCGACGAAGGCGGTCATCTATGCGGCGGGATGATGGAATCCTTCTGGATATCCTAATCGCGGCAAGGCGCGCCCGGCAGTACTTGGCCGGTATGACCCGGGAAGAGTTCGAGCAGAGCCCGCTTCACCAGGATGCCGCTGAGGGAAGGCTGATCGCGATCTCCTCCCTGACCCGCCGTCTCTCCCCGTTCTTTCGGGAAAGCCATCCGGAGATTCCGTGGAGAGAATTGGCGGCGATCGGGAACAATCGTCTTGTGGCGGAATATTTCCGCCTCGACGTCGTCGCGGTCTGGCATACCATTCTGGAGGAGCTGCCTCCGGTCAT
>JAEAMF010001427.1_pt1 | contig 17349 bp, 9 predicted proteins | sample 8958721 | NCBI WGS metagenome assembly JAEAMF01 (sample SAMN16933255, study PRJNA681124) | bioreactor sludge metagenome | isolation source: anaerobic bioreactor treating anionic surfactant - SDBS | place: India: Bengaluru | collected 2019-02-28
GCAAGGCGGCTTGCTGGCTGATGGCCTCATGCACCAGCGGCAGGTGTGGCGTAACGCCCGCTGGCTGGCTCCAGGTGTGCAGTTGGCGATGCTCGTCGGCATTCAACAGGGCCAGCTCGGCCAGCGGTCGAGACGCCCGCTCAGGCAACTGCGCCAGCAGGGCCAGTAATCGCTCGGCGATACGCACAACGCTGCGCTCATCGAAGCGCTTGTGCGCGTAGCTGAAGGTCAACACAAGGCTGCCGTCGGCCTGTTCTTCACTGTCCAGGCTGAGGTCAAACGGGGCATCCCCGAGCAGCCGTTGCAGGCCCAGCAATTGCAGGCCCGGCAAGGCGTGCAAGGCACTGTGATCCTGTTGCTGGTGGTTGAATGCCACCTGGAACAACGGGTTGTGGCCCAGGCTGCGCTCAGGCGCCAAGGCGTCCACCAGTTGCTCGAACGGCAGATCCTGATGGGCCTGGGCATCCAGCACCTCGCTGCGCGACTGGCGCAACAGCGCAACAAAGCTTTGCTGTGGATCGACATCGGCACGCAGTACCAGTGTGTTGACGAAGAAGCCGACCACGCCTTGCAGTTCCCGACGCGGACGATTGGCCACTGGCACGCCGAGACGAATGTCACGCTGCCCACTCAAGCGTTGCAGCAAGGCCTGGAACGCGGCCAGCAGTAGCATGAACAGGGTGCTGCCTTCGCCCAGCGCCAGGCGCCTTAACAGTGCAACCCGCGTGGCCGGCACGACCACACTGTAACGGGATGCCAACTGGGATGACTGCTCGCCGGTAACGCTATCGACAGGCAATTCCAGGACCGGCTGTTCGCCGCCCAGGCGCGACGTCCAGTAGTTCAATTGCCGCTGCTGTTCGTCGTCACGCTCAAGGCGCAAGCGCTGCCAATCGGCAAAGTCGACGTAGCCCACCGGCAGCGCTGGCAAGGTCAACGGCGTGCGGTCGCAGGGCTGCTCGCAGAAATGCGTGTAGAGCCGGGCGAACTCGTCGATCAGCACGTGCATCGAGCTACCGTCAGCGATGATGTGGTGCAGGTTGACCAGCAACAACGCCTCATCGTCGGCGCGCTGAAGCACCTGTACACGGATCAATGGCCCGCACTGCAGATCGAACGGCTCACGCATTGCCTGATCGGCTCGTCGGCGCAGTTGCTCCAGGCTGTCGGCAGGCCAATGGTTGAAGGTCACCTGCAAGGCATCGACAGGCAGCAGGCGCAACCAGGGTTGGCCATCGCGCTGCGGGAACTCACTGCGCAGGCTTTCATGACGGGCGAACAATTGGCCAAAGGCCTGCTGTAGCGCGAGGCAGTTCAATACGCCACGCAGGTGCAAGGTCGCGGCGATGTGATACGCGCTACTGTGCGGTTCCAGCTGAGCAAGGAACCACAATCGGCGCTGACCGAGGGACAACGGCAGCGCGCCGCTGCGCGGCAACCGGCTGATCACCTCCAAGGCCGGTCGACCGCTGGCCAGCACGGTGTCCAGCACCGCAGCGAACGCACGCAGGGTGGGCGCTTCAAACAGCAGGCGCGGCGCCAACTGGATGCCGAGTTCATCCTGCAGGCGGGCCAGACCCTGCATGGCAAGAATGGAGGTGCCGCCCAGGGCAAAGAAGCTGTCTTCGGGTAACACCTGCTCGACCTTCAGCACGTCCTGCCACAGCGCGGCGACATGCGCTTCCCGTGGGCTCAAGGCGGCGGCTGGCGCGTTGCCCGGCTCGCGCACCTGATCGGTCGGGTAAGACGCATACACGTCATCGCTGCCGGCCAACCACAAGTGGCGGCAGGTCGAACGCTGCACTTTGCCACTGGTGGTCTTGGGCAATGTCCCTGGCTGCAACAACAGAATCACACTGGCCGGTTCTTGATGGGCCAGCGCCACGCACTCGCGAATCGCGCTGAACAAGGCGGACGGCGTGACCCGCTTCTGAACCGCACGGCTGACTTCCGCGGCAATGCCGATACCCTCGCGGCCATCGACCTGCACCGCAAACGCCGCCACACGGCCTTTGCGCAGCAGGTCGATTTGATCCTCGAGGTTTTTTTCGATGTCCTGTGGGTACAGGTTATGCCCGCGAATGATGATCAGGTCTTTGCTTCGACCGCTGATAAACAGCGTGCCATCGTGTACAAAGCCCAGGTCGCCGGTGCGCAGGAATGTCTGCTGGCCGTCGCTCACGAAGGCTGCTGAGGTGGCCTCGGGATTGCGCCAGTAGCCGTGGGTAACACTCGGCCCGGCAAAGCAGACTTCACCAAGCTGCCCGTCGGCCAGCGCGTGCAGTGAGCCCGGCGCGGCGATGCGCACCACGTGCTCGGCCACCGGCCCGCCACACCCCACCAGGCAATCGCCCTGCTCTGCGGCAACGGCCTGCCCCTGCGCCAGTTGATCGCGCACGAAGTGCTCGGCGCGCAAGCCCTGGCCTCGTTGACCGGCACTGACGAACAGCGTCGCTTCGGCCAGGCCGTAGCACGGGAACAGCGCTTGTGGGTCGAACCCATAAGGCTCGAACTTCTCGCAGAACGCTTGCAGGGTGTCATGACGCACGGGCTCGGAGCCCGAGAACGCCAGGCGCCAACCGCTAAGGTCAAGGCCGGCCATGGCACTGTCACGCCCCCGCTCGACGCACAGGCGAAAGGCGAAATCCGGCCCGCCGCTGACGCTGCCGCCAAAGCGCGACACCGCTTGCAGCCAGCGCAACGGGCGCTCAAGGAAGTGCCGGGGCGACATCAACACCACTTCGATGCCGCTGTAGATCCCTTGCAGCAGGCTGCCGATCAGGCCCATGTCGTGATACAGCGGCAACCAACTGACGATCACGTCGCGGTCATGAATGCCGAAACCGCTGCGAATCGCCCGCGCGTTGGCAATCAGGTTGTCGTGACCGACCATCACGCCTTTGGGCGTCGAGGTAGAGCCGGAGGTGTACTGCAAAAAGGCCAGGCCGTCAGGATCAATGCACGGCGGCTGCCACAGCGAAGCCAGGGCCGGGTCGAGTACATCGACCGCCATCAGTTCAATGCCGGCCAGTGCCGGCAGATCGCGCTGTAGCGCTTGCAGGCCCGGCAGCAAGGCACTGTCGGTGAGGATGAAGCGTGGCTCGGCGTCGCCGATGATCGCCAGCAAACGCTCAAGGTGCTGTGGCTTGAGCGATTCGGGTGGGTAAGCCGGCACAGCGACACAACCGGCGTACAGGCAGCCGAAGAACGCCCCGACATAGTCGAGGCCGCTGGGGAACAGCAAGACCGCCCGCTCACCGGCCCCTGCACTGCCCTGCAGGGCTGCGCCGACGGTACGGGCGCGTACATCCAGCTGGGCGAAACTGCAGGTCTGGCTGGTTTCGTCGCCATCGACCAGCCAGCGCAGCGCGGTACGGGTAGGTTGCCGCGCGGCGAGGTATTGCAGGCGTTCGACGAAAGTGCTGTCCGCGGGAATTTGCACGCTCATTACATCACTCGCTAAGAAAGAGTAGAAAAGCAGCGCCCGGCTGGGCGGCTGCACAATGCGAAGTCATCAAGAGGCCATCGACCCGTTTCAATCAGCGCGGTGGCCTTGAGCCATTGCTACCACCACCTTGCGCGGCCCTTCGAACGGGTGACGGGCGTGGGCGGTGAGCATGTTGTCGAGCATGAGGATGTCGCCGTTTTGCCAGGGGAAGCTGATCTCCTGTTCGGCGAGTACGCCGCGCACTTCATCGAGCAGGCTGTCCTCGATCGGCGAGCCGTCGGCGTAGTACACGTTGCGCGGCAGGTCGTGCGGTTCGACCACCTCCAGCAGCGACGCACGCACCTCAGCCGGCAAGTTGGAGACGTGGAACAGGTGCGCCTGGTTGAACCAGACGTTGTCGCCGGTGCGTGGGTGCACCGCCGTTACCTGGCATACCTGGCTGGTACGCAGCTCACCGTCCTCCTTCCACTCACAGGTCACGCCGTGGCTGCGGCAATAGGCTTCGACATAGGCCTTGTCGGTACTGCCGAAGACATCTTCCCAGGCCACATCCAGGCCGTTGCCAAAGTTGCGCACATAGCGCAGGCCACGGCGGACAAGGTGTTCGCGCAGGCGCGCATCGATACGCCGGTACACTTCGCGGCTGTCGGCAATCGGCGTGGCGCCGCCAACCGTTGCGGCTTGGGCACAGTAGAACCAGATGCGCATCGGCCATTCGCGGGTGTAAGCCTGCTCGTTGTGCAAAGGGATGTGCTGGTGCTTGGGGTATTCGGTCGAGGTGTAGACGCCGCTCGACACCTTGCTGCGGGGTGTCGAGCCGAATTCGTAGCTGAGCAGCGGATGGCCGAACGCCGCCGCGAAGCCCTGGAATTCATCGATGCCGTTGACGTCGAAACCGCGGAACAGTAGCCCCCCGGCCTGCTCCAGGCGCGCACCGGCCAGGTCGCTGAGGGCGGCGAAGTTGGCCATCAGGGGCGCCCGCTCCTGCTGCGGGGTAATCAATAGCGGCAGGCTCTGGCCGGGAATCAATGCCTGGACGTCGACGCCCCAATCGGTGCAACTCATGCGTTCGTGCATCTGTGTAATCCTCCTGAACGCCGCCTCGGCGGCCTGCTGATTCATCCGCACACCCGTTCGCTGCGGCGCAATCGCGCAAGGTGTGCGCGCAGGTGGTCGAGCACCTGGGCTTCGCGCGCATGCAAAAAGAAGTGATCACCGACGAATGAGGTGCAACTGAAGGTGCCGAGGGTTTCACCGCGCCAGGCTTGCAGGGCGGCTGCGCCTATCGCGTCGCCATCACCGCCCAGCACGTGCACGGCGCAGGTCAGGGGTGGCCGGGGTACCGGGCTATAGTTGGCACACAGGCGAAAATCGGCGCGCAGCACCGGCAACACCATCGCCATCAGCTCAGGGCTGTGAATGACCGCTGCAGCCGTGCCGCCAAGCCGCTGCAACTCGTCGATCAGGTCAGCGTCGGCATCCAGCCGCGTGTAACGCTCATCGTCCCGATGACCGGGCGCGCTGGCACCAGAGAGGAACAGTTGCTCAGGTTGCGGCAACCCGCCGTGGCGCAAGGCATGGGCCACCTCGAAGGCAATCAGTGCGCCCAGGCTGTGACCGAATAAGGCGTAGGGCGCATGAAGATCGGCACGCAACTCGGTGACCAGTTGTGCGACCAAAGGCGCCAGTTGCTCGTGCAACGGCTCGCCGAAGCGAGCACCACGGCCCGGCAGCTCGACCGGTCGAACATCGAGCCAGGCCGGCAAGCCGCGGCGCCAGCGTGCATAGCACTGAGCGCTGGCCCCGGCATAGGGGAAACAGAAGAGTTTTACCACGAGGTCTTCTCCACCAATCGTCTACAACGCACCACAGAACCTGATGCGTGTATGGAACGTTATGCAGAGAAGACGAATGACAATGAGAATAGTTTACAACAAGTACTTCAGACCCTGATCAAGGCCTCGGAGCCAGTTCCAGGGTGTGATGTGCCTGCTGCTCAAGCCGTTTACGCTCGCTGATCATCGGCACCAGGCGACCGTTGGCCCAGCCCTCCAGCATGTCGCTGTAGTGCGCTGAAAAGGGATTGCCAGACTGACCGCTATTGAGGATGAAACCGGACGCTTGCGGATCATTGAGGTCATACACCGCACGCAGGCCTGGCCCGACATCGTCGAGGTACTGCCTACTGACCGGGTCGTAGTAATAACCGGCATAGTTCACCGTATCCCGCCCACCATCGTTGGCAATACTCAGGTTGAACAGCCGCGACAACACCGGCACATCGCCGAACACGGCATGACGGGACACGGCCTTGTGCGCATCGCCCCACTGCCATCCGCTCATGGCATCGCCGTACTGCTGGCTCAAATTATCCAGCGCTTGAGCCAGGGAGTCGCCCAGCAGACGTCGGCAGGCCGTGACGCCGTCTGCCTCACCCAGGACTTCGCCACACCAGCGACTCGCCCCCGCGCGATCCGACAGCACCGAAGCGATAAAGGCAGGATTGTGTGCGCCAATCTGCTCAAACAGGTCCCCCAGGCGTTCGCCATACAGGCCCTCGGTGAACAGGCGCAACCACTCGGCATAGATCAGCGGCTCGGCGCGCTCACGCAGCATCGCGCCATCCCAGTTGGCCAGGCGTTGCACGGCTTCGCGGGTGCGGGCATCGTGCACAGGCACCTGCAACATCAACGGCAGCAACTGGCGGGCTACCGGATTGCTGGCGTCCATTTGCATGCGCTGCATGCCGTCGCGCGAATGCTTGACGCCTTCAGCCAGCAGTTCATGAATACGCTCAGCGCGATACGGCAGTACCCAGTTGGAGGTAATCCAGCGGTTGTAGCCCGGTGGCGTGATTTTCTGGTTTGCGGTGACCAGTTCGCCATTGGCCGGGTCGCGCTGTTGCGGCAAGTCGTCAAAAGGTATGAACCCTTGCCAGTCATAGCGGGCCTCCCAACCGGGTGACGGCGCGCGGCCCATCAGGTCGTTATCGGCTTGACGCTGCGGCACCCGGCCGGCAGCAATAAAACCGATGCTCCCGGCCGTATCGGCATAAACGATGTTCTGTTGTGGCGAGTGAAAGTCCCGCGTTGCGGCCAGCAACCCCGAACCATCGACTGCCAGCGCAGCCTTCAACGGGAATTGCAGGGAAAGGTCGTCATCACGCAGCCCGACCCACTCCAGTGCCATCACCCCGCCCTCGCCCGCCAGGTGCCCGGCGCGCTCCAGCACATCGGAAATCACCGGGCCATGGCGTGTGCTGCGTACACGCAGCAGAACATCGTCGCCATCCTTGACCCGAATACGCTCCTCACGCACGGCAAACGCAGCACGGCCCTCAGGCGTCAGGTAATGGCTGCTGTCGCCGGGCAACTGCTTTTCCAGAAACAGATCGACGACATCCGAATGGGTATTGGTGAATGACCAGGCGACGTGCTGATTACGGCCCAGAATGACCCCGGGCATGCCCGGCAATGTCGCACCGATGACATCCAGCCCCGGTGCATGAAGTTGCGCCAGGTACCATAAAGTGGGCGCGCTGAGCATCAGGTGCGGATCATTGGCCAACAGTGGCTTGCCACTGTCGGTACGGCTACCGGCCAGCGCCCAGCTGTTGGAGCCGATGCCCACTGGCTGCCGCTCAGGCAAGGCAGCCAACAGCCCTGCCCATGGGCTGCCAGTGCCGGCATAGCGTTGCTTGAGGTCAGGCAGCGCGGGGCGTTGATCGCCGGGATAAGCGGGCATCAGCTCGGCCACCTGCGCCGGGCTGAACTGTTGGCTCAGTTCTGCCGTGGCCAACTCATCCCAGAGATTGCCGGCCATGCGCCAGGCCATGAGCCGGAAAAACGCCAGCGAGTCGCTTGGCTGCCAGGGCCCTGGGCGAAAGCCGGCAATCACGAACTCTGGCGCCAATACCGGGTGCCCGGCCAGGTAGGCGTTGACGCCTTGGCTGTAGGCGTCCAGCGTGGCCCGGGTATTGGCATCCAGCGCGGCCAGGTTGCGTTCGGCGATGGCCTGCAACCCCAGGGTGCGGAACACCCGGTCACTGGGCAACGCCTGGGCGCCGAACACCTCGGCCAAGGTGCCGGTGGCCATGCGCCGGTTCATCTCCATTTGCCACATCCGGTCCTGGGCATGCACGTAACCAAGGGCGAAATAGGCATCAGCCGGGGTTTTCGCGAACAGGTGTGCGATGCCATCGGCATCACGCAGCACATCGACAGCGGCAGACAAGCCGCTCACCGACACCTTGCCCTCGGTTTGCGGCAACGAGCGCCAGGCGTAGACCGCCATGGTACCTGCCAGCAGCAGTAACGCCGCCAGCAGGAGGATGGCCAAGCGTTTCAGATAGATCATCGGGCTTCCGTTTCAACTGATCGATAGGCAATCACCGGGCGCCCTCAGTCGCTTGCACTGAGGGCTGCCACGGCATCAAGAGAGGCGCGAGCCCGGGAAGGCCCCTGGAGCTCGACAAGTTGGCCGCCGTCCATCTTCAGCAAGCGATCGGCGAGGTGGAAATAGCGCTCGTCATGGGTAATGGCAAACACCGTTTTACCGGTACTGCGCAAGTACTCCAGCACGCCGAGGTAGAACAGCTGACGGTATGCCGGGTCCTGGTCTGCGGCCCATTCATCCAGCAGTAATACGGGACGCTCTTCCAGCGCGGCCAGCATCAGTGCCAGACGCTTACGCTGGCCCTGGGAATAGGCCGTGCTCGGCAATCGCCCGTTGCTGGGCGTCACCTTGTCGCTGAGGGCCAGGCGCTCCAGCCATTGCGCCACCAGCGTCGAATCGGCCGCGGCGCCCTTGCCATCAAGCAACTGGGCAAACAGATGGAAGTCGGAGAACACCGCCGCGAACAATTGCCGGTAGGCAGGAAGTTGCTCTACCGCCAATGGCTGACCATCAAGCAGAATTCGGCCGCTGTCGGGGACGCTCAAGCCACACAGCAGGCGTGCCATGCTCGACTTTCCGCTGCCGTTGCCGCCGATCAGGAACACCACTTCGCCGCGCTTCAGGGTCAGGTTCAACGGCCCTAGCGCAAACCCGCCTTCACCGTCACGCTCGGCGTACCGGTAGCACACGTCTTCCAGCACAAGGTGCTCCCAGTCCGCTGGCAGCGCCTCAGGCAAGGCAAACCCCGCCTGATAGGGTGCCAGCGCCAGGCTGTCGAGTTTGGCCAGCGCGACATTGCCGGCAATCAGCCCAGGCATCGCCCCGACCAACAGCCCCAGCGGTGTACTGAGGTACAACAGGCTGATCGCGAACGTGGTGGCGACGGCACGGTCAGCCCAACCAAAGTGGCTGGCGAGAAAGAAACTCACGCCGATGGCCACCAGCAGCATGACGCTGATCCAGTTGCTGTAGGCACTGTAGAACAGGTCGGCGCGGCTCTGGTGATAACGGTCCGCCTGGGCACTGCGCTCAAACTCCTCCTCATAGACCCGCCGCGCGCGGTGCCGATTGAGGCGCAATTCCTTACGCCCTTGCAGCACGGCAAGGTAACTGCCGTACAACTGATCGGCGGCCTCGCGGGCACTGGCCACTTCCCGGTTGGTGATCCCGAGCAAGCGCCAGGCCACCAACAGTGCCGCCCCGATCAGGGCCAGCGTCGCCAGAAACAAGGGCCAGGACAACCAGGCCAGGTAAGCACTGGCGGCGACGGTCAGTAGTGCGCCGTGAACCACCGCCGGCAGGCGTACGAAGGCTACCGACAAGGCTTGTACATCGACACTGAGGCTGGCCTGGAGTCGCGGCGCCCCCAAGGCGCCGAGACGCTCCAGGGGCGTGTCGAGCATTCGCTTGAGCACGGTATTGCGCAGCGCCAGCACGCCGCGATGACCCAGTGTGGTCATGCCGATCTGCGCAATCACCCCCGAAACCATGACGGCAAGCAAGAGCACCGTGAACTGTGCCAATGCAGGCCCCAGTGCCGTACCGGGTTGAGCCAGACGCTGGTTGATGAACGCGATCACGCCAACACCGATGCCGGCATTCACGATGCTCAGCAGCGTAATGAACAGCGCGAGCCCGGGGTGGCGCCCAAAGAGCATTCGCATCAATCTCATGGCAATGCCCTCCCACGTTGTGCTTCACCCGGGGCAGGCACCGGTAACGCGTAGAGCTGCCCGCCCTCCATTTTCAGAAGCCGGTCAGCGAGGTGAAAGTAATGATCGTCATGGGTAATCGCAATGACGGTCACACCCTGCTCGCTCAACTGCGGCAGCAACTGCTGATAGAAGGCACGGCGATACGCCGGGTCCTGATCGGCGGCCCATTCGTCAAGCAGCAACACACCCCGCCCCTCAAGCACCGCAAGCAGCAGGCCCAAGCGTTTGCGCTGGCCTTGAGACAGTTCCAGATCAAGCAAGCGCGCCTGCTCGATACGAACTTTGTGCGCCATGCGCAGCAGTGCCAGCCAAGCCTGGACAACATCACGCGGGGCATCCTCACCCGCCACGCCAAGGAGCTGGCGAAACAGGTGAAAATCGCTGAACACGGTACTGAACAACTGCTGGTAGGCAGCAAGGTCATGCTCGCCCACGGCTCGACCATCGACCCGCAGGCAACCGGTATCGGGCTGGTAAAGCCCTGTGATCAAGCGTGCCAAGGTGGACTTGCCGCTACCATTGCCACCGACCAGGAACACTCGCTCGCCACGTTGCAGGGTCAGGTCCAGGGGGCCGACAACAAAACCCGAACCGTCCTCGGAGCGGTAGCGGTACGTCACAGCATCCAGTTGCAAGCGCTGCCAACCCTCGAACGCCGTGGCAGCGGGCAGGTCGAAGTCTTCCCGGTAGGGCTGAAGTTGCAAGGCATTCAGCTTCTCCAGCGCCACGTTGGCCCCCAGCAGATTGGGAATCGCGCCCATGCTCGACACCAGCGGTGCGCGCACGAACAGGATCACCACGGCAAAGGTCGACGCCACGGTGTAATCGGCCCAACCGTAGCCACCGACCAAGGCAAACACTAGCGCGAGGCTGGCCAGGATCATGCAGTTGACCCAGTTGCTGTTGGACCAATGGAAGGTATCGGCACGCACCACGTGATGAAAGTAGTCACCGGCACTGGCCAGGTACTCCTGCTCGTACAGGTGCTGCGCCCGGGTGCGGTTCAGTGCCAGCTCCTGTCGCCCCTCGATAACTGCGCGGTAATGCGCGTGCAGTGCATCATCCGCCTCGCGCAACTGGCGCATGTGCGCCTGGGTACGGCGCATCAGCTGCTGGCTGACGACCACCATCAACGCCAGCCAGGCCAGGGTCGCGCCAAACAAGGGCAACGACAACCAGGCCAGGTAGCCAAAAGCGGCCAAGGTGAGGATCGAGCCATAGACGATCTCCGGCAGGTTGATGAACCCGATGGTGATCTTCTGCACGTCGCCGCTCAGGCTGGCCAACAGACGTGCACTGCCCAGGCTTTCGAGACGATCCACATCCGAGTCCAGCACTTGCTTGACCAACCTGCGGCGCAGACCATGAACAAATCGATGCCCAAGGCTGGCGATGAAGGCCTGCACGCCGAAACTCAACGCGAACAGCAATGCCAGCAAACCCGCGAACGCAAGCATCGCACCTTCGACAGCCCCCTCGGCGTCCATCAGGCGGTTCTTGATGAAGGCGATGACGCCAACATTCAGCACCGCGCTGGCCGCACTCAACAGCAACACCCCTAGCAACGGCCAGCGATACTGCCGGTAGATCAAGCCAAGCACCCCCATTCGTCCTCCCTTGGTTTAAACAGGTTGCGAAAAACAGCCTTTGCAACGGCCACTGCCAGCAGCGGTTATGCCCGCGCCTGTCGACCGCCCTCTTCACGCGCATGGCTCCAGGTCAGCGGTGGTGGCACGGGCGTTGTCGCATACAGCGGCTTTTCCGCGATGCTGTTGATGATCACTGCCGATCGCCACGCGGCCAGACTGAGTTGCGGGTCTGCAATGCCATGGGTGTATCGGCCCGCGTTCTGGACGTAAATCCGGTTACTCGCGGGGCCATCCCACTGCGCGGAGTAGTCCTGATTGAGCACCAGGCCACCTTCCTGATCATGGACCAGCCGCGGAATCAAGGCGGCGATGCACTTGGGCAGGGTCTGCTGATAGCCCGTGGCGAGAATCACCTCATCGGCATCGAGGCGTTCGCGCGCACCGTTGAAACCGTTGTGGTTCGTGAGCTGGAAATGGCCGCCGTGGCGCTGCATGGCCACCACTTCACGCTGCGGCAAAATGCGTGCAGGCACCGCTTGCGTGTTCAAGAACTCGTTCTCGTACAGCGCCTGGGACAATTCGCGCAAGGTCACCGGCGATACACCGTCGCCCGCCAGTTTCTGTTGAACCACCAAGCGGCGCTTGTCGGCTTCCGGCAGCGCATAGAACTCACGCACGTAGTCCGGAGAAAAGTATTCGTTGGTGAACGGGGTCTCATCCAGCGGTTCAAGGTTGGCCCGGCGCGTGATCCAGTTCAGCTCGGACACAACGCCTCGACGCCCGGAGAGCACATCAAGGAAGATCTCCGCGCCACTCTGCCCGCCGCCCACCACGGTCACCCGCTTACCGGCCAGCGAATGCTGCGCATGCATGTAGCCATGGCTGTGCTGACAATGTTCACCGCCCAGCACGCGCCCCCACTCGGGAATGTGCGGCAGCAAACCGGTCGCGACCACGATATGCCGGGCTTTCAAGGACGGACGATTGGCGAAGCCGATGACAAAATCATGGCCATCGAACGTTACCTCCTGAACGTCGCTGGAAAACGCGACATTGGTCAACTGCTCAGACACCCAGCGCATGTAGTCCGCGTATTCGACGCGGCGCACATTCGTGTATTCCGCATTGATGAATCGGTAGAAGCGGCCTTTGTCGACCAGATAGTTCAGGAAACCATAGCGGCTGGCCGGGTCGACCGGCGTGACCATGTCCTTGAGGTAGGACGTCTGCATGTAGGTGCCGGGCAACATCATCCCGGCGTGCCAGTCGAAACGCGGCCTGCGCTCGAAGAAGCAACTGTTGAGCTGTGCCTGGGGGACCATAAGCGCGGCCAGACTCAGGTTGAACGGGCCGACGCCGATTCCGGCGACATCCAGACGCTTGGCCATTTGCAGCAGTTCCATCACGCGCTCCCTCTTGGTGCCCCCGCGCTACCGACTTCGGTCAGACAAGGAGGCATTGATACATGGGGCGGAGCAAACGCATCCGCCCTTCAATTCCCGGCAGTCGCCGGCCTGTCAGTGGGCCAATTGCTGTTGCAGGCTCAAGGGCCGCATGTCGGTCCAGACGCTGGCGATGTAAGCCAGGCACTCCTGCCGCAGGCCGCGCTTGCCGGCCTCCTGCCAACCTTCGGGAATCGCCTTGTATTCGGGCCATATGGAGTATTGCTGCTCACCATTGACGACCACGACGAAGACTGCGTTTTCACTGTCAAAACTCATAGTGTTCCTTCCTGTCGAACGGAATCATCGAAATGATTCGTAGGCACATGCCTACAACCTGTTTGGGCTTGTCGAGGAAGTGACGAATGAGAATGATTTTAATTTAAGAACAAGCAACCAGCGCCTGTTCGCCGTGGTTCGGGGCATCGGCGAAGAACACTTCTCGCGGCAAGATCATCATGGCTGCGCGCTTGTGCGGGAAGTCGAATTCCTTCTCGCGATAGAAACCGGCCCGCTGCAGATAGTTGATCATCTTCGCGTTGTCGGCACGCGGCTCGGCCACCACGCGCTGGGTGCGGGCGTCATCAAGAAACAGGAAGTGCGCCAACGACGACAGCCAGGCACTCACCCGGTGAGCGCCCCGGTAGCGCTGCTCCCCGACCAGCATATGCACGCCACGGTCGTAATCTTGCACGTCGTAGTACGGCGCGATGCGGTCTTCGCGGGCCCAATAGGCCTCGAAGTACGCAAAAGGCTCATCATTGAAGCAGGCGATCAAGGGGTGCACCTTGGGGTCTGCCAGCAAAGCGTCCAGGTACTCGCGATGCGCCTGCTGGCTGCCGGTCATTTCCCAGAACGCAGCTACGCGCGGGTCATTCTGCCAACGGCTGAACACCTCCAGATCCTGCTGTGGATCGAGTGTACGCAACGAAATCGTCTCAGCGATTTCCGCCACGTAACGTCGATACACCGTGCCAGGCTGACGCGGTGCACGTTGCGGATGGCGCTTGCCATTGCTCAAACGGTACTGCAACGGATACTGGCTGGACGGTGGATAGGCCAGCCAGGGTTGCGGATGCTGGCGGAACAGGTGCTGCGGGCAAATCAATACTTCGCTGTCGGGCGCATGAACCGCCAGGCCTTCGCGCAACAAAAGGCTGACCTGAGCCTGCCCCGGAACCGACAGCGCAAGCTCACGTACCGGGTGCACCAGGAAGGCCGCATGCAAGGCGGCCAGCGTCAGGTCCTTGACCTGCTCGACCTCGCACGGCTGCAGCATCAACCGGGCACGTTGGCCCCCCGTAGCCACGACGAGCGCCCCCACAAAGCGACCTTCGAGGTCGATATTCAATTGATCACCCTGCTGCTCGATGGACAGTCGGCGGCCATCGACCTGCGGGACGGATAAAGGAGAGAAAATCATGACAACACCTTGCTTGGCGGATGGGTTCACCCCCTCGATCCTGGAGGGGGCGAAGATGGCTACAGACGCTTACCAGTTGTAGGACACAGAGGTGGAAAGCATGCGCGGGTAACCGTAGTTGCAACGGAACTCCGTGCCTTGGCAGGTGGCATAGTTGTTGTCGAGCAGGTTCTTGGCGTTCAACTGCACACGCCAGTTCTCCAGGTCGTAATGCACCATGGCGTCCACCAGGGCATAGGCCGGAATATCCAGTGCGTTGGCATCGTCACCGTAGCTGGAGCCGACATAGCGCACCCCCGCGCCAAAGCCCAGGCCTTTGATATCACCGTTCCTGAAGGTGTAATCCGCCCAGATCGAGGCCATTTTCTCCGGCACGTTGTACGGCCGGTTGCCTTCGTAGTTGGTGTCCTTGGTGATCTCGACCTTGTTGTAGGTCAGGCTGGTAATCACGTTGAACGATTCGGTGATGCTGGCCACCGCTTCCAACTCGACGCCGCGAGACTGGACCTCGCCAATCTGGACCTGCCGCTGGCCGCTCGGGTCGGTTGGATCGGGGGTCGGGACGTCCTTCTTGCGCAGGTCGAACAACGACAGCGTCACCGAGCTGTTGGAGCCCTTGGGCTGGTACTTGATACCCAGTTCATGTTGCTCGCCGGTGGTCGGCTTCATGAGGTCGGTGGTCAGGCCCACGTTGGGGGCGAATGATTGGGAATAGCTGTAGTAAGGCGCCAGGCCATTGTCAGCCAGATACACCACACCTGCGCGGTAGGTCGCCTTGCGGTCGTTACGCTGGTTGGTACCCGCCGCGTTGCGCGCGGTCGCGTAGGCACCGGTACCCCCGTCGCTGTCCTGGTTCACACGTGCCCAGTCAACCCGGCCACCCAAGGTAAAGGCAAACTTGTCGATCTTGAACTGATCCTGGGTGTAGATACCCAGCTGACGCACCTTGCTGACCACGTCGTTGGACGTCGCCAGGTCGCTCGGCGTCCAGTTGCCGTAGGTTGGGTTATACAGGTCGAAGGGGTTCTGGTCACCACCCTGGCTGCCCTGGTTGAAGATGTCGTAGGTGGTGTACTGCAGGTCACCGCCCAGGGTAACGTTGTGCTCGACAGGGCCGGTATTGAAGTTCGCATGGGCCTGGTTATCCAGTGCCCAGCCAGTGACGGTGGTCTTGGAGGTCAACGCACCACGGTAACCTTGAGCAAAGTCGCCGGGCGCCAGGTCTGCCGTTGGTGCATCTCTGTAATAGCCCAGGCCATAAATGGACTTGTAGTCCAGGGTCAAATGGCGGTAGCGGAAATTCTGCTTGAAGCTCCAGACATCATTGAACACATGATCGAAGGTGTAGCCGATGCTTTCCTGATCGCGATCGAAGTGGTCGAAGTCCGGCTCGCCAGCGAACAGGTCGGTGTCATAACGGCCCAACGGGTTGGTTTTGACCGTGCCCCGGTACGGCAAATACTGGAACACCGAGCCCAGGCGCTCGTGCTGAACCTGCGCCAGGACCGTCAGCGAGGTGTTGTCATCGATGTTCCAGGTCAGTGCCGGGGCGATGAACCAGCTCTCTTCGTCGACATGATCGATCTGCGTGGAGCCGTCCTTTATCTGCGCAGTCAGACGCCCCAGGAAACGGCCCTCGTCATCCAGCTTGCCGCCAATATCGAACGCACCGACTTTCTTGTCGTAACTGCCATACTCGGCCCGGATCTCACGGATGGGCGCCTCGGTCGGACGCTTGCTGACCTGGTTGACCAGACCTCCCGGCGAGCTTTGGCCAAACAGCACCGAGCTGGGGCCGCGCACCACTTCAACACTTTCAAGGCTGTAGGGGTCGACACGCCACATGCCGTAGTTGCGGTTCAGCAGGTTCAGGCCATCGAGAAACAGGCCATCGTTGGACTGATCGAAACCGCGGATGTAGATGTAGTCGTTGCGGTTATCGGCGCCGAACGGCTCGGCGTTTACCCCAGCGGTGTAACGCAGGGCTTCGCTGAGGGTTTGCGCATCCTGTGCGTTCATTTGCTTGCGCGTGACCACCGTAACCGACTGCGGGTTTTCGATCAGCGGCACGTTGCTCTTGGTGATGCCCTGCGCTTGAGTGGCGACGTAACCGGTGTCTTCCACCGCCTTGGCCTCCACTGCCGAAGGCGCCAACTCCACATACGTCCCGGAGCCGGTATCGGCTGCATTCTGTGCGTACGTCACACCCATCGGCAACAGCGAGCTCAACGCCGTCACAGCCCCCAGCCCCAGCCACTGTGACGAGAACGCACCGGCCCCGAATTTCCCTGCACTAAACCCCAATTTCATGACGCTCCCCGCTCCCTGTAGACGTTGCTGACTGTTGCTATTGAGAATAGTTTACAGTTGCGAACGCTAACAGGAAACACTTCAGCCACGCAAACAGGTGGTAGCGCTAGCCTTGCGGCAGCTATTGTGTGCCGTAGATGTCGAGTCGGGCATTCACCAACCCACCAAGCCGCATCGGTTGAGATCTTGGGTCGTACTGCTGACCTGCGGGGGCCAGTGAAAGGTTTGGGCAGGGGGGAGTCGTGGATCGTATCGGATAGCTCAACGAAAATCGCCGCATTGTTACGCGCCTAGAAAGACTCGCAAAACATTATGCGGCGACCGCCTCGCCTACTTGTTCCAGATAGCGTTTGAGAGCGCAATCTCCATATAAAATCCGAGGCAAATCAAAAGAATAAATTCTTACTCAGGCCGCCCCCAATAACCCTCAAAATCCTTCTAATCATAACCTCTTTTGCAATCCCTGCCACGGGCGGAAGCAGCAAATATTTAAACCATCAAAGAATCCTTACGGGGGCCGTTACACCATTTAATGCTCTTAATTTTTCAGCGCGCCTCTGTACGAGCCTATACCTCTCGAGACTTCCACCCTCCTCAGCATTCTCATGTATGTAGTGACGAAAAATAGCCACCTCGCGAATTTTTATCCTCCCAGTCTGCGGCAGACCCGGATAAGTATTAACACCACTCCTGCCTACAATCAGCACCTCATTATAGAGTCTCGTGTGATATAGCATATCTCCCGGAATGCGAATCTGATGAAAACCTTTCGGCATCAACTGCTTTCCATCAACCCTTATTCCTTTGTAAAGAGCATCCGTCAAAGCATTAGAATCCGTTACTCGCCTGCCGCCTGCGCTTCCAGGGTCCTTTACGGTTCCAGCATGATTAGGAAACCAGAGATCTTGATGATGCATACCCACAATATTCTGTATCGGCACATCCAATATAAAACCTAATTCCTGGAAAGAAGGCGGCCTCAAGGAGCAAGTGCAACAGCTAGTTAAAAAATCGGAGCGCGCTAATT
>JAEAMF010001428.1_pt1 | contig 17344 bp, 17 predicted proteins | sample 8958721 | NCBI WGS metagenome assembly JAEAMF01 (sample SAMN16933255, study PRJNA681124) | bioreactor sludge metagenome | isolation source: anaerobic bioreactor treating anionic surfactant - SDBS | place: India: Bengaluru | collected 2019-02-28
AATCCAAGGAAGTCCAAGGAAGTAGAAAAACCCGTTAGAAATAGCGGGTTTTTTCTTGCCATGGACCGACAATAAAGCCAGGACAACCAAGCCAGAAGGCAAACCATCTCCTGATCCAGCATCCTCAATTTCAATAAATAATACTCTGTAGTAGCCTGACCGGCATATTCTATGTTTTCATTATTCTTGGTTTGGGATAACATACTATCGGAGCTGAATAAGTCAGTTAAAGACATATTTGTGGTGGCACGTGTTGAGTACTGTATGCCCTGAATAGATTTACACACCTGTTAAAAGATTAGAAGGGGGATAGGTGAAAAACAACCTATTGTGGCTGCTTTTGCTGATCAATGCATGTCTGGTGGGCTGCTCTTCGTCCTCCGGTTTCACGCAAGAGGACCTTCAGACGGTGTTAGAAACCGAATGGCAGACCTACTCACGGGATAAAACCAATTTCGGCGGCGGGATCGCCATGCAGATCCTAAGCCCCCAGGGGGATTTTTTTATATCTTCCGGTATGGGAAACGGTATGGACAATTCCCACCGATTCCGTACCGCCAGCGTAACGAAGACGTTTACTGCGGCGTCCATCATGTTTCTCCATGAGCGCGGGCAGCTAAACATTGACGACAAACTTTCAGACAATATCCCGGGAACGGAGTCTCCATATTTTCCGTACAACATCCCCCATCGAAATGAAATCACGATTAGGATGATTCTCATGCACCGGGCAGGGATCTTTGACCTCACCAATACCGAGATTAAGGATAACGCCGCATCTCACGGCAAGCCCTACGTAGGCAAATACTATATCGATGAATCCATGATCCCGCCCAATGAAGAGCATCAGTTTACGTTCGACGAGCTATTCAGGGTAATAGAAAGTGATGAACAAATCGGCTTTGAACCGCCCGATTCAAAATATGCTTATTCGGACACGGGCTATACCGTTCTGGGATACATCATTGAGAGGGTTTCTGGGAAATCATATGAAGCGTTTGTACGCGACGAGTTCCTGAACCCCAACGGCCTTTTGAACAGCAGCCTTCCCTGGCGGGGAGCAGACCGGACCTTGCCGGCTCCTTTTGTGAATGGATATGCCTGGGATGGCAGTACGCTCACCGATGTCACTGTTGACAACATGTCCGCCTATGTGGGCAACGGCAACATGATCACAACGCCGCTTGATCTAGCAACGTGGGCAAAAAAATTGCTGACCGGCCGGACAGCATTGAGTAAGGACACCGTTGAACTGATGAAAGCCGGGTTACCTTCGGAAGGAACCAGCACCTATGGCCTCGGCATCAAATATACTCCGAGATTGGGCTACGGACATGGTGGGGACCATCAAGGCTATGCCACCTTCATGTTTTACAAACCGGAACATGATATAGCCTATGTGGTCCTGATGAATATATGGGATATGAGCGATTGGACGGCTTCGTACGCTGCCCAGCATACGTTCATGGCAAATACCGTGTTGAAAATTTTTACCAAAATGGGATTATCATGAGTACAGGATCCGACTGTCACGCATACTCAAGCCCTGGTCTTGCCAGGGCTGTAGGATCGCGACGTCGGGTAATGCGATCTTTCGTCGGCTTTTGAGGACAGGTCATCCCCATCATTGATGATAGAAAGGAGGCGATCAGTAATGACCGAATTTCACCAATGGTACCGGAATTTGGCGGCGGACAGAACGATCAAGGCGCTGAAGAAGAATAATTTCGATGCCCGTTTTTTCCCGAAATCAGCGGAGGCATTGGCCGAGTTCTGGAAAATGGTTCCGGAGGGGGCTACGGTAGGCATCGGCGGATCGGTGACGTTGTCGCAGATCGGTCTTATCGATGAAATCAAGAATCGTCCGGTGAAGTTTCTGACTCCCTTTGTCAAAGGTCTTTCCGTGGAAGAGAGGGACAGGATCTGCCGGGAGATCCTGACCGCCGATTTCTTCGTTGCCAGCAGCAATGCGATCACCGAGGAAGGCGAGCTGTATAACATCGACGCCACCGGCAACCGTGTCGCTCCGATGATTTACGGTCCCAAGAAGGTGGTTTTGTTCTGCGGCGTCAATAAGATCGTCAAAGACATTGATGAAGCGTATCGAAGGGTGCAGGAACGGGTGGCGCCCATGAACGTCAAGAGGCTGGGCTACAAAGATCCGTGCGGCACGACCGGGGAGTGCTCCGATTGTTCCTCTCCGGAGCGGATCTGCAACGCCTATGTCGTTCTGGCCAAAAAACCGAGGAGGACGGACATCTCCGTCTTCATCATCGGCGAGTCCCTGGGGCTTTAGACTCGAACAGAGCGAAGCGAAGAGATCCCGCATTCGTCATCAGACTATTCGCCGGGGTCGTAACTCCTCTCCAGCCGTGGACCGGCCGGCGCTTTCCTTATGGATCTGCTTTCAATAAACCGGTCGATCAACCGTCGGGCAATGCTGATCTTTCCGGGAAGGGTCGGCAATTTGTCCGGATGAAACCAGCCGGCATCGACGATCTCTGATTCGTCGATCCGGATTTCGCCGCTCGCATATTGCGCGGTAAATCCGATCATCAGGGAATCGGGAAACGGCCAGGGCTGGCTGCCGAAATAGCGGACATTTCTGACCTGGATTCCGACTTCCTCTTCGATTTCCCTGTGAACGGCATCCTCCAGCGTCTCGCCCGGTTCCACAAAACCGGCCAGGACACTGTACACATTCGCTGTGAATCTGGTCGACCGGGCTAAAAGAACCTGGCCGTCCCTCTCCACGAGGGTGATGACGGCCGGTGATATGCGGGGAAAAACCAGCATGCCGCAGCCGGGACATTTGCGGGCGTTTATTTCCTCCGCGGGCGCCATCTCCTTGCCGCAACGGCCGCAATAATGCGTATTTCCCTCCCATTCCGTCAGATGCACCGCTTTTATGGCGACGGCAAACAGGGAGTCATCAAGATGTCCATAAAGATAACGAAGTCCGTAATACCCCATTTGCGGAGGTAGGGGATCATTTTCCGACACCTCGGCGCAATAACAGGGACGTCCCGACAGGGTTCCCAGGTACCTTTCCCTGATCGGGCAGAGGCCGACGGATGCCGGATCGATCAACAGAGGGACGGACATCGAAGCTTGTTTTTCCACGACCAGCAGCTTATGCGCTTTGAAGATAAACCACCAGGCCGGGTTGCTCTTTGATGGAGGCGGATGGGGAAGAGAAATCAATTTTTCGGTCATAATTCCTCAATGGGCAGTTTCAACGGATACCGATAGGGCAGCCGAATCGGTTTGGGAAAAGTAGCATCCTTCCGGGATGGATTTCAAGAAAAAGCGGTGTCTTTATTGGATGCAATGTGTCCGGTTGCCACGCATCCGAGTTCCCTAAATATGGGCTTGCATCTTGTCAAGGGTGATGGTAACTTTCGCACCGAAAAAAAGCGGGAGATTCCCGTAATTGCTCTTTTTGATATGAAGTAGTTGGATGATTCATTCGAGTCTTGTTCCCCGCCACGGAGGACAACCTGTCGGGTCGGGTCGAGAGACAAAGGCAATCCGGATCGTGGAGAGATGGCTGAGTGGCCGAAAGCGATCGCCTGCTAAGCGATTGTACGCCCTTTAAAGGTGTACCGCGGGTTCAAATCCCGCTCTCTCCGCCATTTTGCCCTGCGATATGCCGCACGAAAATTGAGTCAAGGAAGCGCCCATAGCTCAGCTGGATAGAGCATCAGACTACGAATCTGAGGGCCGCAGGTTCGAATCCTGCTGGGCGCGCCAAGAAACACAAGGGGCTGCAAATGCTGTTCATTTGCAGCCCCTTGTTTCTTTATTCTTATTTTGTTTCTACCCTGCTCTGTCTCATGTAGTTCTGTTTGGGATTCCGGGCCTTTTCCATTGACATTCATGAGGACATATTTTATTTTCGCCGCGTCTGTGGACGGTATTTCAATGGTATCGGGATTATTCCAAAAAAAGGATTTCTGGGCCGGGCTGCTGTTGATTGCCTTTGGCGCGGCCGCGATCATCATCTCCAGAAATTACGGGTTCGGAAGCGCCTCGCGCATGGGGCCGGGATTCTTCCCGACCATCCTCGGCGGGATCCTGATCGTCTTCGGCGTCTGTGTCACGGCAATGGGGCTGCGCAGCGGTGAGCGGATTACGCAGCGTCTCTCCTACAGAAGCATGCTCCTTCCGCCACTGGCCCTGGCTTTGTTCGGCATCCTGATCGACCGGGCCGGTTTTGTTCCGGCGCTGGTGGTTCTGATTTTCGTTTCGGCCGCTTCCGGAAAGGGATTTCGTTTTTGGGAGGTTCTGGTGTTGACGGTGGTCCTGGTGGCGGCTTCGGTTGCCCTGTTCATCTGGGGTCTCGGACTGCCTTACCCGCTGTTCAAGGGATTCTAACAAAGGACGAATTCTTTGGATCTGCTCGGCAATCTTCATTACGGTTTCAGCGTAGCGCTGACATTGCAGAATCTATTCTACTGCTTTGTCGGCGTCCTGCTCGGGACGTTGATCGGGGTGCTTCCGGGCATTGGCCCCCTGGCGACGATCTCGATGCTGCTGCCGATCACCTACAACGTTCCGGCGGTCTCGGCCATGATCATGCTGGCGGGGATCTATTACGGAGCCGCGTACGGCGGTTCGACCACTTCGATCCTGGTGAACCTTCCCGGGGAAACGGCGTCGGTGATCACCTGCATCGACGGCTATCAGATGGCGCGCCAGGGCCGCGCCGGCCCGGCGCTGGCAATCGCCGCGATCGGTTCGTTTTTCGCGGGGACCGTCTGTACGATGATCATCGCCGCGTTCGGCCCGGCGCTGGCCGGAATGGCCCTGAAGTTCGGCTCGCCCGAATACTTTTCACTCATGCTGATGGCCTTGGTCACCGCGGCTGTCCTGGCCCAGGGCGATACGATCAAGTCGCTGGCCATGGTGGCGTGGGGTCTCCTGTTCGGCATCGTCGGTTCCGACGTCGACTCCGGGATTACGCGCTTCACCTTCGGCTTTTTCGAACTGCTGGAGGGGATCGATTTTGTGGTTATCGCGATCGGGGTCTTTGCTGTCGGCGAAATCGTATGCAACCTCAGCGATCCCGAGCAACGGCAGGTTTTTGCCTCCAAACTGGGAAGCCTCTACCCGTCGAGGGAAGATTTAAAGCAATCCGCTTTCCCGATCTTTCGAGGAACGGCGATCGGCGCATTCTTCGGCACTTTGCCCGGGACGGGGCCGGCCATCTCCTCGTTTTGTTCCTACATGGTCGAAAAGAGGATCGCTCGGGATCCGTCGCGCTTCGGCCACGGCGCGATCGAGGGGTTGGCGGGGCCGGAATCCGCCAACAATGCCGCCTCGCAGTGCGCGTTCATTCCCACACTGACTTTGGGGGTTCCTGGAAGCGCCACCATGGCGCTCATGCTTGCTGCATTGATGATCAAAGGCATCACACCGGGCCCTTCGGTGATGGTCGAGCAACCGGCTCTTTTCTGGGGGCTTATCGCCAGCATGTGGATCGGCAACCTGATGCTGGTCATCCTGAACCTGCCGCTTGTCGGCGTCTGGGTGAAACTGCTCAAGGTGCCCTATCGTCTGCTGTTCCCGGCAATCATGGTCTTTTCGGCGATCGGGGTTTACAGCATAGACAACAGCCCGTTCGACCTTTATCTTGTTGCATTTTTTGCCGTTTTGGGGATTGCCTGGCGTGTGTTCGGCTTCAGCCCGGTGCCGATGATGCTCGGATTCGTATTGGGACCGATGCTGGAGGAAAACCTGCGGCGCGCATTGCAGGTTTCCGAAGGAGATCCGACGGTGTTTCTGACCCGGCCGATCAGCCTGGCGTTTATCCTTGTTGCCGTCCTGCTTCTGATCGCGATGTGGCTGCCGGCCCTCCGCAAGCGACGGGACGACATCATCGGCTGATGGCTGAAAGCATCCCTCTTGGAGGCTGTTCCGGCATGTAACGACAGCCATGAAGCAGGCATGGCTGACCAGACAAACGTTTCATCGGCGGTTTGTCGATCTGATGAGAAAATATTTGAACCTTTTACTACGAAAGGATGAGAACCATGAAGAAAATTCAAAAAAGAAGTTGGTGGTTGACTTTTGTAACGATTGCCCTGATGGCCATCGTCGTAGCCTGGCCTCTCTCCTCGGCCCTGGCGGCAGCGGACAAGTATCCTGAAAAACCGGTGCGGTTTCTGATCGCCTTTGCCCCGGGCGGAAGCACCGACGCGACCGGCCGCCTGATCGCCACGAAGCTTTCAGAGCGTCTCGGCAAACAGTTCGTTCCGGAAAACAAGGCCGGGGGCGGCGGCACCCTGGCCGCTCAAATGGTCGCCAACGCGGCCCCCGACGGCTATACCCTTCTCTTTCACTCGTCGGGGATCATTCTTAACCCTCTGATTGCCAAACAACCTTACGACCCCTTCAAGTCCTTCACTCCGATTGCCAAGATCGGTAACGCGGTATCCGTTCTCGATGTCCATCCGTCGGTCCCGGCGAATTCGGTTAAAGAGCTCATCGCGCTTGCCAAGAAAGAGCCCGGCAAACTGGTTGCGGCGGCGGCAGGCGCCGGAAGCTTCGGCCATCTCTCCACCGTGCTCTTCAGGGAAATGGCCGGCATCGATTACAAGATCACCCAGTTCAAGGGTGGCGGACCCGCGATGGTGGACGTGGTCGGAGGGCACTCCCATCTTATCTTTGTCAGCATCGCGCAAGCACTGCCGCAAATCAAAGCGGGACAGGTGAAGGCGCTCGGCTATGCGGGCAAGAGCCGAAGCAAGATGCTGCCGGATGTCCCGACCATCTCTGAGGCGGGCGTTCCGGGCTATGAGTCCTTCATCTGGTGGGGGCTCTATGCCCCGGCCGGCACCCCGCAACCGATCATCGACAAGCTCAACAATGAGATTGCGGCGATCATGAAGACGCCGGAAATGGTGAAGATCCTGGATAGCCAGGGGGCCGAAATCGATCTTCTGACCGGGGCCGATTTCACCAAATTCATGGAATCGGAATCCGCCAAGTGGGACCAGGTCATCAAAAGGAACAAGATCACCAACGAGTAACGGTATGTTTTCTCCAACGGCGGGGGCTTTTCACCCCCGCCCGCTTTTCTTCGAAATCCTCAAAAATATTGCACAGCAATGTCTTCGAAATGTATCCAGTCAGGCCACTTTTTCATTTCGATGACGAACTCGATCTCCCACTTAATCGCCATCTCATTGCGCAATTCATCGAGGTTCATGGAACACGGTACCCCTTCCGGGATCAGGACTTCTCCCTCTACCCGAATGGGAACCCTCGCAGGGACCTGCTTTACCGCAAGTGGAAGTTCCTGTCGGTTCTCATAGAGACAATGGCTAAGGTGTTTTTTATTTTTGGAGGAGAAGAAGTCGACGATTTCCTTTCCTCGAAGAGTTGCACGGATGTTGTCAATCTTAAAAGGGATATTGGCCTCAAACGTGAGGCTGAACGGAATTTTTTCTCCCGGGCTGGCCTGTCTTGAACCGAGGATGATCTCAGCCTTTTTGATTCTCTTGTTCACCAGGGCTGAATAGGTCAACAGAAAGAGTGCAACAAGACCTAAAATCAAAGCGATCAGTCCCCCCACGAAAAACAAATCCATCTCTTTCTGTTCAACAAGGAAGGCTCTCCACGTAAAATAGATTCCTGCAAAGGCGAGAATCAAGGAAAGGGAGAAACAACCCACGGAATTCTTTGCCGACTGCCTGTGTACGACCTCTTCGGAACCTGTGGCTCCCTCACCATGGGGCATTCTCTTTTTCGGAATGAGCGTAATTTCCTCTTCGGCCGTGAGATCTTTCCCCTGGGAGGAACGCACTTTGGCTCCAAGATGCCAGGTGACGTCAAATGTTTGCCCCTTGTATGTCGGAGGATCAGCGGGCGCAACGATCTCAAACGGATAGATGTATTCTTCGGGCATCCATGAACCTTGGAAGAGCTTGATTTCCTCTTTTTCCTTTTCAATCGTTCTATGGATATTTTCCGCTTTTGCAGTGCCTTTGCAGTAAAGAGCAAGCACCAGAGCTGCGGCCTGAATTTTTTCGGACACCGAGACATTTACCCGTCCCGTGATGGTCTCACCACTTTCATACGTCCGATCAGGTTTGTCCAACGTGATACTTAGAACAATCCCCGACATCTCTTCCTCCTCGGCAGGGTGTAAAACATGAGGACATGCCCGCTGCGTCTTTAACCGGGCCGGATTGGCGCTTTTGACATTTCAGAAGGTGCACGCGTACCTCGAAGTCTTCGATAGAGATAGCGAGTCGCAACCCCAAAAAGGATCACAGGTCCGAGGCAAAGCAAATACCAGCCCCACGATAGACCACGTTCCAGCAAAAATTCATGCGGATCTTCCGGATCGAACCAGCAAGGATAGGATCTGCCGAGCTCGTACTGGGCGATTTTCTTTTCCGCAGAACTTTCCCGCCCCGAAAAGGTTCCTTTTACCATCGAACCCGCCGATACGATCTCATTACTCCCTGCTTTGTAACGCACCGAAACCAGGGGATCATAAATCCGGCTTTTTGTTTTTCCTGTGCTTCCCGTGCTCCAGCTTAACTTCTTATCGACAATGATACAGTTTGTCTTTTCATAAGCGGAGAATTGCCGTACATCATCCATAACGAGAAAGGCCAAAAAAAACAGGACAGGGATACAGGCCAAAAAAGTAATGGACATGGCATAGACCATGAAGCCGCGAGGATCTGGGTCACTCCATGACACATTGGGGGAAAGATGAGCCCTTTTCTTTTCCCGCCACCTGATCAATCGTGGAACGATGAATAGAAAAAGGGGAACCAACAGGAGGTATCCGAGAATCGTGATCTCCAGCGGACCCAATCCGACCTTTCCCACCGTCAAGAGGATTCCCTCAGGGAGTTCCCGCGATGTCACTTTCGTTTCCATGGCAAGGGACTTGTTCTCATTTCCCCAAGCGACGCCCGCCTGGCTATGGATGATAGACCCTGCCGTATTGGGGAGTGTGACGAGTTCAATAAAAAAGCTTCGTTCCTCCTGCGAACGAATGCGTCCTTTCCAGTGCAAGGTATGATTCTCTATATCGCAGAAGATCTCTGGGGATCTGCCTGCCAGCATGACAAAAGAAGGAGAAATATGGAACGTCAAGGCGACACGGTCCGGGGTCGATTCGCCGGTGTTGCGAAGGATCATCTCATACCGGATCGTGCCGCGCTCGGGAACCTTTCCTGAAGTACATCTCATCTCCGACTTGTTGAAATCGGCTTGGTCGGCTTGAAAACCACCCCTTTTTCCATCATTCGCTGCGATTGCAGACTGGTCAAAACAGGAAGCCCGAAAAGGGGTAAGACCTTGGGGGAAAAAGAATACAGCGCATGTCAAAAGCGTGACAATGATTGGTCTTAGGAAGAAGTTGGCAGATGCACAAGAGTTCATGCCGGTCACACAGATGTTTTCACCATTGCCGTTTTTACTCTCGCATGATCCTCAAAATCAGTCAATCGCTATAGGGGTTCGGTAAGTTCGGCGGATTCGCCGGTCCGGTCATCGCCGGGTTGATGTACGACATCCAGGGAAGTTATCAAATGGCTTTCGTGTCTTTTGCCGTCATTCCGGCACGGTCCTGTCCGTGCTGGACGGGGACGGCTGTTCGCGCTGTTCCCCCGATTCGGAGAGAAAGGATCGGGTCTTGCAGTCCAACCCCTCCAAGGGAGCGATCTCCGTTTCCGGGGCGGCGCCAAGTTCCCGGAACTTCCGGGCCGTCACCAGGACGCGGCTCTCGAATGAACCTACGGCGCTGTTATATGACGAAACCGCGCGATCGAGGTTTTTGCCGAGATCGGAAAAATGGCCGGTCAGCGTCACGATCCGCTCATACAGGGATTTGCCCAAACGGCTGATCTCCAGAGCGTTTTCTGCGATCTTTTCCTGTCGCCAGCCGTAGGCCACCGCGCGCAGCAGGGCAATCAGGGTGGTCGGGGTGGCGAGGATCACCCGCTGCTCGACGCCGTACTCGATCAGGGATGGATCCTGCTCCAGTGCGGCGCTGAAGAAGGTCTCGCCCGGCAGGAACAGGACGGCGAATTCCGGCGCCGGCCGAAATTGATCCCAGTATGCCTTTGCCCCGAGTGCCTGGATATGGTTGCGGATCTGCCTGGCATGGCTCCTCAGGCGGGAGGTTCGGCCGTTTTCATCGGACATCTCCAGGGATTCCAGATAAGCCTGGAGCGGCGCCTTGGCATCGATGACGACATTCTTGCCTCCCGGCAGCCGGATGATCATGTCGGGCCGCAGGCGACCATCTTCCGTCGAGGCCGTTTCCTGCTGGACAAAGTCGCAGTGTTCGATCATTCCCGCCATTTCCACGACCCGTTGAAGTTGGATCTCGCCCCAGCGGCCGCGGACGACCGGGGTGCGAAGGGCGCGGACGAGGTTGGCCGTTTCACCCTGCAGCTGTTCCTGGGTCAGGGCCAGGGAACGGATCTGTTCCGTCAAAGTCGCGTAGGCTGAGGTGCGCTGGTTTTCGATTTCACGGATCCTTCCGTCCACCTTTTCCAGGGACTCCTTCAGAGGTTTCACGAGTTCGTCGATGGCGGAGCTGCGTTGGTTGAGATCGGTTCGGGCGTTTTCCTGGTATTTCTCCAGCGTGGTTCGCGCCAGTTCGAGGAAAGATTGGTTGTTGGTCCGGAGCGCCTCCGCGGAAAGGGCGCCGAAGGCTTCCGAAAGCCGGCAACGGGCATCCTCCAGGAAGGCCAGTTTTTCCTCGCCGGCCTTGCGTTCTTCCTCCCGCTGGGTTTCGGTTTCCGTCACAAGGTTCCGGAGATCGCTATTTTCGGACTGAAGATCCCGGATGAAGGCCTCTTTCGTTGCAACGGCCGTCTCCAGTTCCGGGATTCGCTTCGTCTTTTCTTCGGCTGCGGAACGCCGTTCGGTCTGCCTCGTCAGCTCCTCCCTCAGGGCGGACGTTTCCGACTGCAATTCGTCCACGTTGGCGTGGACCTGCTGCAGAAGCTCCTCCCGTCCGCGGAGACGCTCGGACAGCGCGGCCCGTTCCGCATCAAACCCCCGGCGGGCCATTTCCGCCGCGTTCCGGATCCTCGGCCAAAGGATCAAAAAAACCAGGGCGCCGCCCGCAACCGCTCCGAGGATTCCCCATCCGATTTCCATTTCCATTCCGTCCCATCCTTGCCTGAAGACGACCGCAGATTTGCATGCGCAGCGACCGTTCAAGAATCTGAAACCTGATGTTCAGATACAATAGCCAGTCTTGGTTTGCCAAAACCTGTTTCGGAGGGCTGCCGCAGGATCAACGGTTATCCGTATCCCAGCTCCTCCAAACGCTTCTCGTCCATGCCGAGAAAATGGGCGATTTCGTGAACCACAGTGATTTCAATCTCCCGTTCGAGCTGCTCGATCGTTTCACACATCTCTTCGAGGGGCTCCTGAAAAATGTAGATCGTATCGGGATGGACGGGTGGTGGAGAAAAAAAGGAGCGTTCCGGCAGGGAAGAGCCCCAGTACAGACCCAGAAGGGGCTCATCCGGGGGATAGCCCATCTCTTCCAGCATCTCCCGCGTCGGCCTCTTCTTTACGGTGAGAACGACGTTGTCCATCCGTTCCCGGATCTCTGCCGGGATCCGTTCGTAAGCCCGCCGGACGGCCCTATCGAATTCTTGTGATTTCAGCCTCATGACGGGTTCTTTTGTGGAGGAATGGTTCCAGCATATGCTTCGATGCACCGGTGCACTTTGGGAAATCATACGAAGCCGGGGATCCCGAAGGGCGACGAGTTGCCGCCCTTCGGGGCTGTGAAGGTGTTTCCCTATTTGACCGTATACCCGCGTCCGTCGAGGCAGGCGCCCATCGCCCTTTGGTAATCGGCGCGTTTATCGACCTTCTGGGGTTCTGGTGAACCGGGCGGATTTGTCGGGTCGAAGCCCGTCTGGTCCACGGCCCAGCGGTGGCAGGCGTAACGATCATCCGCCTGCTGCTGTTCGCTTTGCCCCTCGCGGGGATAGATGAACATCTGCTCCGCCGCCGGCGGTGCCTCACTGACCTCCTCCTTCGGCGGTTCCACGACGATATAGCCGTTTCCCCGATGCGCATAATAGACTTCATTGGCATAGTAGTAGGGTACGCCACCCACCCAGATGGTCGAATAGAACGGGGGCAGGAAGGGCACGATCAGACCGATCGGGGGAACAATCACGTTAAAACCCGGTCCGTGCGGCCGGTACCAGACACCTCCGTGAAAGTAATACCGTGTTCCGCCATGGATCACAACTCGATGATCGCGCGGCAACGAGCGGATGACATGGCCGCGGGGCGGATAGAAACGGTCGTGGCGATGACGCACATCGTGGAACCGGTGGTCGGCCGGTGGCCGCCGTGCCGGCGGCGGGACTGCCGGCCGATTCCGGACCGCAGGATGACCGGGACGATCCGGCGGCGGTGCTGCCGAAGCGGGTCCGCAAATGATCATCCCCGACAACAGGGCTGTCATCAACCCAATCGAAAAATAACGGTTCTTCTTGACAATATGGTTCATCTCTTTTTCTCCTTGAAATCAGATCAGGATTTCCAAAATCCTATTTGAAATGGTTTACTGCACTGTGTATCCGCGGCCTTCGAGGCATGCGCCCATGGCCCGCCGGAAACCGGCAGCCTTTTCGTAAAGCTGGGTGTCATAGGTCCGGTTCCGGGCGGCATAGGCCTCTTCCTGCTGCCGTGCAGCTTCTACTCTTGCCCCGTCGGACGCGGCGCCGGCAATCGCCCCTCCGGCCGCGCCGATCAGGGCGCCCTCTGCCGCATGACGCGGACCGCCGATCAATGCGCCCAGCACCGCGCCGGCCACCGCCAACGCGGCGGTATCATACCCCATGGGCGGCATCGGCACCACCCGGACGCGCTGCTCCCTGGGGATGGCCGATTGGCCGGGATCGAACCCGGTCTGTTTGATGGCCCAGTTGTAGCATTCGTAATGGTCGCGGGATTGCTGATCGGTGGTCTGCCCCATTTTCGGGTAAAAATAAACCTGGGTCGAGGGAGGCGGGGGCGTAGAGGGCTCCCCGGCCATGGCCTGCGGACCAGGCGGGTGGGGCGGGGGAAAACACCCCGACAGAATCATTGCGGATAGAATCATCGCCAGCCAAACGAAAAATCGAGCTCTCCGGGGTTTCCTGCCATGCTCACCGTATTTCTGAAATGACAGCCTTTTCATTTTCCTCCTCCTTGGCAATGGATAAGTTTTTTCCGAATCATAACCACCCCGCATCTCCAATGCAACTTTTTTCCCTCATTCACCATTGGTTTTGGTTAGGATATCCTTTCGATTCTTTTCATCGATGGAACAGCAAGGAATGTGCCGATCATGGCTGCTAATCGGGAAGATCATTTATTTTTAAACAATGTTGGTCACTTATGTAAATGTGGGACCCTATGTCGCACAGAGGGATGGGCAATAAGTATCCGCTTTTGTTATCCGTATGTAACTAAAATATCCAGATCCGGCTTCGGTTTTTGCCGGCTCCTTCGATGCTTCATTTTTTGCTTGCAAATCAGGTCGCCAGAGTGGAGAGTACCATGAAATACCATTGGACATCTGCTGCGGCAGAGGGATTAACCTGAGGAGCATCCATGAAACGCATCGAATGGCTTCTTGCCAGAAAAGAGGAGACGGTTCTGAACGTCTTCAAGCTTCAATCGATGATCCAGGAGAGTGACTCCCTTGCGATACTGATGTACGGCAGCCCTGATCCGGATGCCGTAGCCTCGGCAATGGCGTTGCGCGAAATCGTCAAACATACCAAACCGCTTGTGAAATGCATCTTTGTCGCGACCGAACCGGTGATCCGCTATCAGAACGCGGAATTTATCCGGGAGATGAAGGCGGAGATCCGAATGCTGGACGAAACCGATTTGCAGGACTTCCGGCTGATTGCCGTCGTGGACGCGCAACCGACATTTTTCGGCGATAGGCTCGGAGCTATCAAGCCTCAGATCGTCCTCGACCATCACCCCTGCAAGACCGTATGGCACGCCTCGCTTGCCGATGTCCGGCCGGATTATGGGGCGCTCTCCACAATCATGACGGAGTATCTGCTCGCTGCGCGAATCAGGATTCCAAAGCGCCTCTACACGGCTCTTCTTTATGGGATCCGGAGCGATACGGTCCATTTCGAGCGGGATGCCAGTCTCGAGGACATCGGCGCCTATTACCTCACTTTTTCACGGGCCAACCGGGAGCTGATTCGCCGAATCGAGCTGAACCAGATCCCGGATCGGTTCCTGAAATACTTCGATTATGCCTATCACCGCAAACGACGTCACCGTGATCGGGTGATCTGTTTCCTGGATGCCGTGGAGAGCGCCGATGTCTGTGTGCAGGTGGCCGATTTCTACCTTCGACTCATCAATATCTTTTATGTGGTCATCGCCGGGATCGTGAAGGATCGGATGATCATTGTCTTCCGCGGAGACGGCTATCGCCAGGATTGTGGAGCAATCGCATTGAAAGCATTCGGGAATATCGGTAGCGCGGGTGGGCACCGCAGTGCGGCTCGGGTGGAGATCCCGATCGAAACGATCAAGTCAACACTGGAAAACGACCTCTCCCCAGAGGCCGTGGAAAGATTTCTCGTCCAGCGTCTGAGGCGGAAGAAGAAGGCGGAGACCAAGGCAGAAGGATAGCAGATTAAGTCGGATTCGGGCCGGCTTCCTCCACAACCGACAGGCCGTGCGAGAGATCATTCATCAGCCTTGGCCTTTGCCTTGGATGGCGGCTGGCTCTTTTCCGTTTCCGTCGAGGGCGCAGCCTCCTTCTTCTCCGACGCCGGCGCCTTGCGTCCTCCGTAATCCGTGGCGTACCAGCCACTCCCCTTCAGGTGAAATGAGGAGAGGGACATCAGTTTGTGCACCGAGCCCTTGCAGAATCGGCAGGATTTCACCGCGGGATCGGTAATCCCTTGAAAAACCTCGAATTCTTTACCGCATTTCTTGCATTTGTACTCATAAATGGGCATTAAAAAAACCTCCGACAAATATCTTACTGGACCAGGTCTCCGATCCGGTACCGGTTGCTGAAACAGTCCAAAACCAGATTCAGATCGGGATCGGTCACTGGTTTGAGCAGGTTCCGGGTGATCCGGTGAACCTTTTCTTCCTCGTCTGATCTTTCCTGTGCTGTGGCGTCGAAATTTCCCTCACCCCGTTCGAAGCGAATGATGTGGACCAGCTCATGCGCGGCGATATAGAGCAGCAAAGGGGAAAGGCGTATGAACGAGTGGGCGCGGTCCACAGCGTCCAGGATACGGTTGTCCTGGAGGCAGATCCGGTAGAAATGCAACCTCTCGTCTTTCGAATCTTTTTCCTTCTGAAGCTCGTACTTGCAGAGATGAGCGAATGCGCCTTCGCGCACCTCGTCCTTCTCCAGGAAGGCTAGCGTCTTTACGTCGTATCGCCTCTTTTCCCACTCTCCGGGGGTGATGCGGAAATAGCGCCCGGCCATCTTCTCGGCCTTTGCAAATGTGTTGCCGGAAAGCGATATCTGTTCCTTATTGAAATATCGCCCCATTGCATTTTCCCCCTTTTTCGGTCGTGGAAAATATATGCATCGACCGACGTCTGTCAACCTCCCTATTTACAGGGGTCCCCTTTTGCCGGCGTGGACCTCCAGCGCGAATTGAATGATTCGGTCAATCAATCCCGTCTGTGTCATTCCGGATGCCGCTGCCTGATGGAACAGGACCGTGGAAGGGGTCATGCCCGGAAGCGTATTCGGTTCCAGAATCGCTATCCGGCCATCGTTTCGGGCAAACATGTCGATCCGGGCGTATCCCTTCAGGTTGAGGGCTCGAAAGGCCTTGACCGCGTTCTCTCGGATTTTTTCGATCTGTTCCGCGGGAAGACGCGCCGGGGTTTTGTTCTCTCCTTGGCCATAGAGGAACTTGTCCTGAAGGGAGAGGACATCATCCGTCGGGATCGTTTCGGAAGGGACCAGCGCCTCAGGGGCATCCACGCCGATGACGCCGCAGGTCACCTCCATCCCGGTCAGAAATTCCTCCACGAGGACCAGATTGTCCCAATGGAAGGCGTTTTCCACCGCATCGGAAATGCCCTCCGCCGAGACGACCTTCTTCACGGCGGTACTGCAACCCTCCCGGCAGGGTTTGACGACGCATGGGAAGCCGATCCGTTGGGCAACTTCCTGTTTGACGCATGACTTTTCCGTTTCCCATCGGCTCCGTGGGATCGGGATCGTCCGAGGGACGTCCATTCCGCTGATCTCCAGAATCCGCCGGCAAACATACTTGTCCATGCCGATTGCCGATGCCAGGACGCCGGAGCCCGTATAGGGGATTCCGAGAAGTTCGAGAAGCCCCTGCATGCAGCCATCCTCCCCATATTTTCCGTGCAGTCCGAGGCAGACCACATCCACCCGTTCTTTCAGGGTTTCATACGGGATGGGTTTTGCCTCCTCCGCAAGATCCTCTTCAATGTCGCTGGTGCTGTTGCGCATGAGAAGTTTGACGGGAATCTCCCAGAGGGCCGCCCGGCTGTCCATGAAAATGGGGACGGGATCGTACTTGCGGCGGTCAATTTTGCTGAAGATATTCCGACCGCTCTCCAGCGAGACCTCTTTTTCCGACGAGAGCCCCCCCATCATGATACCCACCCGGCGCCTTTTCGCTGTTTTTAGATCAGAAAGTTCGTCCATTTTGATAACCCGCCATCAACCCATGATGCAACTTGATGAAAGCTTCCGGTCTGCGAATGGAAACAAAATCGCTTATCCGATTCGGCGAAATCCCTATACCACCAAAGCCCATCCTCTTCCAGAACAAATCATCCTGTCGATTTTCCCGTGTCCATGACGGGAAAGGGGGGATCGAAAAGCGGGACAGGCTTGAACCGATCTGGTTTGAACCGGCATGTGGTGGGAAGGAAAAAAAGAGCCGTTCCCCTGGAGAGGGGGACGGCTCGGCGAGCATGGCTGGAGATGGGGGGTTGCCGGTCTACTTTACCGCGTCCTTCAAACCCTTCCCCGCCTTGAACACGGGGACCTTCTTCGCGGCGATCTTGATGGCCGCGCCCGTCTGCGGGTTCCTGCCCGTGCGGGCCTTCCTCTTGGTCACCCCAAATGTGCCGAATCCCACAAGCGTGACGGCATCGCCCTTCTTGAGCGCCTTCTTGATCGCCGCCAATGTCGCGTCCACGGCCAGTTCCGCCTCCTTCTTGCTGCACGCTACCTTTGCCACCTCATCGATCAACTGCCCTTTGTTCATAGCCACCTCCCTCTTTAGAGTATTGTCGGACTGCCTGCACCGTGAGTAAGCCTATACAGCGTCACCTCTCGCAAATCAACCAAAATCAT
>JAEAMF010001430.1_pt1 | contig 17324 bp, 14 predicted proteins | sample 8958721 | NCBI WGS metagenome assembly JAEAMF01 (sample SAMN16933255, study PRJNA681124) | bioreactor sludge metagenome | isolation source: anaerobic bioreactor treating anionic surfactant - SDBS | place: India: Bengaluru | collected 2019-02-28
GGCGGCGCCTGGGATGCCCATGGCCAGATGTTCCTGACCCTGGAAGCCATGGGTGTCGAGGGCAAGGTGCACAGTGCTGTATTCAACGCGATCCAAGTGGAACACAAGCGTCTGACCAAGCCTGAGGAAATGGCCGACTTCCTCGCGACTCAGGGCGTCGACAAGGACAAGTTCCTGGCGACATTCAATTCCTTTGCGATCAAGGGCCAGGTTCAGAAAGCTCGCGATCTGGCCAAAAAATATGAAATCAGCGGTGTTCCGACCATGGTTGTCAACGGTAAGTACCGTTTTGACCTGGGCTCTGCCGGCGGTCCAGAGGAAACCATCAACGTGGCTGATCAGTTGATTGCCAAGGAGCGCGCCGCCCAGTAAGCGGCGATTGCCATGCGGCGTTGGAAAACTGAACGGTGTGTTGGCCTGCATGATCCGCAGGTCAACGAACACCATTTGCAGACCAGTAGCCTCCCGAAGGACGGTCGTCTGCGCCTGCTCAGTTTCAATATCCAGGTGGGGATCAGTACCGAGCGCTACCGCCACTACCTGACGCGTAGTTGGCAGCACCTTTTGCCTACCACCGGCCGTGCCGGTAACTTGCAGAAAATTGGTGACCTGCTCAGCGACTTTGATCTCGTCGCCCTGCAGGAGGCCGATGGTGGCAGCTTGCGTTCAGGTTTCGTCAATCAGGTCGAGTACCTGGCGCAACTGGGTGCCTTCCCTTACTGGTATCAACAGCTCAATCGCAACCTTGGCCGTTTCGCTCAGCACAGCAATGGCGTACTCAGTCGCTTGAAGCCGCAGTTGCTGGAAGACCATCCGCTGCCCGGTCCTTCGGGTCGTGGTGCGATTCTGGTGCGTTTTGGTGAAGGGGACGATGCGTTGGTCGTGGTGATGATGCACCTGGCGCTGGGTGCACGGACCCGTGCGCGTCAACTCGCCTACATTCGTGAACTGATTGGTGGTTATCGTCATCAGGTATTGATGGGCGACATGAATACCCATGCCAGCGACCTGCTGGAACACTCGCCATTGCGTGATCTCGGTTTGGTTGCCCCGCAGGTGCAAGCCACGTTCCCCAGTTGGCGGCCGCAGCGTTGTCTTGATCATATCTTGCTCAGCCCCAGCCTCACGCTGGAGCGCTTCGAGGTGCTGGCCCAGCCCATTTCCGATCATCTTCCGGTCGCGGTTGAGATTCGTTTGCCTGATGCCCTTGCGATGGATACGCTTCCGGCCGTGAGCTAACTGCCCCTACTCCTTTGCGAAATCAGGCATGACCGAAGAAGCCGAGCGCTGGAAAGAAAAATACCTCAAGAGTATTGAGCAACAAGAAAAGCTCGAGCGCCGCTGGGAAGCTCGCCTTGACCTTCTGCGTCGAGGCTTGGTACGCAGCACATTGGCGGCCGAAGGCAGCGATCTGGCTGTTGATAAGTGCATGAAAGAGATGCGCGACGTCATCCGCACCGACAATATGGACGCTGCACTGGCAGGCTTGATTCCGCGGTTGGAAAAAGCCGTATTGGACTCCGAGCAGCGTCGGGAAACCCGAACGGCACAGATCGGCACAGCGCTGGCGGCATTAGTGAGCCAGTTGCAAGCATTGCCGTTGCCGAGTGAGGTCACTCGGCCACTGAAAAAATTTGCCAAACAACTGGATGCTCGCGCGAGTCAGCCTCGTGAGATGCCTTTGCTGCTGGGCGAGCTGAGTAGCTTGCAAGGCCAGGCGATTGCTGCGCTGGACAAGCCAGAAGAAGCCGGCCGCCCAGGTTTTTTGCAGCGGTTGTTCGGTAACCGCGAAGCGGCATCAGAGGCGCCCGCAGTACCGACAACGGTTGCCAGCACAGCCTCTGCGGCCGTTGAGGTGGAGGCCGCTGTTGTTGAATCAGCGCCTATTGCATCGCCTGCCGAGGTCGATGCAGATGAGCTGCATCCGCTGCCTGAGCCCGCTGTCGAGGCGGCCAGCGAGGCGGTGACGTCCGTGCAGGTCGAACCCGCGGCCGCCGAGCCTGTGCAGGTGCCCCCTCCTCCAGTCGCTGCGCCGCTTGAGGCATTGGCAGCGGAGCCAGCATCTGTACCTGAGCGTCCTGAAGCACCGGAGACCGAGGCCGATGCTCCACCGCTCGCTGCCGATATCCCGGAGGATCAGGCCACGCCCGCCGAAGAGGCGTACGCACTGCCCGAAAACACCGAGCCTAGCTACAGTTCGGTCGCCAGTCATATTGAAGAGACCCTGCTGGGCTTGCTGGATGATCTGACGCTTCCTGAGCGGCACAAGGCCCAGGCGCAATCCATGCGCGAGCGCCTGCAGCATGGCCTGAACTGGTATGAGCTGTTGCCGGTCCTGGACGATCTGGTCGTGCTCATGCTGGCTATCACCAGCAGTGGCCAGCATGAGTTTGAAGCCTATCTGCAGCAGGTCAATGAGCGTCTTGAGTCTTTCCAGAGTCATCTGCAGGAAGCCAGTGACGGGCATGCCGATAGCCGGACAGCTGCCCGCGATCTGGATAGCCAGTTGCGTGAACAGGTTGATGGCCTGCAAAGCAGCGTGCAGGGGGCTGCGGATCTGGAAAGCCTCAAACACATTCTGGATAACCGCCTGGAAGGATTGCTGGGAACGATTGACATACACCAGCAGCAGCGTGATCAGCGTGAGCAGGAAATGGCCGAGCGTTTGCGTGGCTTGGCTGAACGGGTTACGCATATGGAGCAGGAAGCCCAAGGTTATCGTGAGCACCTGGAAGAGCAGCGGCAGAAGGCCTTGATCGACCCACTGACCGGCCTGCCAAACCGTGCGGCCTGGTCCGAGCATCTGGAGCGCGAGATGCAGGCTTGGCAGGCACAGGGTGGCCACCTGTTGGTCGCGATGCTTGATCTGGACCATTTCAAAAGGATCAATGACAACTACGGGCACCTCGCGGGCGACAAGGTGCTAAAGATCGTCGCCAACGAACTGCGCAAGCGCTTGCGCGGCCGTGACTTTATCGCCCGGTTTGGTGGTGAGGAGTTTGTGCTGTTGATGCCGCAGAGCAATCTGGTCAGTGGATGCCAGCAGGCCGAAATCCTGCGGGCGGCGGTCGAGGCCTGCCCATTCCACTTCAAGGGCGAGCGGGTAACGATCACCCTCTCGATAGGTGTCACTGCGCTACGTGATGGGGAGCGCAGCGACATCGCCCTCAAGCGCGCCGACGAGGCGTTGTATCGCGCCAAGCACCAAGGCCGTAACCGCGTCGAACAAGGATGAGCACTATATAGTTATCACCGTTTGCGCCATCGCTAGAGAGGGTACGTTATGCTATTGCATTACTGATACCCATAGATGTGCCCTCTTGCCATGAAAGCCTTCTTCTGCGCCCTGCTGCTTCTGTCTCTGGCCGGTTGTGCAAACACCCTCCAGATTGACCGAAGCCACCCATCCGTCAACCAGGACAGTCGTATCCAGTTTGTTGTCCTGCACTACACCAACGCTTCGCTGGAGCGTTCACTGGCGTTGTTGACCCATGGTGAAGTCAGCAGCCACTACCTGATTGGTGATCAGCCAGCGACCATCTACCAACTGGTAGACGAGAACCGCCGTGCCTGGCACGCCGGTGACAGCCAATGGCAGGGTCGTACCTGGCTCAACTCGAGCTCTATTGGCATTGAGATCGTAAACCCAGGTTTTACCGATACACCGTCTGGACGTGTCTGGCACCCCTACTCCGAGGCGCAAATACAGGCGCTGATCCTGTTGCTCAAGGACATCGTCAAACGCAATAACATCGACCCACGGCATATCATTGGGCATAGCGATATAGCGCCATCACGCAAACTCGACCCAGGCCCTCTGTTTCCCTGGAAGCGCCTGGCCGATGCCGGTGTTGGTGTGTGGCCTGATGCCGCTGCCGTTGCACAGCAGCGTGCCCGTTTCGATGTGAGCCCGCCGAGTATCGCCTGGTACCAGCAGCAACTGGCACGTTTCGGCTATGCCATCGAGCAAACCGGGGTCAATGATGTCAGTACCCGGCACGTGTTGGCTGCCTTCCAGATGCGCTTCCGCCCGCAACGTTTTGATGGCGTGCCCGATGCGCAGACGGCGGCAATCTTGCAGGTGCTCAACCGCTCCCGCTGATAGGCGCCGCCCAACGGGCAGGCTGATTCGTCAGGCAGTTGCTATACCTTGTGGTATTCAATGGGATATCGCCTGATGTCATCTGCCTTCGCCACGCTGCGCAGCCTGTTCCTTCGCCCCTGGCTACTGGCCGCGCTTGCGGCCTCGGCCAGTGCGATCCTGTTGCTGAGTGCCAGCCTTGGTGTGGCCATGCACCAGATTCAGCAAAGTGAAAGCGAGCAGATGAATGCCAAGGGGGAGCGCTTTCTGGAGCGGCTGGAGCAGATCTTCAGTCAGCTGCGTGAAGGTGTGGATCATCTTCAGGCTCAACCGCTGCGAGGGTGCACTCCGCAGATGTTGGCAGCCTTGCAGCAGGTGGGCTTCAACAATCGCTTTGTCTTTGAAGCCGCCTATATAGATGGAGACACCCGCTGCTCCAACCGCTTGGGCGAGCACAGCACAGAACCTGTACGGCCCCCGGACATTCAGGGGCCGACCTACAGCTATTGGTTGAACACCAGTGCCGAACCGAACGATAACCTGGCGGCATTGATGCTGGGGCGTGGGCATTTCCGTATCTCGACTTCTCGTGGGCACCTGAGCGATGTTGTTGATCTGCCACCAGGCGGCAGCCTGTTGGTGGTGCTCGACAACGGCATGCGCGCAGTACCCGTGTTGGGGCCGGCGCAGGCATGGCCACCCTCCTCTGATGGGGCACTCGACGTTGCAAACGCCATGCTGGAGTTGCCCGATCATCTGGTCTATCGGATGCCGACCAAGTCTCCGGACTATCAACTGGTGCTGATTACCCCCAAAACCAGCCTGCCGCTGAAAATGAATGGCGTCATCTGGTTGTTGTTCCCAGGTAGCCTGCTGCTGGCCTGGTGCATCGGCTGGTTGGTACTGCAGCTGGTACGTCAACGCCAATCAATGAGTTCGGAACTGCAGGGGGCGTTGCGGCGAGGTGAGTTGCAGGTGCTCTATCAGCCAATTCTCGAACTCAACAGCCGACGATGCGTGGGGGCCGAGGCGCTGGTACGGTGGCGCCATCCCGATGGCACGTTGACCAGTCCGGACCTGTTCATTCCGTTGGCGGAAAACACCGGCCAAATTCGCCAGATCACCGACTTTGTGTTGCAGCGCGTGCTGGAGCAGTTGGGGCAGTTGTTGCGCGCCAACCCTCAGTTGTACATCTCGATTAACCTGGCAGCGTGCGATGTGATGGTGCCACGCATTGGTCGTGTGGCTGCTCGTTTACTGGCACTGCACCGCGTCGCGGCCAGCCAGATCGCTTTCGAGGTGACAGAGCGCGGGCTGATTGATGTGGTAGTCGCACGGGATAACCTGCAAGCACTGCGCTCGGTTGGTCACCAAGTGTTGATCGATGATTTTGGCACGGGCTACTGCAGCCTGGCCTACCTGCAGACACTGCCGGTCGACTGCCTGAAGATCGACAAGGCGTTCATCGATGCTCTGGGCCACGATGCCGCCAGTAGCGGGGTTGCGCCGCATATCATTCGCATGGCGCATGCCTTGCAGTTGCGGGTTATCGCCGAAGGTATCGAGTATGAGGATCAGGCGCTGTTGCTGAACAGCGAGGGTGTGAACTACGGACAGGGTTGGCTGTTTGCGCACCCCCTCAGCGCCAGGCAATTTGCCGAGTTGGTGACCCGAGGTCGGCGCAGGGGGCCGCGACGGATCGATGATGAGGCCTGAACCTACTCCAATATACGACGGAGAATCATCATGTTGAGTTGGGCTATTACTTTCCTGATTATCGCCATTGTCGCTGCTGTACTGGGCTTCGGTGGTATCGCGGGTGCAGCGACCGGCATCGCCAAGATCCTCTTCATCATTTTCCTTGTGCTGTTCGCTGTGTCCCTGTTTTTCGGTCGACGTGGATGACGAAGCCGGTCAGGCGCTCTGTTTAGGGTTCTGTACGTTTCAGTGTTGGCCCGGGTACTGAGTGGATATCCGAAATGCCTGCAGAGGTAATGGGCATCACGCCGGCTGTTTTGGGTTGTTTCCTACAGCGGATGTCGAAGTGTGTGTCTTGTTGACCGTACATCGATATTTTTTTAGCTGACCCCTCCGACAAATTTGGGGCGTTTCACGCATTCGGATTGTCGAACAACGGCATTTGTCACCCAAGCGGATATGGCTTAATTGGCCTAAATATGGCGCTTTGGCCATCTTCGGAATTCCGAACGCCTCTATTTCAACCCTTTCAGACGTTCGTTTTTAGCCTTAATCATCATGCCGATTCGGCATAGGGTAATCGTTTACGGCATTAGACGTTACCCTCTCGCGTCGGAATAGTTGCGCCTTTTTTCGCTGACCCGAGCGTTCTTTCGCTCGCCTGCGGTGACCTTCTACGGCGCTATTGCCTGCTGCGATCAATCGACTCTTGAAGGCTTTAAATAGCTCTAGGTCGGGGTTTTCAGCGCAATGCCCGTGACCACTTGAAGAAAGGGTAACGACATGAAGAAGGCAAAACTAAGCCTCGCTTGGCAGATCCTCATCGGTTTGATTCTCGGGATTGCAATCGGTGCAGTACTGAATCATTTCAGTGCAGAAAAGGCATGGTGGATCAGTAACGTTCTGCAGCCAGCTGGTGACATCTTCATTCGCCTGATCAAGATGATTGTTATCCCGATCGTGATCTCTTCACTGGTCGTGGGTATCGCCGGGGTTGGCGATGCGAAAAAACTGGGCAGTATTGGCCTGAAAACCATCATCTACTTCGAGGTGGTCACCACCATCGCGATCGTGGTCGGCCTGCTGTTGGCCAACCTGTTCCACCCAGGCGCCGGCATCGACATGAGCACGCTGGGTACGGTGGATATCTCCAAGTACCAGGCAACCGCTGCTGAAGTGCAGCATGAGCACGCGTTCATCGAGACGATCCTCAACCTGATTCCGTCGAACATTTTCGCAGCGCTGATGCGCGGTGAAATGCTGCCGATCATTTTCTTCTCCGTGCTCTTCGGCCTGGGCCTTTCGAGCTTGCAGGCGGATATCCGCGACCCGTTGGTGAAAACCTTCCAGGGCGTGTCCGAAGCCATGTTCAAGGTCACTCACATGATCATGAACTACGCGCCAATCGGTGTGTTCGCGCTGATCGCGGTCACTGTTGCCAACTTCGGCTTTGCTTCGCTGCTGCCGCTGGCCAAGCTGGTACTGCTGGTTTACTTCGCGATTGCCTTCTTCGGCTTCATGGTGCTGGGCCTGATCGCCCGCTTGTTCGGCTTTTCGATCCTGAAGCTGATGCGCATTTTCAAGGATGAGCTGGTTCTGGCGTACTCCACTGCCAGCTCTGAAACGGTATTGCCACGCGTAATCGAGAAGATGGAAGCCTACGGTGCACCGAAGGCCATCTGCAGCTTTGTCGTCCCGACTGGCTACTCGTTCAACCTCGACGGTTCGACCTTGTACCAGAGCATTGCTGCGATTTTCATCGCTCAGCTCTACGGCATCGACCTTTCGATCAGCCAGCAGCTGCTGCTGGTACTGACCTTGATGGTCACCTCCAAAGGTATTGCTGGCGTTCCAGGCGTGTCTTTCGTGGTACTGCTGGCCACCTTGGGCAGTGTCGGTATTCCGCTGGAAGGCTTGGCTTTCATCGCCGGTGTAGACCGCATCATGGACATGGCCCGTACCGCGCTGAACGTGATCGGCAACGCTCTGGCAGTACTGGTTATCGCTCGCTGGGAAGGCATGTACGACGATGCCAAAGGCCAGCGCTACTGGAACTCGCTGCCGCACTGGCGCAGCAAGGAAGCAGTACCTGCCGGTAAAGTGGCGACCAAGTAAGCCGCTGCATGATCTGATTAAAAGCCCCGACGTGTCGGGGCTTTTGCTTTTCTGGCGTGCCCCCAGCCTGGCCCGCTATCATTCGGCCCACTGTGTGGGGGAATAACTGATGCTCAACGGCCTCTGGCTTGGATTTTTCGTGGTCGCTGCCGTGTCGGCGCTGGCGCAATGGTTAGTGGGCGGCAACGCCGGGATCTTTGCCGCCATGGTCGAGAGCATCTTTGCCATGGCCAAATTGTCGGTCGAGGTCATGGTGTTGCTGTTTGGTACCCTCACCCTCTGGCTGGGCTTTCTGAAAATTGCCGAGAAAGCCGGTGTGGTCGAATGGCTGGCCAAAGTACTAGGCCCATTGTTCCAGCGCCTGATGCCGGAGGTTCCCCCCGGCCACCCGGCATTGGGTTTGATCACCCTGAACTTTGCCGCCAACGGCTTGGGCCTGGATAACGCAGCCACGCCGATCGGGCTCAAGGCCATGCGGGCGCTACAGGAGCTCAATCCCAGCTCAACTACCGCCAGTAATGCGCAGATTCTCTTTTTGGTACTCAACGCCTCTTCGCTGACGTTGTTGCCCGTCACCATCTTCATGTACCGCGCACAGCAGGGGGCGCTGGACCCGACGCTGGTGTTCCTGCCGATCCTGCTGGCGACCAGTGCATCAACGCTGGTCGGCCTGCTTTCTGTGGCGGTCATGCAACGCCTGCGGCTATGGGACCCGGTGGTCCTGGCCTACCTGGTGCCTGGCGCGCTGCTGCTCGGTGGGTTCATGGCGCTGCTGGCTGGGCTTTCGGCTACAGCCCTGGCGACCCTCTCGTCAATCATGGGCAACTTGACCCTGTTCGGACTGATCATGCTCTTTTTGCTGATTGGCGCGTTCAAGCGGGTCAAGGTGTATGAAACCTTCGTTGAGGGCGCCAAAGAAGGGTTTGACGTCGCCAAGAGCCTGTTGCCCTATCTGGTGGCAATGCTCTGCGCCGTTGGCGTGTTGCGTGCCTCTGGAGCCCTTGAGTTCGGTCTGGACGGTATTCGCTATGCGGTTGACTGGTTTGGCTGGGATACCCGCTTTGTCGATGCGTTGCCGACCGCGCTGGTCAAGCCATTCTCTGGCAGTGCTGCCCGCGCGATGTTGATCGAGACCATGCAAAGCCATGGGGTAGACAGTTTCCCTGCGTTGGTGGCTGCCACGGTTCAGGGCAGCACCGAAACCACATTCTATGTACTGGCCGTGTATTTTGGCGCAGTGGGTATCCAGCGGGCCCGACATGCTGTGGGCTGTGCGCTGCTCGCCGAATTGGCCGGCGTGCTGGCGGCCATTGGCGTCTGCTACTGGTTCTTTGCCTGAGCTTGTGCGGCTTGGCGCACGGTCCAATCAACCAGTTGCTCCATCAGCCGGTCGCTGGCCTGGCCAAAGCCTTCGACGACAGCGGGTATCTGTTTATCGCTTAGCGGTTGACGCACCTCGAAGCGTTGGCTGGCCAAAATTCGCTGGGTGCGCCCTTGTACCAGGCGCGCATCAAAACGGATCACTACGTTGAGGCCCTGCGCGCCATACTCGCTCTGGAACGATTGCAGCTCGCCGGCCAGCTCGTAGTCGGCTTGCAGGTTGCTATCGTCAGCGCTGAGCCGCTGTACCCGACCATCGCGCTGGAAAGCATCGAGCATGCGGTTGCGCAGCAACGTGGGCGCCGGGTCACTCCAGCGGGCGCCCTTGTAGCTGCTGATCAGATCACCTTGAGGCACCACGGCAATACGCGGGCTGTTCAGCACTTCACTGGTGAGCGGTTTGTTCAGACGCAGCGACCAGTCTAGTGGCGCAACGTCGCTGGTGCCGTGCTGGACCTGGTGGGTCGGCAGGCGGTAGACATCGGATGGGTCGGCCTGGGGCAGAATCGAGCAGGCACTGCTCAGGCTTAGCGCTAATGCCAGTACCAGGCGGTTACGCTTCATGGCTCGAACTCCTTGTTTTTGTCACGGCCCAACAGATAGCCACTGGGGTTGGCTTCCAGGCGCCGGGAGATTGCCTTCAACGCGGTCAGGGTGTCTCGCAGTTCTCGAATGGCTGGTGCCAGTTCATGCAGGCCCTGCGCCCCCTCATTGATGGCTTCGCGATTGTCGTTGAGCATGGCGTTGAGGGTTGTGGTACTGCTGGCCAGCGACTGCATTGCCTGTTGGGCATTACCGACGATTTGTGTGCCCTGGCTGCTGAGCAGGCCATTGGCGTTGCGCATCAGTTGGCTGGTTTGTTCCAGCGTGGCGCTGGCCTGCTTGCTTACCTGTGCCAATTGCTGGATGGCGAGGCGAATGTCGTCGCGCTGCTCGGCAACCGAGCCGGTGGTTTGCTCCAGATGCGCCAAGGTATTGCTCAACCGTGCAGCGTTCTCTTCGGAGAACAGCTGGTTAGCATTGTGCAGCAGTTGGTTGATGCTGCTCATCAGGTCATTGCTGTTGCTCATAAGACGTGCAATCGGTGATGGCGAGGCAATGATCACCGGGAGTTTGTGCCCTACCCCTTCCAATGCTGGGCTCTGTGGCGTACCGCCACTGAGCTGGATGATCGAGGTACCGGTGATACCGGTCAGGGCCAGCTTGGCCTGGGTGTCTTCCTTGATCGGTGTGTCGGCGCTCAGCCGGATGCGAGCCAGTACACGGCGAGGATCCTTTGGGTCGAGGCGCAGGTTGATGACATCGCCAACCTTGATCCCGCTGTATTGCACCGAACTGCCTTTGGACAAGCCGGAAACGGTCTCGTTGAACACCACTTCATAGTCCTTGAAGGTGTTATCGACACTGGATTTGGCCAGCCACAGGCCGAACAGCATGGCGCCAGCCACGACCAGCACGGTGACCAGCCCGATCAATACATGGTGTGCACGGGTTTCCATCTCAATCCTCCTTGAGCGCTGTGGCGGCCTGGTAGGCCGCACGGCCACGGGGGCCATGGAAGTAGTCTTGAACCCAGGCGTCCTCGGTATCGGCAACTTGAGCGATTGGCGCGGCAACCAGTACTTTTTTCTGTGCCAGCACCGCGACGCGATCGGTGATGGTGTAGAGGGTGTCCAGGTCGTGAGTGATCAGAAACACGCTCAAGCCCAAGGCGTCACGCAAGGTCAGGATCAATTGGTCGAAGGCCGCCGCGCCAATAGGGTCGAGCCCTGCGGTAGGTTCGTCGAGAAAAAGGATATCGGGGTCCAGGGCCAGTGCCCGTGCCAGCGCTGCGCGTTTGATCATGCCGCCAGAAAGAGAGGCCGGGTACTTGTCTGCGGCCGACAAGGGCAGCCCGGCCAGAGCCAGCTTGACGCCCGCGAGCTGTTCGGCATCTGCGCGGCACAGGCCGGCATGTTCGATCAGCGGCAAGGCGACGTTCTCAGTGACCGTCAGCGAGGAGAACAAGGCCCCTTTCTGGAACAGTACGCCAAACCGTCGTTCGACCTGGGAGCGCTGCGCTTCGTCCAACTGGTTCAGGTGCTGCCCGAATACCCGTACATCGCCTTCGTCGGGACGCCGCAGGCCGATGATGCTGCGCAGCAGGACGGATTTGCCACTGCCTGAGCCACCGACCACCGCAAGGATTTCACCACGATACAAATCGAGGTCGAGGTGTTCATGCACGCTCTGGCTGCCAAAGCGATTGCACAGGCCTCGGGCTTCAATCACGGTTTCGCGTGGTGGCGTACTCACCAGCCCATCTCCATGTAAAACAGGGCCGCAATGGCATCGAGCACAATGACTACAAAGATCGACTGAACCACGCTGGAGGTTGTGTGCGCACCTACCGATTCGGCACTGCCGGACACCTTGAGGCCTTCCAGGCAACCAATTGCAGCGATCAGGAAGGCAAAAAACGGGGCCTTGGCCAACCCGACCAGAAAGTGTCGTACATCGATATCGTTTTGCATCATCGAAAGGAACATGGCCGGCGAGATGTCCAGGGACAAGGCGCAAACCAGCCCGCCGCCGACGATGCCGCAGAGCATTGCAAGAAAAGTGAGTAGTGGCAGTGCGATCAACAAGGCCAACACCCGTGGGATGACCAGAATCTCGATGGGGTCCAGCCCCAGCGTGCGAATGGCATCGATTTCTTCGTTGGCCTTCATCGAGCCAATCTGAGCGGTGAACGCACTCGCGGTACGCCCCGCCATCAGGATGGCGGTCAACAACACACCGAACTCTCGCAGGAAAGAGAACGCCACCAGGTCGACGGTAAAAATGCTGGCGCCGAACTTGACCAGCACTGTTGCCCCAAGAAAGGCCACCACGGCGCCAACCAGAAAGGTCAACAGTGCGACGATCGGCGCGGCGTTAAGGCCGGTTTGCTCAATGTGTGCGACCACCGAGGTGAGCCGCCAGCGTTTTGGCTGTAACAGTAGGCGTCCGAAGGTGGCGAGAATAAGGCCAACGAACCCGAGCAGGTGCAGGGTATCTTGTTTGAGGGTATCGACGGCACGACCGATGCGTTCAAGCAGTTGCACCAGCACGTTCCGCTCGGGTGTTTTCACCGGTATGCAGTAGTCTTGCAGCGAGCAGTAGACCGTTTTCAACAGGGCGCGGTTGGCCGCTGGCAAGTGCGTGGCGGTTTCGGTCAGTTGGGCCAGGCGCTGGGTACCCAGCAACTCGACCAGCAGTGCGGCACCTGCGGTATCCAGCTTGCCGAGTTGATCAAGCTCGATCCGCGTTGTGCTGTCGTACTGCCCTGCCAGGCTTGCAGTGTGCTGCTTCAGGCTGGCGTAGTTGGCCAGCGTCCAGTCACCCGTGATCCGCAGACAAGCTGGGCTGCTGGTGGTGTCCAAGGTGGCATTGGCAGTACTGGTCATAAGCTCCATGTGATCCGAGAGGCGCTCCAATGCGCAGCCTCAGAGCATAGCGCTACTGAGCGGTGCTCGCTTGACCGTCGTCAACTACCCGGAAGCGCAGCACGCCGATGAGCTGACCATCTTCGGTCAACACCCTCACCTGCCAGCGCCCGATGGGGTTGCTCGGGAAGTTCTGCTTGTGGGTCCAGGCACGGTAGCCTTCCTTGCGCCCGCCATGAATGTCCAGCGCGATGCGGTCGATCTCGTTGCCGTTGAACTGCCAGACATGGTAGATCCGCTCATTCAAGCCCCGTGGGGCATTGATCGCTGTGTAGGCATACAGACCGCTGCTGCGGATCTGACTGGCACTCACTTGTTTGAGGCTGGCGCCGGGGGTGCGGTTTTGCACCTCGGTGCTTATCGCGACATCGTTCAGCCATAGCGTGGCAGGCGGCACCCACGAGCGCAGTAGCCAACCGCTGCCACCCACGGCCAGTGTCACGGCTACCAGCATGACCGCGCGGCGCCAGTGGTTGATCGGAAAACTGCTGGCCAGGCTGGGGAACGACAGCAGCATGGCCGCACCCAGTGCCAGCTTGAAGCTCTGTGCTGTGGTGAGGTGCAGGATGATGGGCAGCGCAGTAAGCAGCGCCGCTAACAAGGTCAGGGTGTGCAGAGCAAGAAACAGTGAGCGCCGTGGCGCCAGCCACTTGTAGTACAACGGATCGATGATCGAAATCAGCCCGGCTGCGGTCAGTAGCCCGGTGAATACCAGTTGGCCGCTGTTCCAGGTTGTGGTGATGAAAAAGAACGGCAGTACGAAGAACAGGCTTTCCTGGTGGATCATCTGCGTGGCGTAGCGCAGCAGTGGCTGCGGAATTTCGCGCTTGAAGACCTTGGCGAACAGCTGGGTGAAGGTGTTCTCCAGCATCAGCCAGACCCAGCTGACCAGCATCAGAATGGCAATCCAGCTGGCCAGGCCTGCTTGGCGGTCGACCAGAATGAAACTGGCAATACCGGAAATGAAACCGCCAAGGGCAATAACCCCTGGGTAGCGCTTGAACAGTTCGATCAGGCGCTGGATGACGTGAGGCATGCGGGTATTCGCTGAAGTCAGGTAAAAACCCGCACAGGATAACGCTGTTTATCCGTAATGGCTTGTTGTCATCCCCCTTGAGAGGGCCTTTGTCGCGCCTATTGGCCGCGGCGGCGTTTATGCCAGACAAACCCAGCCAGCAGGATCAGCCCGAGCAACCCGGCCAACAGGCGGTAAATGCTTTCGTAACCCAACGCCGGCTTTTCAATGCGCAGGTACCCAGGGTCGGCAAACAGTTGGCGCATGGCCTGGTTGGTATCCTCCAGGCTGACCTGGCGCAACTTGCTTACCGGGTCTGCAAAGCGCCCATCGGCATAAGCGCTCAATGCACTCCAGTAGTAGTCGGCCAAGGCTGCATTACCCTGAGTGGTCCATGCTTCACGGTCGATGGCTGCCTGTTTGATGCGTTCAAACGTTGCAGGATCCAGTCCATTCTGACGCAGTCGCTCGATCAGTTTTTGGAGCAGCACCTCTGCTTCATCGACGCTCTCGCGATCAAGGTCGGCATTCAGGCTCATTACACTGCTATTGCCGAGCATTTCACGCTGGCTGGAAGGGCCATAGGACAGGCTGTGTTTGAGGCGTAGTTCGCTGTACAGCGCCCAGTCCAGGTAGCGTTGTAGCAGGTTGAACGTTTGCTCGCTGTCACCCTCAAGCACTGGCTCAAGGAACATCCAGTGCAGTTTGGCGCTGTTACCGAGCCACCCGCTGGTCAGCACGCGCTTTGCCTCGGCCTTGTGTACAACGGTCTCCAGGCCCCGTCGCTCGCTGGGGTCGACCGGGTCGACCGGGTCGAGCTGGCCATAGGTCCGTTCCAGATAGGCCGGCAGCAGGCGGTCGAGGCCACCGACCATGATCAGGGTCATGTTGTTGGGCGCATACCAGCGCGCACGCACGTCATCGACCTCTTCCAGTGTCAGGTCGTCTATAGCGGAGCGCTCAGCGCAGGTAAGTCCCAGTTCAACTGCCAATTGTTCGCTGGGCCCGTGGCCGAGGTCCTGACGGTCGAGCCAGCGTTGCAGGTGCGAGTAATGCCCGCCATCTTCGCGTTCGACGATTTTTTTCGACAGTTCAAGTGCATTCTCGTCGAGCTGAGTCTGGCTGAGAATCGCCAGCAACAGATCAAGGACCTTGCGTTGATTGCGGGCCGGCGCCTCGATTACGAAGGTCGTGTCGGCGCTGCTGGTGTAAGCATTCCACTCGCCACCAAGCGCTTGCATGCGTTCCTCAAGACCACCCTCGCCGCTGTCGTCGATACCGCTGAACAACAGGTGTTCCAGCAGGTGCGGCAGTTCCCGGCGGTCGCATGGGAAATCGTCGAAGCCGACGCCCACGACCAGGCGGATCGACACATGGTCGCGTTCATAACCCGGCTTGAGTATGACCTGCAGACCATTGGGCAGCAGGTAACCTTCTACCTGGGAGCGATCAAGGGCGAAGCTGGGCGTGCAACCCAACAGTAGGCAAACAAACAACAGGCAACGCATGGCGAGCTTCCTTGCGGGAGTTCTTGGATCGTTCAAGGCGAATGGGCGTCGTCAGGTACGCTATCGATCAACAGGGCATCAGTGTCTGAACCACCCAATACCACATAGGCACTACTGCAGAACAGCGAGTTCAGGCGCTTCATGTCGGCGATCAGTTCCAGGTGCAACGAACTGGTTTCGATACTTTGCACCACTTTATGTTGCAGTCGGCTGACATGGGCGTGTGCGAGGCGGCGCTCCTGGGCGCGGAATCGACGTTTTTCCCGTAACAACTGGCGCGCACTTTCCGGGTCGGCGCTGAGAAACACCGACAGGCCCAAGCGCAAGTTGGCCAGCAACTGAGTGTGTAGCCCCGTCAATTCTTCCAGGCCAACCTCGGAAAATTCACGGCGCTGCGCGGTCTTTTGTTGCTGCACCTTGCGCAGCATGCGCTCGATCAGATCGCTGGCCAGCTTGAGGTTGATTGCCAATTCGATGATTTCCGCCCAGCGTCGACTGTCTTGTTCGCCCAGGTCTTCGCGGGGCATTTGCGCCAGGTACAGTTTGATGGCGTTGTAGAGCCCCTCAACATCTTCGCCCAGGCTGCGCATCTGTTGGGTCATTGCCGTTTGGGTACCGCGCAGAACGCCGAGCATGGCATCAAGCATGCTGTCGACCAGATCACCCATGCGCAGGGTTTCGCGTACCGCGTTGGCCAGTGCCAGGCTGGGGGTGGCGAGTGCGGTGGGATCCAGGTGACGGGGCTGGGCATGGCCGTTAGTTTCCTCGCGAAGTGGCAACAGCCAGCTACACACGCTTGCCATGGGCTTCACAGTCGGCAGCATCAACAGGCACCGCACGCTGTTGTAGAGCAGGTGGAAACCGATCACCAGTTCCTGAGGACTGAAATTCAGACTGTCCATCCATTTCACCAGCGGGCCTAATGCTGGAATGATCAGAAGCAGCCCGATCAGCTTGTACAGCAGGCTGCCCAGGGCAACCTGGCGACCTGCAGCGTTCTGCATACTGGTGCTGAGAAAGGCCAGCAGGCCACTACCGATGTTGGCGCCAATCACCAGGCCGATGGCGACAGGCAGGCTGATCAGTTCTGCACCCGCCAGGGTTGCCGTCAACAGTACGGCCGCCAGGCTGGAGTAAGACACCAGGGCAAACAGGGCCCCGACCAGAGCGTCGAGCAAGATATCGCCGGTCAGCGAGGCAAACAGCACCTTTACGCCTTGGGCATGAGTGATCGGCGCCGCTGCTTCGACAATCAGTTGAAGGGCCAGGATGATCAGCCCAAGGCCAATGCCGACGCGTCCCAACTGGCCGGCTCGGGTCTGTTTGCGCGACAGGAAGAAAATCACGCCAAGAAAGATCAGCAGGGGTGACAGCCAGGACAGGTCGAATGTCAGTACGCGGGCCATCAGGGCAGTGCCGACGTCGGCACCCAGCATGATCGCCAGTGCCGGGGTCAGTGTCATCAGGCCTTGCCCAACGAATGATGTCACCAGCATGGCCGTGGCGTTGCTGCTTTGCACCAGGGCGGTGACCAGAATACCGGCAATGAAAGCTAACGGGCGTCTGGCCATGTTCTGGCTCAGCACCCGGCGCAGGTTGGAGCCGTACACGCGCAGAATGCCGGTACGCACGATGTGTGTGCCCCAAATCAGCAAGGCCACGGCCGACAGCAAATTGAGCAGGGTCAGCATGTGAAAAGGCCCCCTGTTGAATGTGCCCCAAAGGAGGCAAGTGGATGATGCCGTGAGCCTGGCCTGGTTGCAGGCGGTTCTTTTCCAGTACTCACTTAAGCGTTAGTCGGCTAGAAGCCCTGGCGCCAGCATCGCATAGCCTGCACAGGCTTGAAACTAAACCCTCAGGCTGGAGCATGAAAAAGGGCCCGCGTGGGGCCCTTTCATAACCGCACCAGGATTACTGACCCGGAATGTCCTTGCGAAGTTTCACGGGATCGTTCTGTTGCTGTTTCTTTTTTGCTATCGCCGTACGCATACGGATGTTGATGGCTTCTACCGCCAGCGAGAACGCCATGGCGAAGTAGACATAGCCTTTTGGTACATGCA
>JAEAMF010001432.1_pt1 | contig 17319 bp, 15 predicted proteins | sample 8958721 | NCBI WGS metagenome assembly JAEAMF01 (sample SAMN16933255, study PRJNA681124) | bioreactor sludge metagenome | isolation source: anaerobic bioreactor treating anionic surfactant - SDBS | place: India: Bengaluru | collected 2019-02-28
GGGTGTCTGTGGGGGGGGGGGGGGGCCCCCCCCCCCCCCCCGCAACTGGTGCTAGTGAACGACGATGAGCTTCTCGGAGAGAGAAGTCTCGTCGGTGTTCAGTGTGTAGAAGTAGACGCCGCCGGCCAGGCCGCGCGCGTCCCACGCGGCGCTGTAGCGGCCCGCCTGGCGGTAGCCTGACTCGATCGTCTGGACCGGCCGTCCCGCCGCGTCATACACCACCAGCGACACGTTCGTCGCCCGCGGCAACGCGTAGGAAATGACCGTCCGGCCGCCGAACGGGTTCGGGCTGGCCTTGACCTCGGTCTTCACCGGCTGGGGCTGGTGCGGCGGCTCGGCAATGCCGATGGCGCTCGTCGGTACCCAGTGAACCACAATCGGGTTGTTGGTTGCCGGACCTTCCGACTGCACGAAGAACCCTGCGACCTGGTCGATCTCGTAGCTGACCGCGATGTTCTCGATGCTGTTCAGCGAAACCGTCTGGTCGGTGATCGACGGGAACCGGCAGGAGCCCGTACCCGCCTCGGTTATCTTCAGGGGGGAACCCCAAGTTGCGCCATTGTCCGCCGAGCCGGCCAGGAAAATGTCAGCGCGCAGCACTTCCGGCGGCCCGGGCTCGACGTTCGACGAGTCGAACTGCTCCCAGGCAACGTAGAGCCTGCCATCCGGGTCTTCACCGATGGTCGGCCGGCACGCGTAGGTCGCGTTGTAGCCGACCGCGGCCATCAGGTTCGCCGGGTCGCAGGTCGCAATGGTAATCCGGCTCCAGTTCGGCGTGTTCGCCGCGGACCAGTGCCAGATCTGCGCCGGGATGACGTAGCCGCTGCCGGCGACATAGGGCATCACGCCCGCCACGATGTGCAGGTCGTCGTCCTTGTCATAGAACGGCTGCATAGCTGAGACGTGATACGACGTCGACGTATCCGGGCCGTAGGCATCCGGCCACGGCAGCTCCTGGACATTGTCCCAGTTCAGCCCGCCGTCGGTCGAGATCCGGTAGAAACCCGGGTCCGGCGCGCCTGAAGAGTACTCCCAGGTGATGCATACCTTGTCGCTCACCTTGGATGCGGCGATGTTCTGGCACGAAAACTCCGGCTCCGGCTGCGGTGCCGCGACGCCGACCGGGACGGTCCAGCTCGGCCACGCGGTAACCTGCGTGTAGTACAGCGCGAGCCGCGTCGCATCGTCAATCACGGTGTTGTGGATTGTACCGTTCTGACCCACGTCGATCACCTGCCACAGGTACCCTTCCGCCTCGGTTCCGGAGGTGTACTCGAAGATGCCCGCACCCGGCGCCATGTCGCGCGCGCCAATCGGTTGGAGCGGCGTGCCGCCGTGCGAGGCCACCACCGCCACGCCGGAAGCGGGATCAGCGGCGATGTTGCCATACCCGACCTTCGCGGTGTAGGTGTTCACGCCCGACTGCATGAAGTCGGGGTCGATCCAGTTCCAGGAACCGGCGGCCACGTCGAAGAAGTTGTAGCGCATGTTCCGGTCCGGGAACGTGCCGCCCTGGTCAGCCGAAGTCATGGCCAAGGCGTGAACGCCGTACCCCGGCGCCAGCACTAGTTGACGCAGTGACGGCCCGTTCGCCTGCCAGTCGTAGGTCGTACCGAAGACGGTATCGATCCTCCCGACCAGCGCGACCGGCCCGTTCGGTCTTCCGCCGTCTACCCGCATGCCCGACCCCGCGTTTGAACCGTTGACGTCAATCGCGGTCACGGGCTGCAGGTTCGACCCGGCCAGCGCCAGCACTGGCACCAGCAGGGTCATGAGCAGCATGTTCTTCATCAGGCTCCTCCTTTTAGGCTTGCCTTCTTGTTTTTCGGCCTTCATCGGCCGCTTCTCGCACCTCGATCACTGCAGCGTGAACCGATACGGAATCGACACGTCGACCCGCACTGCCTGGTCGCGCTGCTTTGCCGGACTGAACTTCGCCCGGTACGACGCCTCGACCGCGGCCTGGTCGAGCGACTGGTTACCCGAGCTTTTCATGACTTCTGCGTACATTATCGAGCCGTCCACGTCGACCCGGGCCTTGACGACCACCTGGCCTTCGATGCCGGCCTGGCGGGCCAGCTCCGGGTAGTTGGGCGTCGGGACGCTGATTGGCTGGGGTTTGACTTCGACCTTCCAGAACGGCACGACCGGGATGTCGGTCTCCTCCGGCCGCTTGACTATCTCGGAGAACGTCGTCGTTTCGATGGTCTGGGCTTCGACCTCGGCCTCGGATTCGGCCGCCACCGGCATCTGGGGCCGGGCTGCGGCCGGCGGCTCGGCGATCTTCTCGAGCTCCGGCGGCAGCGCCTCCATCACCATCTCGACGTCACGCCGCAGCTGGTACGGCTTGACCACGAACTCCTTGGGCAGAACCAGGAAAGCCAGCAGCATGAACACCAGCGTCACCACCGTCGAGATCCGAATGGCCAGCTGGTAGTAACGGTTCTCCGATTCCAGCGACTGGATACCAGTGAGGTGACTCATCTCATCCTCCTTCGCCGGTCTTCTGCTGGGTGGCGAAAGTGACCTTGAGCGCCCGGGCGTCTTTCAGCGCTTCGAGCACGTCGGTGATGTAGCCGTAATTGACGTCCTGGTCGGCCTGCAGCGACACAACCACATCCGGGTTCTCGATGACCTTCTCCGCCATCACCGACGTCACGATAACCGGCGTGACCAGGTTGTCGTTGACGGTTGTCCGGCCGGTCTTGTCGATCCAAACGCTCGTGACGTTCCGCCGCTTGAGGATGCGTTCGGTAGACTGGGCCTGCGGCAGCGTCACCTTCAGCCCCTGCTCGGTCGAGAACACGGTCGAGACCATGAAGAAGATGATCAGCAGGAAGGCGATGTCGGCGGTGGACGCGGTCGTTATCTCGGGCTGGCTTTCGCGCCGGCGGGCTATCCGCTTCATTGTGGACCTCCCGGCGCGGCCTCGCCCTCGCCGACGACCGGCATCAGGCTGATGCGTTCCGCTTTGGCCAGCTTCAACTGGTCGAAGACGTCGATCATCACCCGGTAGGGTGCGTTTCGGCTGACGCGCAGCGCCACCGCGACGTCCGGGTTCTCGGACAACTTCTTGGTGACCTCTTCCCGGACCTCGGGAATTGTCACCACCTTGTCCCCGATGAGCACCTGGCCGGTGGCGCTGACTGCCACCGTAAGGATGTTGGTGCTCTTGATCTTGACCTCTTCGCCCTTCTCCGGGAGCACGATCTTCAAGCCCTTCTCCCGGGCGAATATGCTGGTCGTCATGAAGAAGATGATGATAAGGAAGGCGATGTCACCCATCGAGGCCGTCGGAATGCTCGCCTGGCCCTGGTTGCCTCGCTTCTTCCTGAGGGAAAGCGGCATGTCAGCGTCCCCGGCTTAGCACTTGCCGTGCTTGGACTCAACGAAGTCCAGCAGCTCGGACGAGGCGGTCTCCATTTCGCGCAGGTAGCCGTTGACGCGGCCCTGGAGCAGGATGTACACGATTGACAGCGGCGCGGCTACAATCAAGCCCCACTTGGTGGTAATCAGCGCCTCGGCAATACCGCTGGCCACGACCGTCGGCTCGACTTCGCCGACCGCCGCCACCGCCTTGAACGCACCGATCATACCGGTGACCGTGCCCAGGAAGCCGAAGAACGGGGCGACGGTGATGACGCCGCCGATCAGGGCCATGCCCCGGTCGAGGAACGCCAGTTCCGAGTTGCCGGACAGCACGATGGCGTCTTCCATGGCCGTCTTGCCCTCGCCCGACTTGGCCAGCGCCGCACGCAGCACCTTGGCAGCCGGGCTCGGAGTCTTGTCGCAGAGCTCGATGCCCGCCTGGATTCCCTGCTTGTCGATTGTCTCCATCAGCTGCGTGGTGAACTTGCGGACGTTGACCCGCATCCTGACGAAGATCGTGAACAGCCGCTCGAACACCAAGGCCAGGCCGAGTACGGCACACGCGAGTAGAAACCACATGATGCCGCCGCCGTCTTTGAATTCCTGGATCATTCAAGTCCTCCTTTGGGACTGGTTTTATATACCGGACGCCTAAGCTAATTTATTCGCTACAACCGGCTTGTCAAGAACTTCCAAAGGCACCCGCCGGCCGCGCGGCGTCCCGGTTTGACACCCGGCGGCCCTTACCTAGAATCTGGCGGTCGGATGATGATGTCTGCCAGCCAAGATTCGAGAAAGGAGCCCTCGTGAAACTCACCCACCTGTTTGCCTGTCTTGCGTGCTGTGCTGCCGTGGCGCTGGCTGCGCCCGGTCGCGACCTCGTCCGCATCAACGCCGGGCGCTCCGACGTCCGCGCCATCGAGGCCACCGGCGCCTTGGTCAACTACGTCGACGATGCCGGGGTCGTCGCCGAGGCCTCGGCCGACGAGCAGTCCGCCCTGCGGGCGCTCGGCCTGACCGCCACCGTACTGACGCCGGATATTACCGGGGTCTACGAGGCCAACTTCCGTGCCGGGCTCGACTTGGGCCAGTACCTCACCTACCAGGCCTTCATCGACACGATGCGTACCATCGCCCAGAATAACCCCTCGATATGCAAGCTGGAGACTCTCGGCACGTCCTACGGCGGACGGCAACTGCTGATAATGAAGGTTTCCGACAACCCGCTGGTTCACGAGAACGAACCGGCCATCCACTTCGACGGCGACATCCACGGCGATGAGAAAATCGGCTGGGCGGTGGCATTCGAGATGCTCAAGTACCTGGTGAGTCGGTATGGCACCGACACCCTCGTTACCCGCCTGGTCGATACCCGGGAAATATGGCTGCACCCGATGTACAACCCGGACGGGTACAACGCGGCCAGCCGGTACAACGGTCATACGGTCGACCTTAACCGCAACTGGGGATGGATGTGGGGCAATGAATCACCGATGGGCGCTTCCCCTTTCTCAGAACCTGAGAACCAGGCGGTACTGGCGCACATCTGGCGCCACCCGTTCGTGATGTTCGTGTCGTTCCACGCCGGCACCGAGTTCATCTCATACCCATGGAGCTACTCACCCGACTCATTGCCTGTACCGGAGAACCGCCACATGCTCTTCCTCTCCAATCGCTACTTCGTGCCGACCAACTACGAGGTCGGCCAGGGCTACATGGGCATGTACGCCATCAACGGTTCGACCAAGGACTTCGACTTCGGTGGTGCGGGGATGATGGGCTGGTCAATCGAAGTACACTACTCCAAGACGCCTGCCGCATCCCAAATCGACCCGACCTTCAACAAAAACCGGCCGGCGATGCTTGAGTTTTTCCACCGCGCCGGCCAGGGTATCCACGGCACGGTCACTGATGCCGGGACCGGCAAGCCGGTCCTGGCCCAGGTACTGGTCGGCAGCTCGGCCTGGCCCAGCCACAATGACACCGCGCTCGGCGATTTTCACCGCTTCTTCCTGCCCGGGACCTACAACGTCACCTTCCGGGCTCCCGGGTACCGCGACACGACGTTCGCCAACGTCGTCGTGCCCGCGACCGGCGACTCGTCGGTCACGCTCGACGTCGAGCTGACCCCGGACGAGGCCGCGCCGCTGTTCGCCCACCGCTTCGTGTACTCCTACTTCGTCAACGAGACGTCAAACCACACCTACCCGGTCCGCGCGCTCGGGCCCCACGACGGCATCGTCTACCAGTTGGACAACTCCAAGTACGTCTGCCTTGATATGTCGCGGATGGTCTACGACCAGACCGGGCCGGACATCACCGTCTACCGGCCTTCCGGCTCGGGCACGGCCACGGTCCAGGGCAGCCTGAACTGGACCGGGCCATGGACCACCATCGGTACCGCCAACGCCGCCCAGACGAGCTTCGACCTGTCCTCGACCGCGCTCGACTCGATGCGCTACGTCAAGCTCACCGCCTCCGGCACCTTCGGCTTCGACGGAATCGAAGCCCAGAACTGGACCGGTCTGGCCGCCCCTCGCACCGCGCCCCTCGCACCTCGTACCCTCGCCGTCCGGAGCCCGACGCACGGCACGGTGCTGTTCGCTCTTAGCCGCATGCCTTCGCCCGGCGAGAAGCTCGTCGTCCGCGACGCCTCCGGCCGCACCATCGCGTCGCTCCCGGCCACTTCCCGCGAGCTGGCGTGGACTCCGGCTGCCGCCGGCATCTACTTCGCCTCCATCGGTTCGGCTGGTGCCCGGTTCGTCGTCACGAGGTAGCCCTTGGAAAGACTCACCGCTGGCCGCTCACCGCTTACCGCTTTCCTCCTCTCATTCTGCATTCTGCAATCTGCATTCTGCCTTCTGACATCGTCCGCTCTTGCCTCTGACTTCGCTTCCCGCGTCTCCGAGTTCGACCTTCCCAACGGCCTGCACGGCATCGTCTATGTAGACTCCTCTGCCCCGGTCGTGTCGGTGAACGCCTACTACAAGGTGGGCTCCTACTACGAGCCGCCGGGAAACTCCGGCCTGTCCCACATGCTCGAACACATGACCTTCAAGCGCACCGACATCTACCAGCCCGGCGACTTCGACCGCATCCTCGACTCGGTCGGCGCCAACAACAACGGCTTCACGTCGACATTCTATAGCGGCTACTACGAGGACTTCGCCTCCGACCGGTGGGACATGGGGCTCAAACTTGAAGCCGCGCGCATGGGCAAGTGCGTGTTCCCGGACTCGGAATTCGAAAGCGAGCACCAGGTGGTCTGGGAAGAGCGGAGGCTGCACGACAACCGGCCGGCGTCGGTGTTCTGGGAACAACTCGACGCCACGGTCTTCCTTGCCAACCCGGTCCGCAACCCGACTATCGGCTGGTCCGACGACGTCGCCCGGTTCGATGTTGCGGCCGTGCGTGAATGGTACGACCGCTACTACCACGCCTCCAACGCGGTGCTGGTCGTCGCCGGTATGGTTGACCCGGCCGACGTCAAGGCGCGGGTCGAGCGGTACTTCGGCGCGCTGCCCCGCAAGCCGGTGCCGCGGTTCGACGCCTACAACATCGAACCGCGCCAGCAGGGCGAGCGCCGGCTGACCGTCCGGCGCCGGGTATCCGAGCCCCAGGTGATGGTCGCGTTCCACGTGCCCGGGGTCCGGGACTCTCTCTATGCTGCGGGCGACGTGGTGGCCGGCGTCCTGGGCCGGGGTCGGAGTTCGCGGCTGTACCGCAGGCTGGTGGTCGAAACCCGGTTGTGCAACAGTGTGTGGGCGTGGAATTCGGTCGAACGCGACCCCGGTGCTCTCTACGTCGGGTTCCAGCCGGTGCGCGAGGCCGACATCCCGAGAATCGAGAAGGCCATCGAGCAGGAACTGGCCCGGCTCGGCTCCGAACTGGTCGCCGAACGGGAGCTCGACCGGGTCCGCAACCAGGAACTGGCCGGCGAGATGTTCGACCGTGACGACGTGTCGGACGTCGCCTACTTCCTCGCCAGCTACTGCATCGCCCGCGGCGACTGGCGCGCCTTCCCGCGCTACCGCGAGCAGATCCTGGTGGTGACCCGTGAGCAGGTCCGCGACTTCGCGGCAACCTACCTGAAACCCGACCTGCGCACCGTCGGGCTGCTGCTGCCCGAAGCCAAGGGGGCGAAATGAACCGCACGCTTTACGCCTCACGCTTCACCCTCCCGGCCGGCATTCTGACTTCAGCGTTCTGCTTTCTGGCTTCTGCCTCTGCCCTGCCTCTTAACAGAGACTCTCTTCCCAACGGCCTCGTCGTCCTCACCTACGAAGACCACCGGCTGCCGATGGTCGACGTGGCGCTCGTCTGCCGGAGCGGCGCGGCGTTCGACCCGGCGGGCAAGGCCGGTGTCGCCAGCCTGACCGCCGACCTGTTGCCCAAAGGTATGCCGCGCGTGTCGGCTGATTCGGTCGCGGCCATCGTCGAGTTCCTCGGCGCCCGGCTCGACGGCGGCGCGGACTTCGACCGCTCCTCGCTTTCCCTGCGCGTGCTGTCCAAGGACATCGAGCAGGGCCTGGACCTGCTCGCCGGCAGCATCCTGACCCCGGCCTTCGCGCCCGCCGAGTTCAAGCTCGCGCTCGACCAGTACCTGTCCAATGCGCGTCAGCGCGGCGACTACCCGCAGGCGGTCGTATCCGATGCGTTCGACAAGCTCGTGTACGGCGACCACCCCTATGCCTCGCCCAGCGATGGCGATACCCTGACCCTGCGCGCCATCACCCGGGCCGACCTGGTGCGGTTCCACGGCACGCACTACGTGCCCAACAACTGTTTCGTAGTCGCGGTCGGCGACGTCGACCCGGCCGAGCTGCTGGCCGCGGTCCAAGCCCGATTCGGCGGCTGGCAACCCGGCGCGGTCCCCGAGCTGAGGGTGCCGGCGCTGCCCGAACCGCAGGGCATCAAGGCGAAGCTCATCACCCGGCCGGACATGAACCAGGCCTACGTCGAGTTCGGCCGCCCCGGCATCGCCGTGTCGGACAAGGACATGCTCGATGCCCGGCTGATGTCGTACATCCTGGGCGGCGGAGCGATGTCCTCGCGGATGGGCGTCTCGGTAAGAGAAGAAGGCGGACTGGCGTATGACGTGCGGTGCTGGTTTGACCGGATGAAACTGCGGGGCGCATTCCACGCCACGGTACAGACCGCAAGGCCCAAAGAAGCCATCGAACTGATGTTCGGCGATGTCCAGCAGATGTACGACTCGGGTGCGACCGCCGCCGAGATGCTCAAGGCGCACAACTACTACACCGGCTCGTTCCCGCTGTCCTACAGCTCCAACCGCGGCAAGCTGATGCAGGTGGGCACGCTTGAGCTCTACCGCTTCGGCCTCGACTGGCTGGAACGTTTCCCGGACGACGTCCGGGCGGTCACGCTCGAACAGGTCAACGCGGCGGCGCGCGCACACCTGAGACCCGGCAATTGCTGGCTGGTTGTGATGGGTCCGGTGACGAAAGAAGACCTCGACATCCCCGGTGTCGAGTGGATTGAATAGCCGCTGACGCCCGGCGCGACTACAGAATCAAGGGCCCGGGACCGACTCGTCCCGGGCCCTGGCTGTTGATCGGTGGCTGTCGGGCCTAGCGCAACGTACTGACCAGCGCCCCGAAAACCGCTTCGCTCATCTCGACACTGCGCTCAGGGAGCGGGTACGCCGGCCGCGGCGAGCGGTAGATGACGCCAATCGGTATGCGCTCTCCCCACTCCCGCGCCTTGGCAAACGCGGCCAACCGGTCGGTTGGGTCGTAATCCGAGCCCAGCTCGTACACCCGCTCCTTGTACCACTGGGCGGTATTGACCTTGTTGAAGCTGACGCACGGCTGCAGGATGTCGATGAGCGCGAAGCCCCTTTGCCCGACCGCGGCCTTTAAGAGGTCGGCGAGGTGCCGGACATTGCCCGAGAAACCGCGACCGACAAAGCCGCAGTCCAGCGCCACCGCCAGCGCCAGCGGCTGGAACCCCGGCGCCAGCGCGCCGTACGGCGTGGTCTTGGACACGAAACCCGAGTCGCTGGTCGGCGACGTCTGGCCCTTGGTCAGGCCGTACACCTGGTTGTCGTGCACCAGGTAGACGATGTTGGCGTTGCGGCGCAACGCGTGCAGCAGGTGGTTGCCGCCTTCGGTATAGCCGTCGCCGTCCCCGCCTTCGGCGAACACGCGCAGCCCGGGACTGGACAGCTTGATGCCCAGGGCCACCGGCAGGGTCCGGCCGTGCAGGCCGTTGAACAGGTTGCACTTGATGTAGTGCGGCGCCTTGGCCGCCTGGCCGATGCCCGAGACGAAACAAGTCTGCGCCGGCACGATGCCGAGTTCGGACAGCGCCAGTTTGACCGCCTCCCGGATGCCGAAGTCGCCGCAACCCGGGCACCAGGCAATCGGGTCCGGGCTGTTGTAGTCCGCCGGCCTCACAGCAGCTCCTTGATGCCACTCTCGACCTCGGCCACGCTGAACTGCCGGCCGTCCCACTTGCGCACCGAGCCGGCGACCCGCAGCCCCGCTTCCTGCTGGACGAGCCGGCCGAGCTGCGCCGTGTAGTTGTTCTCGACCGTGAGGACCCGGTCGGCCCGGCCCGCCAACTCGAGCAGCGCCTCGGCCGGGAACGGCCAGACGTCACAGATGTGCACCATCCCGACGTCCTGGCCGGCCCGCCGCAGCCGCTCGACCGCGTCCTTGACCTGCCACTTCGTCGAACCGAAGCACAGCACCGCGGTCTTCGCGTCCGCATCCGGGTAGCGCCCGGGCTTCCCGAGCTCTGCCCTGATTCCCGCTTCCTTGCGCAGCCGCTTGTTGACCATCCTCACCCGCATCGCCGCCGTCTCGGTGATGTGGCCTTCCTCGGTGTGTTCGTCCGAATCGGCGTACACCAGTTGCCCGGTCGCGCCCGGCAAGAGGAACGGCGACACGCCGCTCTCCGTGTCCTCGTACCTGCGGTACCCGGGACCGGCGGCGCCGGCCCAGTACGGCTCAGGAGCCCCGGCGAATGCCGGCGGGTCGATGGTCCAGAGCGCGTCGCCCAGGAACGTATCGAACAGCAGGATGACCGGCGTCTGGTACCGGGCGGCAATCCGGCCGGCGCGCCGGGCCGCGTCGTACGCCTCGGCCGCGTCGCCCGGCGCCAGCACGGCGCGCGGGAATTCGCCGTGCCCGGCGCTTGTCGCGAACAGCAGGTCGGCCTGCGCGGTCCGGGTGGCCATGCCCGTCGCCGGCCCGGACCGCATTCCCAGGCAGACAACGACCGGCACCTCGGCCATCCCGGCCAGGCTGAGGGCCTCATTCATCAGCGCGAAGCCGCCGCCGGCGGTCGCGACCATCCCCAGCCGGCCGGCAAAGGACGCGCCGACGGCCTGGTTCAGCGCCGCGACTTCGTCCTCGGCCTGCTCGACCACCAGGCCGGCGCGCTCCGACCAAGCCGCGCACTGTTCGAGGACGGACGTGCCCGGCGACATCGGGTACCCGGAAACAAACCTGACCCCGCCGGCGACCGCGCCCAGGGCGATGGCCTGCGCCCCGCTGACCAGCAACCGACCGGGCTCCTGCGGCCGCGGCGCGACGCTGCCCAGCGAGCCGAAGCGCGCGCGCTTGCGCACCAGCTCGTAGCCGGCCTCCAGGCAGGCCCGGTTGCGCTGCGCCCGGCCTTCGTCCCGGGCCCGCAGCCGCGCGCCGACCGCGGAACCGAGCTGCTCGGGCGCCAGGCCGGCCAGGCCCAGCACGCAGCCGACCGCGACCGCGTTGGCCAGCACCTTGCTGCCGCCGCGCTCGGTCGCCAGCCGTTCGAGCGGCGCGGCCAGCACCCGCAGCTCGCCGCCCGCCGACCCCCCCCCGGCATCGTCGACAATCACCACGGCGTCGGTGTCGAGCCGGCCAAAGTGAGCCGCGGCGAGCCGCGCATCGAGCGCGACCAGCACCTGGCACGAATCCGGGTCCGAACCGACCGGCCGGTCGCTGACCCGGACCCGGCAGGAGTTGTGCCCGCCCCGGATGCGCGACATCACGTCCATCGAGACGAACACGTGGTAGCCCTGGCAGAGGAACGCCTGGCCCAGCATCTCGGCCGCAAGTTGCAGGCCCTGGCCCGCCCGGCCGCAGACGATGATGCCTAGTTCCATAAGGTGTCTGACCGGTCGGACAGGTCGGACTTCATCGGAATTCCTCAGCCAGCTTCTTCACCTTCTTCGGGTCAACCGGCCGGTCGTGCCCGGCGCCCTTGCGCGCCCGCCGCAGCAGTTCGTCATAGCTCGGCCGCGCGTCGCGGTAGAACAGCCCGACCGGTATCTTCTCGTCCCCGGCCTCCGGCCATTCCAGCGCCCGCTTCATCGCCTGCTCCGCGTGCGCCGGGTCGTGCCCGGCCTTGGCCAGGTCGTACACCCGCTGTTCGTAATACTGGTAGGTGTTGACCTTGTTGTAGGTAACGCAGGGCTGGAGCACGTCCACGAACCCGAACCCCTTGTGCCGCACCGCCGCGACGATCATCCCGGCCAGGTGGGCGGTGTCGCCGCAGTAGCTGCGGGCCACGAACGTCCCGCCCAGCGCGATGCCCGCCGCCATCGGGTTGAACCCGGGCAGGCTGGTGCCCGCCGGGGTCAGCCGGCTGCGGAAGCCCGCGCCCATCGTCGGCGCCGGCTGGCCCTTGGTCAGGCCATAGACGCCGTTGTTGTGCACCAGGCAGCAGATGTCGAAGTTCCGGCGGAACGAGTGCACCAGGTGGTTGCCGCCCTCGCCGTAAATGTCGCCGTCGCCGCCGACCGCGATGACGCAGAGCTCGGGGTTCGCCAGCTTCACGCCCGTCGCCTGGGCCAGGGTCCGGCCGTGCAGCCCGTGCAGGAAGTTGCATTTCACGTAGTGGGGCAGTTTGCCCGACTGGCCGATGCCGGAGACGACACAGACCTGCCAAGGCTCGAGCCCGAGCTCGGCCAGCGCCAGCGCCAGCGCCTCGAGGACCTTGAAGTTGCCGCACCCCGGGCACCAGCTGATGTCGCCGGCGCGCTGCCACCTCTCGAGGGCCGGGCCGGCTTCAATCGTCTTTGCGGCTTTGCGGCCTTGTGGCTTGTTCTTCATTCGCACGCCCCGCGCAACTCGTCGGCCAGCGCCGCGCCGGCGAACGGCCGGCCGTCGTACTTGAGCACCGTGCGTTCGGCCCGGATGCGCGTCTCCCGGCGCAGCAGCCGCGCCAGCTGCCCGGTCGCGTTGTTCTCGACCGTGATGACGCGCCGGCAGCGCGCCAGCCGCGCCACCAGCCGGTCGCGCTGCAACGGGTACACCTCGGCCAGGTGCAGCATCGCCACCGACCGGCGCTCCGCCTGGAGCAGCTCCACCGCCTCGCGCACCGCGCCCCGCGCCGACCCGAAGCAGGCGACGATGTTCTCGGCGCCCTCCTCCGGATACACCTCGAACCGGCCGAACTCCTCCGCCATCCCGGCGAGCTTGCGCATCCGCTTGTCGTGCATCCTCGTCCGGTTGCCGGCGTCCTCGGTCGACAGCCCGGCCTCGTCGTGCTCGCTGCCCATCGTGCAGACGAGCTGGTCGCGCGTGCCGGGAGCCAGCCGGGGCGACACGCCGCTCTCGGTGATTTCATACCGCCGGTAGCCGTAGGACTTTCCAATCTTCGCTTGAGCTTGAGCTTGTGCTTGTGCCTGCTCCAGTTGGTCGACGGTCCAGTAGGAGTCCGAAAGCTGCTGGTCCGACAGCACGATGGCCGGCACCTGGTAGCGCTCGGCCAGCTCGAACGCCCGCACCATCGCCGCGTGCGCCTGGCCGGCGTTGCCCGGCGCGAAGACGAACCTGGGAAACTCATCCTGCGAGCAGTCGAGCGCGTACAGCAACTCGGCCTGCTCGGTGCGGGTCGGGAACCCGGTCGCCGGCCCGGGCCGCTGGGCCAGTACGACCACCAGCGGCAGCTCGGCCATGCCCGCGTAGCCCAGCGCCTCGACCATCAGCGCGAACCCGCCGCCCGAAGTCGCGGTCAGCGCCCGCGCGCCCGCGTACGACGCGCCCAGCACCATGTTGATGGCGGCAATCTCGTCCTCGGCCGGCTCGACCACGAGGCCGAACTCCGCCTGCTTGCCGGCCAGGAACTCCATCACCCCGGTCGATGGCGACATCGGGTAGCCGGCGTAGAACCGCGCGCCCGCCGCCAGCGCGCCGCACGCCATCGCCTCGTTGCCGGTCATGAGCAGCCGGCGCTCAGACTTGACCGGCGGGATGCGGCACGGGCACTCCTTCGCCAGCAGGGTCGCCGCCGCTTCGAAGCCGTGCCGGCAGCAGGCCAGGTTCTTCTCGACCGTGTCCCTGCCCTTGGCCGCAAACTGCTCCCGGATGGCCGCTTCGAGCCCGGCCCGCGGGATGCCGACCAGCGCCGTGACCGCGCCCAGGCCCACGGTCGCGGCCATCGCCGGGCTCGCGCCGAGCTCTTTCGCGACCTTCGCCATCTCGAGCCTGACCATCTGCGTGTCGGCCGTCGCGGTCAGGTCCGCCGGGGCGTCATAGAGCATCACGCCATCCCGGACCATCTCCGCGCGATGCATCTCAACCTGGTCGTCAAAGGACAAGAGGACGTTAATATGATTGGCAACCGACTCCACCGGCTCATCCGACACCCGGATGCGGGTGAAGTTGTGCCCGCCCCGGATACGCGACTCGACGTCCGGGTAAGCGAACACGTGGTAACCGGACCGCACCAGCAGCCGGCAGAGCATATCCCCGGCCGAACGCACGCCCTGCCCGGCCTCGCCGGCGACAACCACGGTGACGTCGAACATCGGACCTATGGTAGAAGCGGAGACGGGCCGGTCAAGCGGGACGTTTGAACAGACCGGGCGAAGTGGCAAGGAGAAATGACCAAGTACAAAGGACAAAGCGAGTGGCTATGGAAAAGTGGAAAGTCGAACTCGGACTTTGCACTTTGTCGTTTCCCGTTGCTTTGTCCTTCGTCCTTACGACTTCGTCCTTCCGCACCTGTGCGGCACGTCCTGTGTCGGCTGCAGGGTTGGAGCGGACCGGGCAAGGTCAGCAGCAGGAAGCTAGATTGCAGAATGCAGAAGGTCGACCGCCCTGACTTCTAGCCTCTGCCTTCCGACTTCTGCCTTCGGTCGGGTGGGCACCCGCACGGCCCTTTGTTGAGGTCGGCGCCGCACTGGACGCAGAGCCCCTTGCAGTCCTCGGAGCACGACGGCGCCATCGGGATGGCCAGGTGAATCGCGTCGCGGACCTCGGGCCGCAGGTCGAGCATGTTACCCTTGACCCGGCTGCGGCCGAGGTCTTCCTCGTCCAGCTCGCGGCTCGTCACCACCGGCTCGTCGTCGGTAGTCACAAACTCGCTGACCAGCGGCTCGTCGTAGGTCCGGTCGAACTCGCGGCAGCACATCGCGCAGTCGAGCCGGGCGGTGAACTTCGCCCGTCCCTCGACCAGCAGCCGCTTGCCCGACCGGGAAATCAAGAGCTCGACCCGCACCGGCCCGACGAGCTGCTCGAACAGCGGGTTCTCGCTGACCTCATGTTCCGAACCACCCAGTTCCTCGATGTCGAGGTCGAACGTCAGTTTGTTCTCGCCCTGCCTGAGCGCGGCAATCGGCAACAGCCACGGCTGCTTCTTCATAGCTCCTTCACCAGCCTTTCGACGATCTGGGCCGCCCTGACGCCCTCGGCCTCGGCCGTAAAATTGGTGACGATGCGGTGCCGCAGCACCGGCTGGACCACCGCCCGCACGTCGTCGACCGTCGGCGTGTAACGGCCGCCGAGCAACGCCCGGGTCTTCGCCCCGAGAATCAGGTACTGTGAAGCGCGCGGCCCCGCGCCCCAGCTTATCCAGTCCTTGACGAACTGCGGGCTCGCCGGGTCGGTCGGCCTCGTGGCGGCGGCCAGCCGCACCGCGGTGTCGACCACCGTGTCCGCCACCGGCACGCGCCGCACCAGCTGCTGCAAGGCCGAAATCTCGGCGCCGGTCAGCACCCGGCCCAGGTCCGGCACGTAGGCCGACGTCGTGCTCTTGACGATTTCGCGCTCCTCATCGAAGGTCGGGTAGTCGACGTAGATGGAGAACATGAACCGGTCGAGCTGGGCCTCGGGCAAGGGGTAGGTGCCCTCGAGCTCGATGGGGTTCTGGGTCGCCAGCACGAAGAACGGGTCGGGCAGGTCGTAGGTCTGGCCCGCGACCGTCACGCGGTACTCCTGCATCGCCTGCAGCAGCGCCGCCTGGGTCTTGGGCGGGGTGCGGTTGATTTCGTCGGCCAGCACCACGTTGGCGAACACCGGCCCTTCGACGAAACGGAACCGGCGTTTGCCGGTGCCCTGGTCCTCCTCGATGATCTCGGTGCCGGTGATATCCGACGGCATCAGGTCGGGCGTGAACTGGACGCGCTTGAACGACAGGTCGAGCACCTGCGCCAGCGTGTTGATGAGCAGGGTCTTGGCCAGCCCCGGCACGCCGACCAGGAGGCCGTGGCCGTGCGCCAGCAGGCAGACCAGCACCTGCTCGACGACTTCCTTCTGGCCGACGATGACCTTGCCGACCTCGGACTCGATGCGGCGTCGCGCCTCGCCCAGCCGGGCTACCGCCTCGACGTCGCCGGAACGATTGACTTCAGCCATTGCGGGCTCCTTGTCGGACCGGTCTGGACGCTACTTCTGACCCTGCTCGCGGATCAGCTTATCGAGAACCGCCGGCAGGGTGGTGTACTCCATGTCGGCCAGCCCGAGCCGGTGCGGCTCGAACGGCCCGTGGCGGCGCAGGTAGTCGGCCGCCTCGTTCGCCTGCGCGCGCGCCCGGTCGAACGACGGGTCGGCGAACATGTCGCGCGGCCCGACCAGCCGACCGTTGTTCAACTGGAACCCGAGCGCGATGACCCGCGGCGGCCCGTCGAAGCGCGACGGCGTCGCCTGGGACTGGGCCACCGGCATCAGCGGCCCGTGGTGCGACCCGCGCATCCAACCCGACACCAGGTGCGAGAACGAGAACGGCTCGAGCACCTCGCCCACCGCCGGCAGCCCGGACTGGCTCCGGACAATCATCACCGGGTCGTCCTTGCCCACGTACCGGCCGGCAATCAAGGCCAGCTTCTGGGTCGAGCTTGCCGCCGCGACCTCACCGCCCTTCGTGTACACGTTCTTGACGATGTAGTTCTCGGGCGAGCCGATGAGCACCAGCAGGTCGTACATCTGCTCCGGGCAGCACAGCATGTAATCCGTGCCCTTGTGCACGTCGTGCACCTCGAACTTGAAGCCGTCGTGCATCGACGGGTCGATGACGAGGCCGATGGTGTTGAACGGGTCGGCGAACATCCGGTACAGCGGCAGGTTCCACGCGCCCGGCGCGCACTTGTCCCCGCAGAACACGATGACCGGCTCGGACTTGCGCTCCTCGAACGTCATCTCGGCCACGCCCGGGCCCATGCCCTTGACGTTGCCCGAGAACGAATCCTTGAGCATGTCCTGGCCCGCGCCGTACAACTTCAAGTCGCGGGCGAGCTGGGTGCACTCCATGAACACGTCCCAAGCCAGCTTGTGCACCGGCTTCGCGTCGTTGCCGTGCCGGTGGGTCATGATGAGCTCGAGGTCGTCGCCGCAGCTCGACACGTGGAAGTCAACCAGCAGCCCGTCGGTCCGGCCGATATCCAGGTGTCGGGCCGCGCGGTCAAGGATTTTCGGGTGGCTGGCCGAATGACCGACGTAGCCGCCGATATCGGCCTTGATGACAGACAGGGTGATTTTGCCGTTCTGGTCTAAGTTCTTTGTTCTCTTGCGCTTGGCCATGGAAACCTCCGGGTTGGTTACTAACGAAGGGTGAAAGGATAGCCTTTTCCGCCCGGCCCGTCAAGCAGACCGGGCAGAATGTCGACCCCGGCTGCGGACTGGACTGCGGGGTAGCGACGGGTGGGCAGCGGAGTGGACAGCGGACTGAGCGGCGGAGTCCGCAGCCCAGACGTCGCTGAGGGGGTCACTGGTGATT
>JAEAMF010001434.1_pt1 | contig 17303 bp, 18 predicted proteins | sample 8958721 | NCBI WGS metagenome assembly JAEAMF01 (sample SAMN16933255, study PRJNA681124) | bioreactor sludge metagenome | isolation source: anaerobic bioreactor treating anionic surfactant - SDBS | place: India: Bengaluru | collected 2019-02-28
GGTCGGTATGAAACCGATGAAAACAATGCGCCTGGCGGCGCTTTCGCTGGCGCTGCTGGGTGGCGCCGAGGTTGCGTTGGCATCCGAGGTGACGATTACGGCGGAGTACCGGCCTTCTTCAACGAATGCGCGGTTTAAGAATACGACGCCTGTTGGTGGGTTTTGTAATGTTTTTCCAACCGAGCCTGAGTGCTCGACCGATAATCATTCGATAGGGCTGGGTGTTGAATATAATAAAAAATATATTCATTTTGCTCCTATTCGAGATATGCTCAGTGTTGGTCTGCCAGGGGCAAGGGAGTTGGATGTTGTAGAGGCTTCCTCGGGTGAGGCGCATAAACTAAGTTTTTTGATAAATAAGTTCAGTGCTCGATCTGAAGGTGGCAGTAGTAGCTTTACTAATCCCATGTGGAGTGGCTTCGTATTAGGTGGGTGTGGATACATTATATCGCTGGGTAATGTGGGTTATGGTGTAGGTCTGTGGAATGTGACGAATCCGGAAAGTCCCTCTCTCTGTTATTCGCACTCTTCAAGGGGTGCTGTAGGTGATGAGATGGATGTCTTAGTTAAAAATTTTTCCATTGGTTATGTGCTGAGAACACCAAATCCACTTGCCATGCGTGCCGGTATTTACGAAGGTAGATTGGAATTTTCTGTCGGCAGCAACGGAACTCCAGGAGATTTCGACCTCGGTAATGGCGTCTCGGGCAGCCCGCCCTCTACCGTGACACTTAACTTTGTACTCGATGTACAACACGCCTTCGAACTGCAGTTCCCGGCCAACTCCGACAAGGTCATCCTCGAGCCGCCAGGTGGCTGGATGCGCTGGCTGAATGGCGGGCCTGCGCCCGAGAAGTTGGTGCGCGACCTGCCGTTCCGGATTACCAAAACCGGGCCGATGTCTGTTTTCATGGAATGTGAGTACCCAGTCGGCCTCTTATGTGGTGTTCGAAACCCCCGCAATAACCATACTGCCGCGTTGGATATAAAGATGTCGCTGCCCGGGGGCCTTCAGCTCCATAACGGCCAGGCGGTAGAGCGCCACCCGATCCCGACCGGGCGCACGATGCCGCTGCGTGTCGAGACGGAGACGCCGGTGTTCAACCAGCCCGGGGCGCTACATTTTGCGACGGCCCCTGGTGAAGCGGCAGCGATGGTGCAACACCCGGGAGACACCTACCGGGGGAATGTCACGGTGGTGTTCGATGCCTTGCTCTAGCACCTTTAATGCGCCTGTATACGGCTCAGACCGTGCAAATCGCCAAGCGTGGCTAACCTTGACGCTAACGACGATGGAGAGGTCGGTATGAAACCGATGAAAACAATGCGCCTGGCGGCGCTTTCGCTGGCGCTGCTGGGTGGCGCCGAGGTTGCGTTGGCATCCGAGGTGACGATTACGGCGGAGTACCGGCCTTCTTCAACGAATGCGCGGTTTAAGAATACGACGCCTGTTGGTGGGTTTTGTAATGTTTTTCCAACCGAGCCTGAGTGCTCGACCGATAATCATTCGATAGGGCTGGGTGTTGAATATAATAAAAAATATATTCATTTTGCTCCTATTCGAGATATGCTCAGTGTTGGTCTGCCAGGGGCAAGGGAGTTGGATGTTGTAGAGGCTTCCTCGGGTGAGGCGCATAAACTAAGTTTTTTGATAAATAAGTTCAGTGCTCGATCTGAAGGTGGCAGTAGTAGCTTTACTAATCCCATGTGGAGTGGCTTCGTATTAGGTGGGTGTGGATACATTATATCGCTGGGTAATGTGGGTTATGGTGTAGGTCTGTGGAATGTGACGAATCCGGAAAGTCCCTCTCTCTGTTATTCGCACTCTTCAAGGGGTGCTGTAGGTGATGAGATGGATGTCTTAGTTAAAAATTTTTCCATTGGTTATGTGCTGAGAACACCAAATCCACTTGCCATGCGTGCCGGTATTTACGAAGGTAGATTGGAATTTTCTGTCGGCAGCAACGGAACTCCAGGAGATTTCGACCTCGGTAATGGCGTCTCGGGCAGCCCGCCCTCTACCGTGACACTTAACTTTGTACTCGATGTACAACACGCCTTCGAACTGCAGTTCCCGGCCAACTCCGACAAGGTCATCCTCGAGCCGCCAGGTGGCTGGATGCGCTGGCTGAATGGCGGGCCTGCGCCCGAGAAGTTGGTGCGCGACCTGCCGTTCCGGATTACCAAAACCGGGCCGATGTCTGTTTTCATGGAATGTGAGTACCCAGTCGGCCTCTTATGTGGTGTTCGAAACCCCCGCAATAACCATACTGCCGCGTTGGATATAAAGATGTCGCTGCCCGGGGGCCTTCAGCTCCATAACGGCCAGGCGGTAGAGCGCCACCCGATCCCGACCGGGCGCACGATGCCGCTGCGTGTCGAGACGGAGACGCCGGTGTTCAACCAGCCCGGGGCGCTACATTTTGCGACGGCCCCTGGTGAAGCGGCAGCGATGGTGCAACACCCGGGAGACACCTACCGGGGGAATGTCACGGTGGTGTTCGATGCCTTGCTCTAGCACCTGGGTTGCGAGGTGAGGCGGCTCAAGAGGAGCGTAATGGCAATGATCAAACGTCAGTTGTGGGCAGCGCTGCTGCTTGGCCAGGCCTGTGTGGCGTAGGCCATGCCCGAGCTTTACGTCGGCACGTTGTATGACTACCTGGGCGCAGAGCGCAGCACGATGCAAAAGCGCTTGAACAACATCGGCAGCTCAACGGCCTTTGTCAGCGTGTCGGTGGCCGAGATGCATTTCGATCACGACGATAAGGTCAAGGAAACCCCGCTGGATGGCCAGGACAGCGGGCAACGGGCGCTGGTGGCAACGCCTTCGCGGTTGATCATTCCGGCCCAGGGTATGCAGAACGTACGCCTGCTGTTTCGCGGTGACCGGACGGTAGAGCGCTACTTTCGTCTGCGCTTCAAGCCGGTGTTGCCCAAAGGCGAGGATGAGTTTGCCCTGAGTAAAGAAGAAGCCGCCCAGTACCAGAAAACCCTTGCAGCGGACGTCAGTGTGCTCAAGGGCTTTGGCACGGTACTGCTGGTGGCGCCGCGTAACGTCCGCTATGCCACGGTGCTGGATGACCAGCCGCGTATGTTCCGGGTGCGTAACAACGGTACGGCGTCGGTGGTGTTGGAGTCGTTCAAGGACTGTGACAGCAAGGGCGAGCAGTGTACTGCCCCGTATACCTACCATGTGCGGCCCGGGAAGGTGCGTGAGTTCACCAAGCAGGCCGGGCGCACGTACCAGTTCGAACTGCGCGAAGGCGAGGCCCTTAAACCCTACGCGCTTAAAGGCTGAGTGTGTGTTGTTGGCCGGTTATGCAGTGGTCTGGGGTTGGCATTGCCGGGCCTGTATCTGTGAATTTTTTAGTGAGCCTATTATGAAAAAGTACTTGGCTATCCCGTTTGCATTGCTCGTCGCGGGCAGTGCAATGGCAGTGGATGTTCGGAAACAGGTTGAGGTCATTGTTCAGGTTCCGTCGCAGTCGTTTTATGTTCAAGCTGAAGGCGGTTGGGACCAGCGCAGCCAGGCGCTGAGCTATAACGTGATGCAGCAGCGCCTGCGGCCGTTGACCAAGCGCTATATCGCCAAGAGCGTTTCGGGGGGCATCCAGGCCAGGTTGGTCCAGCAGCCGGTGATTACCAGTGGTTCGGATTCAATTCCACTCACTGTGAAGGTGAACGGCAGAGAGCTGAACCTGATCGCTCAAGAGGTGCTTTCGGCCGCCGACAGCAGCGTGCAGGCGTACATGCCGGTGCAGATCTCTGCCGCTGACGGGCCCTATGCGCCCGGCCAGTATCAGGGCTTTGTCAATCTGATCTTTGAAACACCCTTGTGAGTGATGTGGCGCCGGGCGCTGAGCTTGGGATGTGTGGTTTGGCAGTGTCTTTGGTAGCGCCCTTGGTAGGAATAGTCCTACACCTCTAGCGGAATAGCCCGGTATGTCCGCGGCTGTTTGTTTGGAAGAATCTGCCTCGCCGGTTAGGGATCATTGCATGCCGGTTAGTTGGTTGTTTCCAAATACCATTAACAAGGGTTTATGCCATGAAAAAACTACTGATCATTGCCGCTGCGCTGTTGTTGCAACCCTGGGCTGCCCAGGCGATGCCACGCCTGAACATCGGCGCCCTGAACGATTATCTCGATGCCTCCAAGACCACTCAGGTCAAGCGTATCTACAATGGCGGCACTTCCACGGCGTTCGTCAAGGTCAGCGTCTGGGAGCTGGTGCGTGGGCCAGACGGCAAGTTCCGTGAAGTGTCCCTCGATGGCCAGGACAGTGCCAGCCGCTCACTGGTGGTAAGCCCCGCTCGGTTGATTATCCCGGCCTCTGGCATGCAGTCGGTGCGTTTGCTGTACCGGGGTGAGCGCGACCGCGAGCGTTACTACCGCCTGCGCTTCAACCCCGTGGTGCCTGAGGTTGGTGATGGCTTTGAGGTGAATGCCGACGGTGCCAAGGACTACAAGGACAGCCTGGAAGCCGGTGTTCAGGTCATGGCGGGTTTCGGTTCGCTGTTCTACGTACGCCCAACGAACACCCAGTTCAAGGTCGATATAGATGAGCGCCAGGGCAAGCTGGTGGTGCGTAACAATGGTAATGCAACCGTGGAACTGGACCGTTTCCGTGCCTGTGAAAGCAAGGGCAAGAACTGCGCCTCGGCCGTTGTACACCGTTTGCTGCCAGGGGCTGTGCTTGAGTTCGATAAAACCGGCGGGCGCAGCTATGCCTTCGACCTGATCGAAGGCGAGAAAAAGACCGAAATCGAACGCTAAGTAACCCTTGGGCAGGGTGGCGGGGGGCGTTGCCGTGGATTTGACGCCACCCCGGCAGCCGGGTATAAACCGCGTTTAGTCGCGTTCAGGCCTTTTCCCATGAGCTTCAGCCCACTCATCCGACAGTTGATCGACGCCTTGCGTACCTTGCCGGGTGTCGGCCAGAAAACGGCGCAGCGTATGGCGCTGCACTTGCTGGAGCGTGACCGCAGTGGCGGTGCGCGCCTGGCGTTGGCACTAAGCCAGGCCATGGATGGGGTGGGGCATTGCCGCCAATGCCGAACCCTGACCGAGCAAGAGCTCTGCCCACAATGTGCCGACCCGCGTCGTGACGACAGCCTGCTGTGTGTGGTTGAAGGGCCGATGGACGTGTATGCGGTGGAGCAGACCGGTTACCGGGGGCGTTACTTTGTGCTCAAGGGCCATTTGTCGCCGCTCGACGGTTTGGGCCCTGAGGCTATCGGCATCCCGCAGTTGATGGCCCGCATTGCCGAGCAGAGCAGCGTGCGTGAAGTGATCCTGGCCACCAACCCGACGGTGGAAGGGGAGGCGACTGCGCATTACATCGCCCAGTTGCTGGCTGACAAAGGCGTCGTCGCATCGCGCATTGCCCATGGCGTGCCGCTGGGTGGTGAGCTGGAACTGGTCGACGGCGGTACCTTGGCGCATTCGTTCGCCGGGCGTAAACCAATCTCGCTTTAGTCGCTGCACGAAAAGCATCGCACTCACAGACACCGCGCCGACGCCATCGCAGGCAAGCCAGCTCCAACAGAGCCCGCGCAACCTGTAGGAGCCGGGCTTGCCCGCGATACAGACGCCGCGAACTCACGGATACCCCACCGAGGCCATCGCAGGCAAGCCAGCTCCAACAGAGCCCACGCAGCCTGTAGGAGCCGGGCTTGCCCGCGATGCAGACGCCGCGAACGCACTGACACCCCACCGACGCCATCGCAGGCAAGCCAGCTCCAACAGAGCCCGCGCCAGCCTGTAGGAGCCGGGCTTGCCCGCGATGCAGACGCCGCGAACTCACGGACACCCCACCGACGCCATCGCAGGCAAGCCAGCTCCAACAGAGCCCGCGCCAGCTGTAGGAGCCGGGCTTGCCCGCGATGCAGACGCCGCGAACTCGCTGAGACCCCACCGACGTCATCGCAGGCAAGCCAGCTCCAACAGGCCCCGCGCCAGCTGTAGGAGCCGGGCTTGCCCGCGATACAGACGCCGCGCACTCACTGACACCGCGCCGAGGCCATCGCAGGCAAGCCAGCTCCAACAGGCCCCGCGCCAGCTGTAGGAGCGGGTCTTGCCCGCGATGCAGTCACTAGCCATCACAGGCACTCAGTGGTTCAGAGCCAGACGGCATCCCAGTGAGGGTAGTCGCCAATTTTTTGAACCAGCCCGGCGCGCAGTGGGTTGGCGATGATATAGCGGGCAATGGCCCGAACATCTTCTTCGTGGCGTAACGCGCGGTCGTGGAAGCCTGCTTGCCATAGCCGGCCCGAACGTAGGCAGGCCTTGTTTATTGCGCAGGTGCTTCGCGATTTGAGCTGCCGCATCACACTGCTCAAGGTTGTCTGTTGCAGTTCCATCAGCCAATGGAAGTGATCGGGCATTACCACCCAGGCGAGTGATCGCGCAGTGCTTGCCTGTTGTGCATGGCGGAACTCAGCGACCAACAGTCGTGCGAGCCTCAGGTCTGTGAAGATAGGTGTTCGATGCTCTGTGACGCTGGTCAACAGATACAGCCTGCCAGGTTCGGAAAACCTGCCCCGACGAAGGCGGTGGGAGTTTGGACGGTCCATGTCTATCTCCTTTTAAGTCCTACCATACAAGCAGGCTTGCCTGCGAGGGTGCCTGGGCTACTGTTCGCTCAGGGAGAAGGTGGTCAGGCAGAACGTCGGAATGCCCGCCGCCTGCAGGCGCTGTGAGCCGCCCAGTTCGGGCAGGTCAATGATCGCTGCGGCTTCAAACACCTGGGCGCCGGTGCGGCGTATCAGGTTGGCCGCGGCCAGCAGCGTGCCACCCGTGGCGATCAGGTCGTCGAAGATCAGTACCGAGTCACCTTCGCACAGGCTGTCGGCATGCACTTCCAGAAAGGCTTCGCCGTATTCGGTCTGGTAGCCTTCGGTCAGCACGTCCGCAGGCAGTTTGCCTTGCTTGCGGAACAGGATCAGCGGTTTGTTCAACTGGTGGGCGATGATCGCGCCGATCAGAAAGCCACGCGCATCCATGGCGCCGATATGGCTGAACTCAGCTTCGACGTAGCGTTCGATAAAGGCGTCGGCGACATGGCGCAGGCCTCGGGGCGATTGAAACAGCGGGGTGATGTCGCGAAACACGACGCCGGGCTTGGGGAAGTCCATTACCGGGCGGATCAAGGCCTTGAGGTTGAAAGTGTCGCTGGGCATGGTGCGGGTATCCTGAGGAACAAATGCCCATCAGTATACCCGCTTATACGCGGTGTTCAGCCTTCCAGGGCGCCGCCCGCCAGGGCACACAGCTGGATTGGGTCCACGATGCGCACTTCCTTGCCTTCGGCTTCGATCAGGCCATTCTGCTGGAAGCGGGTAAACACCCGGGACACGGTTTCCACCGCCAGGCCCAGGTAGTTGCCGATTTCGTTGCGCGACATGCTCAGGCGGAACTGGTTGGCCGAGTAGCCGCGAGCACGGAAGCGCGCCGACAGGTTGACCAGGAAAGTGGCGATACGCTCGTCGGCGGTTTTCTTCGACAGCAGCAGCATCATTTGCTGGTCGTCACGGATTTCCCGGCTCATGACGCGCATCAACTGGCGACGCAATTGCGGCAGTTGTACCGAGAGTTCGTCCAGGCGCTCAAAGGGAATCTCACACACCGATGTGGTTTCCTGGGCCTGGGCCGATACCGGATAGGCCTCGGTGTCCATGCCGGAAAGCCCGACCAGCTCACTGGGGAGGTGGAAGCCGGTGATCTGTTCTTCGCCGCTGTCGCTCAGGCTGAAGGTCTTCAGTGCGCCTGAGCGTACGGCATAGACCGAGCCGAAGTTTTCGCCCTGTCGGAACAGGAACTCGCCTTTCTTCAACGGACGCCCGCGTTTGACGATGTCGTCCAGTGCGTCCATGTCTTCCAGGTTGAGTGACAGGGGGAGACACAGGGGCGCCAGGCTGCAATCCTTGCAATGGGCTTGGTTGTGAGCGCGTTGTTTAACTGGCTCAGACATTTCATCAGTCCTTGTGGTAAAGCACACATAAGCCATAAGGGTAACTCAGCAAATTCCCTGAAGCCAGTGCGCTATACAAGCTGTTGATCGGTGTCTGTGCCCCCTCATCGTCAAATGACCCGCGAGAAACGCTGGCGGTTGTGCAGGTCCAGGTAGGCGTCGAAGACCATGCACACCGAGCGCACCAGCAAGCGGCCCGCTGGCAGTACCGTGATGCCTTCGGCGTCGAGGCTGATCAGGCCGTCCTTGGCCATGCCTTCCAGTGCCGGCCATTGGTCCTTGAAGTAGCCGCGAAAGTCGAGGGTGAATGCTTGTTCGATGGTCTCGAACTTCAGCTCGAAATGGCAGATCAACTGCTGGATCACGGCGCGGCGCACGCGGTCATCCTGATTGCAGATCAGCCCGCGGCTGGTGGCCAGTTGTGACAGGGTCAGGCTGTTCTGGTATTCGTTCAGGTCGCTGCTGTTCTGGCAGTACAGGTCGCCGATCTGGCTGATCGCCGAAACACCCAGGCCAATCAGGTCGCAGTGCCCGTGGGTGGTGTAACCCTGGAAATTGCGCTGCAAGGTCGACTCTTCCTGGGCGATGGCCAGTTCGTCGTCCGGCAGGGCGAAGTGGTCCATGCCAATGTAGCGGTAGCCCGCAGCGGTGAGCTGTTCGATGGTGTTGTGCAGCATCTCGAGTTTGGCCGCAGGGGCGGGGAGGTCGTTGGCGTCGATCCGCCGTTGCGGCATGAAACGCTCGGGCAGGTGCGCGTAGTTGAACACCGAGAGCCGGTCTGGTTGCAGTTTGATCACTTCCTCGACCGTGCGGGCAAAACCTTCCGGGGTCTGCTTGGGCAGGCCGTAGATCAGGTCGAGGTTGACTGAACGGAACTGCAGGGTGCGCGCTGCCTCCATGATCGCACGGGTTTGCTCCAGGCTTTGCAGGCGGTTGATGGCCCGCTGTACTTGCGGGTCGAGGTCTTGTACGCCAAGGCTGACGCGGTTGAAGCCCAGTTCGCGCAGCAGGCCCATGGTCGACCAGTCGGCTTCGCGCGGGTCGATTTCGATGCCGTAGTCGCCGGAGTCGTCGTCCAGCAAGTTGAAGTGCTTGCGCAGGTGAGCCATGAGCTGGCGCAGTTCTTCGTGGCTGAGGAAGGTGGGAGTACCGCCCCCCAGGTGCAACTGCTCGACCTGTTGGTTAGGGTCGAGGTGGCAGGCAATCAGCTGGATTTCCTGCTCCAGGCGCTGCAGGTAGGGCTGGGCGCGACCACGGTCTTTGGTGATGACTTTGTTGCAGGCGCAGTAGTAGCAAATATTGGCGCAGAAGGGCACATGCACATACAGCGACAGTGGGCGCACCGCTCGACGGCTGTCACGCAGGGCGTGCAGCAGGTCGAAGGCGCCCACCTGGCTGTGCAGTTGCACGGCAGTTGGGTAGGAGGTGTAGCGTGGGCCTGCCAGATCGTAACGGCGAATCAGGTCAGAGTCCCAACGAAGTACGTCGAGCATGGAGGCAGTCCCTAGAGATGCGGCAATGTTTGAAGTCTAGGGAGCGATTCGCAACGGGGTGTTGATTTGCATCAACGCCGCTTCAGTGGCCCATCAGCCAATGCTGGTGCGGGCCGGGCAGGGTCCAGAGGCCGAAGAGGATCACCAGCAGGCCGCCCGCGATGCGCACGCCCCGTTTACGCAGTACCGCGCGGGTGCGTTCGGCGGCAAGGCCGGTGGCAAGCAGGACCGGCCAGGTGCCGAGGCCGAAGGCGAGCATCAGCAGGGCGCTGTCGAGGGCATTGCCCTGGCTGGCGGCCCACAGCAGGGTGCTGTAGACCAGGCCGCATGGCAGCCAGCCCCAAAGCGCGCCGAGCAGCACGGCGCGTGGCGCGCTGGACACCGGCAGCAGGCGGTTGGCAATCGGCTGGATATGCCGCCACAGGCCACGGCCAAGGCCTTCGATTCGGGTGAGGCCGCTCCACCAGCCTGCCAGGTACAAGCCCATGGCAATCAGCAGCAGTGCCGCCACGACGCGCATGCCGGTGGCGAGCGGGCTATTGCCCAGTGCCCAGCCTGCCAGGCCGAGCAGCAGGCCGGCGGTGGCATAACTGAGGATGCGGCCCAGGTTGTAGGCCAGCAGCAGGCGCAGGCGGCGGCTGCGTTGCTCCTGCGGGATCGCCAGGGTCAGGGCGCCCATCAGGCCGCCGCACATGCCCAGGCAATGGCCGCCGCCGAGCAAACCCAGAATCAGTGCCGAACTCAGCAGGGGCAGCAGGTCAGCCACGGGGTGGGGCGCCTTCGTTGTCGGGGCTGGCGGTTTTTTGAGCCGCTTGCGTGGTGTCTACGGCCGCCTGGTGTTTTGGGTCCTGGTCGTCGAACAGGATGCTGTGGGCCGGGCCTTCGAGGTCGTCATACTGGCCGCTGTCGACCGCCCAGAAAAAAATGTACACGGCGATGGCAACGATCAGCAGCGCAGCAGGAATCATGACATAGAGCGCGGGCATGGAAATCTCCTGGTCAGGCCGTCGCAGGGCGAGAGGTGGCAGGCGCGGCCTGGGCCGAATCACCGGCGACGCGGGTCAGGCGCAGCGCGTTGAGCACCACGATCAATGAGCTGATCGACATGCCGACCGCCGCCCAGACCGGTGTGATCCAGCCCAGTGCCGCGAACGGCAGCATCAGGCCATTGTACAGGCTTGCCCAGAGCAGGTTCTCGATAATAATGCGGCGGGTGCGCCGGGCCAGGGCGAAGGCATGCACCAGTGCGTCCAGCCGATTGGACAGCAACACGGCATCGGCGCTGGTCTTGGCCAGGTCGGTGGCGGAGCCCATGGCAATGCTGATGTCGGCGGCTGCCAGTACCGGCACGTCGTTGACGCCGTCGCCGAGCATCAGCACCTTGTGCCCTTCGTGTTGCAATGCCTTGAGCTTCTCCAGTTTGTCGTCCGGGCGCAGGCCGCCGATGGCCAGGTCGATGTTCAGTTCTGCCGCGACGCTGGCGACCATGGGGGAGCTGTCCCCGGAGAGCAGCAGGGTTTTCCAGCCGCGGGCCTTGCACGCCGCCACCAGGTCGCTGGCGTCATGGCGCAGGCGGTCGTCCAGGCCAAACCAGGCCAGCGGGCCTTCGGTGTCGCCGAGCAGTAGCCATTGCCCGGCCTCATTGGGCATCGGCGGCACGGTACTGCCGCTGAGGGCACAAACAAAGGCGGGCTGACCGATACGCAGCCGCTGCCCGTCAACCTGGCCCTCAAGGCCGAGGCCGGGTGAGGCCTGGACTTCGTCAGCGACGTGTTGGACGCGACCGAAGGCGCGGGCAATCGGGTGCTCGGAGCGGTTTTCGAGGGCAGCGGCCAGTTTCAGGCAGTGATCGGCGTCGGCGTTGCCGAGTGGGCGAATACTGCGCAGGGTCAGGCGGCCTTCGGTCAGGGTGCCGGTCTTGTCGAAGATCACCGTGTCGATCTGGTTCAGGCCTTCCAGCACATGGCCGCGGGTGAGCAGCAGGCCCAGCTTGTGCAGGGTGCCGGTGGCGGCGGTGAGTGCCGTGGGGGTGGCCAGCGACAGGGCGCACGGGCAGGTGGCAACCAGCATGGCCAGCACGATCCAGAAGGCCCGGTCGGCATCCAGTTGCCACCAGAGCAGGCCGATTGCAACCGAAGCGATCAGGGTGAACAGCAGGAACCACTGTGAGGCGCGGTCGGCGATCACCGCCAGCCGGGGCTTTTCCGACTGCGCCCGCTCCAGCAGGCGGACAATGGCAGACAGCCGGGTGTCATGGCCCAGTGCCTGTACTTCGACGGTGAGCACGCTTTCCACGTTCAGGGTGCCGGCGGTCACGGCATCGCCGGGCTGGCGCGGTTGTGGCAGGTACTCGCCGGTGAGCAGCGATTCATCGACGCTGGACTGGCCGTCAAGGATGCGCCCATCGGCGGGCAGCACGGCGCCCGGGTGGACCAGCACGCGGTCACCCACGTGCAGTTCGCTGAGCAGGATGCGTTCGCTGTTGCCCTGTGTATCCAGGCGCAGGCAGGAAGCCGGGAGCAGGTTGACCAGTTGCGCGGTAGCCGCTGCGGTTCGTTCGCGGGCCCGTCGCTCCAGGTAGCGGCCGGCCAGCAGGAACAGGGCGAACATGCCGACCGCGTCGAAGTACAGCTCGCCACTGCCGGTGATGGCCGTCCAGATACCGGCACCGTAGGCCAGGCCAATGGCCAGTGACACCGAGACGTCCATGGTCAGGTGGCGGGTACGCAGGTCGCGGGCGGCGCCGCGGAAGAACGGCGCACAGCTGTAGAAGACAATCGGGGTGGTCAGGAACATCGCCACCCAACGCAGGATGGTGTGCAGTTCCGGGCTGAGGTCAATGTTGAATTCCGGCCAGGTGGCCATGGTTGCCATCATCGCCTGGAACCACAGCAGCCCGGCAACGCCCAGTTGGCGCAGGGCTGTACGGTTTTCGTTGGCCAGTTGCTCGGCGGCGCGGTCGGCCTGGTAGGGGTGCGCGGCGTAGCCGATCTGGCGCAGTTCGGCGAGCAGTTTTGACAGGGGGAGTTGGCTGTCGCTCCAGTGCACTTGCAGGCGGTGGTTCGACAGGTTCAGCCGGGCCTCGGCCACGCCGGGCAGGTTGCGCAGGTGCTTTTCGATCAGCCAGCCGCAGGCGGCGCAACTGATGCCCTCGATCAGCAGGGTGGTCTCGGCCTGTTCGCCGGTGTGGCGCACGAATGGTTTCTGGACGTCGGGACGGTCGTACAGGGCCAGTTCATCGACCAGTTGCAGGGGCAGTGCATCAGGGTTGGCGCTGGCTTCGCTGCGGTGCTGGTAGTAGCTTTCCAGGTTCCCGGCGACGATGGCTTCGGCGACTGCCTGGCAGCCCGGGCAGCAGAACTGGCGCGGTTCACCCAGTACCACAGCGGTGAAGTGGCTGCCGCCAGGGACGGGCAGGGCGCAGTGGTAGCAGGGGGTGGGGCTGGTCATGGTGTCTATCGCAGGCAGTTCAGGACGGGCACGGCCGGCCCCCGCAGGGGCCGAGCGTGCCAGCGATGATGGCGAAACTCATTGTTCCAGGTGTTCGGCGCCCTGAAGGGCTTCATCGCCCAATACCAGGGTTTTGTCGTGGCCGACCTGTTCTTCCTCGAACAGGCGCCAGACGTGCTCGTCCTGGCTGCCCAGCAACTCCACGAAACGCCGACCTTCTACCTTGTCATTGAGCTGGCCAAGGTAGCGGCCGGGTTCACTTTCACTGCGTACCAGTTCAATCTTGCGGTCTTTCTCGGGCTGCGTTGGCGAGATCAGGTTCAGCGTCAGGCGTTGCGGCTGGCTGTCGCCCTGCAGGCGCAGGTCGACTTCGCCGGTGAGCTCGTCCAGGTGCACGCTGGCCTTGAGCTTGAGCGTCTGCGCCAGCAACTCGCGGTCGAGTGAGCGGTTGATGCCTTTGCCGGCCTCGTAGTAGTTGTCGTTGACCAGGTTGTCCGGGTTGTTTACCGCGATGCCAACCATGGTCAGGCTGAGGGTCACCGATGTGGCCAGAATGCCAATGATGATCCAGGGCCAGAGGTGCTTGTACCAGGGGCTTGCGGCAGTTGCTGAACGCATTGGCAGACTCTCTTATCGAATTTGCGGGCCGATGAATCGGCTCTTGGCTTCAACCTGGACGTTGCTGTCATCGGCGTCGCGCAGGATGAAGGTGACTTCGTTGGTGGTCGAGGGCAGTTGTTCCGGTGCCATCGACAGTTGCACGGGCAGGCTGACGATATCGCCGGCAGCGACGCTGACTTCACGCACGGCTTCAAGCTTGAGGCCTGGCAGGCCGACGGCATCGAGCACGTACACGTGATCGCGCTGGTCCTTGTTCATGACTTTCAGGCTGTAGACGTTTTCGATCCGGCCCTGGGCGTTTTCACGGTACAGGACGCGGTCTTTGCTGACGTCGAAGCCAACCAGCGAACGCATGACGAAGGCGCTGGTCAGCAGGCCGATCATGGTCAACAGCACAATGGCGTAGCCGATCAGGCGTGGGCGCACCATGTGGGTTTTCTGCCCCGACAGGTTGTGCTCGGTGGTGTAGCTGATCAGCCCGCGTGGGTAGTTCATCTTGTCCATGATGGTGTCGCAGGCGTCGATACAGGCGGCGCAGCCGATGCACTCGATCTGCAGGCCGTCACGGATATCAATGCCGGTCGGGCACACCTGAACGCACATGGTGCAGTCGATGCAGTCCCCCAGGCCTTTGGCCTTGTAGTCGATATCCTTTTTGCGCGGGCCACGGGTTTCGCCCCGGCGCGGGTCGTAGGAGACGATCAGGGTGTCCTTGTCGAACATGACGCTCTGGAAGCGGGCGTATGGGCACATGTAGATGCACACCTGCTCGCGCAGCCAGCCGGCGTTGCCGTAGGTGGCCAGGGTGAAGAAACCCACCCAGAAGTAGGCCCAGCCATCGGCCTGGCCGGTGAAAAACTCTACCACCAGCTCGCGGATCGGCGAGAAGTAGCCGACGAAGGTCATCCCGGTGACAAAACCGATCAGCAGCCACAGGCTGTGTTTGGCCAGTTTGCGCAGGAATTTGTTGCCGCTCATCGGGGCCTTGTCGAGTTTCATGCGCTGGTTGCGGTCGCCTTCGGTGACCTTTTCGCACCACATGAAGACCCAGGTCCAGACGCTTTGCGGGCAGGTGTAGCCACACCACACCCGGCCGGCGAAGACGGTGATGAAGAACAGGCCGAAGGCCGCCACGATCAACAGGCCAGAAAGCAGGATGAAGTCCTGCGGCCAGATGGTCGCGCCAAAGATGTAGAACTTGCGCTCGGGCAGGTTCCACCAGACGGCCTGGTGGTTGCCCCAGTTCAGCCAGACGGTGCCGAAATAGAGCACGAACAGGACTGCGCCGCCAACCATCCGCAGGTTGCGGAACAGGCCGGTGAAAGCGCGGGTATAGATTTTGTCACGAGAGGCATAGAGGTCGACGCTGTTGTCGGCTTTCTTGGCAGGCGGTGTGACGTCGTGTACCGGAATCTGGTTGCTCATCATTGAGTCCCACGGCAGTGGAAAAGTGCCACGACCTGTACATGCAGGCCGCAGTCAAAAGCTTGATGCTCTAGGGCGCATGATACGCCTGTACTGGCATTACGGGGGAGGGGTGCGACTTTTGGCCGCGTTGGGTAAAGCTTTGCGATAGTGTAATGGCATGTGTCAATTGACGCAGGTCACGAAGCCGGTGATCGCGCAATCCGTCACGCTTCATGGGTGTAAAAAAGCCCCGCCAGCGCAGGCTGGCGGGGCTTCTTTCAGCCGATCGAATTACTTCGCGTCGGTCGCCTTGTCGGCTTGGTGCGACAGGCTGTAGACGTAGGCTGCCAGCAGGTGAACCTTGTCGTTACCCTGCAGGTCCTGCTGGGCAGGCATCTGGCCCTGGCGGCCGTAACGGATGGTCTGCTGCAGTTGGGCAAAGCTCGAACCGTAGATGAACGCCTGTGGGTGAGTCAGGTTCGGTGCGCCCATGGCCGGGGTACCTTTGCCTTCAGGCCCGTGGCACGCCACGCAGTTGGCAGCGAAGAGCTTCTGGCCGTTGGCCGGATCGGCTTTCGCGCCTTCTGGCAGGGTGCGGCCATCGAGGTTGGTCAGGACAAAGGCCGCCACGTCGGCTACGCCTTGCTCGCCAATCACTTCAGCCCAGGCCGGCATCACACCATGACGACCGGCCATGATGGTGGTCTTGATGGTTTCCGGCTCGCCGCCCCAGCGCCAGTCGTTGTCGGTCAGGTTCGGGAAACCGTAGGAGCCCTTGGCGTCGGAACCGTGGCACACCGAGCAGTTGGAGGCGAACAGGCGGCCACCCATTTTCAGTGCTTGCGGATCCTTGGCGACTTCCTCAATCGGCATGGCAGCAAATTTGGCGAAGATCGGCCCAAACTTGGCATCCGAACGCGCCATTTCCTTTTCCCACTCGTGAACGCCGGTCCAGCCAGGCTGGCCGTTGGCGAACTCGGTTTTCTTGTCGTTATCCAGGTACTGATAACCTGGCAACATGCCTTTCCAGTTGCCCAGGCCGGGGTACAGCACCAGGTAGCCCAGGGCAAAGATGATGGTGCCGACAAACAGCATGAACCACCATTTCGGCAGTGGGTTGTCGTACTCCTCGATACCATCGAAGGAGTGGCCCACGGTTTCATCGGTGGCTTCGCTGCGCTGGCCCTTGCGGGTGGACAGCAGCAGCCAGGTCAGGGCGAAGATGGTGCCCAGACTCAAAACGGTGACGTACAGACTCCAGAAGGTAGTCATTCGTTGTTACTCCTAGAAGCTCTCGCTTGCGCTTGCTCGACGTGCTTGATGGCCTCGGGATCATCCGCGAAAGGCAGCAAGGTCGCTTCGTCGAACTCAGACTTGCGTCGAGAACTGAATACCCACAACGCCAGGCCAATGAAGGCCACCATCACCACGACGGTGCCCAGGCCACGAATCATCCCGATATCCATCAAGGTCACCGTTTGCTTTTGATGATGGTACCCAGCCCTTGCAGGTAGGCAACCAGGGCGTCCATTTCAGTCTTGCCCTTGACCGCGTCGCGGGCACCGGCGATGTCTTCGTCGGTGTACGGCACGCCCAGGGTGCGCAGGACTTCCATCTTCTTGGCGGTTTCCTTGCCGTCGAGCTTGTTCTCTACCAGCCATGGGTAGGAAGGCATCTTCGACTCAGGCACGACGTTGCGCGGGTTGTACAGGTGCGCACGGTGCCAGTCGTCGGAGTAGCGACCGCCGACACGGGCCAGGTCCGGGCCGGTACGCTTGGAGCCCCACAGGAACGGGTGGTCCCAGACGCTTTCACCGGCAACCGAGTAGTGGCCGTAGCGCTCGGTTTCAGCACGGAACGGGCGGATCATCTGCGAGTGGCAGCCGACGCAGCCGTTGGCGATGTATACATCACGGCCTTCCAGTTCCAGTGCGGTGCGCGGCTTCATGCCTTCGACCGGCTTGTTGGTGACGTCCTGGAAGAACAGCGGGACGATCTGGGTCAGGCCGCCGATACTGACGGCGATGACCATGAAGAAGGCCAGCAGGCCGATATTCTTCTCGACTACTTCGTGCTTCATCAGTGAGCTCCAACTACGATCTGAGCGGCGGCTTCAGCTTCTGCCGGCTTCGAGGCGCGTACGGTACGGTAGACGTTGTACGCCATCAGCAGCATGCCGGAGGCGAAGAACGCACCGCCCAGCGCACGGACGATGAAGCCCGGGTGGCTGGCTTGCAGCGCTTCGACGAAGGAGTAGGTGAGAGTGCCGTCATCGTTGATTGCACGCCACATCAGGCCCTGGGTGATACCGTTGACCCACATCGAGGCGATGTACAGCACGGTGCCGATGGTGGCCAGCCAG
>JAEAMF010001436.1_pt1 | contig 17266 bp, 12 predicted proteins | sample 8958721 | NCBI WGS metagenome assembly JAEAMF01 (sample SAMN16933255, study PRJNA681124) | bioreactor sludge metagenome | isolation source: anaerobic bioreactor treating anionic surfactant - SDBS | place: India: Bengaluru | collected 2019-02-28
TCTTCATGGTCTCCTCCGGATTCCGGACGCTCAATTCCGTCAGAAGGGCGTTGACCAGGCTCATGGCCGAGGTGAAGGATTCGATGAAGGAGTCGAGTCGGGAGTGGACGGGTAGAACCCAATCCGCGTTGCGGGCGAGCGGAGAGATGAGGGAGTCGGTGATGACGCCGACACGGGCACCGTTCTCTTTGGCATATTCCATGATTTCGATCGTCAGTTTGGTGTACCTGGGGATGCTGATTCCGATGGTCAGATCGCCTGCGCCCAACCCGTGAAGGTTGTTCCAGATGTCTCCATAGCCCGGGATCACCGCCGAAGCATGCTTTCCCAGAAAGCGAAGGTAGAGGGCCAGGACGAGGGCGGGCGCGTGGGCCCCGCGAAGTCCGACGATGAAGATGCGTTTGGCGTTCTCCATGTCGGTGACGGCCCGATGGAATGCCTTCGGAGAGATGTCCCGGAGCGTTTCGGAGAGATTCCGGATGTCGTCCCGCATGATCTTCGACAGGATGTCGCCGTCCGTATTCACGCTCTTGACGGTCTGCTCGAAACGGGTGAATGTCGTCAGCCGGTCCTGCAGGTTATCGCGAAGCATCTTCTGGAATTCCGGGAAGCCGTTGAATCCGAGGACCTGGGCAAGCCGCACGATGGTCGCTTCGCTGACGCCCGCCTTGTGTGCGAGCTTTGCAGCCGTGAGGAAAATCGACTCCTCGTAGTGTTCCATGATGTACCGCGCCGCTTTTTCTTGGGCGTCGGTCAGCAGAATTCGTTTGTCGGCAAGCAGGTTTTGGATCGGCATGAAACAATTCCTTCATGGTATGGCTGCTGTGAAGGAATTATTTCCGTGTCTCGTTCTTTTGTCAAGAAAAAAATCAAACAGCGGGAAAATGATTTTCCCGCCGTTGATCTGACTGGCTACAAACAAAGGAGAGCGGCCCACGTGTGGAAATCGAACACGATCTGCACGACAAGAGCCTGTTTTATATTTTCCCGCCTTTCAGGAGGCCTCTTGCGAGCAGATCGAGGATCCCCTCGCTTTTTTTGCACGGTTCACCTTGGAGCAAAAGAGTTTCGACCTTCAGATCCAGAAGTTCGTTTGGCTTCATCGTCAGCGGATTGCGGTTCAGGATGACCATGTCGGCGATTTTTCCGCGCTCCAGGGAACCTCGTTCCTTCTCGTCAAAAGTCGTCCAGGCGGCATGGTATGTGAACATCTTCAAGGCCTCCGGAATGGTGAGGGACTGCTCGGGGATAAAGTGGTTGCAGGCGGCATAAATGCCGGCGATCGGGTCCGGCAATGTGCAGGGGGCGTCGGAGCCGCCGCTCAGGATGATCCCCATATCGGTCATCTTCCGCAACGGAGAGATTTGCCCGGTCCTCTTCCCCAGAAGGGTGTTCAAAAAATCGAGGGGTTCCAGGTTCCAATGGAGGAAAGCGGGCTGCAGCGGGATCTGGATGCCGAGGTCGGCGCATTTCTGAAGCCCTTCGTCGGTGGGGAGGCAGGCGTGGATGATGCCGTGGCGGTGATCCTGCCTCGGACAGTCCTTCAGGGCCGCCTCCAGGGCCATCACGGCCTGGTCGAAGGCCGCGTCGCCGATCGCATGCATCTCGATCTGCATTCCTTCGCGGTTGGCCCGTTTCGCGAAGCGGATGACCTCCTCGTCGCTGTGGTAGAGAATCCCGCGATTTTGCGGATCGTTCGCGTACGGTTGCCTGAGCGCCGCGTCCTCGCTGCCGAAGCAGCCGTCCAGGGCCGTCGCGAAGCATCCCCCCACCCGGGGGAGCTTCCTTTTTTTCACCTTGGCCGGATCCAGGGTCTGGAAGAAGAGCCGGGTCTGAAAGCCGCTGTCCAGCCCCTTTCCCAGGATCGTCTCCAGCGTAACGTCCAGATCGAGCGGAAAACCGACCCCGGAAACGGTATGCATCATTCCGATCCCCCGGTCCGTCAGGCTGCCGACGGCCTGGAGCATGTTCCGGAGGGTCCTGGGCAGGGAGATCTTTTTGGTCAAGAAATCGGTGACGGCGAAGAACGCCTCCTGATTCATCTCCCCGGACTCCTCGTGCCAGCCGCGCAGGCCCTTCATTTTTTTGGGGAGCATGGCGATGGTTCTGCTGTTCAGGATGCAGGCATGGCCATCATACTTGACGATGAAAACCGGACGGTCCGGACAGGCCCGGTCGAGCTCTTCCCGCGAGATCAGCCTTTTTTCCCCGACCGAATGGGTGGAGGCGCCGAATCCCATGACGATCTTGTCGCTGTTTGTCCGAGTGAACGTCCGGATCCGCTCGCACATTTCGGGCAGGCTCCTCGCGGACCTCACGTCGAGGCCCGCATGGAAAAGGGCATACGATGCGAAATGGATATGGGTATCCCCAAAGCACGGAAGCAGCGCCTTTCCATGCAGGACTTCACGGGACGCACCCCCGTATTGCGCGGGAAGATCGTTTCCCACGTGAAGAATCCGTCCCTGGTCTTCCACGAGGTATCGATGGACATGATCGCCGGCATCGCAGGAGATGACCGTGCCTTCATAGATTTTCATTGCAGCCTCCCTCCCGTAACAGGGATGTCCCGATATAAATCTTGACACTACCGGCTGATCCTATATAAGAACCGGCAGCTTTTTGAAAGGGCGTTGGATTATACCACGAAACGGCATTGCCGAGAGACCTTTGCTTGACTGCCTGTTTTGTCATTTCGACCGAAGGGAGAAATCTTTCAGAAACGGCCATCATTAAGATTTCTCGTTGCTCACGCTCCTCGAAATGACATGATGCAAAGGTCTCGCCGAGGGATTCCGGGCGCCCTTTTTGGGGGATGAAAAAAATGAGGAAGACCGTTCCGGTCAGGGGTGAGTGATGGGCATTGTGCGGGAAAAAGGGATGATCGGTGATTCCGAAACGGGAGGGCCCCGGCAAAAACCCTTGCAGCGGCATCCCTTCCTGTCACGGATGGGTCACGATTTGCGCACGTCCATCATGGGAATCATCGGGTACAGCGAAATGCTGATCGAAGATCTGGAAGAGGGGGATTTTGCGGAGTGCCTTCCGGACCTGAGGAAGATTCATGCGGCCGGCAATCAACTGTTGGGCTTCGTCAACGATCTGTTCGATCCGAAGAAAACCGGCATGCAGGCCGCATTGGACATGGACCAGCTCCGTGCCAGGATCAAAAATGTCACGTTGGCGCCCATCACCGTGATCGAGGAATGCGCTGAAACCTTGCTCGACGAGATGGAGCAGAGGCATGCCGAACAGTTCATTCCCGACCTGAAAGTGGTTCTCAATGCAACGGAACGCTTTGTGTCCACGGTCAACGGTTTTTCACACCCGTGGCAGGACAAGACGGACACGGACCCGACTCCTCCGGGTGTCCATTTGACGGGTCCTCAGACCATCCAATCCGTCGGACGCCTCTACGACGAGATGCCGTCACAGAAGACCGCCGAAGGCGGTGTCATTCTGATTGTCGACGACAATGAGCAGAATTGCGATCTTTTGCAGCGCCGCCTCCAGCGCGACGGCTATGTGGCCTTTGTTTCCGCGTCGGGGCAGGACGCGCTCAGAATGCTCGGATGCCGCCCCGTTGATCTTGTGCTTTTGGACATCATGATGCCTGAAATCGACGGATTCCAGGTTCTCCAGCGCCTGAAATCCGACGACAACGTCAGTCATATCCCGGTGATCATGCTTTCCGCGCTTGAAGAAATGGATCTGGTGATCCGTTGCATTGAAATGGGGGCGGAGGATTATCTGCACAAACCCTTTGATCCGGTGCTGCTCCGGGCGCGGATCGGCGCCTGCCTCGAGAAGAAGCGGCTCCGAGACCGGGAACAGGCCTATCTCCGGCAGTTGAGCATCGAGACGGAAAAGTCCGAGAGGCTGCTGCTCAATATCCTGCCGGCGCCGATCGCGGGCCGGCTGAAGCTCGGGGAAAATCCCATTGTCGACAATTTCCCGGAGGTGACGGTTCTGTTTGCCGATCTGGTCGGATTCACCGAATTATCCACCCGGATGGCCGCCGCGGAATTGATCGGATCCCTGAACGAGATATTCACGATATTCGACGAGCTTGCCGAAAGGCACGGCCTTGAAAAGATCAAGACCGTGGGTGATTCCTACATGGCCGTGGGCGGCCTTCCGACTCCCCGTACCGACCATGCCGAGGCCGTCGCACAAATGGCTTTGGACATGCTCGACCGCATTGCGAAAATCAACAGCCGAAAAGAGCATGCGCTCAGTCTGCGCATCGGCATCCACACGGGTCCGGTCATCGCCGGCGTCATCGGGATGAGAAGGTTCATCTATGACCTGTGGGGAGACACGGTCAACATCGCCAGCCGGATGGAGTCCCATGGCCTTCCGGATTGCATCCAGGTCACGGAAACGACCCGGGCAATGCTTTCGGACAAATTCGTTTTCGAAAAGAGGGGTCGGATCAAGGTCAAGGGCAAGGGCGAGATGATCACCTATTTGTTGAAGGGAAGAATCTGAGCCCGCCGGGCCTTACGCCTTCTCGATTTTCAGAAAATAATTGATTTCCAGCGGTTCGCGTTCCACCCGGATGCTCTTGATCTCCTTTTCCGGGATGGATCGGGCAAATTCCAGCATGTCCCTCTCGCTGCGGTAGATCAGGCGCCAGTCGTATACGTATTCCATGATGAATCGAAGATCGCGGGGGTTGTTGTGATTGAAGTTCCCCACGATCAGTGCGCCTCCGGGCTTTACGAGATTGAACAGGTTTCTGGTCAGGGCGACCGTTCCCTTGCTGTCGTCCAGCGGAAAGGTCATGATGTAGTCGTAAAGACCGGAGCTGTATACCAGGTCGTATTCTTCCTTCTTCAGGTAGTCCAATTCGTATTTAATCGGGCTGATGAGCGCGCGCAACCCCTCGAAATCGCGCCTGGGCGAACAAAACCTTTCCGCGAAAGGGCGGGGCCGCGCGGTGAGGTAATTGTTCGAAATAATTTGAAACGCATTGACCAGGGCATATTTGAAACAAGGATTGCTGTTGGAGGAGCTGAACTTTTTCAGGGTTTCCATATCGTGATCCAGCGCCAGGAAGCGGTATTGTTTTCCCTGGGTGGTTTTCAGCACGTCATTGATTTCCTTCGCGGGGCCGGCGGCCAGGCTCAAAATGCTGCCCTTTCCCCTTTGGAGAATCTGCCCGAAGAGATACGTTTTTCGGTTTCGGACGGACTGGCACGCCTTTGTGGAAAGCGCATGTTTGTGCAGCAACATGCCGAACGGTGTCTCGCCCTCGTATTGATTCTGATAGATGAAATTCATCATATCCGCGTCGCCCGCGTAGCCGTTGGGTTTGTGCACGATTCTCCAGTAGAAAGGCGCTTCCTGGACGACCTCGAAATATTTTGAATTTTGAATGTAGCGCTTGTGGGTTTCCTGTCGCCCCGCGTCAAAGCCGAAAACGATCGCTGCCAGCGCATCCATCAGAGGGTAACGCCAGTTCTCGAACCTGGCGACCTCCTCATCGAGCAGCGACGGCAAAGCCCGGTCCTGTTTGGAGAGGACGTTCAGCCGGTTCCGGATCTCCAGGTGGCCGTCCTGCAGTTCCTGAAAAAGCCTTTTGAAACGATCGTCGACTTGCATCTTGTTCTTTCCCCGCTGATCCGTGATTTCGCGGCTCTTTGACCCGCAGAGAGCGTTTCGATTGCCGAAAACAGCCCGGTTGTCCGGCTAAAGCCTGCCGTCCTCCTTTTCGGACAGGTTGTCCCGAAGACTTTCCCGCGGATCGAGAATCTCCCGAATTTTTTGAGACAATTGCGAAGGGCTGAACGGCTTCTGCAGAAAACCATTGCAGCCGCTTTCCATGATTTCCATGGCCTCGCCGTCGATGCTGTAGCCGCTGGAAAGAAGAACCTTGGCTTCCGGATTCATTTTTTTCAAGGTGTTGTACAATTCGTTGCCGCCCATTCCCGGCATGATCATGTCCAGAATGACCAGATCGATCCGATCCCGATGGGTTCTGTAAATCTCTACGGCTTCCTGACCGTTTTGGGCGGTCATCACGCGGTATCCGAGCTTTTTCAATATGCGTTCGGCGACCTTGATGATCATCTCCTCATCGTCGACGAGCAGAATCATTTCCGAGCCCTTCATCATCTCCTCTGCGGAATCGGAGAAATACTCGCCTTTCCGGGCGATCTTTTTTGAGGAAACCGGCAGGAAAAAACTGAAGACGCTGCCTTCGTTCTTTTTGCTTTCGACTTGGATGAATCCCCCGTGATTCTTCAAGATGCCGTAGACCGAGGCGAGCCCGAGGCCGGTGCTTTTCCCCATGGCTTTCGTGGTAAAAAAGGGGTCAAAAATCCGATGGATGGTGGCTTCATCCATCCCGGTCCCCGTGTCCCGGATGCTGGTTTTCACGTAGCTTCCCAGTTTGGCGCCCATCTTCTGCGCGGATCCGGTGTCCAGCGTGATATTTTCCGTCGTAATGTAAAGATCGCCGCCGTCCGGCATGGCCTGCCACGCATTGACAAAGAGATTCAGGAGGACCTGTTCGATCTGCCCCTGGTCCACATCGACCGGCCAGATTTCCTGCTGGAGTTCGACATGGATCATGACCTCTTTCTTTGTGCGGCCGAACATCAGGGAGTTCTTCTTGATCAGCTCGTTGAGATCCGTCGTCTTGACCTCATACTTCCCACCCATCGCAAAGGCCAGCAACTGCGACGTCAGATCAGCCCCCTTTTTCACATACTGGTCTATGCTGTTGACGTTCTCATAGAACGGATGATTCTCCTTCATGTCCATGAGCATCAGTGAACTGTGTCCATGGATGCCCATGAGCAGGTTATTGAAATCGTGTGCGATTCCTCCCGCCAGGGTGCCCAGGGCCTCCATTTTCTGGGCCTGGATCAGCATGTTTTCCAGCTCCTTCCTTTCTTCCTCGGCCTTTTTCCGTTCGTCGATCTCCTGCCTCAGGTCCGTGTTCATTTGCATCAGTTGCGAGGTTCGCTCCTGAACGATGCTTTCCAGTCTTTTGTTTGCGGCCTCGACGACCTGTCTCTCGTTTTCCAGCTTGAAGGTCAGGAAGAAATCCCGGCGCGCATAATACTCGATCGAGTAGGAGGCAAGCATGCCGGCAAGGTTGGCGCTGATGAAGAAGAAGTTGTTGCTCATCAGTATGGAGGTTGGGGTGTCCAGCATGCCGATCGCGACGATTTGGTAGCCGACGACAATCAGCCATCCCGCAAGTGTGGCCCAGATGAACCGGACCCTCGTGAAGGTGTACCCCCAGATCAACACGAGGATCAGGCCTGCGTAGTAGGTGTAGTTGGCCGGCGGCGGCATGATCAGGATCATGAAGACGATGCCGAAGCCCGCCACGATCATCGCGGCCGTGACGGAAAGTTGGAAAAACGGCCGGAACCGGCGCGTATAGGAGAACAGGATGATGGCGAGCAAAAAGGGACAGACGATGGCAAAGCGGATGAGCCAAAGGGGTTTGATCATTCCCGGCGCGACAACGGCGTCCAGGATCCCGAATACGCTGTACATCAGGATTCCGATAAACAGGGAAAACCGGACCAGCGTCAGCGATTTCGTGTAGAAATCATCCAGGAAGGAACTTTCGACATGTTCGGGAAACGACAGGGTGATCGGATGCAACTCCATCTCGTAGGCGCCGTAGAGGGTTGCGGGCATGATGTAGTCTCGTTGAATTTCCATAGCGTCCCCCAATCGAAATGAAAAACGGTCGTGCAGGAAATCAAATGCGATGCAGCCTGTTCAGCATAAATCTCTCATCACGTCAAGGATGGATGCAGAATGTGCGGATGGCTGTTGCGGACGTCTACAGCCATTTCATTCGCCTGAAGTAGATCAGCATGACGACGGCGATGATCAGCATCAGTCCCCAGACGGCGAAATACCCCCACCGCCAGTCCAGCTCCGGCATGTATTTGAAGTTCATGCCGTAGATTCCGGCGAGAAAGGTGAGCGGCATGAAGATGGTGGCGATGACGGTCAGGACCTTCATGATCTCGTTCATCCGGTTGTTGAGGGTGGAGAGGTAGATGTCGAGCATGCCCGAGAGCATGTCCCGGCAGGTTTCGATCGTGTCGATGACCTGGACCGTGTGGTCGGAAATGTCCCGGAAGTAAAGGACGGACAGCTTCCGGATGAGGGGCGAGTCGGTGCGGCTGAGGTGGCCGACCACCTCCCGGAGAGGCCAGACCGCCTTCCGCAGCAAAATCATCTCGCGCTTGAGGATCTGGATCGCCTTGAGGGTCCCCGACGAGGGGCGTCCCATCAGCGCCGCCTCGACGATTTCAATCTCTTCGTTGAAACGATCCAGGATCGAGAAATAGCCGTCCACGATCCCGTCGAGAAGGGCATGGGCGAGATCGTCCGCGCCGCCCTTGCGGAGCCTTCCCCGGTCGTTGCGGAGCCTGTCGCGAACCGGTTCGAGCAGCTGTCCTTCCTTTTCCTGAAGGGAAATGAGCCAGTTGGATCCGAGGACGATGCTCACCTGCTCCGGGGCGAGGCCGATGCGGTTGTCCTTGTGGAACCGTTTGAGAACGATGTAGAGGTAATCGCCGTGGTCCTCCATCTTTGGGCGCTGTTCGGTGTTCAGGATGTCTTCGATAATCAGCGGGTGGAGGCCGAAGACGGTTCCCATCTGCCCGAGCAGCTGGACGTCCTGGAGGCCGTCGATATGGACCCAGGTGACGGTCTTGCGGTCCGGGGACGGCATCAGCCCCTCCAGCGACCGGACCTCCTTTTCCGTGAAGTGCGATTCATCGTATTCGCTCAGCGTGATTTTCGTCCGGTCCGCATGCACCTCACCGATGTGGATCAGGGCGCCGGGCGCCAGGCCGGACTTCGCGGATCTTCGTTTTGCGGCTCGGGACATCTGCGTCGCTCCCCTTCCTCCGTGGCAGAATGTAGATCATCAATTCCGGAAAAACAATCAAAAAAACGGGACGCGGGAGGGCAGCGGATCGGATTTCTCTTGACAAACGTTTCGGAATTGCGGACGTAAACGGCAAATCCGAAATCCATCGGTCCGGAGGTTCCATGAGATACATCCTTGCGGCGACCGGAGACAAGGCCGCGGCGGGAGTGATTCGCTCCGCCTTCCGCCGTCCCTTTCAGGTGGACCGGGCGACGACGGTTCGGGAGGGTCTCGAATCGTTGCGGAAACGACGGTACGAGTTTGCCTTTCTCGATCTGGAGCTGCTCTACGGGCTCGGGGGAGTCGGCGACGATGCCGCCGCGGCCCTGCGGACCGTCCGGCAACTGTTTCCGTCGGTTGAAATCATCGTGATGGCGTCGCCGGAGGGGGCCGGCGAGGCGGTCGAGGCGGTCAAGGCGGGCGCCGCCAATTACATCACCCATCCGCTGAATGCGGACGAGATCCGATATGTGGTCGAGAGCCTGCACGAGGGGATCCGTGCGCAGTCGGAGCTCGATTATCTGCGGGACCGCTTCTGGCAGTCGGACTCGCTGGAAGTCGTCCAGACCCGCAATCCGGTCATGCGGTCCGTCTTCGAAAGGGTGCGCCTCGTCGCGCCGACGAAGAGCACCGTTCTGCTGACCGGGGAGACGGGGACGGGCAAAGGGGTTCTGGCGAAACTGATCCACCGCCACAGCAACCGTCGAGAGGTTCAGTTCATCGGCGTCCATTGCGGCGCCATCCCCGACACCCTTCTGGAAAGCGAACTGTTCGGCCACGAGAAGGGGGCTTTTACCGGCGCCGTCCGGCGGAAGCTGGGGAAGTTCGAGCTGGCCCACGGGGGGACGATCTTCCTCGACGAAATCGGCACGATCACTCCCGCCGCGCAGATCAAACTCCTTCAGGTTCTTCAGGAGCGGACCTTTCAGCGGGTCGGAGGCGAGGCGGTCATTGAAACCGATGTGCGGGTGATCGCCGCCTCGAACCGGGATCTCGGACAGATGGTGGAGCAGGGTCTCTTCCGGAACGACCTCTTTTACCGGTTGAATGTCTTTCCGATTGAGATCCCGCCGCTCCGGGAGCGCCGGGAAGACATCCCGCAGCTCACGGAAATCTTCCTCCGGAAAATGAACCGGTTCAACCACAGGGGTATCCACTATGTGCAGCCCCAGGTGATGGAGGCGTTTCAGCGATATTCCTGGCCCGGGAACATCCGGGAACTGGAAAACCTGGTGGAACGCGCCTGCATCCTGGAGACTTCCTCGATCCTGACCCCGGCCAGTTTTCCGGCGGAACTCTTCGCCGGCCTTCCCTTGACCGCCCCTCCGTCCGCGGGTGTCGGCATGAAGCTGTCGGAGGTGCGCGCGCGGGCCGTCGCGGAGGCGGAGAAGACGTATCTCCGGGAGATCCTCGCCCGAAACGGCGGCCGGATCAACCGGACAGCGGAATCCGCCGGCGTAACGGTTCGCCAGATCAGCAAACTCCTGCGCAGATACGGGATCAGAAAAGAGACGTACCGCTGAGGATCTCTACCGGGTCGGCGCGGGTCCCTGAAGCGTGGAGACGACGACCCGGACGGCGGGTGTCTTTCCTCCTGCAAACTGAATATCCGTCGGGTACCGCAGAGACGGCGTGAAGGCCCTTTGGACGTCCAGTTGCGAAAGGTCGATCGGCTCCGTCATGATCCGGATCCTCTTGTCGCTGAGACGGCGCGGGATGAGAACCCTCGCCTCGGTCGGGGTCACGGTGATCTTCTGGACGATGAACCCTTGCGGGGGGGCGTTTTCCGTCAGGACCTCGATGGGGATGGTCCTCGAGATCAGGCGGGACGTGACGACCGTGATGCGATCCGGGCTGATTCCGGCGACCGTGAGGTTGGAGGGCGCCCTGACCATGGCTCGGGTCAGCGTAACCTCTTGTTTCCCGGGCTTGACATCCGCCATGTCCACCGAGATCTTGAGCTCGTCCTCACGCAGGAGCTGGAAGGCCTGGGCGTGTCCCGTCAGCATGATCTTTGCGGTCGTCACCTGAGGCTCTTCGATGACCCACTCCGCCGGCGGGTTCCGGTACTCGATGGGGACCGTAAAATCCCGCCGGATCGTCTCCCGCTGGTATCCGAAGATGGCCCAGAGCGTGCAGGCGAGCACGACGGCAATCACCTTCTCCCGCTGGTTTTCCTTCAGCCAGCGGACGACCGGCCCCGTTTTGGTCGGCGGGTTCCGCCAGGCGTAGAAGGACTCCAATTCGACGCGCAGGGCGGAGGCGTTGGGGATCTGCCGGATGCGCTCCCCCTGGGCGATGGAAATGGTCCCCCTCTCCTCGGAGACCACGATGCAGATGGCGTCGGACCGCTCCGACAGGCCGAGGGCCGCCGTGTGTCGGAGACCCAGACCGCCGTACTGCGATGCGTCCGCCGAGAGGGGAAGGTGGCAGCCGAACCGCATCAGCCGGTTGCCGTCGACAAGGACGGCGCCGTCGTGCCCGATCGAATGGGGGTCGAAGATGCTCTCCAGCAGAGGCTGGCTGAGGATGCCGTTCAGGCGGTGTCCCCCCGTGAGATGCCGGTCCAGCGGATCGTGTCCCTGAATCACGATCAGCGCGCCGACCTTTTTGTTCGCCAGGTTGGCGGCGGTCTGCGCGAGAATCTCCACGCCCTCGTTGAATGCCGTCGCCGCGAAAAACCTTTTCCGGAACCGGCCCAGCAGGGCCAGGCGCTCGAAAAAGCGCCGGAGGTCCTCCTGAAAGATGACGACGAGAACGAACAGAACGATTGCAAAGAAGGCCTGGAGGACGACGGTGGTCAGATAGAGTTGGAAGAAGCGGGCGAGGCCGTAGATGATTCCGAGCAGCGTGATGCCCCAGAAAACGAAGCGGGAGGCGCGGTCCTTGAACCAGATCAGAAGCGCGGAGATCATGATCGAGATGATGACGATGTCCAGGATGTCCTGAATCCGGATGGTGTGGAGCATCGTCAGGATGGTTTCGGTCATGGGGGAATCCGTTCTTTCGCCCGTGCGTCGGGCGGCCGGTTTGTCCGAAAATTCAAAAAACCGCGGGAAATAAACACGCTGGCGTCATATAACCAAAAGGCGCTCAACGTGTCAAGAAATTAACAGCTTAAGGGGCTTGATTTTTTGGAGGGATCCCGGCCGAGGAGGGTGGTCCCGATGCATTCAGGACCCGGAACCGTTGCGGTTCCGGCCGGTGTATTCGAGGATGGAGACGATCAGCGTGATCAAAAACGCCTGCAGGACGGTCAGGATGCCGTCGGTTGTCGTGGCGCCCCGCAGCGTGATGGCGCTGATGCCGAGGGTGGCGCAGAGGAAGAAGATGAACAGGACCACCTTTCGCCGGTCGCCCAGGACCGCCAGCAGGCGGTGGTGGATGTGGTCGGTGCCCACGTAGTCGATCCAGTCCCGGAAGCTTTTCACCTTGCCGGTGATGATGCGCTCGATGCTGATGTAGGCCATGTCGTAGATCAGAACCCAGAAGATGAGGACCGGCGTGGCGAACGAGACGATGGGGTCATTGTCCGCCCAGGCCGCCTTGATGGCGAGCGCGGATAGCACGAAGCCGAAAAAGGTGCTTCCCGCGTCGCCGAGGAAGATCGATGCCTGTCTTTTCGTTCCCAGGCTGAAGTTGAACGGCAGAAACCCCAGGCAGCTTCCCAGCATGCCGATGGCGATCCAGCCCATGAACGGCTGGTCGGTCTGAAAGGCCACCAGCCCCATGAACAGCGAGATGATCGCCGCCACGCCGGTCGCCAGGCCGTCCATGCCGTCGATGAAGTTCATCGCATTGGTGAGGCCGACGATCCAGAGGATGGTCAGCACGGCATTGAGGCCGTAGCCCAAGGAGGTGCCCTTCGGGAAGAGGTCAAGGATGATGCCGTAACGGATCAGGACCAGGACCGCGACCACCTGGACGAGCAGTTTGTACCGCGCCGGGATGTTCCTCCAGTCGTCGATCAGGCCGATCACAGCCACGACCGTGCCGCAGGCGATCAGAACGATCTCCTTCGTGTCCAGGATCATATTGGCGGACAGGGCGGTGATGAAGGCCACGGCCACGGCAACGCCGCCCAGCAGCGGGGTGGCCCGGGCATGGATCTTCCTCCCGCCGGGATTGTCGACGAGGCCGGTCCGGTCGGCGATCCAGATCATCAGCGGCGTCAGCAGCGTGGCGATGGAGAAGGAGATCAGGAAAATGTAGAGCCAGCGGCCGAGAGCCTCAAAGAAGATCCGGCGGACCGGGGGCGTCAGCAGGGTGATGAAGAGGACCAGCGCGGTTCCCCACAGGACCCTCAGGAAAGAAAACTGTTTTCTCGCCTCCTTCGAAAACATGACATTTCCCTCAGCCCAGGACCGATCGGAGGTGACGCAGGATCTTGTTTACATCCGCGTTGCGCAGTGACGGGTAGATCGGCAGCGAAACGCATTCCGCGAAGGCCGCCTCCGTCTCGGGATAGCCGTCCAGGCCCAGGTAACGGTGCAGCGGTTTGAACACCGGGCGCCGGTAGGCGATGCCCGCCGCGTCTCCGGAGGCCAGCAGATCGGCGGCGCGCGCGGTCCGGATGACGTAGCGGTAATGGATCGGTTCGCTCCGGGATGGACGGGCGGGCAGAGAAACGGGCAAGCCTCGGAGCGAGGCATCGTACTGTTCGGCGATTTCCCGGCGGCGCGCGATCAGGGCCGGAAGCCTGTGCAGTTGCGACAATCCCAGCGCGGCCTGCAGGTCGGTCATCTTCAGGTTGATCCGCGGCCGGTCGTCCTCGCGCTCGTCGTATTCGCGCAGGTCCCGGATTTTTCCGATCAGCCGCGCATCGTTTCCGGCGACCATTCCCCCCTCGCCGGTGCAGATGACCTTGGTGGCGTAAAACGAAAAAACGGACAGGACGCCGAAGCTGCCGGTCGGCGCGCCGCCGTAACGGCTGCCCAGGGCCTGCGCGCAATCCTCGATGACCGGGATTCCGAGCGCAACAATCGGCGCGATGTCCGCCGGCAGACCGAAGAGATGGGGAACGATCACGGCCCTGGTTTTTTTCGTCAAACGACGCCGGAGATCGCGAATATCAATATTGAGGGTCTCCCGGTCGATGTCGGCCAGGACGGGGACGGCCCGGACGGCGCGGACCGCATGGAGCAGGGCCGAACAGACGAAGCTGGGGATGACGACCTCGTCGCCCTCGCCGATGCCCAGCGCCGGCAGCGCCAACTGAAGGGCGGCCGTGCCGGAGCTGACCGCCGCCGCATCGCCGACGCCGACCTGCGCCGCCAGCGCCTGTTCGAAGGCGGCCACCCGCTCCCCCTGGGCGATCTGCCCGGTGCGCAGCACGGCCAGCGCCGCGGCGGTTTCTTCCTTCCCGAGTGTCGGGCGGGAGTGGGGGATCATCGGCCTCCTCAAAGACCTTCCCGGCCGGTCGGCAGAATGTTGATGAACAGGCGAAGCGGCGCGAACGCCTCGGCGAGCGGCACCCGGCCCTGGATGCCGCGAAAGACGGCGGTGGAACGGACCACGTCCGTGATGGCCAGCCCCTCGATGTTGGTCTTTTGCACCTGGGATCGGTGCGCCAGCAGCATTTTGATTTTCGTCTCCATCGTCTGCTGGATGTCCACGAAAACGGTGGGCGAAAAATTGCGGGTCGTGGGCCCCTCATAGAACAGAACGTTGCGGATATAGCGCGTGGCCGAGACCGTGGCCTTGGCCAAGGCGCGATGGTCCTGGTGGGTGTCGTCCTCGTGGTGGACGAAGATGAAGTCGGGCGAGATCTTGTGGATGACCGCCTCGATGTCGCTCACCATCTGGTTCATGTGGGGGGTGAGCAGCGTGTCGTGGTAACCGCCCCAGATCACCTCCCGGGGCTTGAGAAGCCTGGAGGATTGGATCTGCTCCTTTTTCCGGGTAACCCCCTTTCCGCCCATCTGCCCCTCCGTCATTACCAGCAGGCAGATGTCGTGGCCCTCCTGCGCATATTTGGCCAGCGTGCCGGAGCAGCCGACCTCGATGTCGTCCGGATGGGCGCCGATCGCCAGGATCTTCATCTTTCCCCCCTCAGAATGGCCAGACTTGCCGGTCCATGATTGAACAGCAGGTCCAGGACCGACAGGAAAGGCATGAACGGCCCGAACCTCTGTTCATAGACCGGGTGACGGTATTCCTGGAACGCGACATTTATACCGCTTTGCCGGTAAAGATCAAGGTCCATGTAATCCCGGCCGCCGCTGCCGGCCAGATAGGTGTTCGCCCCGAAGTGTTTCACGATGGCGATCAGCCGCATGTCCGGATCCTCGGGAAACGCCGGAAGTTCCGACGCGACGAACAGCGGCGTCGAGATTCCCAGAAGTTTCGCCAGACCCGCCACCGAAGAGATGTTCAGCAAGGAGAGGCGCTCCCAGGCCGGGGTCAACAGCTCCTCGATCAGCGGGGCGGCAAAGTCCCAGCAGGGCGCCTGCCGGTAGTTGGTGAGGATCGCCTGCCGCTGCCGGCGCTGCCAGCGTTCCCGGTTGTTGATTCCCACTTCGCCGATCCGCTGTGGGAACCGGTAGGTCACCGGGACGGTCAGCCATTGCGGTCCCGAGGCGGTCTTGATCCGGTTGCGGTTCTGCCATTCGTTCTTCTTGAACTGGACCGTGTCGAGCAGCACGAAAACATCGGCGCGATCCATCTTGTCGAAATAGCCGAGCCACGGCAGGTATTGGGGCTGATGGACGGCGACGATCATTTCGGGGCCTGCCCCTGTTTTTCCCGTCCGCTCCCCGGGGGGGCGGGGTCAGCCGAACTGTTCGCGAGTCTCACGAAGATCGGATTGGAAACGATGGCGCCGTCCCCGGTGAGATCCATCCGGTAATAGATCTTTTTCCCCGGCGGCGCATCGATGTCCGTGAAATCGACCTGGAGCGGCAGCAGACCGCGGGCGGTATGGATGACCGTTCCGGAGCGGATCAACCGAAGCCTTGCCTCTTTTCCGGTCCCCGGCGCGCCGGCGGAGACGGAGACCCGGATGCGGGGCCGGCCGGACAATGTAACTTCCTGCCCGGATATCGTGCGCGGGGCAACGTCCGGCCGGTCGGCGGAAACGGAGAATTCGTCCAGACGCGGGACCCTCGGGAACCGTCCCCGGGCGGCATACATCCGGCCGCTGCGGAGGGCCTCCAGCACAGCATGGACGGATCGTTCCGTCAGCCACAAAACGGTCTGGAAATTTCCGAGCTGTTCGCCGGCGCCGCCTTCCTTGTGGAAGTCGGATGCGGCGATTCCCCACGGGGGGTGTTTGCGGTATCCGGCGCAGTATTCCCGAAGCGCTTCATCCCAGACATTTCCGGGCTCCGTGACGGTGGCCGTATCGCCGTAGAGGGCGGCGAATCCGGTGTAGTCTTTCGTCTCGAGGAGCATTTCGGGATAGGGTTTTGTGCTTACATGAATGGGCCCGAGTCGTCTCACCCCGGAGCGCGTCTCGGGATAGTTCCAGAAGGTCAGGCCTCCCTTCCTTCCGACATCGTCAATGAACAGTTGGTAGGGGGCCGCCCCCTGCTTGCCCTGGTACGGATCGTAGGGGGAGGGGCGGGCGAAGAGCACGTTCACAAAGAATGCCGCGCTCAGAAGGGCGAGGACCGCCCCGGAGATCCTCCACCATCCGTGTCTGAACACGAAGGTAAGGGCGATCAGGAAGCAGATGCCGAAGGCGGCCAGGGCCGGCCATGCGTTCCGCAGGTGGCCCTCGGACAGGCCGTTGTGCAGGACCGGCAGGGTTTCGTAATCCCCCGGCTTGTCCAGACCGATCGACAGGATGCGCCGCTCGTGATCGTTGGCTGTCAGGGTCCCGGAAAAGGGGCTGCCCGTCCAGTAGTAGAACGGGGCGCTTTCCGCTCCCGGGATGAGGATCATGTCGGGGTGGCGCTTCCCGGCCTCCCGGATCGCCTCGAGATAGGATTCGGCGCCCCTTTTGTGGATGGAGTTGAGCTCGATTTTTTTCTTGACGATGTTCCGGAAGGGCGGCAGGCCGTATTCCATGACGACGCGGTCGTGGTCGTTGAAGATGACGACCCTGAATCCCTTGCGGGCGGCCGTCTGGACGAGGCCCTCCGGGTCGTAGACGCCGTCGCTGAAGGTCGTGCGCAGATCGATCAGGGCGGCCAGGGGTTCGTAGGCGCGGCCGGTTATGGGTCCCGTCGAGGCCGGCGGCGCAGCCTGCATTTTTCCGGGAGCGGCGGGTTGCGGCTGTGCGTAAACGACAGACAGGGAGAACAGAAAAACGAATGCTGCAAAAAGGGTGGAAAAAGGGGAGCGCATCATCGAAAGAAATAAAATGTTTTACTGATGAGCAGATTTCGCAAGCAAACCGGCATACAA
>JAEAMF010001437.1_pt1 | contig 17262 bp, 12 predicted proteins | sample 8958721 | NCBI WGS metagenome assembly JAEAMF01 (sample SAMN16933255, study PRJNA681124) | bioreactor sludge metagenome | isolation source: anaerobic bioreactor treating anionic surfactant - SDBS | place: India: Bengaluru | collected 2019-02-28
TTGTTCTCCTTCTGGCCCTCGTAGGGATCGAGCATGGCGCCCGTGCCGGAGTCGATGACGCCGTCGAGCATGAGCTTGATGCCGTCGACGGCCAGCCATTCGTCGTGGCAGCGGGCCCGGGCCTCGTCGTAGGCCCGCCAGTCCTTGTCCGTCGGGCCGGGCGCCTCGACCCACATGGCCGCGGTCATCCGGACGGTCAGGGCGCCTTCCTGGCGGAGCCGCTCGAAGACGGCCAGGTCCTCGAACTCGCCGCCCAGGCCGTGGACCCGGACGACGCCCCGGCGGGCGGCTTCCGCCAGGCCCCGCCGGACGGCGGCCAGCTTATCGTCGAAGGTGGGCTCGGGGATGAGCCGCGAAACGAGGCCCGAGGCGTCCTCGAGCAAGGCCCCCGTCGGCTCGCCCTTGGCGTCCCGCACGATCCGGCCGTTGCCGGGGTCCGGCGTGCGCCGGTCGATGCCGGCCAGCTCCAGGGCCTTGGTGTTGACCCAGCTCGAGTGGCCGTCGGCGCAGCGCATGTAGGCCGGCCGGTCGGCGACGATCTCGTCGAGAATGCCCTTGTCGGGCATGTTGCCGGGGAAGACCGGGTACATCCAGCCGCGCCCCTGGATCCATGCGGCCTGGGGATTGGCGGTGGCGAAGTCCCGGATGCGGGATCGGACCTCCTCGAGCGTCTTGGCCCCGGCCAGATCGACGGCGGCCATGTTCAGCGAGCCGCTGACGAAATGAACGTGGCTGTCCTCGAGGCCGGGCAGGACCAGGCGGCCGCCGGCGTCGATGATCTGGGTCGTCGCGGCCTTGTAGCGGGCCACGTCCCTGGCCGTCCCGACAGCCAGCAGGCGGCCGTCCTTGACGGCCACGGCCTCGGCCCAGGGCCGGGCGGCGTCGACCGTGTAGACCTTGGCGTTGGTGACGATGGTGTCGGCCGCCGGGCGGTCCGGCGCGCAGGCGGCGGCGACGGCGAAGGCGAGCAGGGCCGGGAGGGCCAAAAGGGCCAATGGACGGAGGGGAACGCGGGCTGTTCTTTGCGGCTCGATCATGAGCCGCATTATATCCGATTCCCGCGCCCGACGGCCAATCCGGCCCCCTTTGACAGGCCAGGCCGCTCGCCGTTATCATCCCCTTACGCCGCGTCCCAAGGAGCCGACCATGAACCGTCCTCCCGCCGCCTCCGACCGCTTCCGTTCGGGCCTCCGCTATCTCCCGGCCTGCGCCGCGATCCTCCTCCTTCTGGCCGCCCTGACGGGGCGGGCCCAACAGGCGCCGCCGCCATCGCCGCTCGGGGCGCCGAGCCCGCGCACGGGCCTGCTCCTTACGGACGACGTCGTCGTCCGCCTCGTCCAGAAGAGCTCCGGCGAGCGGGCCTTCGACGATGTCGCCCGCCTGTCGCTCTTCCACCGCTTCACGAACTCGGACGAATACGACCGGGCCGCGGCCTGGATGAGCGGGGAGGCCGGCCGGATCGGCCTGGAGCGGGTGGCCGTGGAGCGCTTCCCGGCCGACGGCAAGATCGAGTACCTGGGCCGGGTCATGCCTTCGCGCTGGACGCCGAAGAAGGGCGAGCTGTGGCTCGTCTCGCCGTTCTCGCTCAAGCTCGCGTCGTACGAGGAGGTCCCGCTCTCGCTCGGGATCGGCAGCGGCGCCGCCGATGTCGAGGCCGAGTTGGTCGATATCGGCGAGGGCGCGGCCGACGGCGACTACGCCGCCGGCGTGCGGGGCAAGATCGTCCTCACGGACGGCCGGACGGCCACGATCTTCGGCCGGGCCGTGGCCCGCGAAGGGGCCCTGGGGGTCGTGTCATGTTTCGCCGTCCCTGAATGGGACCGGCTGAACCGCCGCCCCGGCGATTTCCCCGACCAGCTGGCCACCCACCGCGTGCCTGTAGGCCAAACCGGCCCCGGCCGCTTCGCCTTCGGCATCTCGGCCCGGCGGGCCGGGGAGCTGCGGGCGCTTCTGCGGCAGGGCCTGAAGCTCCGGGTCCGGGCCGTCGTCGAGGCCGAGGAGGGGCCCGGGAACCTCGAGGTCGTGACCGGCGTCATCCCCGGCGCGGCCTATCCGGGCGAGGAGATCGTCGTCACCGCCCACCTGGACCACTTCAAGCCGGCCGCCAACGACAACGCCTCGGGCAGCGCCGTTATCCTGGAGATGGCCCGGACGCTCGGACGGATGATCGCCGAGGGCGACCTGCCGCGGCCGGCCCGGACCGTCCGCTTCCTGTGGGTCCCGGAGTACGACGGCACGGCCGCTTGGCTGTCCGCCCACGGCGCCGAGCCGGTCAAGCGGATCGCCAACCTCAACTTCGACATGGTCGGCGAGAACCTGGCCAAGACCAACTCCATCCTCGACGTCTCCTACACCTCGGATTCCAACCCCTCTTTCCTGAACGGGCTGATGGCCTCGATCGTGGATTTCGCCGCGGCCTTCAACGCCGACCGCTACCCGGCCCGGCCGGAGCTCTTCAGCGGCTCGTTCACCGGCACCCGCGACCGCCTGCTCTGCCGCATGGCCGACTACCAGACGGGCACCGACCACGAGCTGTTCAACAACCTCAAGGTCGGGGCCACGACCCTGACGGCTTGGCCCGACAGCTTCTATCACGCCAGCGACGACAGCCTGGACAAGGTCGATCCGACCCAGCTCCACCGGGCCGCCGTCATCGGCCTGGCCTCGGTGACGACCATCGCTTACGCCGGGGACGCCGATGCGGCGGCCCTCGCCCGTCAAGCCCTCCTCTACGGCCGGCGGCGCATCGCCGCGAGCGAATTCGCGGCGGCCGCCTCGATCGCGGCGGCGGGCCGGGACGCCCTGGCGGAGGCGGGGCGGCGGGCGGCCAACCTGATCGCCCACGTCCACCGGCGCGAGCGGGCCGCTGTCGGCACGGCCGCGCTCTTCGCCCGCACGGCCGGGAGCCGGGCCGCCGTCGAGAAGACCGCGGCCCTCGTCGCGGCCGACGAAGCCGCGGCGCGCCGGAGGATCGAAGACCTGGCCGCGCTCCGGGCGGCCGAGCTCGGGGCGCCCAAGCCGGCCGCGCCCGTCCCGACCGAGGCGGAAAAGCGGGCCGCGCGGCTCGTGCCGTCCTTCCTCGCGGGCAAGGAGCTTTACGGCTACGGCTACGTCTCCCGTGTCCTGGCCAAGGACCCGGCCGCCCGGATGTCCGAGGTCCAGGCGGCCATCGACGCGGCCGTGGCCCTCATGAGGGACGGGGGAGAGCCCGAGTTGCGGCTCTCGGGCCTCGACGACGCCGCGGCCGGCTACGCCGATGGCCGGCGCTCCATCCTGGACATCCGCGACGCCGTGGCCGCCGAGTACGCGCCTCTCCCCGTCGAGGCCCTGGAGCTCTACTTCCGGGCCTTCGAGAAGGCCGGGCTCATGACCGTCGCGGCCCGCTGATGGACCGCGGCGGCCGGGCCGCCGTCAGCGCACCAGCTTGCCGTTGTCGATGAGCACCTTGCCGTCCACGGCCAGGGTCTGGTTCGTCAGATAGATCTGAAGGCCGTAGGTCGAATCGTTCGTCCCGCCGGCCCAGATGTTGTTGCCGATCGCGATGGTGACCATCCCGGAGCGGACGAAGTTGAGGACCTTGTCCGCGGCCGGGCCCGAGACCTTGGGATTGACGCCGATGTCGAGGACCCCGAATTCGTCTTTGCCCGCTCCCGCGGCATCGTAGACCGCTTTGGCCCGGTCGAACCCGGCCGGCCCCGACCACGAGACCAGCTTGCCCGCCTTGAAGTCCATGGTCAGGCCTCGGACCTCCTGGTTGGCGAAATAGTCCCGGTCGCAGACGATGCGCCCCTCGGCCGTGCCGGCCACGGGGGTCAGGAAGACCTCGCCGGCCGGCAGATAGACCTGGCCGGCGGCGTAGCCGGCCTTGAGGTCCTCGTCGGTGATGACCCCGTCGCTCACGAGCACGGGCCGGGCTTCGATGCGGACCTTGAAGTCGGTGCCGTTGGGGCTGGTGAGGCGGACCTCCTTCCCGTTGGCCAGCACGCTTCTGACGGCGGCGCAGATCCCCTGGAGCTCGACGTAGTCGACGTCGACGGCGTTCCAGAAGAGGTCGCCCAGTTCCTCCTTCGACAAGCCGAAGCGCTGGGCCAGCTGGGCCGTCGGATAGAGGCCGTTGCCGAGGGCGACCGCGCGGAAGTTGTTCTTGACGAGGACGTCGTTGATGACCTTGTCGGCTTCGCCGCTGGCCACCAGCCGGGCCGGCGGGATGTCCGCCAGCAGCGCCTCGTCTTCGCCGTAGCTGACGGAGATCTGGGCCTGGAAGAGCCCGGCGTACTTGACCCAGGGGTCCCGGCTCTGGGTGTCGTACTTCTCGGGGACGTCCGTCCACAGCCGGCGCGTCAGGCGGTCGCTGCCGAACGTCAGAACGGGATTGCCGCCCTTCTGGCGCACGGCGACGGCGATGTCCTCGAGGAGCTCCAGGCTCTTGGCGCCGCCGCTGATGAGCACCAGTTCTCCCTCGCGGATGGCCCCGCACTTGACCAGCTTCTGGGCCAGGGCCTCGTAATCCACCTTGTTCGGCGGGGCCGACTGCGCGATCAGGACGGCCGCGGCCGCCGCCAGGAGCCCCAACCCGATCAACACACCCCGGTTCTTCATCCGACACTCCTTTCTGGCCCGTTAGGGCCGGTTGAGGGTAGGGGCCGGACCTCGAGCGGCCGGTCGGAACTCGGTACGGACACCCCCCTTTATTGCTGACGCCCATGAGATAAGCCGGGGCCGGGCGGCTGTCAAGCGCAACGATGCGCAACAATCGGACATGCCGCTCCGTATTCCGGAAGGGAGGCGGACCGCCCCCCGAGCCGCCCCGAGAGGAGAACGAACGTGAGAAATCGCCCATCCGCCGGCCGCGCTGCCGCCCGCAACCGCTCTGCCGCCTTGGCCGCGGCCGTGCTATTCGCTGCCGCCGCCGTCGCGGCCGCCCAGGAGCGCCCCAAGCCCGAGCAGATCCAGAAGCACCCCCCGCTCGAGGTCACGGTGCCCGACTTCCCGGCCCAGGGTCTGATCCTGGACATCGGGGGCGGCGGGGAAGGGGTGATCGGCCAGCTCAAGGGCCGGCAGGTCGTCGCCGTCGACCTCGTCAAGCGCGAGCTCGAGGACGCGCCCGCCGGGCCGCTGCTCAAGGTCGTCATGGACGCCCGCGACCTCAAGTTCCTGGACGGGAGCTTCGACACCGCGACCGTCTTCTTCACCTTCATGTACATCGCCCCCGCGGACCACGACCAGGTCTTCCGGGAGATCGCCCGGGTGCTTCGGCCGGGCGGCCGGCTGCTGATCTGGGACGTCGTCTTCCCGCCGCGGGAGGACGCGGGCAAGCTCTACGTCCTCTATCCCTTGCAGATCGCCCTGCCGGCCCGGGCCATCAAGACGGGCTACGGGGTGAGGTTCGCCGACGGCCAGGGCGCTGAGCACTTCCTGGACGCGGCCGGGCGAACGGGCTTCGATCTCGTCGGCCGGCAGAGCTCGGACGGCTGGTTCTTCCTCGAGCTGCGCAAGGCCGGGGCCCCGCCGGCCCCCGCGAAATAGGGGCCGGCGGCCGCCGTCCTCGCGGTCACTTCCGCGGGAAGACGTACTCCCCGGACGGATCGCGCTGCTTGAGGCCCTTGACGGCCCCGTCCTCCATGATGAACTCGAAGACGACGTCGGCGAAGGACTTGATGCGGAACTGCAGCCCCTTGTAGGGCACGAGCTCCTCGGGCCCCTGGCCGGGCACGGCCAGGACCAGGGTGCCGTCCTCCTTGAGGACGACCTGGGCCTTGATGCCCGTCGGCAGCTCGTAGGTCCCGGCCAGCTTGGCCAGCGTCTCGGCCGCGAGCGTCGTCGGCTTGCGGCTGAAGACGACCTCGGCCTCGTCGAGCGAGATCACGGCCTTGTCGACGTCGCCCTGCGGGTTGGTCTGGAAATTGACGGACGTCCGGCCGTAGGTCTCGTCGTCGGGGGTGACGAAGCGGTCGTAGTGGTAGTGGTCCAGCGGCAGCCGGATCTTGTGGAAGTCCATGGCCAGGGCGCCGTCCTTCATCTCGACCTTGAAGACGCCGTAGGCCGGGTGCTCGTACTCGCCGGCGTAGTCGGCCAGCGCGTGGGAGGGCTTGGTGCCGGGGACGCGGTCGGCGCCGGCCTTGGCCCGGGCCTCGGTGCCGGCCTTCTTGTTCTTGAGACGGCTCTCGAGCTGGCGCTCACTCCAGGGCGTCAGGTCCAGCCCCAGCAGGCGCTCGTAGACGTTGTAGCTGACGGTGTTGTAGAGGCTGGAGCAGTGGTCGCCGACGACCAGGACGATGACGCCCAGCTTTTCGCGGGGCATGAACGAGATCTGGGAGTGGAAGCCGGGCAGGTCGCCGCCGTGGAAGGTCAGGAGGTGGCCGCGATAGGAGGCCGTCTCCCGGCCCATGCCGTAGGCGGCGTTGAGGACCTCCCAGAAGCCGCGGGCCTCGGCGGCGGTGTTGGGAAGGGCGATGGCCGGCTCGAGGGTGGCCTTGAGCACGGCCGGCGGCAGGACCTGCTTGCCGTTGTACTTGCCGTCGTTCATCAGGGCGATGAGCCAGTGGGAGATGTCCTGGACGTTGGAGATGATGGCGCCGCAGGGGCCGACGCCGCCGATGTCCTCGTAGTAGGGGATCTTGTAGAGCTCGAAGCTGTCGCGCTTCTCGGTGTAGGGCACGCCCGGCTCGGCCTGCTTGAGCATGTCGGCGATGGAAAAGACGGTGGAGGTCATGTCCAGGGGCTTGAAGATGCGCTCGCGGACGAAGTCCTCCCAGGAGCGGCCGGACTGCAGCTCGATGATGCGGCCGACGGCGGCGTACATGAGGTTGTTGTAGAGGTAGGTCTGGCGCAGCGCCGCCTGGGGCTCGAGGTAGCGGAGCTTGTCGAAGAGCTGCTGGCGCGTGTCGTCGGAGTTGTACCAGATGGTATCGTGGCGGGTGATGCCGGTCCGGTGCGAGAGCATGTCGCGCAGCGTGACCGTGTTGTCGAGCTCGTTGTTGTAGAAGCGGATCGTGGGCACGGCCTCCTTGACCGGCTTGTCCCAGGTCAGCTTGCCCTCCTCGACCAGCAGGCCGGCGGCGATGGCCGTGAACAGCTTGGTGTTCGAGGCGATCTGCTGCAGGGTGGCCGGGGTGTAGGGCAGCTTCTGGCCGTAGTCGCGATAGCCGAAGCCCTTGGCGAAGACGAGCTTGTCGCCGGAGACGACGCCGACGGCGATGCCCGGCGCGTTCCAGTCCTTGAGGACCTTGGCCATGTAGGCGTCGAAGCCGCGGAGCTTCTTGGCGATGTCCTGGTCCGGCGTCTGGGCCTGGAGCCGCGGCAGGGCGGCCAGGGCGAGGACGACGGCCAAAGCCAGGGCGGCGAAGCGGACGGGGCGGTTCTTGGTTTCAAACTGACGCATGCGAGACCTCCTTGCCGCACGGGAGCGGCCGGGCGAAATTGACAAGATAGTAGGCGCAATGGCGCGGACCTGTCAAGGATGTCATTGACGGTGAAAAGGCAACAGGGGTCTTTCCGCTTTTGACATGGCCGGGACGCCCTCCGGCTCCCGGCCCGGCCCGTCGGGGTTGTCAAAGGCCCGGGAAAAACGTAACATCCGGGGCCGATGGACAAAGCGACGCCCTCCGGCCGGCCGCTGCGGGAGATCTTCGGCGAGATCGCCGGCTCCTACGAGAAGGTCAACCGCGTCCTGACGATGGGCATGGACCGCGGCTGGCGGCGCCGGGCGGCCCGGCTGGCGGCCCGGGGCGGCGGGAGGCGCTGGCTCGACGTTTGCTCGGGGACGGGGGAGATGGCCGCGGACCTGGCCCGGCGGGCGCCGGCCGGCACGGAGCTTGTGGCGCTCGACTTCTCGCTCCCCATGCTGGCCCGGGCCCGGACGAAGCCCGGGCTGGAGCCGGCCGGTTTCGTCCTCGGCGACGTCAAGCGGCTGCCCTTCGCCGACGCCGCGTTCGACCTGGTCACGATCTCTTTCGCGACGCGCAACATCAACCTGTCGCGGCCGGTCCTGGAAGCCACCTTCCGGGAGTTCCGGCGGGTGCTGCGGCCCGGCGGGCGGTTCGTCAATTTGGAGACGAGCCAGCCGCCGAATCCGGTCGTCCGGGCCGTCTTCCGCGCCTATGTCGGGGCCCTGGTCCGCCGGGTCGGCCGGCGCATGTCCGGGACCCTGGCCGGCTACGCCTACCTGGCCTCGTCCATCCGCGGTTTCTACGGGGCCGGGGAGCTGGCCGAGGTCCTGCGGGCGGCCGGCTTCGGCCCGGTCTCCTTCAAGCGCCTCTTTTTCGGGGCGGCGGCCATCCATATCTCTTATAAGCCCTGAATTCCCCATCCCTTTGGCCTGTCCTCTGAAAGGGACACCCGGCTCCCGACCCCATCCCTCCTGACCGAAACGAGGTCTCTTTGAGGCACGCTGCATTTTTGCTAAATAATTGAATATGAATCATATAGGCGAATTAGCCAGCGCCCCTCCCATCTTGGCACGGTCTTTGCAAATTAGGATTGCGGAATGGAAAGGAGACGAGAGATGAAAGCGAAAATGAGCGCCGTTCTGGTCCTGGCCCTGGTCGCCATCGGGACCATCTCCTGCTACCATCCTTACGGATACCGTGCCTACCCCGACCGGCCCCGGATGCAGCCCAGCTACCCCGAGCAGGTCGATCTGCTGCGGCGCGAGCCGCGGCGCGACCACATCCAGCTGGGCGAAGTCTGGATCCGGCCGACCTGGCGCATGGACCGCTACTATGTCGAGGGCATCCTCCGGGAGAAGGCGGCCGCCCTGGGCGCCGACGCCCTGGTCATCGTGGCCGACCGCTTCTTCCGCGACGGCGTCGTCTTCAGCTACTGGCACGGCCCGCGGCGGGTTTACCGGCGGCAGATCGTCGGCATCGCCATCCGCTACCGGCGCTAGCCGGGCCGGGGCCCTCGTTCCCGCCTCACCTGGCGTTCGGCCGCGGCATCTTCAGGGCGAAGGCCATCAGGACGACCGAACCGGTCAACAGCACGATATCGATCGTCACCCCCAGCCGGAAAGCGCCGAACGCGCCGTAGAACAGGCCCAGGAACCCCAACGTGAGGGCGTAAGACCGCGACGAGAAGCCGGCGGCGAGCAGCGTCAGCCCGACCAGGACCGACAGGGTCGGGCAGGGGATGAGCCCGGCCGGGGCCGCATAAAGGTACTCGAGCCAGGTCCCGTTCGCCAGAAAATGCGGATAGACCCAGCCGAAGGCGATGAGGGAGGCCCCGACGATGCGGGCCCAGCCGGGGGCCGGCGCGACGCGGCCGGCCGTCAGGCCCAGGCCGAGGACCGCCAACAGGATCGCGAAGAGCGAGAAAACGATGCCGTTGAACGGGTTGCCCGAGAGCCAGGCCAGGACGGCGACGCAGACAAGGGGCAGGCTTAGCGCGGCGGCGGCGGTCCGGCGGACCGGGCGCCAGCCGGCCAGGACGGCCGCGACGATAACCGCCAGGACGACGTGCCAGCCGGCGGCCAACGCGGTCCGGGCGTTGGCGATGGACGCGAGGGAGGCGAGGATATCGGCGGGGGACGGCATGTTCACACCTCCTGCGGGATGCGGTCAGCGGGCGATCTTGAGCGAGACCTCGGAGGCCTGGCGGGGGTCGCTCTCGGAAACGGCCCGCAGCGTGACCGTGGCCGACCGCGAGGCCCCGTCCGCCCGGTCAAGGTAAGCGGCGACGGGCGCCGACGCGCCGGGCCGGACCGCGGCCAGCTCGTTGAGGAGACGCGCCGTCCAGCCCCGCCCCTCGACCGAGACGGACAGGCGATAGACGTCGGCGTCCAAGGCCTGGCCGGCGCCGGCCGAGGCCGGGGCGCCGGTGTTGGTCAGCGTGAACAGGACCGGCGTGGCCGCGTCCTTGGCCTTGACGGCCCGTCCGGTCCCTCCGGGCGCGGCCAGCCGGACGCCCCGGGCCTGCGGGCCCGCGCCGTCGAGCGAGCGGACGGCCAGCTTGTAGATCAGGATGCCGTCCGGGTCGCGCCGCAGGTCGAGGACATAGAAATGCAGGCGGTTGGGCTCGTCGATCCATTCGGCCCGGCTGCCCGAGCCCGCCCCGGCGTGGAAGAGGGCGTCGTTGAGCTGGCGGAAATCGGCGATCGTCCGCATGACCTCGACGCCGTCGGGCCGGACATAGTCGACGACGCCGATGTCCTCGGGGTGGGCGTCGATGACCCAGATGTAGCTGTTGAACTCGTTCGGGCCGCCGTTGCGGCCGCGGAGCGTGGCCTTGTTCTTGGCGATGAGGACGCCGTTGTCGGGCGTGAACGAATCGTAACCGAGGCGCTGGACGACCTCGACCGTGTAATAGGCGTAATTCGGCGTCCCGGGCGAAAGGGGATCGGCGGCCGGGTCGGACGGCGGCGTCAGGTCGCCGGCCTTGGCCCCGTCGAACAGGACCTTGAGCCCGGCGAAGGTCCCCGGCCGCGGCGCGACGGCCCGGGCCGTGATCTCGACCACGGCCGGCCCGGTCTTAGCCAGAGCGTCGCGACCCACCGTCAGCAGGGCCGACTCGTCGAGGAACTTGTTCTCCAGGCGGTTGCGGACCATCAGACCGGCCGGCATGAAGGCGCCCTGCGCCGGCGGCACGACCCAGCGCTTGTGCGGGCCGCCCGGGCCGTTGAACGAGCCGCGGTCCATCATGTCCCAGGGCCCGGCCGCCACCCGCCGGTAGGGCTTGACGTAGGGGTTGTTGTTGAGGTCGGGCAGGTCGAAGGCGAAATGGCCCAGCTCGTGGGCGATGGTGCCCGAGTTCTCGCCCTGGCGCATGGACGACAGCCCCCACTGCCGGGAGCCGGCCAGCCAGCTCGTCCACTCGACGTAGCGGGTCGGGACCCAGCGGGGCTTGGCCGGGTCCGGATTGCCCCAGGCGGCCGGGATGTCGTCCCGCGAAGCGAACTTCATCTCGCCGAACTCCTGCCAAACCCCCGTCTCGTCGTAGCCGGCGTAGATGCGGAGCACGGCGTCGAAGTCCTTACGGACGTCCCGGCCGACGGCGGCGGTCCAGAGGGCGTCGCAGTCCCGCTCCATGCGGCCGTCGGCCCGGCTGCCGTCGGGCGTCTGGCCGTTCTGGCCGTATTCGTTGAGGCCGTAGGACCAGAGCGGCTTGGTCATGCGGTAGGGGCCGAAGACCTCGACCTCGGTGATGCCGAACTTGCCCCAGGACTGCTCCATCCAATAGCCCGTGACCGTCTGGCCGTGATTGTAGGCGTTGGGCCTGGTCCAGAAGTCGGCATAGAAGCGGGGCACGTCTTCCCGGGGGATGGGCTCGATCTGGGGATTGCCGAAGGGATCCGAGCCCTTGGGCAGGGTGACGACGAAGGGCTGGTCGGAGAAATCGATGGCGACGACGGCCAGCTTGAAGCCGCGCCCGGGCTTGAGCGACGGATCGGCCCAGTTGTGGCCGGGAATGGGGCGGTAGTCGGCCCAGGTCATGGCGTCCTGGTCCTGGACCCGCTGCGGGTCGATGGGGCCGGGCAGGGACCGCTTCTGCGGCGGCGCTCCGGCCGAGGCCAAGACGGCCAGGGCCAGAGATGCGGCCAGCGCGGCGGCCGGGATAGCGGACGGACAACGGGCGGCGTTCTTGGGACGGCGGGCCTGGGAAGAAGACGGGCGGTCGTGACGGGCCATGGCGGATCTCCATTCTCGAGGTTAAGCCCTTATTACACCTTCCCGGCTCATTTGACAATTCCTTGACAACTCGGTCGGCGGGCGGGCTATCATCTCATCGGGCCCCATTCGAGAGGGCCCTCTCGGGAGGCGCGCCATGGCACTTCGAGAACGGACGGCGGCCGTGGCCGTCCTGATCGGCCTGGCCGTCGTGGCGGCCGACTGCGGCGGCATGCGGACCCACATGCAGCGGGTGCCGGTCACCTCGGACCCGATCGGGGCCGCGGTCACCGTTGACGGCCGGCCCGGCGGGCAGACACCGGTCATGATCTGGCTCGACCGGCGCGCCCGGGAGCACGTCATCCGCATCGAGGCCCCGGGCTACGATCCGGCCGAGGTCCGGACCGGCCGGCAGACGAACGGGTTCGTCTTCCTCCAGGACGCGCTGCTCGGGGCGGTTGTGGCCCTGCCGATCGCCGTTTATCATGCCTTGACCGAACACAACGATCGCTACGGGCTCGCCTGGGCCGGCCTGGGCGTCTCTTTCGCCCTCCTCGATGTAGCCATGCGCACGACCAAGGACGTCCGGCCGCGGGAGATCGTCGTGACGCTGATCAAGACCCGGGGGGAGCCCGTCCTCCGGACGGTGCGGGTGGCGGTCGAAGACCTGCGCGGCCCCCTCCGGATCCGGGCCCGCCGGGGCTGACGGGGGCGCGTCCCGGCCTTACGTTTCCCGCCTCGGGCTATGCTATACTCCTGGGCATGAAAAAGCCGATCCTGACCGTCCTGGGGTTGTCCGTCCTGATGATGCTTGCCGGCGCCGCTTCGGCGGCCCGGGCCGAGAGCCGCGGCGTCGAGCACGGCCGGCGCTACGACCGCCTGGTCATCCGCAATGTCCTGCTCATCGACGGCAAAGGCACGCCCATGCGCGGCCCGGTCGACGTCGTCGTCGAAGGCAACCGGATCGCCTCGGTCATGGGCGCCGACCTCCGGCCCGAGGCCTACAGGAAGGAGGCCCACGTCCTCGACGGCACGGGGATGTATCTTCTGCCGGGCCTGATCGACAGCCACATCCATCTCCACGACGAGCGGGCCGGGATGCCGCAGCCCTTCGAGTACGAATATAAGATCTACATGGCCTGCGGCGTGACCACCGTCCGCGATGTCGGCAGCGACCCGAAGAAGGCCCTGGCCGAGCGCCGCAAGAGCCAGGAGGGCTCGATCGTCGCGCCGCGGATCTACATCTATATGGTGGCCGGCGGCCGGACGCCCGAGGAGGCCCGCAAGTCCGTGCGGGCCGCCAAGGAGCAGGGGGCCGACGGTATCAAGATCTTCGGGTTCGACCGCGACATCATGGCCGCCTTGCTCGACGAATCGACCAAGCTCGGCCTCAAGGTGGCCCACCACATGGCCGTCGAGGAGACCGATGCCCGCGACGCGGCCGCCTTCGGCGTGGACACCATCGAGCACTGGTACGGCATCCCCGACGCCGCCCTCAAGGGCTCGCAGAACTTCCCGCCGGACTACAACTTCAACAACGAGAGCGACCGCTTCCGCTGGGCCGGCCGCCTGTGGCGGGAGGCCGATCCCGGCAAGCTCGAGGACGTCCTCGAGGAGATGGTGGAGAAGGGCGTCGGCTGGATCCCGACCTTCAGCACCTACGAGGCCTGCCGCGACATGACCCGGGCCCGCAACCTGCCCTGGTACAAGGAGTATCTGCACCCGGCGCTCGAAGCCTACTTCAAGCCCAGCCCGTCCCGGCACGGCGCCTTTTCGTGGGGCTGGTCGACGGCGGACGAGGTGGCCTGGAAAGAGAACTACAGGATCTGGATGAAGGCCGTGCGCGACTTCGCCGACCTCGGCGGCGTCGTCGGGGCCGGGGACGACGCCGGGTTCATCTACACCCTCTACGGATTCACCTATTTGAGCGAGCTGGAGCTGCTGCAGGAGGCGGGCTTCCACCCGCTCGACGTCATCCAGTGCGCCACGGGCAACAACGCCAGATTGATGGGGCTCGAGGGCGAGCTGGGGCGGGTGCGCCCGGGCTACCTGGCCGACCTCATCCTGATCGACGAGAATCCGCTGGCCAACCTGAAATACCTTTTCCCGACCGGGGTGCTCGACCTCAAGGACGGCCAGGACGCCGTCCGCGGCGGCATCAAGTGGACGATCAAGGACGGTCTCGTCTACGAGACGCCCCGCCTGGCCCGCGAGGTCCGGGAGATCGTGGCCCGGGCCCGGGCGGAGCGGACCGGGAAGGATTGAGCCGCCCGGATCCCGCCGGCTCAGGCCGTCAGCCGCTCGACGGCCGGCCCGGCCGCGGGAGAGCGGGGGACCGCGATGGTGAGCGGAGGCGGCTCCTTGACAGGCGGCGCGGCAGACTGATATATCAGCACACTGACCCTCATGTGGATCCGCCCGAACGCCCGCCGCGCCCGCAGCGCCGGCCGCCAGGCCGGGTTGGCCCTTGTCGCCGCCGCGTGGATGCTGGCGGTATTGCCGGGCGCGTCCAATGCCATGCCCGCGGCCGGGCAGGCGCCGTACGCGGGCCGGACCGATCCCCGGACCGCCCGGACGCTCGCCGCGCTGCCCGCCGGCGGCCCGATCGTCGTCGACGGCCGGCTCGACGAAAGCGTCTGGCAGGCGCCGGGCGCGGGCGGCTTCACCCAGCGCGACCCGGCCGACGGCCGGCCGGCCTCCGAAGCGACGACCGTCTGGGTCGCCTTCGACCGCGACCATATCTATGTCGCCGCGCGCCTGGACGACGCCGAGCCGGGCAAGATCGTCGGCCGGCTCGGGCGCCGGGACGAAGCCGTCGAATCGGACTGGTTCGACGTCGGCTTCGATCCCTATCACGACCGCCGCAGCGGCTATTACTTCGGGGTCAATCCCGTCGGCTCGATCCAGGACGGCGTCATCTCCAACGACGAGGACCTGGACGAGACCTGGGACGGCGTCTGGCAAAGCGCCGCCCGGATCGACGCCGGGGGCTGGACGGTCGAGATGAGCATCCCCTTCGACCAGCTCCGGTTCAAGCGCCGCGACGTCCAGGTCTGGGGCATCCAGTTCCAGCGCCTGATCAAGCGCAAGAACGAGGAGGACCATTTCGCCTGGGTGCCCAAGGAGGAGAGCGGCCTGGCCTCCAATTTCGCCGAGCTCGAGGGTCTGGCCGGGATCGCCGCGGGGCGGCGCCTGGAGATCTCGCCCTTTGCCCTGGCCCGGGCCGCCTACAGCCCGGCGGTGGCCGGCGACCCGTTCCGGACGGGGCACGCCTACCGCGTCGACGGCGGCTTCGACCTCAAAGGCGGCTTGAGCAGCAACCTGACCATGAACCTGTCCGTCAATCCCGATTTCGGCCAGGTCGAGGTCGATCCGGCCGTCATCAACATCACCGACCAGGAGACCTATTACGAGGAGAAGCGGCCGTTCTTCGTCGAGGGGGCGAGCATCTTCGAGTTCGGCCGCGGCGGGCCCAACGTCTACCGCATGTTCGGCTGGGAGGACCCCGACCTGTTCTACAGCCGGCGCATCGGCCGCAGCCCCCAGGGCACGCCCGAGCTCGACGGCCCGGGGAGCTACGCCATGCCCGACTGGACGACCATCCTGGGCGCGGCCAAGGTGACCGGCAAGGTCGGCCGCGACTTCAACCTGGGCGTCATCGGCGCGGCCACGGCCCGGGAGAACGCGGCCATCGACATCGGCGGGGCGCGGTCGTCGGCCGAGGTCGAGCCGTTCACGACCTACGGGGTGGCCCGCGGCCTGAAGGAGTTCGGCCAGGGCCGGAGCGGCCTGGGCTTCATCGCCACGGGTGTCTCGCGCGACCTCGAGAGCGGCGGGCTCGCGGACACGCTGGTCCGCGGCGCGCTGGCGGTCGGCGCCGACGGCTGGACCTTCCTCGACGCCGAGCGCGACTGGGCCCTGGCCGGCTGGGGCGCCGTGACCTCGGTGCACGGCAGCGCGGCGGCCATCACGGCCCTGCAGCGCTCGTCGCTCCACTACTTCCAGCGGCCGGACGCGGATTGGGTCGAGGTCGACGAGAACGCCACTTCGCTGACGGGCTGGGCCGGCCGGCTCTACGTCAACAAGCAGAAAGGCAACCTCGTCTTCAACGCCGCGGTCGGGGCCATGTCGCCCGGCTTCGAGGCCAACGACCTCGGCTACCATGTGCGCGGCGACGTCGTCAACGGCCACGTCGAGGCCGGCTACCGCGTGCTCCAGCCGGGGCGGGCCTTCCGGACCTGGTCGGTCACGGCCTCCTATTACCGGAACTACGATTTCGGCTGGAACCGGGTCGGGGAGTACGTCTACCTGGACGGCAAGGTCAAGCTCCTCAATTACTGGTCGGCCGCCCTGCACCTCGACTGGGAGCCGCCCAAGTACAGCCACTACCTGACCCGGGGCGGGCCGATGGCCTTCTACCCGGCCGGGGAGAGCATCCAGGGCACGCTAGCCAGCGACGACCGCCGCTGGCTCATCGTCCGCTTCAGCGCCTACTACCGCTATCACCCGAGCGGCGGCTACAACTACTCGTTCGGCGGCGGGCTGACCTGGAAGCCGAGCCCCAACTTCAGCCTGTCGGTCGACCCGAGCTACACCTGGCGGTATTCGGAGGGCCAGTGGGTGCGGCAGGTCGTCGACCCGCTCAAGACCTCGACCTACGGCGTCCGCTACGTCCTGTCGGACATCCACCAGAAGACCTTCCCGGTCGAGACGCGCATCAACTGGACCTTCACGCCGCGCTTGAGCCTGCAGGCCTACCTGCAGCCGTACGTCGGCGCGGGGGATTTCAGCCGGTTCAAGGAGCTGCGGGCGGCCCGGACCTTCGATTTCGATTATTACGGTGAGGGGGCTTCGACGATCGGTTTCGCCGACGGCGTCTACACCGTCGACCCGGACGGGGCGGCGGGGCCCGCGGCGCCGTTCACCTTCGCCGAACCGGACTTCAGCTTGAAATCCTTGCGCGGGACGGTCGTGCTGCGCTGGGAGTACCGGCCCGGATCGCTGCTCTATTTCGTCTGGACGCAGCGGCGCGAGGACTACTCCGACCCGGGCGATTTCCAGCTCTGGCGGGACATGGGCGACCTCTTCCGGGCCCCCGGCGAGAACATCTTCATGATCAAGTTCTCGTACCGCTTCGAGCTCTAAGAGGGGGTCAAACCGACCATTTTTAGAAAAATGTAGGTTTGACCCCCGCTTTATGGCGACGTCAGCGTGGTGCGCGTCGCGCCCCAGCCGCCGGCGCCGGTATCGGCGTCCCGGAAGCCGGCCACGCGGGGGTCCTTCTCGAGCAGGGCGCGGACGATCGCCTTGAGCGTGCCGGTGCCCTTGCCGTGGATGATGCGGACCTCGACGATGCCGCGCCGCAGGCACTCGCCGATATACTCCGGGACCAGGTCCTTGACCTCCTTGGGGCTGAAGGTGTGGAGGTCGAGGACGCCGTCGATGGGCAGCTCGACGGGTTCGCCGCCGGCATCTGAAGAGCCGGCGGGGAGGGGCGGGCCGGGGTCCGCCCCGGCGCCCCTTTCGGGCGCGCTTTCCGCCCCAGGTTTTGGGTCGTCAGCCATACCGGGATTCTAACGGAAACGGCCGCCGAAAGACATCTTTCGGCGTTTGACAAGAGGACCCGACTTCGCTAGATTAGAGGGGCTTTTTGGCCCGCTAG
>JAEAMF010001438.1_pt1 | contig 17245 bp, 27 predicted proteins | sample 8958721 | NCBI WGS metagenome assembly JAEAMF01 (sample SAMN16933255, study PRJNA681124) | bioreactor sludge metagenome | isolation source: anaerobic bioreactor treating anionic surfactant - SDBS | place: India: Bengaluru | collected 2019-02-28
CAAGCGTTGTCTCAAGAGTATTTAATAAAGCAAGAAGCGAACTCGTTGAAAATGCCAACTCAATTCCTGAATGGAGATGGTATTAAAAACAACAAAGAATTATTTGTTAGTTTTGATCAATATAAAAACGAAATTGCGGATCGTTACGGCTTTGATCAAAAGGCTCAAGCTAACTTAGATAAAGTTGGTGTTAGTCAAAATGATGTTGCAGCACTAAATCCAAATCTAAGCACACCATCAATTGTTAAAGATGCACAAGGCACTGTAGCGGATCGTGCTCAAGAGTTGGGGGCGAAAGAAAAAGATTTACGTGAAGGAGCTAAAAAGAAAACCGACTATGAACAAGACCTTGAGCCAAACAGTAAAATCACACGGATATTACAAGATAAGCTTGGAACGTTTGGAGGTGGTGATACACCAAAAAAGTAAAAGACCATGCCTTAAGGCCGAACTTTGATAGGCATGGTGGCCATGTAATTAAAGCAGCACAAGAAATGGGGGTTAATCCAAATCTAGCCGTTTCTATGGCTGCTGTAGAAAGTTCATTTAACCCAAGTGCTATTTCATCATCGGGGGCAACTGGCTTAGGGCAGTTCACACGTGGGGCATGGTTAGATCGGATTAAGGGAGCAAAGCATCCGGAGTTAAAAGCTTTGCAAAAACTTTCAGAAAAACAGCAATTGGCATATCGGGATAATCCACGATTAAATTCAATTGCTTTAGCTGAAAATATTATTGTTGCAGAAAGACGTATTCAGAATGCTTTTAAAGCAAATGGAATTGTTAGCCAGGTAACACCGGCTGATATTTATGCATTGCATAATATCGGGAATCCTGGAATGTCTGTAGCAGCAAGGAAAGGTGAAATGGCAAGAACGGCCGTAAGTGCATCTGCATTGAACCTAAACAAAGGCTTATATATTAAAGGGAACCAAACTACTGCAAAAGAGTACATGAACCAGGTAACGAAGAAGTTAAACCAAGGTATGTATGATATTCAGAACGGAAAAAGCCGGAAGTAAATAGATATGAAAAAACCGCATTTCGATGCGGTTTTTTTAGTCATTTGAAATTGTTAATTCAGTCTTATTTCTATCAAAATGAATACAAGCAAATTTAACAAAAAGTGAGAAAGTGAAAAAGAAAAAAATAGAAACTATAAGGTCAAATTGAGGACTTCCTTCACGTATTGAAAGAAAGAAAATTGTAAGAAGTATAGTTCCAATATTTAAAAAAATAAAATATAAATAATCCATTCCAAATGTGAATAAAATAGAAAAAAAGTGGAAATCATAAGTCGTAATTTTTTTTGAAATAATAACGCTAAAGGTGAAAAGTAAGCCTATAATTGAAAAAGTGGTTATTATAGAAATAATAATACTTTTGTTCAGATCATTATTAAAAAAACTTTGAACTGTTTTCATAAAGTAATCAGAAGAACCAAAGTAAACGCTAATAATGTAAAAAATGACGATAAATAAAAAATGTACTGAAAAATGTTGTAAGGTTGTTTTAGCAGTTTCTTTATACATAATTTGTTAGTTCCATGTTTTATGCACCTTCTCAATGAAAGAAATCTGTAGGCGGTGTCTACCGCCACAGCCGGGATCTTCGCCTGTCCACCTTCCTACTCCCTGATTACAACCATCCCTTAAGTCGGTTCATCCGTGGTGGCCACAGAACAAGGTTTCGGGAGCAATAAAAATCTGTGATTTTTTGCAGCTCACTAATACCTTGTGACTGCAACAAATAAAAACTGCATATTGGCCAATAATTTACATTCAACTATGCGACAAAAATGACAAAAGCTAATGTACAAACAAATGCAAGCGTATATTTTGTCGATGTATAAAACCATGAGTAAATAAGCTCATTTTTCTCAGGTTTATTGTTTATGAACCTTGCTAAACCGAGCAATACACAAATCAAAGTGGTAGCAATAGTTGCAAACCACAGACCTAGCTTAAACCCATAAAACAACATTGATAAATTTGTAATTTCAGCATTTGAGTGAACATAAGTCATAAAAAAACTGAAAAAGAATAATCCAATTACAAATTTCCAAATGAAGATATGGACATTGGCTTTTTTCATCTAAATTCACCTTAGTAGGCATATCGCATAATTAATTAAAACTCACACAATAAATAGCCTAAGCACGTCCATCAACATTGTGCTTCATAAACTGTTGAACACTAATTTGAAGGTGTTCTTTCTCAGTAAGTGGTTGGCCACTAACATTAATACGTGCCGGAAGGAATGTCGTTTTATCATTTAAATGAGAAAGTAGATCCTGGTCAATTGAAACAACATTTGTAAGAACATTAATGAAGTCAGGATCGTCATGGTGATAAGTGGTTTTAATAGAAAAGGCAGCAGTAATTTTTTTGTTATTCGTAGAGTTGTCAGCAATACAAACTGAATATAGATAAGGTAATTCAGAATACAAAGAATGATCTAAATCATGCATGAAATGAGTTAGGGATTCACTAGAATTAAAATAGCAGTGAAATAGTAATAACGTAACACCGCCTTTTTCATTTGCGATAGATGAAACTGTTTTCATAAATATTCTCCTAATTTAGTTGCCTTTTATTTGAAATTGATCAAGTGAATTTACAATAATTTGGTATTTTCGATATTGTCCGTAATGGATTCGTATAGTGCCAGTAGCACAGACTTTTTTATTCAGGAATGAGCTTTTAGGGAAGGTAGAACTAGGATAAAAAAAATAAAAGTCCTGATATGGGTGGAATTTATTTAAGTTGATAAAAGTGTGATCTTCTCTCGATACAATATGTACTGCTTTGCCACAAACAGTTGCCGTTTTCCCAACGTAATCTTTTGTCTTTTCCGGTGGTATAACATCTGCAAATAGAGAAGATGAAACAGTAATAAGAATACTTAAAGGGATTAAATATTTCATAAATTAAAAAAACCTTAAATTATAGAAAACACAATATATTGTGTAGATCCTGGTTCCGACCGATACTATATGTAGTGTTTAAGCTTTTGAAACAACCCAATAGAATTGTTGAACAACCAATAAGAATCCAAAAAATATTAGAGCATGGGAAATCCAAAAATATCTCGTAGTTTTAGATACCACGGTGGATGTGTCGATTGCTTTTTCAGGAAAGTATTTAATAGAACGAAGAGCTGTATTAAGTTGTATAAATTTATTTTTGACGTGCATTAAAACAAAGAAAACAAAAAGTAAAAATAAGATAGAAGGCACAGTTGCATGAAGAACATCAAAGCGACTATATCCAGTCATCATTTTTAACATGTCACTTGGAACTATAAATCTAACTGTTTCAAGGAATGGTTTAACCTGGTAATTAACAAAAAGTATTGTTGGAATAAACCATAAAAAAAATGAAAGGCATTGCAATAATTGCTTATTAGTAAGTAGGTCAGAGCGTTTAGAAGTGTGTGGTTTAGCCATTATATTTACCAACTAATTGCGGTGACGCAACGCTTTATTTTCCTAAATACTGATTGTGAAGAGGGTGAGCCGGCAAATCAACTATATTCTGAGGATCGTTATTCAGAATAGGGCTATTCGCTGCATCGTCACACCACTGTTGAGCTGCACGTTCGTCTCGAATAACATTAATGCAAAGAACAAAGATCCTGAAAAACAAAAAGCCAAAAACAATGCCACAAATAGGATTGAAATAGAGAATTACAGGCACAAAAGTAACCAGTAACAACCCTACAAGAAAGGCATTAATGATCCATAAAATAGAAGACATTAGACTACTCCCCATTCAGAGTAGAAACATATAGATATGTTTTATTGTTGCTCAACTATCAAGGCAGCAATATTGCCCTGAAACGCTAAAGACGCAACTCGATAACCCATATTATATATTTCAGAAATTGATAAACGATTTTGACTAAGTTCAGGACATAAAAATTTAACTTCGTATATGTTGCTCATTTGGCTTGAAACGCTTGTACATGCAGTACCTTTTTTAGCTGCCATTGCATTAGAAGACAAAGCAAGTGTTGAAGCTGCAAGTGTTAAAGCGATTAAAGTTTTCTTATGCATTGTTCAATTCCTTTAATTAAGTGATTTGGATTTAAATTCTTATCTAATAGGGTAAGTTGAGATTCAGATTGAAGTCAATTTCTTTAAACGACAAAAATTTGAAAAGTGTTTAATTCTTGTTTGTATAAAAGCATAATATAAGCTCCAATTTGAAGCTTAACTATAACTGATTAGGAATTGATATGAAAAAAGTATGGGTTTTATCCGGGTTAATTATTGCTGTTTTAGTAAGTGGGTGTACCACAATGCAGCAGTCAGATTATAACGGTGTTGGCCAGTGCCGTAACGGTACTGTTAATTGCGGATCTTGTTAGAAAATTAAAGCTAGAAAAGGCATATCATTTATGATAATTTAATGAAATATTTAGGCTTCACTATGAAGTTGAATAGGGCTTTTGTCTTCGATATAAATATTAAAGGCAGAAAAATTAAAAGCCCAAGCAGTCGGTAAACTACTTGGGCTTAAGGTTTTAGCGGAAACTAAAACCAGTATTTTTAGGGTGGCAACCCAACAAGACAAATATACAAGTAATGGATTGGCGTTCAAACTTGTACTGTGCTAGAACAATAATACATGCGGTTTTTTCATTTCGCAAGTGTATTTCAGCATAGTGATGTGTCTTGTTGGTTTCAACAGGATAAGAATTATGTTTGGAATGACAGCTTTAAACAATCAGCAGCAAAACAATGAATCTTTAAATACTGTTTTAAAAAGATTTTATGAGAATTTGCCAAGTAAACCTTACTGCACCAATGGTTTTGAGCTAGAAGGCTTAAAAATTAATAGAAAAATAGAAGCAGTAAAAAAACCATACATTCAATACAATCACCCAATGTGGAAGAAATACATCATTGTTGATATAGATCTTCCTGGCGCAGTCGTTGAATGGCTTTATGAAAAATCACATTTACCTGCACCAAATATAATCATAGAAAACAAAGATAATGGCCGGGCACACTTCATTTATGAACTAATGGACGCTGTATCGTTCACAGAGAAAAGTTCAATTAAGGCACAACAATATTATTCAGCAGTAGAAAGAGCGCTCACAAGAGAATTAGAGGGCGATGAACGATACACCGGATTAATCAGTAAGAACCCTTTATCTAACCAGTGGCGTGTATCAAGCTTCAAAACAGAACCATATCACTTAAAAGACCTGGCATCTAAATTAGAGCTTAATCCAGTTAATGTAAGACCCCTTGAAAAAGCACAAAATGATGATGATGTAATTTGCGGTCGGAACGATGAAGTTTTTCATTCTGTAAGGCGCTTAGCATACAAAGACGTTCGAGAATTTAGAAATAGCGGTCGAGTATTCATACACTGGTTCAATCATGTGTTGAGCCTGGTTAAAGAAAAGAATAGTAATTTTATTAATCCTTTGGATTACAAAGAATGTTGCCACATAGCAAAATCAATTAGCAATTACACCTTTAAACACGATCAGAAGTGCTATGAGCAATTTGTAGAGCGCCAACGTGCAAAAGGATCTAATGGTGGAAAGAAGAAATCAGCGAAGTATGAGGCCGTCAGAATCGCAGCTAAAAAGCTTTTCCGAATGGGCGTAAAATTACTCGACATAGCTGAGAAACTAAAAATATCGTATAGAACAGTGCTTAGATATACAAAAGGACTGGCCAAGCTAAAGCTTTTGGATTTCAATGAGATAAACAAATCGCGCACACTCGCCTTGGCGAAAAAAAGCATGGAGCGAAGCGGAATGCATAAAAGCTCTGAGCGCAGCGAAGGCATTAAAATGCTTTGTGACACTAGCCAAAATCAGGTATTAGCGCCTAGTCGTGCTTGCCCTGCCTTCTTGGGGATCTTTTTAAAAAACCCTAAAGGCTTGAAGCTTGAAATTTTGAATATTGATAAAAGAGAAGATTCAGAAGTTAGTTTTTATTATTGTGGATCTAGTTAAAGAAATACTGCTTAGGCTAAGTGCTTAAAGATGTTCTTTATATAGCACTTATTGTATCAAATTTAAGCGCAAGTATCAAAGATTTCAGTAAGTTATATCTATTTGTTTGTAAGGTTAATTGATTATGCGTTACAGAATTATGGATGGTTTCATTCAAGAAAGTAAAGTCTATCCAACAATGCCGGCAGGGTTCAAAACGTTTGAAAATGAATCTTTTGAATATTACGGACTGAGTTCAACTTTAGATATTTATTATGTTTTTAAAGATGATACAGGTACTTTTCATGAATGTAAGAAAGCACATAGTTATGAGGTAAGGGAAAGAAACATACCGGATCATTTAATTTATAACGATGAATCGGCAACTTTTTTAATCTGCAATCTTGATCATCCGTATTTTAAAGTGAAACCTAAAAATATAACGGTCGAAGATCTGGCCAAAGCACGTAGCGAATTTATTGCTAAATATAACGTTCTGATTTTGGATGTTGAAGATCGGCTTAGCGAAGAATTTAACGGATCAGAAAGTTCTAACAGTGTTCTAGTGAATGAGTTGTATCAAAACAGGATTGTAATTGAAGGGTTGAAATTAAAACTTTTCCAATAAGTTAGACTTTTGAAAATTGTTGCGTCAACGCAACAATTTTATGAAAAACTTTTGTTGGCGAAAGTTCAAACCGGTTAAAGATTAAACTTTATAATAGTGTTGGATGGGAGGGCTTATGCAATTTGATGAAAAAGAAAGAAGAGAATATGACCTTAGATACAATTTGCTTGTATCAATTCAATATGAAATATCCATGTATCAAAGTCTGATTTTAAAGCAATATCAGGAAAATCAAAAGTCTAAAAACATAGATGACTTTGTGCTGTTAAGTGAGCTACAAGCTAAATTGACAGGATATGAAACAACCGTGTTAAGACAGATTTATCACGATATTTCTTTAAGACTTGGAGGGAAACTAAATGAGGGATAATTTCGATAATTTCATTAAGGGGCTTGTTAAGTTATCAAATGCTCATTGTACTGAGCAAGAAAAACCAAAGGCGATTATTGCAATTGGTGAGCAAGGTTCAGGTAAAGAAGTTCTAGCTTTACAAGCTCAAGATGAGTTATCTCATAGAGGTGGTAGTGTTTTAGTTGGTACAGATTACTATAAAAGTTATACCGAGAATTACACATCTGAAATTTCAAAAAACGATATACAGGCGACAAAGAACTCAGAAAAAGAAGCTAAGTACCTATCAGATAAAGTTTTAGACAATGCAATCAGAAATAAAAATAATGTTGTGATAAATGAAAAAAGTGAAAATCCATACGACTATAAAGAAGTCACAGATAAATTACATGCGAATGGTTACGAGGTTGAAGTTCGAGCTATGGCCACGCCACATGAGCAGAGCCTAATAAGAAACAATACACAGTATGAAGATCAAAAAGGAAATTTAGGGTTTAGTGATCATAAAACCATTAAAGACTTCGATCCTAAGTCAGTTGAAGAAATTCTATCTTCTTCTGAAAGTGAGAAAACAGCAGATAAAGTTAAGGTCTTTGATCGGGTTGGAAATCAAGTTTATACAAATGAGTTAAATCCGGATAAAGAAACTTGGTTCCAAGATCCAGGTGCAACAGATACGTTTAAATTTGAGACGAACAAACCGTTGTCAAAAAGTGAATATCAATACAATCAGGTTGCATGGGAACAATTGGTTCACATGAAATCATCTGCCAAAGCACCAAAATCAGAAATTGAACAAACTATTGCCGAAAAAGAAGCACATAAAGAAAATCAATTAACCGTTGATGGTGTAGATAAGACGGAAATAGGCAACTTAATTATTAAAAGCCCCGATGTTTATAAAGGCATTCAGCAAGGGCAATTGGTTGATCAAGATGAAAGTCAGGTATTGATGAAGATTAACCGGTTTACCGCAATTAGATATGATCGAGACAAAATTCAGAACGCACAAGATCAAGAATTAGAGATTGGCCAACAGCTCTTTATGAATCATGGTGGGCATGGTGAATATCATCTAATGGATCAAAAGGAAGCTCAACAACAATTAGAACAAGAGCAACAAATTTCACAGGCACAGAATCAGCAGCAGCAAGATCTTGAACAGGATTTTACGAGGTAACTATGTTAATAGAGGTAAGTGGTTTAGAAATAGATTCTTTAGCAGAGAATATAAAAGATATTTTGAGCCAAGCGTATGCAGATCGGCAACGTCCAAAGTGCTTATGTGTTCCTGGTGGCGTTCCTTTATATATCGCAAAAGTAAACAACGCATATATTCTTAAGAGAATGCCTAACACTGGTGGGGCGCATAGTCCTGGGTGTGTCAGTTATGAACCACCACATGAATTGTCAGGCTTGGGTGAAGTTCTTGGCCAAGCTATACAAGAGAACCCGGAAGATGGTTCGGTAGCGCTTAAATTTGATTTTGCGCTAACAAAACGTGGAGGGAAAGCACCACCACCGCCAAGTGGAAAAGAACATGATAGCGTGGCTACAGATGGAAAAAAATTAACCCTCAGAGGATTACTTCATTATCTATTTGAAGAAGGAAAGCTTAACTACTATATACCTAAAGAAAAAGCTAATAATTGGTACTATGTACGCAAACAATTATTAAGAGCTGCATCCGATAAGTCAGCCAAAAAACAAGATCTAACGCAAACGCTTTATATACCTGAAACGTACAATCACGAAATCAAAAAAGATATTGCAGCAAGACGTATAGAGCAATTAGCACATTTACATTCAAAAACTGGTGCTCAAAATTTAATGATCGTGATTGGTGAAGTGAAATCAATTGAAAAAGCTCGATATGATTTTAAATTGATTGCCAAACATTGCCCGGACTATCATTTTTTTATGAATGAAGATGTACACACCAGGATCAATAAGCGTTTTATTAAAGAACTAGGTCTGTGGAATAACTATGGTGATCAATGTCATCTAATGTTTATTTGTACAATTTTAAAGACCCCAAGTGATTTGCCTTTAATTCAAGAAATCTCATTCATGTTGGTAAATAAACAGTGGATACCTTTTGAAAGCAAATATGAATACGATTTAATCGAAGAAATGATTGAAAGTAAGCGCCAGTTCATTAAGGGTTTAAGGTACAACTTGCCAAGCAATAAGCCTTTAGCTTCCTTGGTTGCCGTTGACACAGTGCCAAAACCTACCGGTATGTATATAATTCCGTCAAATGAAAGCGAAGCTTATATTCAAGGCATTGAACAAATGATTGAAGAAAGCGACTATGCTGCATGGCAATGGGAGATAGAGAAAGCTATGCCTGGATTGCCGGAAAAGGATTTATTGAGTCAAAGAGGTGAGTAGTTGAAAATTTCATACGCTTTTTCATGTGGACGTGTTGAAACGTTATTTAAGCTATCAAATTATTTAAAATTTGGTGAAAACAATAACGTCAACCAAGAAGAGGAAGTTGTGAAACAATATAGAAATTCAGTTTTTTCAGGTAAATCATTTGAAGAAACTGATCTATATCGACAGATTGAAAATGAAGAAAATACAGTTATTAAAAATCGGTTAAGTTCAGTATTTAGGGAAAACAAAGGAAGTGTTACAGATCCCTTTTTAACTAAGGATTACACAAATGGTGTATGGCACGAATTAAACGATTACAAACTGGCAGTTAGATTCTTTAAAGCGAAAGAATTAATTAATTCAAAGCACATCACAAAAACCGGAATGCAAATGACTGTTCGGGATATTGCTGCTTTAACTGGTTGGAACCAGGGAAATATTAAAACGATTTTAAATCATAAAAGAAGTGCCGTACCTACAATGGTAACAACACTTGAGAAATTAGCAGAAGAGTATTAAGCTTTAGTGTGTTTTTGGTGTATTTAATATGATAAAAGAAAATTTAATTTATCCAGTCTTGAAAGAGGTTGATCAAGGAATGATTAACCTTCACTCAGAAGATTTTAATATCACAGTTCATGTATTTGATGAAGATATTATTAAAGGCATTAGTGAAATCAAAAAATCAATTATTCTTAAGATGATGGAGTTATCAAAGAATAATGAAATTATTCCTTTACCAAATTTTAAAGATATAAAAAACAAGGAGATGATCTATTTAGAAATTAACTCAGACTTCATTAAAGCTAATACTGAAAGAGTGAATATGACTATTCCAAAGAACTTGTTGGCACTCATTGATGAAATTGGATTGAATAGAAGTAACTATGTTTCTAACCTTATATGGCAAGATATATTTAAAAAAATTAGTAAGTAATTTGGCTTAAGTTGATAGCGAAAAAGAATAACTTATAAATTATAATTAGATAAATTTACCGCAAGGTTAATAATAATACTTTGAAAGAGGGTGTGTTTCTGGTGTATAATGAGGGTATAAAGCTAATGGCTTTGAGTACAGAAATGAAAAAAACGCATAAATTTTGGGCTTTCGCTAACGATATAATTCATACAAGTGGTGATGAAGTTGATCTCCATAGTGTTGAGGTTGAGATAGCGGAAGAAGTCTTAAAAGAGTTAAATGACCAAGTTGGTTATTTTAAATCTAAAAATCTATCACAATATTTTGCTTCATATAGTTTAAGTGATGCAGAAAGGAGTAAGGTCAATTTAAGTTTTCACCACCCAGGTTCAACGATAACAGATTTTGGATTAGTCTGTAATATTGGCGGTCTTTTTGCTAAGTTCCATTTAACGTACAGCGATAAAGATGCCAGTCGAAATATCTATTATTTTGTGAAATTGATTAACTATCAATAAGCAAATACAGGTTGTCACAAGGTATTAGTGAGCTGCAAAAAATCACAGATTTTTATGGCTCCCGAAACCTTGTTCTGTGGCCACCACGGATGAACCGACTTAAGGGATGGTTGTAATCAGGGAGTAGGAAGGTGGACAAGGCGAAGATCCCGGCTGTGGCGGTAGACACCGCCTACAGAGTTCTTTCATTAGTAAGCCATAAGAAATTTTATATAGAAATTGCAATACATTCAAAGATGAATTAATATAACCTAGGTTATATTTTAAAACACAATCAAACCGAAAGGTTAGGAGTACAGAATATGAAACGTTTAAGCGAACTTTTAAAATTAAATCCTGGTTTCTTAATTGAAGCACATGGAAATGGCCATAGCCGTTATTTTGCTGCTTGTGGTAGTAAGCGTAAAAAAATTAAAATCACACATTCTCTTTTTGAATACGCAAAAAAAGCAGATCTATTTCCAGTGGTAAATAAGCACTTAAATTTAGTTAAGTGATAAATGACAGCTATGCAATGGATCTTCTTATAAGTAGGGCTTAAGATTCATTTACGTTGGAAAATATTGCTATGTCAGACTTATATTTACAAGAAAGAAAACTGATTGCACTTATGGCTCAGGGAGCATTAGAAGGGGTGCGATTTAAATATCAAGTGGAAAGTACCAGTGGCGAACTATCATTGAGGTTCGAATTCAATGAGAAATTCTTTTATGCTTCACGTTCACTATATGATGAACATTTAAATGTTAAAACCTGGCCGAAAAAAGCTGATGCAATTTTATTTCTGAAAAACATTGGTTACACAGGTGAAGTTAAAGAGGATGTAATAAGTATGCCGAACCCTGAAAATGAAGATCATCTATTAAAACGTGCTGAACATACTCAGGATTACAACCAATTTAAAACGGCTGAATCACTGGCAGCAGAATTAGTGTTTAGTGAATTTGCAGATCGTTTTAATGCTGTTGAAGACGTACAGGAAAATTCAGAGTTAAGGAAAGAAATTACCGATGAAATAGCACTGCTAATTTCAAAAGCACTTGAATTTTGGCCTAACAGAAAGTAATTCAAAATGAATAAAAATGAAGCAGATGAGATCGTTGAAAAAGGACTTTCAAGATTAAATTTGAAAGCTGAAAATGATGCAAAAAGAAGAGCAAAAACACTCAATGTTCCATATATGGATAAAGATGAACTGAATAAATTAGTGGACAGAGGGCTTTTGCGTTTATCGAGAAAATCTGAGATCCAGGCAAAAGAGAAAGCGAATGAAGAATATCGTAAATTAATTATTGGTGGTGCTTGTGTTCTTTTGTTTGTTGTTCTTTATTGTCTCGATGCTTGGATTAGAATTCAAGACGAGGGCGATTACACTAGAATGGCGTGGGGTATTCTTGGGGTGTTTGTGGTCAGTATTTTGTTCTGTTGGTATAAATGCTTTACTAACTTTTTTGGTGGTCAATCACGGACAAAAAACAGTGAGCTTGCCATAAGATACATGTGCTTTGCTGTGATAGGGTGCGTTTTAATGTATTTGTATATTGGGTTCGCCAGGGTTAATTTCGGGGTTTTTGTGTAGGTTATTAAGTTGCGTTGACGCAACAAATAAATAGATAAAAAGCACATATTTCTCTTCTAATAGTTTGAAAAGGTGTGTTTTTGGTGTATAATTGGCAGTACATACCGAAAGGTAAGGCTTAAAGGAAACGAGAAAGGGCAACCCTATGAAAAAATTAGTCGTAAGTAATCGTAAAGGCGGTGTTGGTAAGACATTTATTAGCACACACTTGGCTTATTCAGCTTTAGAAAAAAAACTAAATATCTTGTTTCTTGATAATGACCCTCAAGGAAATGCAGGGGATAGTTTAGAAAAACATGCAACCCATGTTTTAAGCACAATTGATATTTTCACAAAGAAAATTGATTTTTCTTCAATCTGCAAAGCTAATGAGCAAAATTTTGTTGTATTCAAAGGCACAGATGATATTGAAGAGCTTGAAGTTGAGCACTTGGAAAATCTGATTGAAAACATCAATGCTGCTGATGAATACTTTGATATTTGCTTAGTAGATACACCGCCAACAAGCGGTAAACTCCAAAACTATTCTTTCCTAATTTCAGACTTTATTTTAAGTCCGTTCCAATTAGATAGTTATTCATATACTGGTTTTGGAACGTTAATTGAACGTATCTCAGAAATTCAAGAATTAAACCCAAATATCCAATTTCTAGGCTTTATCCCGAATTTGGTTGACCTAAGAAGTAGTTTTGATCGAGGTCAATTGAAGGAAGTAACAGAAGCGTATTCAGGGTACATGTTCGGCTCAGGCGCTTATCTTCCATTACGAAATCCAGTGAAGGTTGCCAACCATACAGGGATGCCAGTATGGAAAGTGAAAAATGGGGCGAAGACTGGTAAGTTGGTTCGCCAGTTGAATAAAGCGATCTTCGATAAAGTGGGAGTTTGAGCATGTCAGGTAATAAAGGATTAGAAGCGCTTAAGGGTGCTGTAGGTAAGTTAAACAATAATAACTTGGCCGGTAAAAAATTGGTCATTCTTCAAATTGGTGATGTTGAGGCTGATCCTGAAAATCCACGTCAAAATTTTGACCAAGAAAAAATTATTGAATTGGCTATGTCAATTGCAAGCGTAGGGCAGTTGGAACCAATTAGCGTTCGTGATAACGGAGAGAGTAAAGGGAAATACTTTACAAACTTTGGTGCTAGACGTGTTCTAGCAATTCAGTGGCTAAAAGAAAATATGCCGGAAAACCCGAATAGCTCAACAGTTGAAGCAATCATTAATAATGATTTTAGTAGCTTAGGTAAGTTGGTTGAAAATATTCAACGTGAAAACTTAAGCGCTACAGAAATTGGAATTCGCTTAAAACAGGAAATTGATGAAAAAGGCTTAACACCTAAAGAATTGGGTGAGCAGTTAGGGAAAACAAAAACTTGGATTTCACGCCATTTAAGTGTGACAGAAGTTTCTGATTATGTGAAAGACCTAGTTGCTCAAGATGTGGTTTCTAATGTTGAAGTGATTTTAAACATCGAGAAACTATATAAGTCGAATGAAGAGGATCTTAAAGAGCGTATCGAGTCGTTTAAGAGCGAAAATGAAGGCGGTGGTACTATCACACTGGCACTAAGTCGCAAGTGGCTTAAATCAGCAAATGGTGATGATAATGAGGATGTTCAGCATAGTATTGTTGATAACGCCCCTAAAGTTGAAACTGTAGTAGAAAACGAAGACGTAAGCCAAGATGACAATGTACAAGGTTCTAATGCGGTTGAAACTACAGTAGCAAATGCAAATGATGCAAGCTTTGCATTGACTCAATCAGAAGACAAAGGCACTGATGCTGTAGATGACTCAAACTCAGATATTGATAAATTAAAAAGCTTACAGCAAGACGCAGAAAGCTTAATAAAGTCTAAAAAAGAGCAGGGCAAAAAAGATGGTTTTTTAAGTGTAGAACTTAAAAAAGAATATGCTCATGGCGCATTGACTGGCTATCAAAATCTTTATGATTTAGCTATGGAAAATGAGGATGAAGAAGAAGCACGTCTAAGCAGACAAGTCTTGAAAAGTTTTTCAGGCCAAGACATGAAGGTTAATTGGGAAGCTGTAGGAAATTACCCAAATCTTTTAGAAGAGATTGGCCAAATTGTAGCGAGTTATCAAATGGCCGGCTATGTTTCTCCAAAAGAGCTAAAGAATAAGGAAGTTGATGCTTTAATCAATCAGCGAGAATTATTTTAAAAAAACAAGGCGGTCAATGACCGCCTTTTTAGGTGATACATGAATAAATACGTCAATTACTACAATCGTAAAACACTGGAAGAAATAGACTTCAAGAAGCCTGGAAAAAAAGCTTTGATCTATGGTTTTTCAGCAATTGCTTTAGGTGTATTTGGTTGCTTACTTGCACCTTTGGCAAATCTAAATATTTATTCAGAAGGTAATCTTTTTTTAGCGGTCGTAATAGGCTTGGTTATCTTTGGAATATGTTTTAGTAGTTATTTAAAGCTTAAGCGGTTAAATACAGCAAAAATCAGTGTATTGGCCAATGTTAAAGAAATTGAATCTAAACTTTTTGTTGAAAACTCAGTTTTACCGGAAACAACACTTATTGGGATTACCAAAGATAATCAATTGTTTGTTATGGGTAGAAATGAGGATGAAAGGTATTTTACATTTATAGCCAATCATAAATATTTGCACTTTTCAGAAGCATACCTGGGGCAAAAACAAAAAGAAGATTTAGAGCAAACTTTGCAAGGTCAGAAGAAGTTTTACGTCATCAAAGAAAGCCTATAGGAAAATGCCATGCCAACAAGTCAGAATGTCATCGCTGTTATTGTGAACCATGAGTTCCAAGATCAATATTTCACTAATGAAAAAAGTTTTAATGAATATGTCGAATCTGTAGCCGGAACCGGCAGTGAAGTTAAAGCAATGGTTGTACCTTTTTATCAATTTAAAGGATTGTTGAAAATTCAGGAACTCGTAGGGGTTCATCCTGATTTCAATACAGTCATGATTGAAATTGAACGGTTAGATCCGGATAAAAAGGCGATGGTGTACAACAACATAGGACAAATTAACGAAAATGCGTTTTCAAAAGAATATTTTGATTATTACGTTAAAAATATGTTGGGGCTTACCTCAGATCCGGACTTTGAACCTGAATTCGCTGAAAAAGATCAAACGCTAAGTTATGTTGATTATCTAAAAACACAAGTAGCCTTTTTAAATGAAGTAATTGGAATGATTGAAGGAAACAGAACCGGAGCTACCAATGCAAGCGAAAATATACAATAGGGGTTCAAGCATCGGTGGATTTCTAACCCTGCTACTGCTAATTGTAGTTATTTTATGGTGGGGGAATGGCTTCGTTGCAATTTCAGGAGAAAATACAACTGAGCTAACTAAAGCGATCAATGAGATTGATTCACCAGTATTTAAAGAAAGTTTCACGGCTTTAGTGAAGCGAGATATGGAAGATGGAAAAATCTCAAACAATGAAATGTATAAGTTATCTGAAATTTATAATGGTTGGGAAGTTGCCAAGTCTACCGGGCAAGAAGCAACTTACAGCAAAAATTTGTTTGATCAAGTAAACCCACCACCTAAAACCAAAGAGCAGATAGACTCAGAAAATAAAACATTTACAATAATAAATAGTTTTATTTTGGGTTTTGTTCTTTTATTGATAATTGTTATTCCTATGAAAATGTTCCGGATTAGTTCTTCTTAATTTAAAGGCAATGAAAGAAATCTGTAGGCGGTGTCTACCGCCACAGTCGGGATCTTCGCCTTGTCCACCTTCCTACTCCCTGATTACAACCATCCCTTAAGTCGGTTCATCCGTGGTGGCCACAGAACAAGGTTTCGGGAGCCATAAAAATCTGTGATTTTTTGCAGCTCACTAATACCTTGTGACACTATTCAGTATCTAGTTGAAAGTAAGAACGTTGGTTAAGCTATGAAGCAATTAGCTCGTTGCTGTTTTTTAGTATTAGCATTGGTTAAATTTGAAGATGTGTATGCTTTTGATGTTAAAGAGAGCAGTGAGTGCCAGGCAATGGTTCAATACGCTTTATCAAAGCATGTGGAATATTCAAAAGGAAAGACCATATCAGAGCTATTGGATCAAGAAGAAAGTAGCCAGGATAATGAAAAGCAGAAGTTTTATAAGTCATTAGTTGTTGAGATTTTAGACACATTTGCCGTATGGGATGATCCTGTTGAGAGAAAAAGAGTTGATGAAGAAATAAGTGATCATTTCTTTTCAATATGTGATCCGGAAAAAATTAAGGGGGTTTTCAAGTAGATGAAAGAATTTATTGTAGATAGTTATAGCATGATTTCAGTTTTAGCAACTAACAACGCAATGTTGGTTATGTTGGTAGTTTTACTTTCATTGATTGGATATAAGCTTTCAAAATTCATGGGATTAATTAAAAATCTTGTTGGCTTTGGGCTTTTCCTGGGGGTTATATATTATCTGCCAATCAACGATAGATTGAACAAAGATCTTTTAAACCTGGCTGCATCGGTGAAGGAAAATCATGTGATAAATTCTGAATTTGAAAAATACAGAAATATGATTTGCAGTGAATCAGATAAGATTAATTTGTGGGAATATAAGCAACTTTCAGATGCTTTCATTAAAGATGTGGACAAGCAGTTGGAAGAGAAAAAAATGTTCTCAATTAATAATGATGAAATTTTCAATGTAAAAAATATTTGTGGTTCCTAATAGCATAAATCACAAATAGATTTATAATTTTGTGATTTATTGTGTGGGTTGGAATATGTCAAAGACATTTAGATTTACAGACCAGGAAGAAGAAGCTCTAAACAATGTTTCATTATCGGTCAATAAGGCGCTTGTACAGGCCGGGAAAAAGCCGTTGAGGGATAGTGAGATATTCCATGAAATTATCAAACAGACGCTACTGGATGGATCTATAGC